>RCUH01000431.1_pt1 | contig 44065 bp, 36 predicted proteins | sample 2166191 | NCBI WGS metagenome assembly RCUH01 (sample SAMN09932848, study PRJNA488358) | compost metagenome | feature: garden; material: soil; isolation source: compost soil in an enriched community after 214 h of incubation | place: Germany: Experimental Botanical Garden Goettingen | collected... | reverse complement strand
CACCAGCGCATCCAGACCAAACAGATTGATCTTGCCCCGCATCAGGTCGGAGATCTCGTCTCCATATGGTTTGCGGCTGACTTTCCCCGCCGCATGTGGCTCGGCGCTCACCTAGAGAGCGCAATCCACGATACAGGAGGCGAGCCGCCCTCCGAGTAACGAGCGGCCATAATATCTTAACTAGCGTGCGGGCATCGCATATCGTACGCCTCAAGAAATTGCAGATATTTTATTTCTTATAAATGATTGAAACGTAGGCGATATTTCTTCGATTTCTTTACTGACAGGATCCACCTCCACGACCTTCCAATCACTACATCGAAATCCGGTGCAGTATCCCTGAAAATCATCACCAAAGAGAAGTACATTATCCTCCCCAAGGATCTCCTCACCGTATATTTCAACGTATTCAACCAATCCGTTGTAAATCATATAAACGGCTTCTCCCAATTCCCCCGCACCGATCTCCATCAAAAAATCAACATAATCCTTCGGTGGATTTAGCATAAAAGGATTCAAATCGGAGTCGAAGGCGACCTTAACTAAACCATCAAATGGAGTTCCGCGCCCTTTTTGCGTCGCCAGATCATCGTACGTAGCCACAATATCCCGCCTTATCTCTTAAATATCTCGTTTAACGGCCCACCCGATCGATGCAAACCAGCTTGGTGCTGATCCGGGAATCTCGCAGGGTGGATATTCCACCATTTATTGGGGCCACCATAGCCGCTCTCAATCACGTGATGAGCATCATAAGGTCGACCGACGTTTCTCACAAGATTTCCAGATTTTGACATAACCGGCTCACTGTACGTCGGCCACTTTTGCCCAGTATTTGCTTCCCACTCTGAGATAAGCGAGGTCTTTATTCGATCAAACTCCGAACGATTAGCCATCGCCTCCGCTTTGGACAATTTTGAATACTCATTCAATCGAAGGTCTTCTGCCAATAATCGACGTTGAACCGTGGTCAAAGGAACCCCAGTCTGAGATTTAATGTCCCAAACGTAAGCTCGACTTTGGCTAGACAAGCGCGTCCAAGAACCGGCGCCATTCGACGGAGGTACGAGACCTGAGCCAGTAATTCGCCCACCACGAGTCCCTAGAATTCCTCCCAACAACCCAGCGGCGCCGCTTCCGGCAGCTTCAAACTCTCCTGTTAGAAGATCGGTGAAGATCTGCCCCCCGGCATCGAACGGCGCTGAATAGTACTCGCCGAGCGTCCCCCCCGCCTTAGCGAACTTGCCTGTATCACTCCACGGAGTGAACTCGTCTGCCTGTCCCGTAACCAGCGCCTTGCTGGTTAGATATCCCAGTTGCGCCGTATCTGCGGCCATCAGGGGAACTTCCAGCGCGGCATCCTTCGCCCCAACGAATAAATCGCGCGTCCACGCACCAAACTTTTCCGAAAGGGTGGGCGCCGTAGTGTCCATGACCGACCTGTTCGCACGCCCTTCTGTCAGGCCGTAGACGAACGATCCCTTTTTACCCCACAGATCCACTAAGTTGGGCCCCTTTTGTAGCCTCGCCACCGCTTCCGCGAGAGCGGCGGATTGGTTACCGCCGTTGTCCGCGAGATAGATTCCTTCTTGTTGCGGCCGTTCCTCGGACATCGCCTGGACAAGCGAAGCGTAGAAGTCCGTATCGGAGTCGCTATTCGTATAGGTCACAGCGGGCCCGCCGTTGGCGAGGCTCGACCGAAGTTTCGCGAGCGGTAAGCCGCCATCATCCATCGACAACGGATTGGGCGCGAACTCAACGAGTTGCTGCTCGGTTACCTGCAATCCCGTGCCCAGCGTCGGATTCGAGGGGGACAAGTTTGGCATCGCGAGCCGCATCTCATCGACAATCGAGTTCCCCAGGGCATTCCCGAACGCGTCAACAGCGACTTGCACGTAGTTCGCTTTTCCTCCAGACAACACCGAAGCCGCCACTCCCCCTACCGCGCCCGCCACAAATCCACGAGTCAACCTTTCACTGAACGATGACGCATTCGGGAGGAGTTCGGACGCCACCGCGGAGCCAACCCCAGCCCCAACCCCCGCAGCCGCCACATTCGTCCAACTGAATTTGGACTGCAGACCCGTCGCCGCTGCGATGCCTTGCGAGATCGTCGAGCTCACCATCGATCGCCCCGCGAGTTCCAGTGCGCGAGCGCCTGTCGTGCTGCTAAGCGTCGCTGTCCCGCCAAACCCAACGGAAACGCCTGCGGTCGCGGCAGTTGATATCCCTCCTAGTGCCACCCCGCTCCAACTGAATTTGTTCTGCACACCGACAGCCATGCCTACGCCCTGGCTAACGACGCTTCCCACCGCTCCCGCTACCAAGCCGATGCCAACGCCCACGCCCAGGGTCATACCCACAGCGCCAGTCAACGCCGCGACTCCCGCAGCCATGGTCGCGCCCAGCGCCGTGGTAGTTCCCACAGCCGCTGCAGCGGCGACTGCAGCCGGCGCCATCAGCCCCGCCGTAAACACCGTCGCCACCACCGCCACCACCGCGATAAAGATCTTGCCGATCCCGCCGCAGCCGCCACCACCACCGCTATCAGCCTCCGGCACCGGCATCGTCGGCTGCGTATCGCCGATGAACTTGCCCGGGTCATACGGCTTGAACGTCTTGTAGTCGTTGTGGTTGCCCGTCACCCGGTTCGGGATCGTGACGGTCGCGCCCACCCGCAGGTCGCGGTCGCTCGCCAACCCGTTGGCCTCGGCGACCAGATACCACAGCCGGCTGTCGCCATACGCTTGCTGCGCAATGGTTTGCAGCGTATCGCCCGCCTGGATGCGGTACGAGCCCGGGCTGGCCGAAGGATTGCCCCCATCAATCGGACGGAACGACGGCGAGAAGTCGTCGGCGCCCGCGGTGGGCCCCGTTGTCCCCATCAATTCGCCGTTGACCACCAGGGACCGCATGGTCGTGCCATTCTGCACGCGCATCAGGATCTTGCCGTTGGCGTCGTTGATCAGCGTCTGGTTCTTGCTGCTGTCCTTGCTGTCGACCACGCCCACCATGTTGCCGTTGACGTCGTACTGGTACGTCGTCTGGCCCGGATTAAGTTGGGTGCTTACGCCCGACAGCGTCGCCTCGCGATAGCCCTCGTAGCGCGCATGGGTGTAGGTATAGGTATTGGTGTACGAAGTCCCATCCCACATGTCCACGCGGTACTGGGTCACGTTGCCGGCCTGGTCGTAGCCGGTGTAAGCATTGTTGTAGCGGCTGGTGAGGCCCCCCGCCGCCATATGCATCACACGCACGTTGGCGACACGGCCCGCCGCGTCGTACATGTTGCGCTTCTGTTCGTTCACCAGGCCGGATCGATCAAAGAAGGCCTTGCCCTGCGACCCGTCGATGCCGCTCATGACGACGCGGTCCGCCCCGTCGTAATAGCGCGCGTCCAGCATCTGCCCGTCTCGGCGCAGCGTGGTCAGGCGGTTGAGCGTGTCGTAACTGTAGGTCTCGGTGGTAAAGCCCGCGGCGGTGCTGCCATCGGCGTAGATAACCTTGTCCCAATACAGGTCGCTCAGGCGATTGCCGTTCGCGTCGTAGGTCAGTTTATGGCCTTGCGCGGCGTTGATCTCCAGATTGGCGTTCACGGCCTCGACCGTGGTCTGCCGGTTCATGGAGTCATAGCCATACCAGTAGTCGCGGTTGCGCCAGGTGTCGGACGCGTCCGTGTACTGGGTCTGAACCCGCTTGCGGTTGCCGTTGGCGTCGTAGTCGATGTTCTGGCGCAGATAGTTGTCCGAGACCTGCCGCAACCGTCCCAGCGCGTCGTACGCCATGATGTTGTTCTGATAGACACCTCCCCCCTGCGAGGTGCGCTCGCGCACCTTGTTGCCCGCGTGGTCATAGGAATAATCCGTGATCTGTCCTATGGCGGCGTCATAGATCCGAGTCACCTGGCCGGCGGCGTCGTAGCTGTAATTCAGGTTCTGCCCACGCGTATTCGTCTGGGCCAGCAACTGGCGGGCGTTATCGTAGGTGTAGTAGTACTTGGCGCCACCGATGTCGGTGTGCGCCACCAGACGACCGAAGTAGTCATACGCCCACGTCGAAGCGTTGCCATTGCCGTCGGCTTCGAAAGTCTTGTTGCCGCGAGCGTCGTAGGCCGTGCGCAGTTCCGTGGACAGGCCGGGCTTGCGTACGCCGGTGACGTTGCCGCGCAGGTCGTAGCGGAAATAGGTGCTCTCGCCCGCGCCGTTGGTGGAATTGAGCTTATTGCCCAGTTCGTCATAGGTCACCCGTTCAATGACGGTCTTGTAGCCGGTGTGAACGAGGTCCACCGCGTTGCCCGCGATGGCGTAATTGGCGACGGCCGAGCTGGATGTCAGGATCAACCGACCGATATTGTCATAGGTGTAGCCGGTGGTGTTCCCCAGAGCGTCTACCCACGCCACCTTGTCGCCCAATGCGTTGTATTCATAGCGGTAGACGCCGCCATCGGCATGCGTTTCGCGCACGCGGTTGCCGCCTGCGTCGTATTGCACGCCGTTGACATTGCCGTTGGCGTCGCGCGTGGCGACGTTGTTGCCGGCGGCGTCGTAGTACAGGTAGGTCGAAGGCCCCGCTCCCGCGACGCCATCGGAGTTGGGACGGATCTCGGAAGTGAGCTGATTATTCGCGTTGTAGGTGTAGCGCGTGATCCAGTAGGGGGACCTAGGATCGGTCACCGTCAATATGTTGCCCCAACGGTCATAGGTCCGTTCGACCGTCGGACGACCGGATTGGTAGCCACCATTGGCGCCCACAGGGGACCAAGTGGCGGCGACACCCAAGAAGCCCGACACCTGCGTGCTGATGGGATTGGGGTTATAGGCGGTGGTGCTGCTCAGAGAGTAGCTGGTGGGTCGGCCCGGAACCACATAGCCAGGCACGTAGGTTGCCGTTGTCTGTGACATTCCAGGCTGGTAATCCACGGCATTTACCCAGACCTGCTCGGAACGCTGTTCCTGGCGGTACTCGGTTTTCCAATACCCTGGTGTACCCCCCCCACCTTCTCCCCCCTCGCCGGCTTCTCCGCCGTTGCCAGTCGGAGGCACCCAAACTTGATAGGGCACTGTCACCGTGTAGTAGCGGGTGTAGTAGTAGCCAGGAGTGCCCGCGGCCTGCGAGATCACTCCAACGCGATGTTTGCTTGGCTCGGACGCGCCCGGAGGGGTATAGACCAGGTCGAATTCATAGTTGCCTGCCGGCAGGCGACCCAGACGCACCCAGTACGTCATGACCCCCGAGCCCGTCTCGCCTCCTTCCCCGCCCTCGCCAACGCCTCCGCCAGTGCCGATCGGACCAAATGGCTGTGCCGTCGGGCTCTTGTTCATGGCGACCGAGTACCATGCAGTGCTGCCTTGCAAGCGATACTTGAGGACCGCGGTTCCGGTGACATCACGCCAATCTGTCGCCGTCCACGAAATCCCCGTATTGCCTGCCTCAAATTGGAGATTTTGGGTGATCGGCGGAACTCCCACCGGCGGCACCCAGCGGTCCGGAATGGCGGCCGCCTTATTGATGACTCCCGTGGCGTGCGCGTAGGCAGCACCCGTGCCTCGGTCGATCAGCAGCAATTCGTATTCGAATTGGCCGGGATTCATGGGCACCCAGTCCACCCCGTCATGGCCTGAGGAGCGCGACGAAACGGGCAATTGCGTCCATGCCCCCCCACCCGCCGGCCGATAGCGAAACTGAGCGTCGACGCCCGCTCCAAACGACGGCCAGCTGAAAACATCATTGCCAACCGCGCCAAAGCCCATTGCTCCGCCGACCGAAGCCAGGCTCGGCGCCGACAGGCCTAGCGTGCCGGTTCCCGTCACCTTCACGACGCCATCGCGCCCGATTTGCGACACGCGATATTCATAGTTTCCTACAGCCAGGCCTTCCGCGTCGTAGCGGTAGGAATTGCCGTAGTTGATCAGCCCGACCTCGGACCAACCGCCATTGGGGACGCGAATCTCCAACCGGACCCATGTCGAAGGATCGACCGGCGCGACGATATCGATGAAGTTGCCGGTATTACCGAACGTCCCCTGCTGATTGATGACGGTCTGCCAACTGCCGTTGGTGTCCTTTTTGTAAACCACCATGGCGACAACGCGGCTGACGCCTCCATCCGCCGTATTGGTCGCCGTGCCGTCCCAACTGACCGTGACGCCCGACGCGGCGACGCTTGACGCATAGTTCTGCGTGATGGTGCGGCGTGTGCCGCCCGCGCTCTCGTAGGTCATGACGACCCGGACGTCGCCATCCCCCAGGCCCGCCAGGCTCGTCCATCCCAACTGGACGCTATTGGTTCCGCGCCAGGCGGGCGTGCCTGGATCCACCGGTTGGCCCGGGCCAGCTTCTCCGCCCTCGCCGCCGCCCTCGTTGCCGCCCGTCCCGGGGTTGGGTATGTAGTAAAGCGTAGCCGACGAAGTAATCGCCGCGTGGGTGAAATCACGATTGACGGCGACCCCGCCTTCATAGGTAGTCCGTACCGGTGCCCGGGTTTCCCGAACGTTGCCCAGCATGTCGTACAGCACATCCTCGCGGCGCAGATTGCTCATGCTGGCCGCCTGCTGGATGGAGCCGATAGCGGCGACGTTGACATTGCTGCCTCCGACACCATCGCTCGTCATTTTTGCCGTCGCCCTGCCTTGCAGGTTGTACAGCGTGATTTGGTCTTTGCCGTCTTGCGCATTGGTTCGAACCACGTTGCCGGCGTTGTCGTACTGGTAATACTCCTGCTTGCCGCCGTTGACCCCGCGGCGAATCACCTCGCCGAAGGCGTTGTATTCCGTGACCGTGTCGGACCAGCCGGCTTCCTGCTGCGAGACTTCGAAGATCCCCGACCCATTGGCCTGGGCGTTGCTCCCTTCCCATTTGCTGACCCAATTGCCGGCAGCGTCCTGCTGCCACACCCGCAGGTAGCTCAGTTCGGAGATTCCGCCCTGCGGCACTCGGTAGTCGCTCCAACTGATGGAAACGCCAGATGCCGCCGCGGCGGCCCCGAAGTCCATGGTTCGGCTCGTCGCAACGCTGGGGGAGCCGTAGGTGATGGTCGTCCCTCCGGGGGACACCCCACCTTCCCCGCCCTCGCCGCCACCTTCATTCGCTATTGTCTCGGTGTACAGCGTGCTGACGGTGCTGTAATACACCTGAACCCGCACCAGCCCGCCACCCGCGTCTATCAACGACGACCAGTTCAGGTTGATGGTGTTGGTGCCGGTCATGACGTACTTGTCAGTCTGCCGGAACTCCTTGCTCGCAGATGCCCAACCCGTCTGGATGCCGTTTTTCAACACGGACGTCGAAGCCGGATCGATTACCCGGGTCTGATTCCCCAGCCTGTCGTACTCGAAGGCCTGGAACCAGGTCTTCACGTTGCCGTCATTGCCCGTCACGCCGCGCCACTGCTTGGCAAGTTGGCCCGCGGCATTGAATGAGGCGTATGAGCTCTTGCCGTTGGCGTCGGTCGTCTGGATCTTGTTGCCGCGACTGTCATAGCGCGTGATGGCCACCCGGTTCTGGCCGCTGGCCGCCGTGTAGGCGAACTCGGTGGCACTGGCCGCGCCGCCACCATGCTGGACGGTGGCGACCACGTTGCCCAGCGCATCGTGCTGGAAGGTGGTCAGCGGCGTCAGCACGGCGCCGGACACTTGGGCGGTACGTGTCGGTTCGGCGATGGCCGTGACGCGACCTAATGCGTCGTAGTAGGTATACGTAGACGCGCCATTGGATTCCGTAACGCGCGTTCGATTGCCCACCACGTCATAGCCGAATGTGGTTTTCAGGTCTCCCCTGCCAGCCACGCCGTTCGACTGGGTGCTGTATTCGACGCCCACTCGGGTTTCGGCGGTGTTTCTACCTAACGCGTCATACGAGTAAGTCACCAGCCGGTCGCTCAGATCCGTGACTGGCAAGGTGTAGGACTTGGCGTCCCACACGCTGGCGGCCTTGGCGTACTCACGTACCGACGTCTTGTTACCCAATCCGTCGTAGGAAATTGTCGTGACATAGCCAAGCGCGTCGACCTTGGCGGTCACATTGCCGCGCCGATCGTAATACTGCGTGGTGGTCGCCCACACCTGGGACACGGGATTGACCAGTTCGCGAACGGCGACGGCCTGGCCGAAGGCATCGTATTCCGTACGAGTCAGCTTGTTGCTGGTGAAATACTGGGCGCCAGCCGCTGCGGATGAATCATAGGCGTAGATCTGCGATTGACTGACTTCAACCGCCCTGCCCAGCTTATCGAAGCTGGATACGACGCCGCGGTCGCCACCGTGATCGATGCCGGCAGCATTGATGGCGGCAGCCACGGCCTCAGCCGTCAGTGCGGCATAGCCCTGCGCGGGCAACCCCGTTTTTGTTGCATAGCGCAGGCGCAGCGTCACGTCGCCATGCGCATTGCGGTCGTACTCGGTGACGTAGCCTTCGGCGTCGACCTCATATTTCAACGCGCCGTTCTTGTCGTAGACCTTGTAGCTGACCGCGCCGGAGACGTCGCGGCCCACGACAGCATTCCCGAATGCGTCGTACAGTACGTCGGCGTTCAACGATACGCCGGTAGTCTCCCTGCGGGCGGCGACGCCGGAAGCGCCGTTGGTCAGCAGGTTGTCCGCCTGGACGTTGTAGATGTCCACCGGGGCGAATACCGTCCGGATCTGGCGGCCGGCGGCATCGAACACATAGCGGGTCGTCCGCGCTTCCGGGCGGCCATCCGCTTCGGTGCGCGCAACCAGGTTTCCTAACCCGTCATAGACATTCCGCGTCACCATCGAGACCGATTGTGCGCCTGTAACCACCAGGTTCCCTGCGCCATCCTGCACAGTTCCGACCGCGTTGATCAGCGGCGACCGCTCGACGGTCAGCCTGCCCGTCGCATCGTATTCATAGGTCCACTGATTTCCGGCCTTGTTGACGAAACTGAGCTTGTTCCCGACTCCGTCATAGGTGTATGACTCGGATTTCCCCAGGGAGTCGGTAGTGCCCAACAAACGGTCGCTGGCGTCATAGACGTACGAATCCACCCGGTCTCTGGCATTGTCTGGCCTCAACGCTGCCGCCACGTCGGCTGCGGTCAAGGCAGAATAGTCCTCCAGCAGGACGCCCGCCGCGTACTGACGGCTGCGGATCAGATTTCCTCGCGTATCGTATTGAAGCTCAGTGACAAAGCCCGCCGCGTCGATCTTGTACTGCGGAAGTCCTGTCGCTCCATAAACGGTGCGGCTTTCTCGGTTGCTCGTTCCCGCCGCCCCCATGCTCCATCCGGGCGCCATCATGCGCATGCGGAACTCTTCGGCGCTCAGGCTGGCGGGGTCGGCGCCGATAAGGTCGCTGCCGGGCATGCGTTCCGCGTATCGCATGACGGACACCAGATTTCCCGCGGCGTCGTACGTATTGCGCACCACACCCCGCTCTGCGTCGATCACCCAGATTGCTCGGTCCGCGGCGTCATAAGCCGTGGTGGTGGCGCGGTCCTGCGCATGCGGGGTCAGCGCGGCAAGCATGGCGTCGGCAGTGCGAGGAACGCCCGCGTCCAACCGTGTCGCATGGCTGATGACCTGCACCACGTTTCCATTCGCATCCAGAACCCGGCGCGTGGCCGCGCCTGTCGGGTCTACGCCGAGAATTTGCCTTCCAAGGCCGTCATACACCCAATCGCTGGCACGGTCTTTCAGGCTTCCCAGGACGCTCCGGGGATCGGCCGACGTCGCGACCGGCGTTGCATACTGAATCTGGCGAACCAGGTTACCGGCAGCGTCATAGATGCTCTCCGTGACGGCGCCCAAGCCGTTCATCACGTGGGTGAGACGACCGATTCCGTCGTAGGCATTCACGGTGCGAACGTCGCGTGCGGCATCCGCCACTGTCGCCAATGCCGCGTCGACGGCCGTGGTCGTCAGCGCCACGTTGGCCGGTATCCTGACCGCGTAGGCGATTCGCTCGATGACCTTGCCGTTGGCGTCATAACGCTGGCGCACGACAGCGCCTGTGCCATCCACCTGCAGAACGACCCGGCCGAAAGCATCGTAGACCATGCGTTCGCGCTGGTCATAAGCGATATCCAGAGCTGGCGTGGCGGGCATATCCGCCGAGCCAATACTGGCCGCCGGAAGGCGGTTGGCGTAGGCGGTGCGTTCCGTGACATTGCCGCTGGCGTCGTAGCGGTACGTCACTACCGCCCCCAGCGAATCGACGGTCATTGCCAAACGACCGTCAGTACCGAAATAGCGATACTCGAGCTGGTCGATGGATTGCGGTGACAGCAAGGCGCGAACCTCGGCCTCCGTAACACCCTGACCTAGCCCGGCCAATGAGATGGGCACGGCATATGCGCGCGCGACGGTGAGCCTGCCGGCCGCGTCGTAGCGGCTTTCGGAGACCGCGCCCAAAGGGTTGACTTGAAATATGATGCGGCCCGAGGCGTCCAGCACGTAACGGGTGACGTTGCCGTTTGCGTCCACCGCGGCCACCTGGCGGTTCGCGCTGTCATAGACGCGGGAGATGCTGATGTCGCCTGGATCGGATGGCACGGAGGCCGGGTCGCTGCCCAGCGAAACGCGAGTGGCGTAACGCGTCTGCGTGAGCAAATTTCCTGCTGCATCGTAGACGTTATGCGTCACGGCGCCCAGGCCGTTCATCGTGTAAGTCAGCCACCCCGCGCCGTTGTAGACGTTCACACTGCGCTGGTCGCGCTGCGCGTCAGCCAATGGAGCAAGGGCCTCCTCTATAGCCGCCGCGTCAAGTGGCGTATCCAGCGGAACTCGCGCGGCGTACCCGACACGTTCGGTGACGTTTCCGTTAGCGTCGTAGCGCTGGCGCACCACGCCGCCCGCGCCATCGACCTGGAAGATGGGTCTATCCAGTGCATCGTAGACGGTCCGCTGGCGCTGATCATAAAAGGCGTTGGCCTGGGGCGCGGCCGGCATCTGGGCCGCACCGACGCTGGCCGCCGGCAGACGATTGGCGTAGGCGGTACGCTCGACAACATTGCCGTTTCCGTCGTACCGATAGGTGACGACGTTTCCGGTTCCGCTCACGGTCATCGCAATGCGGCCGTCGGCGTTGTAGTAACGGTATTCGGCGATATCGGCCGAATCGGGCTTGATCAGCCCGCGCAGCTGGATTTCGCTTGGAAGCGGAACGGTCGACTTCAGGTCGACCGGCGTAGCATAGGAAATCGTGCCGATGACCTGATCGGCGGCGTCGTAGCGGGTCTCGACGACATGACCGGTGGGGTTCACGGTCATCACCACACGGCCACGCGAGTCCACCGCGTAAAGCGTCTTGGCTCCGCCCGGGTCGGTCCGGGCAACCAGATTGTCGTTCAGGTCATAGTTGTAGAGGGTTTGGAGCGCCAGGCCATCCGGATCCAGCGTCTCGGAATCCCGGCGCCCCAGACTGTCGTAGGAGTAGCGGGTCACCACGCCGTTAGGCGCCGTCACTGTCAACTGCTGGCCGGCCTCGTTGTAGGTGTACCGGGTCACCAGATTCAAGCCGCCTGCGTCGACAACGGACGACAGGATGCGCCCGGCCTTGTCGAACGTGACCACGTTCTGATGACCGGCCGGATCGATGGTCTGGTACTGCCGGCCAAATCCGTCGTAGCGGTATTGCGTCAGCAAACCGACACCGTCCGGGTCCACGACGCGGCTCAGGCGCTGCCCTAGCGCGTCATAGGTATACACGGTTCTTATGCCGCGTCCATCCACGCTTTCGGTCAGGCGTTTCAGGCCGTCGTACGTATTGCTGACGACCGCTCCGGCCTCTTCGGTGCGGATCAGATTGCCATCGGCGTCGTAGGCGTACTCTGTGATGTTGCCGTTGCCGTCGCGCACCTCCACGGTCTGCCCGAAGGCGTTGTGAATCGTGGTAACGGACACCCTATCCGGGGTGGTCATCGTCACGCTTCGGTTCGCGAGGTCGTACGCATAGCTGGTTCGCCGCCCCAGCTCATCGATCCGCGAAAGCACGTTTCCGAACGCATCGTAGCTCGTGCTTTTCTGACCGATCGCGTCGTACGTCAGCACCTCGCGCCCGATCTTGTCGTACACATGGTTGACGGCGACGTTGTAGCCGTCGCGCACGGCGGTCACGCGCCCGAACGGGTCATATTCCCGGGTGGTGTTTCGCCCGTAACCCGCCGCATCCTCGGTGAGCAGCGTTAAACGTCCAAGACGGTCGTACGCCATTTTGTCGGTGCGATTGAGCGCACCAGCAATCTGTGTCAACCGAAGAATCTCATTGCCGAACGCGTCGTACGCGTGCTGAATGACTCTTCCGGCAGCGTCGGTCTCGATCGCTACCTTGCCGTCCGCCGTATAGGAGTAGGTCGCTCGAATGTCGACGTTCGCGTTGATCTTGGCGGCGATGGCGACCCTGAGCGCATCATTGACCAATCCCCCGTTCAGACCCTGCAGGGAGATGGCGGCACCGTACTTGATGGTTTCTACCAGCCGTCCCGTGTTGTCGTAGACGCGCTCCTCGACGTAGCCCAAGGCATTGACAGTGTGGGTGACGCGCCCCGCCTGGTCGAAGTAATACAGCGTTCGATGGCCCGCTCCGTCCATCGAGGAAGTGCGGCGGCCAACGGCATCGTAGGTGTATGTCGTACCGTAGTCTTTCCAGATCTTGTCGATCTGCGCCTGCGTCAGGTTTCCATCAAGTTTGGCGGCCCCTTCTCCGGACAGTTCGCCGACGAGCCTACCCTGTACGTCGTAACGCGAAATCAGGCTTCGCGCGCTTGCCGTCCCCGCCGCCTTCACGGTGGAGGTCAGTCGACCCATCTCGTCGTAGACGTAGAGCGTCAAAGAGCCTTCCGCATTGCGCTCGGACGAAACCTGGTTAAGCCGGGTATGGGTGAATACCCAGATCTGATCGCTGGCGCTTGAGGCTGGACGCAACTGCGCAAGCGTCGACGCCGGCGTTGCGCCGGTTACCGCGGTGGCGTATCTAACCTTGGTGGTCAGGTTCCCGCTGGCGTCGTAAACCGATTCCGTCAGGTAACGCTCGCCGTCCACATGTCCAACCACCTTGTTGTGCGCGTTATACAGCCAGTATTCGCTGATGTCCGCGGTGGAGCCCGCTGGCTTGATGCTCTCGAAAGTGGTCGTTCCGGTCATGGCGGCGACCGTCGCTCTCGTGGCGTACGAGATTTTCTGTACCTGCCGGCCCGCGCCGTCATAGACGTATTCGACCGCCGCCCCTTCGGCATCCACCGTCCCTCTCAGCTTGCCGTCGGGATTGTAGAAATAGGATGTCTTGGCGTCCGCAGCCGAAGCGGTGACGAGCGCGTGCTCTGGGCGGCTTGGCTGCGCGACGTTCCAGGTCGTCATGCGATTTGCATAACGGATCTCTTGGATCAAACGACCGACCCCGTCGTATCGGTATTCCGTGATCGCGTTGGTCGCGTCAATCGTCTTGGCCAGCCGGCCCGACGTGTCATATAGATTCCATACCGTGGTGGCACCGGAATTTGGTACCACCCTGTCTATGGATGGCGTCAGCGCGTTGCCCTGCGCATCGGTCAGCCTTTCGAGGTTCGCCTTTCCCGAATATACGTTCGTACGCCATAGCAACCCGGCAGCGTTGTACACGTACTGGGTGGTTGCGCCTGTCGCGTCCACGTCGCCCACCTTGCGACCCAACTGATCGTAGATCATGTAGGTGCGAGCCCCGTCAGGGGTGGTCGTCATGATCAAATGATCGTTGTCGTCGTAGGCATACTTGGTCTCACCCAAATTCGCGCCGGCCGGATCCTGCTCGATAACGCCGACCTTGCGACCGCCCTTGTCATAGGTCGATATGCTTTTCAGACCATTGGCGTGCGTGACCACGACGCGATTTCCCGCATCGTCGTACTGCGTGTAGCTGACATTGCCAAGCGCGTCTTGCGCCGTCAGCACGCGGCCCATTCCGTCGTAGGTGTAGGACGTTGCGCCGCCGGTTGGCGAGATCGTCGTCAGCAGCCGGCCCGCCTGGTCGTAGACGTATCGCGTCAGGACCTGCTTGCCATCCAGTACACCCTCGCCATCGCCATTGACCTCTTGATAGGCGATCGTTTGCTGCAGCATTCCCCGGTAGTCATAAACTGCATCCACGCGGGAGATCCGGCTCTTGTCCGCTGCGCTTGCCCAAGCAATCATCTGGGCTTCGGTCGGGGCCGTCGCGGTGGTCAGGCCTGTCAGGGGATGCACGCTTCCGGCATATTGCAGCGTGCTGGTCCGTTCGCCGAAGCCGTTGTACCGATACTCAATGACGTTGCCTGCCGGGGATAATTGAAACCGCAGACGGCCTGTGGCGTCATAGACGTAACGCGTCGTCAGGTCGCCATAGGCGCTACTGCCGTTAGGCGACATGGGTACGACGTACGCGTTCTCGGCGATAAGGCGGTTTTGGCTGTCGTAGGTTCGCGTTACGATGTTTCCTGCCGAATCCAGCCTCAATCGCTGATTTCCGCGCTCGTCATACGCAAGGTCGATCACCTTGCCGCCCGGCTCTGTGATACGAGTCAAACGCCCGGAGGTGTATGTGTAGCTGGTTTCGTAGTCACCGCCATTGAGACCTGCCCCCACGGCGCGAATCTTCGTGACGTTGCCCCCCGCGTCGTAGTGGAAGTAGGTCATCCCGTTCTGCGGATCGACCATCCAGGACTGCCCGGGATTCGGGTAGCCATAGCGGGTCACCCGCCCCAACGCATCGACAGAGTGAGTGACCTTGTAAGTATTGCCAACCTGGGTGTATCCGAACGAGACCTGAGTTCCATCGCTTTGCGATACGGACGCAATCCGGTCACTGGCGCCATCGTAGGTGTAGAACGTCTGAAACACCTTTCCGTCGGCAATCGAGTTGTCCTCTGGCGACAAATCCACGACCACGGCCGAAAGGCGGCCCTCGTTGTCGTAGCCGTAGCGAACTCGCGTCTGTACAAGCTGTACGCCATTCTCGACCGTCACCGTACGAATCTGGGTCAGATTCTGGCCAGCGTAGTCATAAAACGTGATCCCACCGCTAGCATCCGTTACGCTAGCCAGCTTCCCGTTGGCACCGTAAGAGAATGTCCTCGCATTGCCGCTAATGTCAGTGGCCGACAAAATCCTGCCCGCACCGCTTCCTTCATAGCGTTCAGTGCTCCCCGTAGCCCCGTCCTTCCAGACGTACTGACCCGAGGCCGTGTCCATCGACAGGTAGTCATACGCGTCCATACCTTTGGCCGCGTAGTACGAGCCCATGCTGGCGTTGTAATAGAAGACTTCCTCTGATCCGTCGTCGTCAACCCGAATCATCGTGCTTCCCGCCTGATTCAGCTGACCGACCAAGCGCACCTTCTTGAGCGCGGAGCCAATCGACCAAGCGTCGGCGAGACCCAGATTTCCCTGGCTGTTGTACGTTCGGACCGAGCCAAACAGACCCCCAACGCCAGCGAGCTGGTCGTCAAGGCTCCGAAATACCAGGTTTCCATTCGCGAGATTGACGTAGACCTGCTCAGAACTGCGACCCAGGTTGGCGTTGCCCACCACGCCACGCTCCCCCAAGGTACCCAGGGAGGTCAAGCTCAGACCCAGGCTGTTTCCACTCACGATCGCGACCATATCTCGGAAGTCCTTTCAGTTGTAATTTCCGGCCGCTCGGCTCGATCTCGAGGGCGCACTGTCCGTGATCAATTTCTCCGCGCGTCGCTTGCGCGGTTTAGGGCTTCATCTTGGGTTTTCTCAATCTCGACCCAACGGGGCTAAACCAGCGCAGCACGATGCGGACAAGTTGTGTGAGCCGGCGAATGGCCGGTCATTCACTTGTGGCTGGCCGCCAGGCGAGTCCACGCTTCCACACTGGAGAAACCATGAGCCAGCCCCCCGTCACGACCCCTCAGCCCGTCACCGGGCAGAACGACCCCAAGCGCTTCACCTGGACCACGTCCAGCCAGCAGCGCCGCGGCCAAACCATGCCGATTCCGGCGGGTAGCAGCGGCAAGTAACTCTCAAGAACCGGCAGGCGGAATATTTCCGCCCGCAAGGATCTGCCATGCAACTGGATCTTCCCCATGTGTTGATGCCCGGAAGCCTGCTGCATGGTTCCACCCTGCAATGCCGGCAGGCCTCCCGCACTTTTTCCGTCCGGGCGCCACGCGCCGTCCTGCATTCCTTGCATGACTTCGACGGCACCATGACGCCGCGAGGCTGGCTGGATGCCTGCCGCAAGCGGCGTTGGGATATACAAGCCGCCGAGGGACTGCTGCGGATGCTGATCGCGGAAGATGTCCTGGTTTGCGTTCATGACATGCCGCGCCAACTCTGGTCGCATGCGTTGAATCCCAGGCTTCTTGGAGCCCCCCCTTCTCCCGCTCGACTTCAGGACATGCTGGAAAGCGCGCAGAAAAGGTTGGCCGGCCTCCCGGGCGCAGACGCGATTACGCTGGACAGTGGCGATCTCGCCGATGATGTTCATGGCCTGCTGCGCAAACGCGTATCCGATAGAACGTTCGGAGAGGATCCGCTCAGCCCCCAGGTCGTGACCGCGGTGTTGTGGGCGGCGGTCGGCGTCGTGCGCGGTGATGATCGCCTGCGGACCGTTACGCCCTCCGCCGGGGCGCTGTATCCTCTGCGCCACTACTACCTGAACCTGCGCGCAACGGGAGTATTGAAGGAAGGCGCGTACGCGCTCTCTTCCGGGGATAACGCCCGCGTGCACTACTCGCCGCTAGGCACGGACATATCTGCGCTGCAAGCGGCATTCTCGTCACCGGATCTGCTCGATCGCGCTCAAGGTGTACTGGTTATCGCCGCGGCATTCTCCGACAGCGCCAGGAAATACGGCTCCCGCGCGCTGTCCTACGTGCCGCTGGAGGCAGGACACGCCGCTCAGAATGCGCTGCTTGCGGCAGCCGCCTGCAACTGTCACGCCGTGGAGATCGGCGGATTCATCGAGCAGGACCTGTCGGCGTTGCTGCGCTGCGGAGACGGCATCGTCCCCCTCACAACCGTGATCCTTGGATCCCCAGGAACTCGGCGGACAAAGGACGATGAGGCGGAGTTTGAATGGGTGGACGCAAAGAATGCAGACGGCGAGCGCACCTTTTTTTTATGCCGCGCTCGCCAGGATCCCACGCACCCCTGGTCTTGGGGCCGCGACGCGGACCCCGCCCGCGCGCGCCTCAAGGCCAGGATGGAAAGCCGCGAGCGGGAGGCCTTGAGCCGACCGACAGGGCTAGTCAGAGCACGTCTTCGAGATCTTCCGAATGCGATAGACCCCCGTGATGTGCTGCGTTATGCACCGGCGCAGTACCGACGCGCCAGTTTTCCGTATAGCCCTTTCGTCCCTCAGCGGGAATATCTGTGGAAAGCCGCGCTGAACGTGCTGGAAGATTCCCCGTGCTTCATGCTGGCCGACCTTGTATATCTGGAACAAGGCCTGGCCGCGCACAGCCGGCCGCCGTTCTACACCAGTGCCAATACGTCTGGGGCCGCCGCTCATACCTGCTACGCAGCAGCCCTCGAAAACGCGGTGCTCGAACTTATCGAGCGCGACGCATTCATGCGCCTGTGGTTGGGCCTCCCTGCCATCGCCGTGCAGGAAGACGGTCTCCCCGCGACGCTGCAGACCAGGCTGAGACGGTTGCGGGACGCGGGCTTGCGCGTAGTCATACGCGATATCGGTCACAGCTATTGCCACGTCGCCTTCTGCTTTGCGCAATCCACGACGCACCATTTCACGCGAGTCTCCAGTTGCGCCGGATATGACTTGGAGTCCGCGATCGACCGTGCATTGATGGAGCTGGAAGCGCAGGTCCATGTCTCGCTGCATAACCTCGACGCGCCGCCGATGCGCGCCACACAAGTACGCGAAGCCGCGGACCACGCAATCCTCTATAGCCAAAAGGCAACGTTCAGACGCGCCGACGCATTGGCGGCACAGGTTGCTGGCTCTCGGACGCAGCGCAGTCTGGCGCACGACTGGCCGACCCTGACGCAACAATTTCGCCGCGATCAGCACAGGCTGTATGCCGTGGACTTGAGTGACGGTGCCCCCCTGGGAAATTATGTCGTGAAGGCCTTCATTCCCGGGCTGATCCCCATCAAGTTCGGTGCCGGTAACGAGCCCGCCGGGCACCCCGCCTATGCTGCCCTGCGCCTACGCGCCGCCGACCAGCGGCGAGGCCCTGCGTTTCCCCATCCCTTCAATTGATAGGCAACGACCATGTCAACGTTCTCGGTCCAAGAAGCTCCCGACGCGCTCACTATCGTCCAGCACCTCAAGGAACAGACCCCGTTCACCCAAGCCAGTGCTGCATTGAATCACCAGACATCGTCTGAACTGCTCGCGATACCGCTACCCCCCGCGCTGTATCGGGGCCTGCAGGCTGCCGCGCATGAGGCGATCGAGGCGCATGGCCTGCACGGTTGGCTTTCGGCGGAAGGGCGGCACCATGACCACAACTATCAGTCCCTGTCTTTGGTCCACAACCCCGATATGCATGACCCCGGCGTGGAAGACGTTCACCAGTCCACCTTGGGAACCTCCCTCAATCCCATCAACGAATTCTTCTACAACTCCGTGCAGCGCCATCGTGGCTTGAAGAACTCGTATTTCGACTCTTACGGCTTCCGCGTGCGCACACCGGCGGCCCGGCTGGGTGAGTTGGGGGCCTTCCTTGATCAGTGTGGTCTGACGCTGATCCGTTCACGATTGTCGGTGCTGATCGGGGAACGCGGCGTCACGGAGGACTTCATGGATGGTTGGCACCGCGATGAGCCCGTGTTCGAGAATCTTCGCTTGAATATTCCGCTGACCTCCGACTCCGCGTATCGCCTGCAGATCGAGCACGACAAGGACAAGCCGCAACCCGACTCCGCAACCATGACGGAGCATTTTCTGGCGCCCGGATACGCCTACACGTTCAACACCAACGTGCCGCACCGGGTATATGTGAAAGAACCCAGCGGCTTGCCCCGGATCCACCTGGTATTGGGATTTTCGCCTTGGTTTGACCACGACGCCAAGCTGGACCAATGGCGCGCGAACTCACACTTTGGCACCACCCACCCGTTCGATCTGCTACGCAGCGGAATGCTGCATCCCGCACTGAAGGGCAATGCATGAAGCGCAATATCGTTCTGCTCTCCTCCCACAGCAGGGAGAGCTCCGCCAAAGAAAAGCAGTACCGCGCCGCCGCCAGCACGCTGGACCTGGAAGTGGCCGATTATCCCGATTCGAATACGCTTGGAGTGTTCGCGTGCAGTGACTTTCGTAGCGTCGACGCCGCCAATCTGGCCACGCTCCACGGCGTGGCGGGCCCCGATGTGCTTGCGACGACGATCGCCACCCAAAAGTCCCTCGCCTATCGTTTTTTTGCCCAGCGGGGATTCTCCACGTTGTGGGCGCACGCGCCCTTGCGAGTCGAAGACCTGCGTCTGGAATTGCCCTATTCAATCATTGTGAAACCGGACAAGGGCAGCGGGTCATTCGCCGAGCATCCCTGGGCGTACCAGCGCTACGACAGTCTGCATCACTTCCACGACTGGTTGGCCGAGCGTCAATTGCTGGACGCGTTCCTGGCCTATCAGAACGACCCGAACTCCTGGTACGGACGCTACCTCACGATGGAGTACATCGGCGATAGCGACATCTACACTGCCGCGGCCGTGGCTGGCCCGCGAGGCATCGCCATTTATGAAGGCGGACGCCTGCGCTTCACGCGGGACACTTTGCAGTGCGAATGGATGCTGCTTGGCGATCGTCATGAACGCCACGACCAGATCGGCCAGATGATTCAGGCGCTCAATGACATTGGCCTGCGCCAGTCCGTCATCTACATACAATGCGTCGAGAAAGATGGCCAACTATGCGCCATCGACATCAATCTTCGGCCGGGCACCATGCCGGACCGCGCGTTCCATGGTCTGGGCCTGCCCTACTATCAGGCCGCGCTGGCCTACATGCTTGGCATGGCCGACACGCTTGACTTCAGTTGGGTCAGCCCCTATGTGGGTATCCGACGCGTGGTGGTACCCTTGCAGCACGGGCGCCGCAAAGCGGACTTCGGCGCCGGATGTGTCCCTTTGATTGGAGAGGTCGCCTACGATTCGAATCGCCCATTCGATCTTGGTCACGCATGGCCCATGTTTGCCGTCAGCGGGCAGGACGCCGCCGATTGCGCCCGACTTGCGGAATCGCTTGTCAGCGAAATGCGGCTGTCGTCGCTGACCCCCCTCTGACGCTTCCGTGCGTCGCACTGATCCTCTATGACTATCTCCAATTCTCCCCTCCCCTTTCTCAATCAATACGCGCAAGCGCTTGAAGAGGGCGATGCCGAACGTGCGCTCGACATTCTGCGTCAGGCTAACGAAGACCGGCCGGATTCGGGACAGACGCTGGCACTCCTGGCGGCCCAGTATATGCAGATGGGTGCGCCAGACGCCGCCGAGTCGGCATTCGTTGGCGCCCTTCTCCGAGATCCCGCAATGTCGACAGCCCGCTTCCAGCTTGGCTTGCTCCAATACACCAGTGGCCGGCCACAGACCGCCTTCCAGACGTGGAACCCTTTGGAGACACTCGGAGAAACGCACTATCTGGTGCTGTTCAAGCGCGCGTTCGCGGCACTCGCCATCGACGCATTCGAGGACGCCCTCCTGCTGCTCGACAAGGGTATTGCGGCCAATCACGAAAATGCGCCACTGACCCATGACATGCGCATGCTGGCCAGCCAAATCGAAGCGTTCCGCGCCAATACTCCGAACACTCCTTCCGCCCCCCAAGACGAGGCCGCGACCCAGTTCGTCCTGGCATCCTACAAGCAGAACCTGTAGAGCCAACCATGATTGATGGCATTGGGCGTCTGGCCCAGCTTATCCAGCAGCGCACCGTCTCGGGCGCGCGAACTGGAAACACCGGCCGAGCCGGCAAAGCCACCACGGGAAAGAAAGCAGCAGAGCCTCCTGCCTTTACCGAGCTGCTTAAACGTGTTGCCAGCCTGGCCCCAGATGATCAGGAACGCGAGCGCAAGGCATTTCGTTATTTTCTGGAGGCCGCCCTCGTCTCCGACCTGGGAACCAACCTCATCAACGATCCGAAGTTCCATCAGCTTGTGGACATCGTGCAGCAACGCATGGAGGCCCAGCCAGAACTGCTGGCAGCCAGTCAACGCGCGGCACGTCTGCTGTTGGAGATTCCCAGAGAGCCCTAGGCAGTGCCGACGCCGGGTTTCCGCCTTCGATCCGTTACTGCTTAATCCAATCGATCAGTGACCGACCGTCCGGCGCCTCGACGCCGCGCAGCGCCCGCGCGGCCACCGCCTGGAACTCCTCTGGTCGCAGCAAGGCTCCGGAGAGAACGGCTTGGGCAAATCTGGCGGACAGTGCCGCGGGGTCCAGCCGCAATGCCACATCAACATGACGGACCGCATCTTCGCTCCGCGCCATGAACGCATACGCGACGGCGACCGCGCCGTGGCTTTCTCCGAAATTCCGGTCAAGCGCCAACGCCTGCTCGAAAGCGTCCTTCGCCTGCGGCAGATTGCCAATCAGGAGACAAGCCCATCCCAGCCCATGCCAACTTCCTATATGACCGGGCATCAGCGCCGTCGCGCGCTGGAAATTTCCTTGTGCGGCGGCCCCATCCTGCATGAGCAGATAGGCAATGCCTAGCGAGGACCAGGCGCGCCCCTCTTGTGGCTTGTGTTGCACGACTCGCGTCAAGGCCGCGATCGCGCCAGCAGCATCCTTGGACGCCAATGCCAGCGCACCGGCGGTAGTGAGCGCTTCCGCCGAATCCGGCAGCGAACCTAGCGCAATATCCGCCCAGCGCCTGGCCACCTCGAACCGACCCGAATCAACGGCAATCAGGCTAAGAACGCCTGCAGCTTCGGGCTCCCGCATCAATGTCTCTGCGTACCCGTCTCCCGTGGCCAGCCCCTCTTCCAGACGGCCCAGAAAGTGCAGGGTTCGCAGCCGGTTCGCCCAGGCGTGGGAAGGCAGATCGCCGTCGCGCTGCAGGTCAGTCCATGCCTCCTCTGCTGCCTCGTATCTGCCCGCGTAGTGGAGCAGACTGGCAAACGCCGCGCGCAACTCCGGATCCTGCGGAAAACGGCGACAAAGATCCGATTGCAATTCCAACGCCTCGTCCCATCGGCCCTGTGCCGCCCACAACGAAGCACGCCGGTATTGCAGATAGGGATCATCGCCCGCGACGATTCGCGCGCGATCGAGATAATCCGCTGCTCGGGCATACAGGCCTAGGCTCAACGCCAGCTCGAAGGCCTCTACCGCAATCGATGTATTGTCTGGATCCTGCTGCAAGTAGCCGTCGTAGCGGTCCAGGCGGTCTGTGGGATTTGGCATGAAAAATGGTCCTTTGCGGCAAAGTTCAGTCAAGATCAAGCGTAGCGCGTTCCGCCGCGCTAGAAATCCGCGGAGGATTGCTGGTAGCGGGCCAATTGCTGCCGAAGCATTTCCAGCGCCCGCTTATGCAACTGCGAAATCCGCCCTTTTGTCACTCCCAGCTCGGCAGCGATGTCCTGAAAGGGAATGTCCTGCATGTAATGCGCCCGAACGATATGGCGCTCGCGCTCCGGTAGGGCGGACACCACGGCAATTACGCGGTCTCGCAATTGCCTGAGCTCAACCTGCTCATAGGCGCCAAAGCCGTTCCCGTTCACGGACTCCTGCCATTCGATCAGCCCGGACCCTTCCAGCAACACGCCCAGCGCTACGCCCACGCCGACCGCCGCGAGCCGCCGGAACAGATCCTCGGCCGATTCGCCGCCCTCGACCCCCTCGTCGGGCTCGGCAAGCGAACTGGCACGGTCCTCGTGACTCGCCAATCGCCGCTGAATGGCCACCTGCTGCTGCCGTTCCGTCAGCTTTTCCAACCCATTCAGGATGGATCCAGTCATGCGCGTCGTCGCATACGTCTTGAACGACGCGCCCAAGCCGGGTTGGTAGCGGTCCACGCACTCCATCAGCCCGAGCGAGGCATACTGCAGATAGTCATCAAACTCGAAGTCCTGTCCCCCGCGCCGGGAGTACATGCGCGCCGCGATCGCGCGCGCATAGGGCAAATACCGCGTGACCAGATGGTCGCGCAGCGTTTGGCTTGGCTGTGCACGGTACGTTCGCCAAAGCGCATCTTCGTCCGGAGGTATAGGCCATTCCGGCTCGTAGGCGGTGGCTGTCATGGTGGCCCCGGGGCTCAATGGAAGGATCCTATCGTCGATCTGAGTACCAGCCCCCAACCATCAATCAGCACAAAAAGGAGAATTTTGATCGGCAAAGAGACGGTCACCGGCGGCATCATCATCATCCCCAAACCCATCAGCACGCTGGAGACAATCAGATCGATCAGCAGGAATGGCAGGAAGATGACAAAGCCTATCTGGAACGCCATCCTCAGCTCCGACAGCATGAATGCCGGAATCAGCTGCACATTGCTGACGTCTTCCAGCGTTTCCGGCTTGGATGCTCCGGAGATATCCAGCATCAGCGCGAGGTCTTCCTCCCGGGTCTGCTTGACCATGAACGCCCGCATCGGCAGCAGCGCGCGCTGATACGCGTCTTCGACAGGCAAGGTTCCCTGCATGAATGGTTGCAGTGCATTCTGATTAACGTCCTGAATCACGGGCGACATGACGAACAGCGTCAGAAACAGCGACAGGCCCAGCAACGCGGCATTGGGAGGAGTCTCTTGCATTCCGAAGGCATGACGCAACATGGACAACACAATGATGATGCGCAGGAAGGCAGTCATGCAAACCAGCATTGCTGGCAACAGGCTGAGCACCGTCAGTCCGATGGCAATGCGCAATGCTGTAGCGGTTTCGGGCGCCGCTCCCGTGGCAAGGCCCAGCGCGGCGTTCATGTCTTGCGAAGGCCCATTGGAGGTTGCTGCCATGGCTCCGCCCGCGAGCAGCACAGCCGCCACGCCCAGCAACGCCGCCAAGGTCCGCGAGGATGGCCTCATGGCGCGCCCCTGCCCGCTTCCGCGGTCTGTGCTTCAGTGATCACTGCGTCGCGCGCGATCTCGCGCGCTCCGTTATCGCTGACCGCCAGCAGGATGCGCTGTCCACCAAACTCCACCACTTCCAACGTCACCTTCTGACTCAGCCGCGCCCCCCCCAAACGACGCACCGGCATTGATGTCGGCTTGGTCCACCGCGACAAGCCTCCGCGTTTCCGGCACCACAAGAGCGCGGCACACGCCACCAACGCCAGCAGGATGGCCAGCGCCCAAGACCAGGATTGCAGGCCGGAGGTGAACACGCTTTCGCGCGACCATGCGAGGGGTGTTGCCGAGTTCATGCCAGAGAACGCAGGTCCAAGGGAAGGTCAATTACGCGAACGCCAAAGTGGTCGCCTACCGCCACCAGTTCGCCCCGGGCCACCACGCTACCTTCCAGCAGAAGGTCGACGGGCTGGTCCACTTTTCGGTCCAGCGCAAAGATCTGGGCTGACTTCGCGTTGAGCAATTCGCCAACGGTCAGTTGGACCTCACCCACGCGCACAGACAAGGTCGCCTTGACGCTATGTATTGGATTGAGATTGCCGATGGCCAAAGGGGTCTGTTGGCCCAGAACATCCGCGGCCTCGGGAAAGTCGATGGGCTGAGCCATTTCGCCGGCGATATCGCCGTGATTAGTCGTCAACGTTGTACTCCTGATGAATGTCATGAAGAATCGTGGACGCACCTATGACGCCGCACGCTCCAGCCGGATCGCCTTTAGAGAGCCGACCCTCGATAAATGCGCGTGCGCCACTGATGACGCGTCTTCCGCATACAAGGTCGCGGGTTCGTCGAGCCTGTGGTCAAGCGCAATGACATCGCCGACTGCCAGCGAACACAGATTGCCGACCTCGAGCCGGACGGAGCGCAAGGCCACGCTGAGCACGATGGCGCGCTGTCCCAGCACGACATGGAGGTTCGCCAAGGGCTTTCCGAAGGCCTCCTTGACACGGCCGGTCACTGAACGTGCCACGCCAGCGCTCAAGATCAGCTGAAAACTCGCTTCGCCAACCCTTATCGTCACGCCGAGGCCACCCCGCTCCAGCCCAGCTGGCAACTCACGAGGCTGGTCGTCATCTATTGGCGTCCAATCAAAATGCGCGCGCAACGCGTCCAGCATTTCGCGCGCGCCCTGCCGCGCCGCCGACAGCGACAATGCTCCCCCGTGGCGACTCACCACCGAAGCGTCCCGCTCGTCGTCGCACACCGCGGCAGCCAGAGTGCGCGCCGCGACATCGGGGTGGGTCGCCCAGACCCCGTCCCTGTCGCCGCTGCCAGTCACGCACTGCCAGCCGGCCGAGCCGGCCGTCGCAACCCTGGACCCGGATTCGACGCGGAAAACTTCAGGGTCCACTCCCCATTGCAGGCACCAATCCTGCAACGCCCCCTTGACAGCGGCCGCCGCCAACTCCGTTTCGGCCTGGGTCCACCAGGCGATCGTCCACGTCATCAGCGTCTTCCCTTCATATCGAACAATGTCTGGATCAGATCATTCGCGGTGGAAATCGTCTGAGATGCCGCCTGGTACCCGCGCTGCATGACGACCAGATCGCTGAACTCCTGAGACAAATCGACGTTTGATCCCTCTACCCTGCCGCTTTCCAGCCTGCCGAATCCGTCTCCACGCGGGTTGCCTACAATGCGCGCATCCGAATTTGTCGCCACGAATTGGCTTCCGCCCACGGGCGACAGCAGATCGTCGGAAGAAAAGCGCGCCAACGCGATCCGCCTCCCCTGGACCGACTGGCCGTTCGAGTAGCTGATGGACAGCACCCCCGATGCATCGAATGCAACTGCCGTTGCGCTGCCTGCCGCGTAGCCGTCCTGTTTCAAGACGGTCAAAGTCGAGGTCGTTCCGGACGCAAACGATGTCACCCCGTTGCTGAAATCCAGTGTGATGGGCTGGACTCCCTGCGACGGCAATAGGTAGTTCACGGTGATCCTGGCTGATGCCGGGTCAATCCTGCCGTCCTTGAATACGAGCGTCCCTTCCCCCAGATGCGTCGGGCCGTCATCGATCGACACTTTCCAGGTGCCGGGAAGCGTTGCGCCCTGATTGAGGAACGTCAACTTGAGAAGATGTTCTGCGCCCGTTCTGTCGTAGATCTTGACTGCCGTCAGTTCGTGGTCCATGCCGGTCGATGAGAGATAACCGGAAAACTGTATCGACGACGTCGGTGCCGCGGGCGATGTTATCAACCCGGCCAGCGAGATCTCACCTAGCTCTCCCTTCCCGTCACGATCCGTGCCCAGCACCAGAGAACCATCGCTTTTGTTGCGCAAGACCCCGTCATCACCGAATTCGAACTGGCCCGCTCGCGTATACCGCAATTCGGAATCTGCCCCACGCAACATGAAGTAGCCGCCCCCGTCCAATGCCATATCGAGGCTGCTGCCGGTCTGGCGCGCCTCCCCAGGGCTGAAATCTATGCGAGTGGCATAGGTATTGACTCCCGCGCCTTGCCCATTGTTGCCAGGCCCCTGACGGTCTTGCTTGTACGGCACGTTGGCATTGAACTGCTCTTCGAACAGTACCTGGGACTTCTTGAAGCCCGGCGTGTTCATGTTCGCCACGTTGTTGCTGATGGTGCGCAAGCCTTTGGAGAATCCGTTCATTCCCGCAAGACTCAACCAGATGCTGTCCAGCATGGTGTCTCCTCAGCGTACGGCCGTGACGGCGCCCAGGCTCAGGTCGCTTACGACCGAGCCGCTCGTGGTGCGAACACTCAACATCGGAGATCCAGACGCGAAACTCAGCGCGGTCACGGTGCCCGTGATGCTTCCGGTCGCCGATTCGACGTCGACCGTCTTCCCGATCAGGCCCACCGATTGCAAGGTCGACTGCAATCCAACGAGTTCGTCCAGCTTGGAGTATGTCTGCCGGCTTTGCTCCAGCGACGAAAACTGAGCGATCTGGCCGATGAAGTCCTGGTTCTCCATCGGCTTGAGCGGATTCTGGTTGGTCAACTGGGCCAGCAGTACCTTGAGCAGGTCCTGCATGCCAAGCTGGGTCGAGGCGGCGGCCCCCGTGGAATCGATTGCCATGGTGCTTACTCCGGATGAGAGGATGAGGACAACGAAGGTGAGGTGGAACTTCGGCCGTCGGCAAGCGGTCGGCCATTCAGATAAAGCGCAGCCAGGCGCTGCTCCCCGTCTCCAAGGTCGGCGGCGATCGACGCCGCGAGATGATTCGCCTGCTGACTGTTCATGGACGTATCCCGCACCCAGACCGTAATGCCCTGCCCGTTCACTTCGACGTGGAGCGACTGCTTGCGAGGGCGCGTGGCCAATGGGCTGGCCATCTGCGTCATCGCGGCAGCAAACTCAGCGACATTCGTCGCTACGGGTTTGCTCGGTGCCATCGGAGTGACGGCGAACGCGGGAATCACGCTGGAGAGCGGTGTGCGTAACCGAACTGGACGTGGCGCCGGCGCTTCGCTCTCCGGGCGGTGAACGCCGGCAACCGGGGGGGATTCCGCACCGCGGCCATCGAGCCCGAGGGAATCGGGCATATGGCTGGCACGTGCCGGTACCGATTCGGCGAGGGGAAGAACGTCTGAATCCGATTGTTGCCTTCCGCCACCCGTCGTGTTCCGGTCGGCCAGCCAAGATCGCGCCTGCGCGCGTTCCACCGCTTGGCGCCAGTCTCCTGCCGAACCGCCTCGCGGGGAACCTGCGCCACCACGGAGTGCTTCCGTCGCGCCAGGCATCAACGCATCGAAGGCCGTCATGACCGCTCTCCCCGCACAGGCCAGGCTGCGTCGGCCTGGCGCTGGTCAAGCCGGATCAACTCCTGCTCGAACTCCTGCATCGATCTTTCCTTGTGCCGCTCCACCGTTTCCGTGCGGCGGTGCGCCTGGGCTATCCGTTCACGGCATCGCTCGACGTCCGCGCGCAGTTCCCGTTCATGAAGGAGCGCAGCGTCCAGCCCCGCTTGATGCGCTCCCAATGCTTCCCGCACCGCGGCATGCCGTGCAGGATCGAAGCCGGGCGCGCGGCCGACCGTCGACGCCCAATCTCCATGACTTCGGTCAAGCGCCATCCGCAACCGCCCGATGTGCGCAAGGTGGTCATCGAGGCGTCGTTGCGCGGCCGCGAGCAATAGCCGAGCCTGCTCCAGCCGGTGCGCGTATAGGGTTTCCAGTGCCGCCAAAGGATATCTGTAGCCAAATCTTGCGGCGGTCATGTCTGATCCCTTTGCAGCTTGCGAAGTACGTTGGCCAACGCCTTGAAGGCAGCGTCACGGGTGTCGGGCATGTCCGTGTCCTGCTTTAACCAGCCGTCCAGTTCGGGCGCGATGGCAAGCGCGGCATCCAGCGTCGGATTCGATCCTGCTTGATAAGCGCCTATATCGACCATCTGCCTGTTTCGATCAAGAAGCGCCAGGCATGCCGACGCCTGGACCATGACCGCGCGCTCCTCCTTTGTCGTCAGTTCGCTGACCAGCCGGCTGGCGCTGCGCAACACATCGACGGCTGGATAATGTCCGCGGTGCGCCAAATCCCGGCTCAGGATGATATGCCCGTCCAGCGTCGCACGCAGACTGTCTGCAATGGGCTCGTTGAAGTCGTCGCCTTCGACCAGCACCGTAAAAATGGCGCTAATCGACCCCCCGCCCGCCAATCGGCCGCAGCGTTCGCACAGCTCGGGAATTTCCGAGAATACCGACGGGGTGTAGCCACGCGCGGTCGGCGGTTCGCCCGCGGCCAGACCGATCTCGCGTCGCGCCATCGCATACCGGGTCACCGAATCCATGGTGAGGAACACGCTCATGCCCTGATCGCGGAAGTACTCCGAGATGGCGAGCGCGGCGTAGGTGGCGCGAGCGCGCATGAGCGCAGGCTCGTCCGAGGTAGCCACCACGACAACCGAACGCGCCAACGCATCGGGGCCGAGCTGGCGTTCGATGAAGTCACGAACTTCACGTCCCCGTTCCCCGATCAAGGCGATCACGTTCACGTCCGCCTTCACACTGCGCGCGAGCATGCCAAGAAGCGTACTCTTCCCAACGCCGCTGCCCGCAAAAATTCCCACGCGTTGCCCCTGGCCCAGCGGCAACATGGCATCGATGACTCTGACACCAGTCTCCAACGGCCGATCAATCGGCTGGCGACGCAGCGGATTGATCGGCGCCGCCTTGAGCGGCCCGTAAGCTTCCGACTCCAAGGGGGGGCCGTGGTCCAGAGGTTCGCAAAAGGCATTGACCACGCGGCCCATCAGCGCAGGACCGACAGGAACGCCGGTGCGACTGCCAGCGACGGTCACCCGGCACCCGACCGACACGCCATCCAGGCGCCCATAAGGCATCAGCACCACGCCATCCGGCTTGATTCCCACCACCTCGGCCAGAATATCTTCCCCGCCATTCTGAGGGGAAATGCGGCACAGCTCGCCGAGGCTGGCGTCAGGCCCCGAACATGTCACTACCAGCCCGGCAACTTGGCGCACCGAGCCTTCGCGCGAGTACAGCGCAGCCGCACTGATCGCCTTGAGATAGGGAGCCATGAAAGCCTCGGTCACTCCAGGGCTCCCCGCGAACGATAGGCGAGCGCCAGCGCCTCCGACAGCGCGGCCACCTGTCTCTGCAAGCGAGCATCCAGATTGCCCGTGGCGGTTTGCAGCACACAGCCCCCCTCAATCCCCGGGTCCGCAACCCACTGAACATCGGCTGCCCGCGGTGCGAGCGACGTCACATCGATATTGGCGGCTTTCAGAAGCTCTATATCAGCCGGGGCCAGTCTGATCCTCACGTGCGACGCATTCCGCAATTGCGCGCTTGCGTTCCGGATGACAGCCGCCACGCCCGCGGCGTCGGGACTACCGCCCAGGATTCGCGCCAGGGCCGCCATCGTCAACTCCAGCGCGGCATCCTCTGTCGCCTTTCGGTCACGCTCCAACGCTTCCACCAGGGTATCGGTCAATGCCATGAAGCGAGTCTGCTGGGCTTGCAATTGCTCGGCGACTTGAGTCTGTGCTGCGCGCACCCCTTCCTCTTTGCCAATGCGCAGCCCTTCATCACGCGCCTCCTTACGGACCTTCTCCGCCTCGGCCTGCATCATGCGCTGCGCTATGGCCAGGCCGCGCTGTTCGATTTGGGCCTCGCTCAACGCCGCGGGAGCCGGCTGCAGAGGCAGCGGCGCCGCCGTCGTGTGACTTGGCGTCGTCTTCACAGCGGCGGCGGCAGGGGGGACGCTTGGTGTTCTCGATGGCAACGCAGGCACTTGGCCAAGCAACCGCGACGAAGGCGCCACCGGCATCTGCCGCAGGATAGGGGCCGTCTTCACGCTATCCCCTTGGCGCGTCGCAAGAATCCCCAGCGCGCAGGCTGGGTCCGTCCTCCGGTCGAATAGCGGGAGGTCCACCGTCGCTCGAGCTCTTCAATCAATGCCCGCTCAAGCGCGGCGGCGGGCGCCAGGCGCCCGGCCAGAGCTTCTATCCGCTTGGCTCGGCCCGAGCCGCACTGATCGAACAGCGCTGCCTTCCAGGGCCATTCGTGACATCGGACGATCCTGCCGATTACCGCGTCGGACTCCCCGCGCAACAACGCCCAGATATCCTGTGCACTGGCACGCGCCAATCGCGCGGCCATCGAGTCCGGCGGATCTCCTGCCAGCGCTTCGTTTTCGCGCACAAGGTGATGCACAAGCTCCGGATCTGCCGGAACACCCGTTCCGCGCAACTCTCGAACCAGCGCGGAGAGCTGCTTGCGCTGCCCGTCGGGCAGACGCGACAGCAACCATGCCCGGTCCCGGTCCGCTACGGCATGCAATGCCAGCGCGCACAAGCGCAATCCATCCATCATGGCTTCTCCACGTCCGAGCCATGCTTCGCGGGGGCCAGCCAGCCACGCAGTTGTTGCAGCAGAATTTCACGCTGCTCCCCGGACAGTCGCTGGACCGGCGCCCGCCGGCTGCTCAACAGCAATAGCAAAAGGATCAGCACGCCGCCGGCCGCCAGCAGCAGCGATATCGCCAATCGAGGGGTCCATTCAAAATCAGTCCGCAAGACCGGAGGCGGTGACGGCAACTGAGCGACGGTCGGACCCGCATCCTGCGCCAGCGCGCCGCCGCGCGCAGCCATTTGTTCCGTGCTGTAGACGATAACGGTGTCGCCACGTTCGACTTGAGCACCCGCGGCATTGCCTACCAGCATCCTAAGCCGGTCAAGCGCCACGCCATCCATGGGGCCGCGGACGACGGCCGTCACGCCCATTTTCATGATCACACCAGCGGTTGAGACAATTTCTTCAACTTTCCTGCCGGGCTGATAGTCGGTCTCGCTTTCGGTCCCGCCTCCCGCGCGCCTGCTATTGTTACTGGCCCCCGACTCCCCTTCCCGGTTCGAGCGCCGCTCGCGCACGACCACTCCGGTCGGCTGCCCCTTGCCCGCGGGGGAATAGGGCAGTATGTCCTCGGTGGTGATGCGTATGCGGTCCATATTCAGCAATACATCCACGCTGGCCACCACCGTGCCAGCTCCAAATGTCTGGTCCAACATGCTGGTGATCTTCCGCGTCAGATATTCCTCGGTAGACCGCTTCAACGCGAGCCGCGCATCGGCCGTTCCGGCCCCATCTCCATCCTCACCGGACGCAGTCAGAGCCACGCCGTGTTGATTGACTATGGTGACATTGCGGGACTCGATATCCGGAATCGATGCCGACACCAGGCGCTGAATTCCCAACACCTGTTCAGGCGCCAAGCTGCGCCCATTCCGCAACCCGACGGCGATCGACGCGGTGGGGGCACCCCCTCCACGGTGGAATAGGCCCTGCTCAGGCAAAGCAATCAGCACCCGCGCCGAATCGATGTCAGCCAGGGAAAGGATGGTGCGGGTGATCTCGCCTTGCAACGCCCGCTGGTAATTGATCCGCTGCGCAAACTCCGTCATGCCGAAGTCCGCATTGTTGAAGATCTCGAACCCAACGGCTCCATGCAACGGGAGATCCTGCCCCAGCAATCCGATTCGCGTTTTGTGCACTACCTCCTGAGGCACGAGAATGGCCGTTCCGTCTGCTTCCAGGCGATAGGGAATCTTCTGTTTCTCCAACTCGCGCAACATCACCGACGCGTCCTGCGGCTTCATGCCCGAGAACAGCACCTGATAGTGGCCGCGCGTAAGCCAGAATCCCGCCACCGCTACAGCCGCGACGATCGCCACGGCTCCAAAGGCCAGGGTATAGCGGTTGCGCCGGTCCAGGCGCGTCCAAAACTCCGAGAGAGACATTTACGATGAATCCTGTGTCAGATCTGCATGCGCATAACTTCTTGATATGCGTCCAACAAACGGTTGCGCACCTGCAAGACCAGCTGGAATCCGGCCTTGGCCTCTTCCATGTGAATCATGACCTGGTGCAGGTTTTGAACATCCCCGACTGCCAGGCGCTGCGCGTCCGTCTCAGTGCGAAGCAGCGCGCGATTGACGCCGTTAAGACCGGCGTCCACCATTGCCTCGAAATTCGAGCCCGGCAAGGCCGGCGTCTGAGCGGAAATCTGCGGTACGGAAATCGTCTGTATGGCTTCGATGGCGGGAATGCTCATGAGCGGCCTCCGATCTCCAGCGCCTTGATAGCCATGCTTTTAGCGGCATTGAACGCCGCCACATCGGCCTCGTAAGCTCGGCTGGCCATCATCAGTGTCATCATCTCGGTGAGAGGATCCACGCCAGGATAGGAAACGAAGCCATCCTTGTTTGCCTGAGGGTGTCCCGGTTCATAAACGCGGCGAGCCGGCGCCCGATAGGGTGCAACGCTTAGACTCTGAGCGGCGGTCATTCCCTGATCTACCATCGCCTCGAAGCTGCGCGCCCCGGAGCGGGGACTCACAGCTGCCTGCACGCGCAGAGGTTGATACCCGGCGCCATTCGCGGACAAGGGTGAATTGGCGTTGGCAAGATTCAGTGCGGCAATGTCAACGCGCAACTTCTCGGCGCTCATGCCTGCCGAGCTGATGGCGAACGCGCTTTGATAGTCCATGATCAGCGCCTTCCGTCAGTCAATGCCGAATCGATCAGCGCGACCTGCCCGTTCAGGGATTTGATCAGTGCCTGGTAATGCAGCGCATTACGGGCAAGCCCGGCCACTTCCTGATCGATAGAAACCGCATTCGCGCCATAGGGCGCGGCGCTACGGCCCGATTCCGTGGTCAGACGCGGCATTGCCAGCTCCCGCGGGTCCAGTCGGCCTCCACGGTCCAATGTCATGCCCGCAGACTGCATCAGCGATTCGAACTCCACGCGTACCGGAATGTAGCCCGCGGTATGGACGTTCGCGATATTCGCCGCGCCCGCTTGCTGCCTGAGGCTCGCCGCGTCGAGGGCGACACCGAGCGCGCTTAATGTGACGGGATCAATCATGGCGATAAATGCTCTGAAAGGGTTGGACTGCACTACTGGATGATGAGATCGGCATGGAGCGCTCCCGCAGTCTTGATGGCACGCAGAATTGAAATGATGTCTCGCGTGCTGGTACGGATCTTGGTCAGGGCCTGCACCAGTTCGGCTACGGTGCTGCCTTCCGACATGACAAAGGCGCTTCCTTCGCCTTCGCGCACGTCGATGGTGGAGTTGGACACGACTTCGGTGCGTATGCCGCCGCCGGCCTGGCGAACGAATATCGGTTGCGATACCTGGTTGTCGGTCACAATGGAGATCCGTAAGTCGCCGTGCGAGATGGCGACCTTGGACAGGCGAACGTCGCCCCCGGAGACCACCGTCCCCGTGCGCTCATCGAGAATCACCTTGGCGCGCTGGTCGGGCGTTACCGAGAGCGCCTCGATCCGCGCCACGAACGTGACCAAGTCATCTCGATCGAATTCCGGCACGCGGATATCGACGCCAGCGGCGTCTCGTGCGCGTGCCATCGGCCGTCCCATCGCGCGATTGATCTCGGCCGCCACCCGTCCCGCGGTCGTATAGTCCGGGTTCGCAAGCAAGAACGTCAGGACGCCCTCTTCGTTAAGCATCTGTGCATTCACGCCAACCTCGACCATTGCTCCGCTGGGTATGGAGCCAGCGGTGGGATGGTTCTTCTGCACCACGTTGCCGTTCATGTCGTACCGGTAGCCGCCCACCGACAGAGGCCCTTGCGCCAGTGCGTAGATCTTCCCGTTTGCCGCCTTCAAGGCGGTGACCAGCAGATTCCCCCCTACCAAGCTGCGCGCGTCGCCGGCCGACGTCACCACGACGTCCACGGCGTCCCCAGGTCGGGCGAATGGCGGAAGCATCGCACTAACCATCACGACCGCGACGTTCCGGCTTTGCACCTGCTCTGGCGCCACAGTCAGGTCGAACTGTGAGTAGACGTTGGCCATCGCCTGCCGCGTCGTCTTGTTGGAAGGGGAGTCGCCCGTACCCGCAAGCCCCGCGACGATTCCATATCCCACCAGCGAATTCTCGCGCCAGCCTTTGAGCTTTCCCAAGTCTTTGATGCGTACGACGTCCGTCACCGCGGGCCTCGCCGCTTGAGCCTGGTTCGTCCATATCAATGCGCTCAGCGCCAACATCGCGATCAGTACACGCATCAGAATCCCAACCAATTAAGAAATCGGTTCCACCACGCCGGGCGTTGTCTTCCCGCCAGCTCGCCTTCACCGACATAAATGATTTCCGCATCGCTAAGCCGCGTGGAAATCACCACATTCGACGGTGAAATATCCTGAGGGCGAACGCGGCCTTTCACGTGGATCTTTTGCTGCTCATCGTTGACTGTCAGGAGCTGGTCGCCCTTCACATACAGGTCTCCATTGGGCGCGATATCGACGACATTGACGGACATCTGCGCAAGCAACCGGCCAGACCGCTGAGTCTTGCCGCCGCCTTCGAAATCGCCGTCCACGTCGAGGCTTGCCGCTGTCGTGGGCCGCCGCGACAGGCTGAATTCCGCATCGATTCCAGCCCTACGCCCAGTCGAGGTGTCGGCGGAGCTTGTGGCGGACGACGTTTCCACCACCTGGATCGTCAAGACATCGCCTATCCTCGCGGCCTTGCGGTCGGTCCCCAAGGAGCGATAAAGCGACGGGTCATACAGACTTTCGGCGCCCGCGCCAGCCGCGGCGACGACCAACGCAAACATGCCCAGGCATAGGCGCTTGCAACCCCTGTGGCTGATATGGCTGATCATTCTTGCATCTCCACCAAGCCGCTGCGCACCACGCGCGCCTGTACCACGTCCGTTCCTTGCGTCGGACGCACCCGCACCGAGCGGTTTGCCCACCCATCCTGCAGCGCCTGCGCGGTCGTCTCGATCACCACCGCGCCCGCTCGCACGCGCAACGCCACCTGATCCCCACGCTCGACGTCAGGCAACGCCTGCAGCTGCGAGCGCATCAACACGGATCCTGCCGCCACCGCCTGCTTGGTACGCACGGCTTCCAGCGGTTCATCCGCGGGCCAATAGGCGCCGGCCAATGCGGCAACATCCCGCTCTTCGACAGTGACGTCCTGCGGCGATAGCGATGCGCCTGAGGGCAAACTGGCGTTCAAACGCAGCACGGGAGCAACGGCACGAATATTGAGGGCGACCGGCACGGCACGGTACATCCGTGTCTTCTGCCACAGCTCTATCCAGACCACCAGACGCGCGGGTACCTCAACGCCAAGCTCGACCGGACGAGCCCGCAGTTGATACTTCCCCGCAGCGACCAATTCGGGCAATGGATTTCCCGCCGACTCGACGGCGAAACTCCGGAATCGTGCCCGCAGAGCCTCCGTCGCGGCTGCCTTCGCAGCGTTGGTCAACGCGTCGTGGTCCAGCGACGCCGCCTTGCGTGTGACTTGGACCGACGCGTTTCCGCGCCAAGCCACTGCCCCAAGATCCTGCGGCGCCGTTTCTATCCAGCGTTGAAGCTCTTCTCTGCCGATTTCCCGCACCGTATTGAGCGCCGGCGAAGGTCCGATCGGCAGTGCAACCAAGAGGCGCACCCGATCCGCCGGCCCTTCGATAGAGACGATGTCCCCAAGCGTCAAGGCGGCCTTTTGTATCTGAACGGCTTTTCGCAGGAATGCCACGGAGGGCTCTGGCATGTACGCACCCGCGGCAAAGGGCCACAAGAGAATCGCAAGAATCAGCTTTCGCACGTCCGTCGCCTAGCGTCTGAGGGTATTGACCAGCCCCAGCATGTCGTCGGAGGCCTGAACAATCTTGGCATTGGCCTCATAGGCACGCTGTGCAACCATCAGATTGACGATTTCCTCGTTCAGCTGCACATTCGATGCTTCGAGATAGCCTTGCGCATAAAGACCCATTCCGTCTTCACCAGGCCGTCCCAGGATCGGATCTCCAGAACGCTCCGTGGCTTGATAAAGGCCGTCGCCCAGCACAGCCAGGTCTTCAGGCGCATTGAATCGGACGATATCCAGCTTGCCGAGCTCGTCGGCGTCGCGGCCGCCGTTGCGCCATGCCGTAACCCGGCCATCAGGCGATATCGTGAGTTGCTCGCTATCAGTCGGAACGGAAATCATCGCGTTCAGGGGCAACCCGGCTTGCGTCGTCAACAGGCCGTCCGCATCCACTTTCAGGGTGCCGCCCCGCGTGTATGCCGTGCTGCCATCCGGCATCGCGACTTCAAGAAGTCCATCGCCGCGTATCGCAAGATCCAATGGCTTCCCGGTGGGTTTGACTTCGCCGCCCACAAAAGATTTAGCGTTGCGGGATATCGCCACGCCCAGTCCCATGTTGGCGGCGGGATCCATTCCCAGAACGCCTGCTGGCAAGCCCGGCGTGGCCGCGCGAGTCATCAGGTCCTCGAAAACGACGTAGGACTTTTTGTAGCCTGTGGTGTTCATGTTGGCCAGGTTCTGCGCCACGACGTCCACGCCGGTCTGCTGGGCATGCATGCCTGTCGCACCGATATACAGGGAATCTATCATTGCCGGTCTCCTCAGAATTCGCCGAGTTTCTGAACAGCGCGGCCGGTCATCTCGTCGACGATCTGCGCTGTCTTCTGCAAGCTTTCAAAATGACGCATGACGTCGATCATTCCCACCATCTCTCGTGCGGGATCGACGTTGGAGCCCTCCAGATATCCTTGCAACACCGAAAACGTTCCGTCCAGCGCGGCTGTCGCGCGCTGGTTCCCCGCGCCGTAGACGCCCCCGCCCAGCCGTTCCATTTTTTCCGGTTCTACGAAGGAAGTCATGCTGAGCTTGTCCACGAATTGCCCCTGGTCATAAACGTTCCCGAGATGGTCAATGCGCGGTGAACTCGAAATCACGCGTATTTCTCCTCCCAGCCCCATCACCAGATCTCCCTGAGCCGTCACCAGCCTTCCTTGGTCGTCCGTATGCATCGCACCCTGGCGTCCATACAGAGTCTTCCCGTCGCGCGACAATTCCAGGAATACGTTTTCACCCGTCAGCGCGACATCCAGCGGACGACCGGTGTACTGAACCCCGCCAAGGCGCAAGTCGGAGTAGGAAGCCGACGGCGCGGGAGCCGGATCCGCCTCAGAGGTACGTCGCTCCAGCGCACTCATCTGGGCCTCAAAGGCGACGCCATTCACCAGTTCCCGCTTGTAGGCGGGAGTACGCACATTGGCCAGGTTGGCCGCGATCGCGTTCAAGCGCGTCTGGTCCACCCCCATGCCCTGCGCAATGACATTCATGATTTCCAAGATTGATTCTCCGATCTATCTGACTTCGAGGCGTTCGCTGGCATCATGCGGCCGCCGCCTCCTGCAATGCCGCGACGGAAACCGCCGAGAATGCCTTGAGATCAATGCTGTTCGGCACCTCGGACATCGAGAGCACGCGCAGGTGCGGAAGCACTCGTTCAGTGAGCATTCGCATATGCCGGCGTAAGTCCGGCGAACACAACAACACCGGCAGCAAATTCGCCTTCATCATTCCCTCTGCCTGCTGCACGAGATTTCCGATCAGCTGATCCGCAAATCGAGGCTCGATCGCCATCCGTCCACCCGAATCGGACGACGATCTCAAGGCATGGCCGATATGAGCCTCGGTCAACGGATCCAGCGTGATCACATGCAGGGTGCTCGTTTCCCCCGAAAGGGAACGGCAGATTGCCTGCCCGAGGCGCTGCCGGACCTGCTCTGCCAGCAGGCCGGTATCGCGCTGGTGCCTGCCCGCGTCCGCGAGCACTTCCAGGATCGCCTCCAGGTTGCGTACGCTGACCTTCTCGCGCACCAGCGCTTGCAGCACCTTTTGCACTTCGGTCGTGGACAGGATGCCGGGAATCAATTCCTCGACCAGGCCGGGTTGGTCCTGCCGCACCCTCTCCAGCAGCTTGTCCGTCTCCGCCCGCGTGAGGAGCGTGGCCGATTCTCGGCGCAGCACTTCGGTCAGATGCGTCATCAGAACGGTCAGACCGTCGATGAGGGTGTATCGCCCCTGTTGGGCATTCGCTTTTTCAGACTCTTCAATCCAGACCGCGGGCAGGCCATACGTCGGATCGCGGGTCTCAATCCCGCGCACGGTCTTGGTCACGCCGGCGGGATGGATAGCAAGCCAGCGGTCCGGCATGGCCTGCCCTTTACCTACAGGAACTCCGTGAATCAGGATCTCGTAATCGTCCGGAGCCAGGCGCGTGCTGGCGCGGAAGCGGACCACAGGCAGCACCAGACCCATTTCCTGTACGTATTGATTGCGAAACACGGAGATCCGATCCGAAAAACCGCTGTGATCGACCACCGACGGCAACAGATGCGCGCCAGCCTGGATCTCGATGGGTTCGACCTTCAAGGCCTCGTAGGGATCTCCCGAGGAAGGCGCCGCGGGCAACGCATCCGAACTGTCCGCGGCCTCGGCGGGCTCCGCCCTGGCACCCGTTGCCCTTCTGGCGATCCACCCCAGGCCCAACATCGCCATGGCAAGCACAAATGCAGGCAACGCCGGGATGCCAGGCAGTGCCATCAATGCGAACAACGCGGCGCACACGAGAAACAGTGTCTTGGGGAACAATGTGATCTGGCGGGCGACTTCCTGACTGAAATTTCCGTCAGATGCCGATCGCGTAACGATGATGCCGGTTGCCACGGCAATGACCAGCGCCGGCACCTGCGTCACGATGCCATCGCCAATCGTCAGCAAGGTATAGATGCGAATCGCCTCGCTCCAGGGAATCCCGAGCTGCATCACGCCGATCACCAGGCCTCCAATGATGTTGATGGCCATAATCAGGATGCCGGCAATGGCGTCGCCCTTGACGAATTTTGACGCTCCGTCCATCGCGCCATAGAAGGCGGCCTCTTTCTCGAGCGTCTTGCGACGCTGCTGCGCCTGTTCCTGGGTTATGAAACCCATGTTCAGATCCGCGTCGATGCTCATCTGCTGCCCCGGCATGCTGTCCAGAGTGAACCGAGCCGCGACTTCCGATACCCGTTGGGCGCCACTGGTGACCACTACGAACTGCACGACGATCAGAATCAGGAAGACAATCAGGCCGATCACATAGTTTCCGCCGACGACATAACCACCGATCGCCGAAATCACGCTTCCCGCGTTCGCCTCGGACAGAATGAGCCGGGTCGCCGCGACGTTCAGCGAAAGGCGAAACAGGGTGGCGATCAGCAGCAGCGACGGAAACGTCGAGAACTCCACCGGACGCGTCATGTAGAACGTCAGTAGCAGGATCAGGAATGCGAAACTGAAATTCGCCAAAATCAGAAAATCCAGCGCCCAAGGCGGGATCGGCATGAACAAGACGATCAGCACGCCCATCACGACAAGGACCATGATGACGTCCCGATTACTGGTCAGCCATTGGGATATCTTGTTCACGGCGCCCCCAGCAACGCGGCGCGCGCATCTCGCCGCGCCAGCAGCCACACCATGACACGGGCAACATCGGCATAAAGCGGGGTCGGGATGGTCTGGCCCAAGTCACCCTGAAAATACAGGGCGCGAGCCAGCGCGGAGTTTCGAACGATGGTGACTCCGCAGCGGGTCGCCTCCGCGCGCATCCGCGCAGCCAGTGAACCCGCTCCCTTGGCGAGCATCACGGGTGCCGCCATTTCGCCGCGCTTATACTCCAGCGCGACGGCGATGTGAGTGGGATTGACGATCAGGACGTCCGCCTGGCCGACCTGGCGTACCGATGCCGCCTTCTGCAGCATTTCGACTCGCAAACCGCGCAGGCGGGAACGAACGCGGGGATCGCCTTCGCGATGCTTCACCTCATCCTTGACGTCCCGGCGACTCATGCGCATCTTGCGCTTGAATTCGAAGCGTGTGTACCCCAGATCCAGCAGGGCCAGCAACAGGGCGACGAATGCAAGCTTCAATGCCATCGCCGCGAGCATTTCCATCAGATCGCGCAGGGCTTCAAATGGCGTGCGTTCGCCCAGCAGATGCAGCGCCGGCACCAGGTCTCGCAAGATCGTGTACAGCACGCAGCCCAGTATGCCTACCTTGATTACGCTCTTGAAGGCGTCGTAAATCGTGCGCATCGAGAAGAGCCGCTTCAACCCTGTGACTGGATTGATGCGAGTCAAGTCCGGCTTGAGCGGAAACGTGCTCCAGACCAGGCCGGTCTGCGCAACGCTGGCCACCAATGCGGCCGTGGCGACGGCCAACGCGAATGGCGCGATGATGTGAAGCGCTCCCGCGCCGACACGCCCCACGAGCGACACCACCGAAGCCACCGTCAGTTCCATGCCAAGGCCTTGGATCAGCGAAGCGCGCGCCAAAGCTATCAACGCCTGCAGCGCTTCCCAGCTCCAAGCGTATAGCGCCGTTGCCGCGGTCAAAAGCGCCACCGCGCCGGTCAGGTCCGGGCTGCGGGCAACAGATCCTCGCCGGCGCGCTTGCTGAAGTTTGTAGGGCGTGGCCGCTTCGCTCTTGTCGAATTCCTGCATCAGCGGACCGCTCCGTTCCATACGTCGGACGTCAGCCCGAAGATGCGCGAAAGCCCCGAAGGCATGAAGCGCACCCATACCGCCAGCGCTGCCAGGCCGACCATGATCTTGATCGGCAAAGCGATCACAAATACATTCATTTGCGGGAGTCCACGGGCCAGCACCCCCAACCCCAACTCCACCACCAGCACGATCGCGGCGACGGGCGCTATCAGCATGAATCCATATCCGTAGATGTTCCCCCACGCAGCGAGCACCGCGCGCAGATTCACATCCTGAACCGAGAACCCGCCGACGGGAACAACCGTCAACGTATATGCAATGCCGCGCAGCAAGGCATGATGCCCATCCAGCAGGAAGAACAGCAGTACGCTTGCGTACAGAAGGATGGATGTGATGATGGGCACTTGCGTGCGACTGACGGGGTCGAATACCTGACCGATACCGAAGCCGATCTGGATGTCCAACGCGCGCCCCGCGAACGCGACTGCCGAAAATGCACAAAACACTCCGCAGGCCAGCAGCAGGCCGAACGAAAACTCGAGGGCGGCGCTCTGGATGAATGCGCCGGCCGCCGCCGGCGCCGAGTGATCTACGGCGGGCAACGCGGCTGCGGTGACAACCGAAAGCATCGCCACAAGAAGAACGCGGGCCGTCGCGGGAATCGGGAACATGGTGAATACCGGCGTGAAAGCCAACATCGTTCCTATTCGGATCGAAATCAACACGATCGTGGCGACCGCAGAAGTCTGAGCATCGATCATGGGATTCTCATCGCAGTCCGGGCACATCACGCAGCAGCGTCGTGGCGTATTGCATGAGGGTCCGCAACATCCACGGGCCGAACATGACCATGGCTATTACCGCGGCCACGATCTTCGGAATGAAGGTCAACGACATTTCTTGCACCTGCGTCACGACCTGCAGAATGCTGATGCCCACGCCAACAGCCAGAGTCAGCAGCAGGACTGGCGCGCAGATCAGCAGGCCTGTCCAGAACAGGTCGCTCATAAGCTGGATGGCAAGATCAGGCCGCATGGCGGCCCTCAGCGTCGGATTCGATTTCAGCCGGGATGACCGGCTCCGGCGCTGGCTGGCCGCCCTCGGCGAAAATCGATTCCAGCATGCGCGGATAGACGTTCGGGTGAATCATGGGATGACTGTTCATTTCCAGCAGCCAAACTCGATCGTCGTCATCAATCACGGCGTCGAGCGTGAACACGGAATTCCGGCGGACGCTTTCATCGATGCCACGCTCCAGTAGCGCCCCGGCGTAGCAAAACTGCGCGGTGACCTCGGGCGGCATTTGTTCCCAGACATCCCTGTTCTTGAGCGTGACGCGGTCGTGCGGCGTCAGATAACGGAAGTCCAGCATGACATTGACCCCAACGGGCACCACGTCATCGAGGTGATAACCCTGCCAAGTCAGGATTTGCACCGAATCTTCGAGATTCATGACCAGATCGAAGTTGCCACGAGGTTGCGCGGCTATTTCCCGCAGTGTGCGGCGGCCATCCCCGGTAATCTGCGGCGGATAAAGCACTTCCAGCGCCATCGGCTCTCCGTTCCAGAACCAAGCCTTGGCACTGCGACCGCGAATAAACTGCTCGCAAAAATTTCCTGCGGGTAGCGCAATGGCTTCATTCAACGGAGCCAGGGGTCCGAATGGTCCGCGGATGCCCGCGCCAAAGGATCCGATAGCCGGCTTGATGATGAAATCGGGTGCGAGCGGTTCCCCTTCCGTCCAGCTCGCCGTCACCCTCAAACCATTGGCAAGCGCGTACTCTTTAAACAGCGTCTTATCGGTGGATAACGGCCAGGATTTGACCGGATAGGGCATCCACCCAATGAAATCCCCATCACCTGCAAAATCGCGCTGATAAATCGTTCGGCCTTCGTATTCGCGCACAAAGCGCGGAATCAACACCACACGACGGCCATCAAAATTAATCGTCAGTTCGAACGTTTCAGGTGCAATCAGCAGGTCAGCGCCACGTGCAAGCGCCCATTCACGAATGGGATGCAAATGCTTAATGGGGCGGAACAGGTAATACATGAATGCGCCGAATGGAAAGCCAGAAGCCGGAGAAATGAATATTCGGCGGAGTTTAGGTGGACCGTTTGAAAATTACAATAAGAAACTAGTAACATCAAAACATTTCATTTGAAACAGGAAAAAAAGCCGACGCTGCCATAGAACAATTTCGATTTTTTGGCTGTTTCAGGCCGGTCTTTCGTATTTCACGCTACCCGCGATTACTCTTCTTGTTACATTATCGGTATTCGGGGTCGTGTAGTGCATGAGGTATCGAGGGAACATGATCAGGTCACCCTCGCGAGGCTGGATAATGTTCACTAATGCGTGGCGCGGAACCACGAATCCACCCCGGCCAACTGTACCTCTGGGGTCCATCAATACCAATTGGCCACTGCCATCCTTGGGCATGGTCAGATAATAGACAAATGCCAGATCAGAGCCTTCGTGATAATGCGCGTGTACCGCGTCTTTCGCTTGGCCAGAGCGCTGGACGACGAACCACATCGTGTGGTGGCGTTCTGCCTGGTTTATCTGATCGCCGTAGACTTCTTGCGCGTAGTTGTCGCATTCCGCCAACAGCAGTTCGCGAATCGCCTTTAACTGGGGGTTGCGCGTGCGCTTGAAAATACCCGTGTCGTAGCGGGTGTACAACGTTTCGAGCGTGGCAGAGCGCCGTTCGTCGTTCAGCAGCCGGTTTTGATTCTGCTCGGAATACATCTGCAGCGCTTCATGCAGGTCAGTACCTACCTGCCCGCGTTCGCGCAGGTTGTAGTGCATGATCGGAGTAGGCCACAACCATTGGATTTCGCGGGACATGGATCAACAGAGGCAGTTGGGCGGCGCGCCTTTCGCGCCGCTACATTCCTAAGTTATCCACCCCACACCCATCCGGTTTAGGGGTATCGCGAAAATAATTATTTCGCTACGTACCCCAGCGCCACGCTAGCCGCCAGCGCCTCTTTCTTCACCGCCGCCACCACCGCGCCGTCAGCCGACACTTCGAATCCGCCGGTCGCGCCCAGCGCCGTCAATACCGCGCACACTCTACCGGTGTGGTCGTATAGCGGGGCGGACACCGCGCTGATGCCGCGCAGGTTTGTATCTTTGACCGTTGCGCACCCGGCGTCCCGGACTTCGCGGCGCAGGGCGCCGATGGGGTCCTCGCGATCCAGCAGCGCGCGCTGCTCCGCTGGCGCGCCGGCCAGTTCGGCCTCCGCCAGCGCCTGCACGGGTGCCTCGTCCAATAACC
>RCUH01000429.1_pt1 | contig 44098 bp, 35 predicted proteins | sample 2166191 | NCBI WGS metagenome assembly RCUH01 (sample SAMN09932848, study PRJNA488358) | compost metagenome | feature: garden; material: soil; isolation source: compost soil in an enriched community after 214 h of incubation | place: Germany: Experimental Botanical Garden Goettingen | collected... | reverse complement strand
AACTCGGTCAACGCCCGCCTGCCCACCGTGCTGGCCTGGCTGGAAGCCGCCAATCCTGACGTCGTCTGCTTCCAGGAAATCAAATGCGTGGACGAGAAATTCCCGCGCGAGGCCTTCGAGAGCCTGGGCTACAACGTCGAGACCCACGGTCAGAAGACCTATAACGGCGTCGCCATCCTGTCGAAATTCCCGCTGTCCGACATCCGGCGCGGCCTGCCCGGCGACGACAGCGATGAACAGGCTCGCTACATAGAGGCGGTGATCGAGGCCCCTGTTCCGGTGCGCGTGGCGTCGATCTATCTGCCCAACGGCAATCCCGTCGGCACGGAGAAGTTTCCCTACAAACTGGCCTGGTTCCAGCGCCTGCACGATCACGCCAAGGGCCTGCTGGCCTATGAAGAGCCTCTGACCCTGTGCGGCGACTACAACTGCATCCTGACGCCCGACGACGCGGCCAAACCCGAGGACTGGATCAACGACGCCCTGTTCCAGCCGGAAACGCGCGCGGCGCTGAACGCCATGAAATGGCTGGGCCTGTCGGACGCCCACGAGCTCGGCGGCGAGCCCAAGGGGACCTACACCTTCTGGGACTATCAGGCGGGCGCCTGGCAGAGGAACAACGGCATCCGCATCGACTACGCCCTGCTGTCGCCCCAGGCCGCCGACCGCTTCCGCGCCATCGAAACCCACCGCGAGGCCCGCGACATGGACAAGCCCAGCGACCACGTGCCCGTCGTGGTCGACCTCGATCTGGACGCCTGACCCATGGGCGAGACGTTCAGGGTCATCCTGCTGATCGCCCTGACCGCCGCCTTCCTGACCACGGGCGCCCTGATGCTGTCCTGGTGGATGGAGCCGGAGCGGCGGCTGAAGCGGGCCTTAATGAAGACCCTCGGCGTCAAGGCCGACACCGAGGCCTTGTCCCCCGCGGAGGGGCGCGCCGCCGCGCTCGATTTCGACGGTGGACAGGTGGTGGTGCTGTGGAAACGCGGCGCCCAAGGCCTGGTCTATGCCTTCGATGAGGTCGAGGGCGGCGAGATCATCGTCGACGGCCACGTGGTGGCGCGCGCCCGGCGCGGCGCGGCGCGCAAGGATCTGGACGTGGTCGTGCCCGAGGCGGAACAGGTGGTGCTGCGCCTGATGTTCGACGACACCCGCAGTCCCGAGTTCGAACTGGCCCTGTGGAACGCCGATCTCCCCGCCTCGACCGGCTCGCCTACCGAGGCGCTGCGACTGGGGCGCCGCTGGTTGTCGCACGTCGAAGCCCTGATGAAGCGCTGATCGCCCTTCCCGGCCTCGTCGTGGAAGGCTAGAAGCCGCCTCTACTGTTTACTGTGTTTTCAGGAGCCCGCCGTGGCCCGTCTCTTCGACGCCTACATCATCGCAGACTGGACCGCCGCCGAAGGCAAGAAGCTGGGCGAGCAGACCCTGTGGGTCGGCGTCGCCAAGCGCGACGTGCGTTTCCGCCTCTATACCGAGACCCACAACGTCGCCACGCGCGCCGAGGGCGAAGCCCTGATCGCCGACCTGCTGGCTGAACACAGAAAGCGCGGCGACCGCGTCCTGGTCGGCTTCGACTTCGACTTCGGCTTCCCCGCCGGCACGGCTGCGCGTTTGAAGCTGGTCGGTCGGCCGTGGGAGGCCATGGGCAAGTTCCTGGCCGCCAACATCGTCGACAAGGCCGACAACACCAACAACCGCTATCAGGTCGCGGCCAAGATGAACCGTCTGATGACGGATCAGCCCTGGCCCTTCTGGGGCGCCCCCGCCAGCCAGGCCCAGCGCTGGCTGACCACGACCAAGCCGCCCGAAGGCGCCGGCGCCGACATCCCCGAGTTCCGCGCCACCGAAGTCGCCGCGCGCAAGGACAAGCTGCCGCCGAAGAGCGTCTGGCAGATGCACGGCGCGGGCGCCGTCGGCGGCCTGACCCTGCTGGGCGTGCCCATGCTGCGCCGCCTGCTGGACAAGCTGGGCGCCTCCGCGGCCGTCTGGCCCTTCAACACCGGCTGGCGTGAATTGACCGAGGCCGACGTCGAGCCCCTGTCGGCCGTCGTGGTCGAGGTCTGGCCCGCCCTGTTCGACGCCAAGCGCAAGATCAACGGCGAAGGCGTCAAGGAATACAAGACCCAGGCCCAGGTCCGCACCGCCGCCGAAGCCTTCGCCCAGATGGACGACGCCGGCACGCTGCAAAAGGCCTTCGCGCCGCCGAAATCGGCGTATGAGGCGCTGATCGCCCTGGTCGAAAGCGAAGAAGGCTGGATTCTGGGGGTCTGATGCTTCCCTTCTCCCCTTGAGGGAGAAGGTGGGCGCCGGAGACGCTCGGATGAGGGGTGTGAGCGCATCGGTTACGATGACGACCCAGCCTCTCAAGCCGGCAAAATTCCAAAGGCAGCGCCGACACCCCTCATCCGTCATGCACCCCATGACACCTTCTCCCTCAAGGGGAGAAGGACAGACTCACCCGATCAGCACCCGCGCCGCCGCCCGCGCCTCGTCGGTGATCTCGGCGCCGGACAGCATCCGGGCGATCTCTTCCTGACGCGGGTGGGGTTCCAGGACGTCTATGGAGGTGCGGGTGTGGCCGTCCACGTCGGCCTTGCGGACCTTCCAGTGGGCGTGGCCGCGCGAGGCGACCTGGGGGCTGTGGGTCACCACCAGGACCTGAGCGCCCTTCGACAGGCGTTGCAGGCGTCCGCCCACGGCCTCGGCCACGGCGCCGCCGACGCCCTGATCAACCTCGTCGAAGATCATGACCGGCTGGCGCTGGTCCTCGCGACTGGCCAGGGCCGCCTTCATGGCGAGCGCAAAGCGGGCCAGTTCGCCGCCCGACGCCACCGTGTCCAGCGGTCCGAAGGGCGTGCCGGCGTTGGTGGCGACCTCGAAGCGCACCGTCTCGACGCCCAGAGGCCCGCGACGACCCTCGATGGGGTCCAGGGTCACGCGGAAACGGGCGCGATCCAGCTTGAGCGGGCCCAGTTCGCCCATGACGGCGGCGACCAGACGATCACCCGCCGCCTCGCGCGCCGAGGTCAGCAGCATGGCGGCGACGTCATAGGCCTCGATCGCCACAGCCACGTCCCTACGCGCATTGGTCAGGGCCTCGGCCCCGTCCTCGATCAGGCGCAATTGTTCGCGCAGACGCACCCGCAGCCCCGGCAGGGCGTCCACCGTGGTGTGCAGCTTGCGAGCGGCGGCGCGCAGGCTAAACAGGCGCTCCTCGGCCTTGTCCAGACGGCCCGGCTCGAAATCAAAGGCGTCGGCGGCGGCGTCGACGGCGGCGACGGCCTCGGTCGCCTCGACCAGGGCCCGGTCCACCGCCTCGGCGGCCAGGCCCAGCTTGATGATGATGAGGTTGTCGCCCTCGGCGCCCGCCTGCACCGCGCGCTGGCGGGCGTGTTCGACGGCGCGCAACGCCGAGGCCAGACGCTGGCTCAGCTTGTCGCCGCCCAGCAGGTTGCGGGCGTCGGCCAGATCGGCCACGGCCTTTTCCGAGGCGCCAAGGATGGCGCGCTCGCCCGCCAGTTCGGTCTCTTCGTCCGGCTGCGGATCGAGAGCGTCGAGTTCGGACAGGTTGAGCGCGATCTCCTCGGCCTTGGCGGCGGCTTCGGCGGCGGAGGCTTCCAGCTCGTCCAGACGGCCCTGCGCGGCCTTCAGCCTGTCGGCGGCGGCCGCGACGCCCGACAGTTGGGGCTGCAAGCCGCCATAGTTGTCCAGCAGGGCGCGGTGGGTCTTCCAGTCCAGCAGGCCGACCGTCTCATGCTGACCATGCACCTCGACCAGCAGGGCGCCGATCTCACGCAGGGCGGTGACGCCTGCCGGCTGATCGTTGACGTAGGCCCGACTGCGGCCATCAGCCGAGACGACCCGGCGCAGGATCAGTTCCTCGCCCGGCGCGACCTCGAAGCCGCGCTCTGCCAGAAGCGCGATCAGGGCCTCGTCGTCAGGGGCGGTGAAGACGGCGGTGGCGACGGCCTGCTTGGCGCCCGAACGCACCAGCCCCGCGTCGCCGCGCGCGCCCAGGGCCAGACCCAGGGCGTCCAGAATAATGGACTTGCCGGCCCCGGTCTCGCCGGTCAGCACGGTCAGCCCCTCGCCGACATCCAGGTCGAGGGCGTCGACGAGGACGACGTCACGGATCGAGAGAGTGGTCAGCATGGGACAGCTTGATTCGACTTCACAACCCACTGTAGCCGGAAACAGAAAGGGAACGCAGCGTCTTTCCGCAGGCGCTCCCCCTCCCGGCCTCCACGGACCCTGTTAGCGCCGACGGGTCAGGCGCCGCCGGGAATGATGCGCTGCAGCCAGCTCTCGCGCCTGGCCTCGGGCTGGACGTCCGGGCGCTGCCCGCGCTCGGTGAGCAGGGCGTAAGCCTCGGCGTACCATGCGCTGCCCGGATAGTTGTGGCCCAGGACGGCGGCGTTGCGCGTCGCCTCCTCGTTCAGGCCCAGGGCCACGTTGACCTCGACCAGACGATAGAGGGCCTCAGGCGTGTGCGAGCTGCGCTGGAAGGCTTCATTGTTGATCACGGCCTTGTAGCGGTTCAAGGCCGCCAGCGGCTGGTTGGCGCGCTGATAGAAGCGGCCCACGGCCATTTCCTTGCCGGCCAGCTGGTCGTTGACCATGTCGATCTTGACGCGCGCGTCGGTGGCGTAGGGCGTGTTGGGATAGCGCCGCGCCACGTCGCGCAGGCCGACCAGAGCGGCCTCGGCATAGCCCTGATCGCGGCCCACATCGACGATCTGCTCGAAGTTGCAGATGGCGCGCATGTAGAAGGCGTAGGCCGCCGACGGATTGCCCGGGAACAGGGCGATGAAGCGGTCAGCCGCCGCGATGGCGTCCTGATAATTATTGTTCTGATAATAGGCGTAAACCTGCATCAGGATCGCGCGACGCGACCACTCCGAATACGGGTGCTGGCGTTCGACTTCCTGGAAATAGTCGATCGCGTCGGTCCAGCGCTTGGACTGCAGGCGCTGATAGCCGGTGTTGTAGAGCAGCTCGACCGGACGCTCTTCATAGGCCAGCTTCTGACGCGGCTTGTTCCCGGCGCAGGCGGAAACCGTCAGGGCGGCGACGGCGACCGTCAGCAGAGTCAGGCCGGAACGGAACTTCGAAGCGGGCAAGGGCGACCTCTCAAGATGCCTTGGTCACAGCGCACCCCCGGTGCGCCGCTGTCGTTACGGCGATCTCTATAGCAGCGACTGCGACCATGCCAATGCAGCGAAATCCGTCATGACGGGTTGATGCAAAACGATCCGCTGCTAAAGAGCGCGTCCAGAAACGACTGTGCTCATTGGCGCAGCGATGACGGCAAAAGGATGACCGGTAATGAAGCTGCTCTCTGGCAATTCGAACCGGACCCTGTCCCAGGCCATCGCCAATCACCTCGACATGCCGCTGACCAAGGCCCAGGTGAAACGATTCGCCGACAACGAGGTCTTTGCGGTCATCGAGGAGAACGTCCGCGGCGAGGACGTCTTCATCATCCAGTCGACCTCCTATCCGGCCAACGACAACCTGATGGAGCTGCTGATCATGACGGACGCCCTGGTGCGGGCGTCGGCGCGGCGGATCACGGCGGTCATGCCCTACTTCGGTTACGCCCGTCAGGACCGGAAGACCGGCGGCCGCACGCCCATCTCGGCCAAGCTGGTCGCCAACATGATCACCCGCGCCGGCGCTCACCGCGTCCTGACGATGGATCTGCACGCCGGTCAGATTCAGGGCTTCTTCGACATCCCCACTGATAACCTTGTGGCCACGCCGGTCCTGGCCCAGGACATCAAGGACCACTATCCGCGCGGCGACGACCTGATGATCGTCTCGCCCGACGTCGGCGGCGTGGTGCGCGCCCGTTCGCTGGCCAAGCGCCTCGACGCCGATCTGGCCATCGTCGACAAGCGCCGCCCCAAGGCGGGCGAGAGCGAGGTCATGAACATCATCGGCGACGTCGAAGGCCGCCGCTGCATCCTGTTCGACGACATCGTCGATTCGGGCGGCACCCTGGTCAACGCGGCTCAGGCCCTGATCGACCGCGGCGCGACGGAAGTCTCGGCCTACATCAGCCATGGCGTCCTGTCCGGCCCGGCGGTCCAGCGCGTCACCAACGGCCCGCTCAAGGAGCTGGTGATCACTGATTCCATCGAACAGCCTGACGAAGTTTTGAACTGCTCGAAGATTCGCACGGTTTCCGTGGCGCCCCTTATCGGCGAGGCTATCCGCCGTATCGCCAACGAGGAATCGGTTTCGAAGCTGTTCGATTAACCTTCGAATAACCATTCCCTCAGCGATATAAGTCGCATCAGTTTCATGGGCGCGCCCGGCCCTGGTTTCAGGGGCGCGCCCCGCGTTTGATTTGAGGGAATTTCGCCGATGTCCCAGGCCTTCTTGCGCCGCGGCCTGTCCGTCGCCGCCATCGCCGCCGCCGCCCTTCTGGCCAGCTGCTCGACGCCGGAACCGGAAGCGCCGCCGCCGCCGCCGGTTACGCCGCTTCCCGCTGTCAGCCTGAACGAGGGCGTGGCCCAGGCCGCCTCGGTCTATGTCGCCTTCGTACGCGAAGTCGGCACCATCCAGGCGGGCTTCCCCGACGCCGAATCCATCCAGGCCGCGATCCGCAAGGGCGCCGCCTATGAACCCGCACAACTGTCGCGGGGCATGATCGCCTATGGCTCCATCCTGGCTCTGCAATCGCCCGAGTATGTCGCCGGCGTCCGCCAGTTCGCCTCAACACCCGCCCTGCGTCAGGAAATGATCGCCCGCATCGTGGCCGACCCCGCCTACGCCGCCACCCTGCCCGGCGCCGACGCGGCGGCCGGCCTGATCACCTCGACCATGGGCAAGGATATCGCCACCCTGACCGCCATCGCCGAGGCGGTGGAAGGCGACGCTTACACAATCCAGGAACGTCGCGATCCGCGTCGCCGCTGGGCGGTTCAGCCTGTGGCCGACCGCGTGGGCCGCCTGGAAGGCGCCAAGACCCTTTCTGTGTCACGGCTGCCGTCAGCCGAAGAAAGCGCCCGTCTGTTCGCTGCGGCCAACAGCGGCACGGGCCTGAACCTGACTCCGGCGCAGCGGGGCGCCCCCTTTACCCCCGCCATGGTCAACTCTCTGGCGATCGCCGCCCTGGCCGCCCTGGGGGCCGCCGGGGACGACGCCAGGACCAACACCGACGCCCTGACGACCGAATCAAACACCGAATTCTGCACCAACATGTCCAAGCTGATGCTGTTCCAGTGTCTGGCGGCTTCACGCCCCAGCTACGAAGACATGTTCTGCGCCGGACGCCACATCGTGCGCGACCTCGCCGCCTGCACGGCCCAATATACCGGCCCCGTGCCGGTCGCGACGACGCCGGTGGTGACGGTCGCAGAGACCAATCCCACGCCCGGAAGCGGTATGAACTGACGCGCCGGCGGGCTGAAACAGACCGGGGCGGTTGCGTCCTCCCCCTGATCCGTGTAATAGCCCGCCCTCTTGAATTCGAGGGTTCATGACCCCGCCGCGCGGGCCCTGGTTGGCGCGGCGTATCTGTTGTTATTGAGGCGAGCCCGATGGCCGAGATCATTCTGAACGTTGACGTCCGTGAAGGCGCAGGCACCGGCAGCGCGCGCGCTGTTCGTCGCTCGGGCGCCGTGCCTGGCATCCTGTACGGTGGCGACAAGGCCCCCGTCTCGATCTCGGTGAACGAGAAGGACTTCCGCAAGTCCCTCTACACCGGCAAGCTGCTGGGCCACCTGGTGACCCTGAAGTACGGCGACGAGACCCAGCCGGTCATCGCCAAGACGGTCCAGTTCGACCCCGTGTCGGACCGCCCGCTGCACTTCGACCTGATGCGCGTCGACGCCAAGGCTCCGATCAAGATCGAGATCGCCGTTCACTTCAAGAACGCTGACGAAGCGCCCTTCTCGCGCGCCGGCGGCATGCTGGAAGTCGTTCGTCACTCCGTCGAGATCCTGGTCGCCGCCGACCAGATCCCGGAAGAGCTGGTCGTTGACCTGAAGGGTCGCGAAATCGGCGAAACCATCCGCATGTCGGACATCGCCCTGCCCAAGGGCGCGTCGGCCACGATCACCGACCGCGACTTCGTGATCGCCACGATCAAGAACTCGGCCGCTGGCCAGTCGGAAGCCGGCGACACGACGGCTGAAGCCGAAGCTTAAGAAGCTCCTTCTTCAGAAGATTTCAGCCCCGCCCGGTTCGCCGGCGCGGGGCTTTTCTTTGCCCGGATCAAAGGGCATGAGGTCCGCATGATCATCATCGCAGGGCTCGGCAATCCGGGCGCCAAATACGAGAAGAACCGCCACAACATCGGCTTCATGGCCGTGGACGAGATCGCGCGCCGCTGGCGCTTCGGTCCCGAGCGGGCCAAGTTTCAGTCCATCGTCAGCGAGGGCGAGGTCGATAGCGCCGACGGCCCGGTGAAGGTCCTGCTGATGAAGCCTCAGACCTATATGAACGAGAGCGGCCGCGCGGTCGGCGAGGCGGCGCGCTTCTACAAGATCAAACCCAGCGAGATCATCGTCTTCCACGACGAGATCGACCTGGCCCCCGGCCGCTTCCGCATGAAGACCGGCGGCGGCGCCGCGGGTCAGAACGGCGTTCGCAGCCTGATCAGCCACCTGGGCGCCGACTTCCGCCGGGGCCGCATGGGCGTCGGCCATCCGGGCGAGAGCCATCTGGTCATGCCGCACGTCCTGGGCGACTTCCACAAGGCCGAGAAACCCTGGCTGGACGCCCTGCTGCAAGCCTGCGCCGACGCCCTTCCCTTCGCCGTGGCGGGCGACGACGAACGCTATCAGGGCGAGGTCATGCGCCTGGCCCCCGCGCCCAAGTTCAGCCCCAGGCAGGCGGCGCGGGGGGAGTAATGCGACGCCTCTCCCTCCCCTTCATGGGAGGGTGGTCGCGCAGCGACCGGGTGGGGAGGGCGTGGCGATCCTGAACGCGGCACTTGAACAGCTAAAGCGCCCCCACCCGTCTGACGCTTCGCGTCAGCCACCCTCCCCATGAAGGGGAGGGAGAATCACAGCCCTAATCCGTCGTCGTCCACGCCGCCTTCAGCGTCGCCGCGCCATTGGCGGGCACGGTAAGGGTCCAGACCGGATAGCCCGTATCGTCGATACGGCTGCGCACCGACTGGCTACGGAGGCGGAAGCCGCGCGACATCGCCACGTCGGCGACCAGTTCGACGGTGACGGGCTCGGCGCGGGCGTTGGTGACGGTAGTCTCGACCTCGGAGCGGTCCGTCGTCACCGCCCCACGGGTGGACCTGGTCGATTTCACCAGCCGCGTCTGCACCCGCACGTCGGGCGATTCGCCGAAACTCAGACGCACCGGCAGGCCCACGCCCTTGTCCACAAAGCGGTCCTGACCGGCCAGCAGGACGCCGCCCGCCCCGTCCGGCTGCATCACCGCCACCGAGCCGCCCGGCAGGGCCACGCCCAGCCCGGCAGCTTCCTCATTCCTGAGCTTCAACACGATGCCGGTCGGGCGCGCTTCGTCGTCGTTGTTCAGCACGCTGGCGCGATAGAGCCGCTCATAGGCCACGCCCTCGCGCTCCAGAAAGCGCACCTGCTTGGTCTGGCGCGCCGCCACCGTGGTCGGCTCCGGCAGGGTGTAGATCTTGTAGTCGCCCAGTTCGCCCTGACGCGCGACGCGACTGCCGGTGACGACGATCTCCTCCATCGCCGCACGCGCCATCGCCGGAGCAGGGGGCGGAGGTGGCGGCGGAGGAGGCGCCATTACCGGGGGCCCATGGTATTCAGCGAACTCGCCCGAGCCGAAGGTCGTCGTGCCCTGCGGCCAGCACTGGTTCTGCTGATAGCGGACCAGGGGCTCGACCGGCACGGTGCCGTCGTCCTTCCTCAGCGTTCCGGCCACCACCTGAACCGGCGCGTCGGGGAAGCCCGTCCCGCCAAAGTTGGCCAGCGTCACCCAGCCGGTCAGGTCCAGCGTCCCGTCCGTGGGGTCCAGACGCGCCACATAATCCGCCGACCACTGCAAGCCGGTCGCCAGATAGGCCAGGGTGACGGTGTGCCGCCCGGCCCGCTCGGCCCGCGTCCGCACCGACAGCACCGGCTGGTCGCCCAGCCCCTCGGGCACGCGGTCGAAGATGACGCGCTCGGTCTGGCCGGAACAGTCCAGGGCCTCGAACCGCCCGTCGATCTCAAGCACCGTGCCCTGCGCCCCCGCGCGGATCACGGCGGCCTTTTCGACCTGTTCGCCGGTCGCCGGGTTGGTGCGGACGACGCGCACCACCTCGCCCACCGACTTCTCCATCAGGCTGGCGGGCGACAAGAGGTCGAAGTCGGCGTTGCGCTCGACCACATGGGCGGGCAGGCCCTCCAGCACCGCGCTCTGCGGCACGACGCCGGTGGCCAGCCCCCGAAAGCGGATGATCCCCTCGCCCGCGGGCAGGTCGACGGTGCGCGTCTCGACGATCAGGGCCAGACCTTCACGGTCCAGCCGGCTCCACGGCTGACGCGACTGCTCCATCAGGGCGACCGTATCGACCGGCTGGTCGCGGTAGATGACGACGGTCGCAGTATCAGGACGCGCGGAGACGCTTTCCGTCTGCGCCCACACCGAGGGCGCCAGGACGGTCAGGGCCGTGGTGATCGCCAGCAGGCGGCGCATCGGATCAGCCGCCGGTCGTGATGGTCGCGGTCAGCTTGGTCTCGCCGTTGGCGGGCACGGGCACACGCCAGGCCACGGTGCGGGCGTCGCGCATCTCGCCTTCGATGCTCTGCTCGCTCAGCTCGGTGTCGCGGCCCAGACCGCGCTGGCGCACCTCGACCATCACCGGCTCGGGCCGGGCGTTGCGGACCGTGTATTCCATCGCATAGCGGGTGCGGAAATAGTCCACCAGGCGCTTGGACGTGCGCTCCGACGAGACCAGACGCGGCTGCACCGTCACGTCAAAGGCGTCGCCGGTCGTGACCACGATCTCGGACCCGGCAGGGGAGTGATCCACCTGATCCTCGCCGATGAAGCGCGGCTCGCCCGCCTCGTCCTTCACATAGACGCGCATGACGCCGGCCGGCAGGGCGCGGGCGGCGGAGCCCGATCCATTCGAGAAGATGACGCCGACTTCGGCCGCGACGGGCTCCTCGAAGGTCTGGAAGCCGTCGATGACGTTCAGATAGCGCTTGGTCGCGGGCACGCCCGCCGCGTCGATCAGGCCGACCTGCTTGGTCTGGTTGTTGGCGACGGTGACGGCTTCCGGCAGCGGATAGACATAGACGTCGGCCAGGGCGCCCTGCCCGCCCGTCTGCGTGCCGTTGCCCCGCGTCGGGCGCTGTGGCTGTCCATAGCGGGGGTTGTAGCCGTTGTTGTCGTTGATCAGGTTGACGTCGCCCGCCACCACCCGCGTCTGGGCGTTCGAGAAGGTCGCGCCGGAATTGTTGGTGATGGTGATCCAGCCGGTCAGGTCCAGCTTGCCCGCCTTCTCGTCGAAACGGGCGACATAGTCGGCCTTCCACGCCAGGCCGGTGGTCAGATAGGAGAGCGTCGTCTCGCGACGGCCGGCGCCTTCGGCGTCCAGGGTGACGCTGAGCGTCGGGCGCGGGCGCAGATTTTCCGGCACCCGGTCAAAGATGACCCGCGTCGGCACCCCGTCGTCGCGCAGCACCTCGATCCGGTTGCCGATCTGCAAGACCACCCCCTGATTCGCCGCCAGGACGCGGGCGCGCTCCGTCGTCTGGGCGCCCGAGCCGGGGTTGGTGCGGACGATGCCGATGTCGCCGCCGACGGCGCTTTCCATCAGCTTGCCGGGCGTCAGCAGGTCATAGTCGAAGTTCTGCTCGACCACCGACAGGCCGCGTCCCGACAGACCGACCGTCTCGGGCCGGATGCTGGCAGACACGCCCGGAAACTCCTGACGCGAGCGCCCGGCGGGCACGTTCAGGTTCCGCACGTCCTCCACCAGGGCGATGTTCTGATTATAGACGGTCAGGGAAACGCGGTCGGGACCGCCCGGCCCCTCCTCCACCTGTTGCGCCCATGCTTGAGAAGGGAAGACGGGCGCGGCCAGCAGCATGGCGACGGCGAAGGGTCCGAGTGCGCGGATCATGAGGTCTTCCCTGAGCGTTTCGGGGGCCACGCTGACACGGAGAAACGGCCGTTGTCGAGGGCGTGCGGCCTCCCGTCGCTCTAGCTTCACATTGCGGGAAGGTTTAAGCCCCGGCCTGTGACCCAGTCCCAGAGTGAAAACTGGTCGATTGCGCGCTCGCTGGCCTTCCTGGCCGCGACGTTCGCCATCGTGATCGGAACCCTGCTGCCGTTCGCGGCGCTGGCGGCCTCGGTTCCCGGTCAGCCCATCGTCATCTGCTCGGCCGAGGGGCCGCAGACGATCCAGACAGGCGGCGTCGACGGCCCGGTCAACCAGCATGTCGGGGCCAAGTGCGCGGCCTGCGTCATGCCCCTGCTGGCCGCCCTGCCCGAACCGCCCGCGCCGACGCCCGCCCCGGCCGTCCGCCTGGTCGCGCCGGTCGCCTATACGCCCTTCCGCGTCAGCCCCCCGCCGCCGGCCCGCGCGCCGCCGCGTCCGCCATCCACCGCCCCTCCCCACGCCTGAAAACCAGACCTATCGACGCCGCGCGCCTGCTGACGGGCCGCGCGGCTGCATTTCTGTTTTCAGGATTCCAGTTTCATGTCTTTCAAGACCACTGCGGCGCCGTGTGCGCTGCTCATCGGCGCCTGCCTGGCGCCCGCCCTTGCTCATGCCTCCGAGGCTGAGGGGCCGAACGCTGAAGGTCCGGCCACCGTCGTCGACAGCATCATCGTCACCGGCCGCCGCAACGCCGAGGACCCCGCCGTCGTGGCCGAGGCGCGCGACCGTCTCAGCCGCACCCCCGGCGCCGTGGCCGTCGTCTCAGCCGAGAGCTATGCCGACCGCTTCGCCCAGGGCTTTGCCGACACCCTGAGGAACGTCCCCGGCGTCCTGGCCCAGAAACGCTACGGCGAGGAAAGCCGCCTCTCCATTCGCGGCTCGGGCATCGCCCAGGGCTTCCACCAGCGCGGCGTCCTGTTCGCCCAGGACGGCGTGCCCTTCGCCGACGCCGACGGCTTTTCCGACTTCCAGAGCGTGGACGCGTTGAGCGCCCGCTACATCGAGGTGTGGAAGGGGTCGAACACCCTGCGCTTCGGCGGGGCGCAGCTGGGCGGGACGATCAATCTGGTCACGCCGACGGGCCGCACGGCGCTGCAGGAGAACCTGCTTCAGCTGGAAGGCGGCAGCTTCGAATCCTGGCGCGGCCACGCCGCCATCGCGCGCACGCACGGCGATTGGGACGTCTACGCCGCCGTTACCGGGATGCAGAGCGACGGCTGGCGCGACCACAGCGAACAGTCGCAAGGCCGCCTGACCGTCAACGCCGGGCGTTCGTTCGGCGAGGACCGCGAGGTGCGCCTGATCGCCCAGGCGGCGGACATCAAGCAGGACATCCCCGGCGCCCTGACCCTGGATCAGGCGCTGAAGACGCCGCGCATGGCCTCGACCTCGGCCCTGACCGGGGATCAGGCCCGCGACCTGACGGTCAAGCGCCTGACGCTGCAGACGCGCTGGCGCTTCAATGAATCCACCCTGTTCGAAGGCGCTGTCTGGGGCTGGGAGAAGTCGCTCTATCACCCGATCTTCCAGGTCGTGGATCAGGAAAGCGCCACGCGCGGCGCCTTCGCCCGCATCGACTGGACGGGTCAGGTCGCGGGCCTGCGCGCCGACGCCTTCTATGGCTTCAGCTGGCGTGACGGCGATCTGGACGCCCTGCGCTATGTCAACATCGCCGGTAATCGCGGCGCCCTGACGGCCAAGAGCAAGCAGGAGGCGACGGGGCTGGACGTCTTTGCCGAGGGGCGCCTGTTCGTCACCGACCGGCTGGCCCTGGTCGCGGGTGGCTCCTGGGGGCGGGCCACGCGCGACTATCGCGACCACCTGGCCCCGGCCAACGACGACAGCATCGACTACGACTGGTTCTCGCCGCGTCTGGGCCTGTTGTGGGAAGCCGAGGACGGCGCCCAGGTCTTCGCCAACATCACCCGCTCGGTCGAGCCGCCGACCTATGGGGCGCTGGTGCAGGCCCCGCTGGCCGGCTTCGTCCCGGTCGAGGTTCAGGACGCCTGGACCGCCGAAATCGGCACGCGCGGGCGGCGCGGCGCCCTAGCCTGGGACCTGACCGCCTATCGCAGCCAGATCGACGGCGAGATGCTGAACTTCATCACCGGCCCGGACATTCCCGCCGCCACCTTCAACGCCGACAAGACCCTCCACCAGGGGATCGAGGCCGGTCTGGACTGGCGCCTGCCGGTCGAAATGGCGGAAGGCTCCCTGCTGCTGCGCCAGACCTGGACCTGGAGCGACTTCCGCTTCGACGGCGATGCGCGCTGGGGCGACAACCGCCTGCCGGTCGTGCCCGAGCATCAGTACCGGGCCGAGCTGACCTGGCGTCACGCCTCGGGCGTCTTCGTCACCCCTTCGGTCGAGTGGCGGATCAGCAGCCCCTATGTCGACTACGCCAATAAGACGAAGGCGCCCGACTATGCAGTGCTGGGCCTGACCGGCGGCTTCAACATCGGCGCCAACGCCTCGGTCTATGTCGACGCGCGCAACCTGACGAACGAGCGCTACGTCGGCGAGTTCTCCGCCGTGACCGTCGGCGACGCATCCAGCGCCGTCTTCTTCCCCGGCGAGGGACGCTCCGTCTTCATCGGCGTCAGGCTGGCCTACTGATGGGCCGTCCCGCCAACAGCAGGGGCGAGGCGCCGGACATGATGTCCGGCGCCTATCGCGCGGTCTGGCGCTGGCACTTCTACGCCGGGGTGCTGGTCATGCCCTTCCTGATGCTGCTGACGCTGACCGGCGGCCTCTATCTGTTCAAGGACGAGATCGATCAGGCGGTCTATCGCGCCATGATCCAGGTCCCGGTCAGCGCGCAGACAGCCGATCCCGATCAATGGCTGGCGGCGGCCGCCGTCGCCGGACAGGGAAGAGCCGCGAACGTCCTGGTCCCGGCGCGATCCGATCAGGCCGTGCGCGTCCGCGTGGATCGCCCGGACGGTTCGCGACGGACCGTCTTCGTCGATCCGCACACCGCCCGCGTCACGGGCGTCACCGCCTATGGCGGCGTCACCGAGACGATCAAGACGCTGCATTCCCTCAGCCTGGTCGGCGGGGTGGTCGGCAAGGCGCTGAACATCCTGGTCGAGATCGTCGCGGGCTGGGCCGTCATCCTGTGCGCCACCGGCCTCTATCTCTGGTGGCCGCGCCGGAGAACAGGGGCGGTGCTGCGGCTTCAGGAAACCGATGCGGGTCGTCGCCCTTTCTGGCGCGACCTGCACGCCGTGACCGGCTTCTATGTCGGCGGGGTGATCATCTTCCTGGCGGTGACGGGCATGCCCTGGTCCGCCGTCTGGGGCGATCAGTTCATGGGCGTGATGCGCGGCACAGGTCTGGGCCGTCCGCCCGCGCCCGCCGCCGCCAGCCCCTGGAGCCACGCCAAGCCGCACGACGCCCCGGCCGGCGGGGGCTGGACGCTGGAGAAGGCCGTCCTGCCCGCACCTGCTCACGGCCATGCAGCTCCCAGCCTGAGCCGCGTGCTGCAGACGACCCGTGAACAGGGCCTGCCCCGCCCCTTCACCGTCAGCATCCCGCAATCGTCCGACTTGGCCTGGACCGTCGCGCGCCAGACGCGCCAGGCCGAGGACGCCCGCAGCCTCTATGTCGACGGCGCGACCGGGGCGGTGAAGGCCGACCTGCGCTGGGAACAGTTCGGCCTCATGGCCAAGGGCTTTGAGTGGGGCATCGCCGTCCACCAGGGGATGCAGTACGGCTGGCTCAACCGCATCCTCATGCTGGTCGGCTGCATCGCCGTCTGGGCGCTGGCGATCAGCGGCCTGGTCATGTGGTGGAAGCGCCGTCCGCCCAGCCTGTCGCGCCGTCGCCTAGGCGCCCCGCCCTCGCCCCCCGGCCCTCGCGCCCGGACGGCGGTGCTGTGCATCGTCATTCCCCTGTCCATCCTCTATCCCTTGACGGGACTGAGCCTTGTGGCCGCCCTGCTGCTCGATCGAGCCGTACGGACGTTCGCCGGGTCCAAGACCGTCGCCTCCTAGAAAGGAACCTCTCGATGAAATCCCTGTTCGCCCTGGCCGGTCTGTCGGCCGCCGCCCTGACCCTGGCCGCCTGCGGTCAGCCGGCGGAAAAGCCCGCTGACGCCGCCGCCGTTCCCGGAACCGTCACGGTCGCCGACGCTTGGTGCCGCCCGACGCCGAACGGCGCCAAGGCCGGCGGCTGCTACGTCACCCTGATCGCCGGGTCCGACGACCGCCTGGTCAACGTCTCCACCCCCCTGGCCGACACCGCCCAGATCCATGAGATGAAGATGGAGAACGGCATGATGAGCATGAGCGAGCTGAAAGACGGCCTGCCCCTGCCCGCCGGTCAGAAGGTCGAGCTGAAGCCCGGCTCGACGCACATCATGCTGATGGGCCTGCGCGATCCGCTGGTCGACGGCGGCGTCGCCTCCTTCACCCTGACCTTCGAAAAAGCCCCGGCCATCGGCGTCCATGCGGCGGTCAAGCAGCCGCCGGTGGTGGATTCGCAGGAGTAGTCGGACACGCGTCTTTCCTCCCATTTCATGGGGAGGTGGCGCGGCGGCGTAGCCGACGTGACGGAGGGGGCGACACGACGGCTGACGTCTGCGTCGCCCCCTCCACCGCTTCGCGGTCCCCCTCCCCATGGAATGGGGAGGAAAGCTCGATCTGCCGCCGCACCTGACAAACAGCACCGAACCGGCTAAAGGCTCGCGCTCACGAGGAATCCCATGGCTCTTAAAGTCGCGATCGTCGGCCTGCCCAACGTCGGCAAGTCCACCCTGTTCAACGCCCTGACCAAGACGGCGGCGGCTCAGGCCGCCAACTATCCGTTCTGCACCATCGAGCCGAACACCGGCGACGTGGCGGTCCCGGAGCCGCGCCTGGAGGTGCTGGCCGGCATCGCCGGGTCCAAGGAGATCATCCCCTCACGGATCACCTTCGTGGACATCGCCGGTCTGGTGCGCGGCGCGTCCAAGGGCGAGGGCCTGGGCAACCAGTTCCTGGCCAACATCCGCGACTGCGACGCCGTGGCCTTTGTCGCGCGCTGCTTCGTCGATGACGACATCACCCACGTCGAGAACCGCATCGACCCCATTTCGGACCTCGAGATCATCGAGACCGAACTGATGCTGGCCGACCTCGAAAGCCTCGAGAAGCGGGTCGTCAACGTCGAGAAGAAGGCCAAGGGCGGCGACAAGGACGCCCAGCAGACCCTGCGTCTGATCAACCTGGCCCTGACGCCGCTGCGCGCCGGCAAGCCCGCTCGCGTGGCCCAGATCGACAAGGAAGACGAGAAGGCGTGGCACATGCTGCAGCTTCTGACCTCCCTGCCCGCCCTCTACGTTTCGAACGTGGACGAGGCTTCGGCTGACAAGGGCAATGAGCTGTCCGACCTGGTCGCCAAGCGCGCCGCCGAGGACAACGCCAACTCGGTGGTCATCTCGGCCCAGATCGAGTCCGAAATCGCCGTCCTGGACGACGAGGAGCAAAAGGAGTTCCTCGAGACCCTGGGTCTGGAAGAGCCCGGCCTGAACCGCCTGATCCGCGAAGCCTACAAGCTGCTGGGCTTGCAGACCTACTTCACGGTCGGCCCCAAGGAAGCCCGCGCCTGGACCATCCCCGTCGGGGCCACCGGCCCGCAAGCCGCCGGCGTGATCCACACCGACTTCGAAAAGGGCTACATCCGCGCGGAAACCATCGCCTTCGACGACTTCGTCGCCCTGAAAGGCGAAGCGGGCGCCAAGGAAGCCGGCAAGATGCGCGCCGAAGGCAAGGCCTATGTCGTCAAGGACGGCGACGTCATGCACTTCCTGTTCAACAACTGATCCAGCTGCGGGGCGCGGTTAGAAAATCTGACCGGCCCCGCAGAAAATCTGAAATCCCATTGCCGTTCGGGGTTTGCTAGCCTCGGGGAATGAAGGCGCGGTTTCCGCGTCATACTCCCCGGGGAAACGCATGAAGTTCGACACGCTCGCCGTCCACGCCGGCTATACGCCCGACCCGACGACCAAGTCGGTCGCGGTGCCGATCTATCAGACCACCAGCTACGCCTTTGACGACACCCAGCACGGGGCCGACCTGTTCGACCTGAAGGTGGCGGGCAATATCTACACCCGGATCATGAACCCGACGTCCGACGTGCTGGAGCAGCGTCTGGCGGCGCTGGAGGGCGGGATTGCGGCCCTGACGGTGGCCTCGGGCATGGCGGCCATCACCTACGCCATCCTGACCATCGCCGAGGCCGGCGACAACATCATCGCCACCGGCGCCCTCTATGGCGGCACCTACAACCTGTTCGCCCACACCCTGCCCCAGTACGGCATTGAGGTGCGCTTCATCGACGCCGACGACATCGCCGCCGTCGCCGCCAACACCGATGAGCGCACCAAGGCGGTCTTCTGCGAGTCCATCGGCAATCCGCTGGGCAATGTCGTGGACTTCGCCGCCCTGGCCGATGCGGCCCACGCCCAAGGCCTGCCGCTGATCGTCGACAACACCGTGCCGACCCCCTATCTGACCCGCCCGATCGAGCACGGGGCCGACATCGTCGTCCACGCCCTGACCAAATACATCGGCGGCCATGGCACCAGCATCGGCGGCGCCATCATCGACAGCGGCAACTTCCCCTGGGCCGAGCACAAGGCGCGCTTCCGCCGCCTGAACGAGCCCGAGGTCTCCTATCACGGCGTCGTCTATACCGAGGCGCTGGGCCCCGCGGCCTATATCGGCCGGGTGCGGACGGTGCTGCTGCGCAACACCGGCGCCGCCATCTCGCCCTTCAACAGCTTCCTGATCCTGCAAGGGCTGGAGACCCTGGCCCTGCGCATGGACCGGCACGTCGAGAACGCCACAGCCGTGGCTCACTATCTGAAGGGCCACCCCAAGGTGAAGTGGGTCAACTACGCCGGCCTGCCCGACCACCCCGGCCACGCCCTGATCCAGAAGTATTTCGGCGGCAAGGCCTCGGGTCTGCTGACCTTCGGCGTAGAGGGCGGCCGCGAGGCCGGCGGGCGCTTCCAGGACGCGGTCAAGCTGTTCACCCGCCTGGTCAACATCGGCGACGCCAAGTCCCTGGTCTGCCACCCCGCCTCGACCACCCACCGCCAGCTGTCGCCCGACGAGCTGAAGAAGGCGGGCGTGACCGAGGACACCGTCCGCCTGTCGGTCGGCATCGAGCACATCGACGACCTGATTGCTGATCTGGAACAGGCCCTGGCGGCGGTCTGACGCCTCAGTCGGCCAGCGTCGTGCACCGCAGCAGCCGAACCGAGCGGTCGCTGCGGTCCATCCATGTGAGGATCAAGGTCTGCTTGGTCGCGGTCATCCGAACCCGCTCGTAGCTCGCCTCCCCCTCGGCCTCGCATTTCAGCGCCGCCTCATAGCCGGTGCTGATCTCGGTGATACGCTGGATCTCGCAGCGGTTCTCATAGCCGCGCAATTCCGTCGTGGTGATCTCGATCGGCACGCGATCGCCGCGCGGGTTGAAACACCATTCAGCCTCGACCGCCCAACGTCCGACAAAGCTGGCCGGTCCCGCCCCCGGAAGCATGGATTCGGAGCCGGGCGGATGCTGCTCAAGCGGCGCCGCCGCCGTCGGCCCCTGAATAGGCCGGGCGGGCTCAGTCGGCGGATTAACCCCGCCATTCCGATCACAGGCCCCTAGCGCAAAGACAGCGACACAGGTGGCGACAAGGCTTCTCATGGCGGCGGAACGTTCGGCGTCCCATGCCGGTTTCACCCGAACGCCACAATTGCAGTTGATTCTGATAATCGTTCGCAGTAATTGCGCAGCCCTCTCCAACCGGGGCTGTAACCATGCGCTCGCTTCTGAAGTTCTCCGCCGGGCTGACCGCCCTTTCGGCCGCCGCTTTCCCCGCCTTCGCCGAGGAGATCGCGGATCTGGAACAGGCCGTGCCCGTTGCGCCGATCACGGTGGTCGGCACCCGCACCCAGCGCCGCGTGGACGATGTTCCGGCCAGCGTCAGCATCATCACGGCCGACACCATCGAGAACAACCTCGTCACCGACATCAAGGACCTGATCCGGTTCGAGCCGGGCGTCAGCGTCCCGACCAGCCCCGCCCGCTTCTCGGCCGCCCTCTCGGGCGCCGGCCGCGACGGCAACTCGGGCTTCACCATTCGCGGCATGGGCGGCAACCGCGTCCTGATCATTCAGGACGGCGTGCGCGTGCCGGACGGCTTCGCCTTCGGCGCCCAGAGCGTCGGGCGCGGCGGTTACAACGACCTGGACCTGATCAAGTCGGTCGAGATCCTGCGCGGCCCGGCCTCGGCCCTCTATGGCTCGGACGGCATCGCCGGGGCCGTCAGCTTCACCTCCAAGGACCCGTCGGACTTTATCGCCAGCGGCGAGAACTTCGGCGCCCGCGCCCGCGTCGGCTACAACTCCGCCGATGAAGGCTGGACCGAGGGTCTGGCCCTGGCGGGTCGCGCCGGAAGCCTGTCCGGCCTTCTGGCCTATACCCGCCGCGACGCCCATGAGACCGAGAACATGGCTGAGGTCGGCGGTACGGGTTCGGCCCGCACCCAGCCTAACCCGCAGGAATTCGCCTCGAACGCCGTCCTGGGCAAACTGGTCTGGGACGCCAACGCCAACCACTCGGTCCGCCTGACCTATGACCACTTCGATCAGGAGATGGATGGCGAGGCCCTGAGCAGCTACTCGGCCAGCGTCATTGGCCTGACCGCCCACGACGAGACGCAGCGCGACCGCGTCAGCCTGGATTGGCGCTTCAACGACGTCTTCGGCCTGGATGACGGCTCGGTCGCCGCCCACTGGCAGGACGCCACGACGCGTCAGTTCACCTATGAGGACCGCACGCCCGCCGTGGACCGCACGCGCGACGTCACCTTTGACAACTCTGTCTGGGGTCTGGCGGCCCAGGGGTCCAAGACCTTTGGCGCTCCCTCGGTCCAGCACCGCGTCACCATTGGCGGCGACTGGTCGCGCACCAGTCAGGAAGGCATTCGCGGCGGCACCGTGCCCCCGATGGGCGAAGTCTTCCCTGTCCGCCCCTTCCCCAGGACGGAATATGATCTGGCGGGCCTGTTCGTTCAGGACGAGATCGCACTGATGGGCGGCCGCCTCAGCATCATCCCGGCCCTGCGCTACGACTGGTACGAACTGACGCCCAAGCCCGACGCCCTCTATCCCGTCACCGCCGAGGGCCAGAGCGACAGCCACCTGTCGCCCAAGGTCGGCGTCATCTTCTGGGCCGACGACCACTTCGGCGTCTTCGCCAACTACGCCCAGGGCTTCAAGGCGCCCTCGCCGATGCAGGTGAACAACTTCTTCGAGAACCCGCTGTTCGGCTATGAGTCCATCCCCAACCCGGACCTGGCGCCCGAAACCAGCGAGAGCATCGAGGGCGGCTTCCGCTTCCGCAATCTGGAAGCCTTCGGCGGAAACCTGTCGCTGTCGGCCACGGCCTTCCACACCGACTACGACGACTTCATCAACCAGGTGGTGGTGCGGGGAACGGGCGTGCCGGGCGTCGATCCGTTGATCTATCAGTACGTCAATCTCAGCAAGGTGAAGATCTGGGGCCTGGAGGCGCGCGGCGACATCCGATGGGACAACGGCTTCTCGACCATCGTCGCCGCGTCGTTCGCTGATGGCGAACAGGAGACGGACGGCGAGCGCGGCGCCCTGACCAGCATAGACCCGATCAAGGTGGTGGCGGGCCTCAACTATGCGGCGCCCTCCGGCGTCTGGGGCGGCGGCGCGTCCGTCACCTGGTCGGACGACAAGTCCAACCATGACTGCGGCGGCGGCCTGTGCTGGCCGGGTGAAGAGTTCGCCCTCCTGGACCTGACCGCCTTCTGGAACGTGACCGAAAAGGCCACCCTGCGCGCCGGCGTCTTCAACGTCTTCGACGAGAAATACGCCTGGTGGAGCGACGTGCGCGGCCTGTCGATGCGCGAGAACCAGAACGATCCCGGCAACCCCTTGCTGCCCGCCAGCCTGGACGCCTTCACCCAGCCGGGGCGCAATTTCGGCGTCTCTCTAAACGTCCGCTACTGACCCCGAAGCCCGATGATCACGACGTCAACCAGGGACTGCTCCATGCGCGCCATCCTCCTCGCCGCCGCCCTTCTGGCCGGCGCCGCCCCTGCCACGGCTGCCTTGGCCCAGACGGCGCCCACTCCGGGCGTCACGGCCCCCGCCAGCCCGTTCGAGCAGGACCGCCAGTCGATCCTGGCCCAGGCCGGCCAGTTCCGCGTCCACTTCGACATGCGCGAGAACGTCAGCTTCCACGCCGACTACGACCCGATGGAGGGCAAGCTGTCGGGCGGCAGCGAGATCGTGCGCGTCGTCTATGACAAGGGCGACCGCATCAGCCTGCAGCACATCCTGGTCATGGAGCACGAGGGCCAGGTCATGGTCATCAAGCACTGGCGTCAGGACTGGGTCTATCAGCCGGAAACGGTCGTGGCCTACGCCGGGCCGAACCACTGGGCGCTGACGCCCGTCGCCGCCGATCAGCGCGCTGGCGCCTGGTCGCAGACGGTTTGGCAGACCGACGATTCCCCCCGCTATGGCGGCGTCGGTCGCTGGACCTACGTCAATGGCCTCAGCGTCTGGACCTCCGATCCGACCTGGCGTCCGCTTGCGCGTCGCGATGCGGTGCTGAACCCCGTCTATGACCGCTATCTGGGCACCAACCGCCACGCCCTGACGCCGAACGGCTGGGTCCACATCCAGGACAATATGAAGATGAACGGCCGGGCGGGCGGCGAGCCCATCGCCATCGTTCAGGAGGACGTGGTCAACACCTACGACCGCTCGACCAGCTATTCGCCCAAGGCCGGCGACGACTACTGGGCCGCGACGCAGGACTACTGGGCCGCCGTGCGCGACGCCTGGGACGCCGCCATCGCCCGCGACAACGGCGTCTATGTCGAGGAAGAGGCCCAGACCGGCGTCGTCACCGGCCCGCCCCTGATGGACCTGGCCCAGAAGATCCAGGACGGTGAGATCACGACCGAGGCCGCGATCACCGAAGCCCGCACGATCATTGAAACCGCAACCAAACGCTGACACCCCCCTCCCCGGCGCGTTTCAGCAAAAGGCCCTCCGCCCGGCAACGGACGGAGGGCCTTTTCTGTTCTTACGAATGGCGGCTTTCGCCCCATTGCGAAACGGATGAACGTCGATATCTTCGCCGGATGCAAGATCCAGATAGTACTGAAAGCGCTTGGGCCGGACTACTGAACGGAACGATGATCACCTTGCTAGGCGCGGCGTTTCCAGCCGTGGTTTTGTGGCGGGTAGCCATTGATTGGCGTGACCTGATGTCGTGGCGCCCCGAGATGATTTCGATGGAAGAGGTGCAGTTTGTCGTCCTCACATTGGTGAGTGCGCGAGTGCTGTGGTTCGGTCTGAGAATGATCGCGCGCCAAGCGACTTGGCTGCGTCAAAAACGAGCTTGAAACCCTCCCGCTTCGACTACCGCCGCGCCGCGTCGCTGGTCGCGCGGACCTGGCCGAACTCGGAGGTCGGCTTCCAGGTCGGCCATTCGTCGCTGTTGGCCAGTTGCAGGCCCAGTCGGTAAAGCAGGGTCAGGTTCTCGACCGCCGAGCGCAGATCCCAGTCGGCGGACCATTCGTCGCTGGGCTGGTGATAGTCGGCGCCGAACTTGGCCTTCCACGCCGCCAGACCGGCTTCGCGCCCGCCGTCGACCCAGTCCACGCCGTGCCATGGCATCAGGGCCGGCACGCCCGCGCGGGCGAAGGGGAAATGGTCGGAACGGTAATAGAAGCCCTGCTCCGGCTGGCCGTCGTCCGAGACGTAGCGGCCCTCTTTCTCGGCCAGAGCCTGAAGATCGTCCTCAAGGCTGTTCTGCCCCTTGCCGAAGATCGGCACATCGCGCGTCGGCCCGGACAGGGGCAGCATGTCGATATTGATGTCGGCCACCGTCGTCTCCAGCGGATAGACCGGATCGGCGGCATAGGCGTAGGCGCCCAGCAGGCCCATTTCCTCAGCCGCCATATGGGCGAAGACGATGGTGCGGTCAGGCGTGGGCGCGGCCTTCAACTGACGCGCCATCTCCAGCACGCCGACGGTGCCCGAGGCATTGTCCCAGGCGCCGTTGAAAATCTTGTCATCGCCCGCCGCGTGTTCGTTGACGCCGACATGGTCCCAGTGGGCCGAATAGATGATGGTCTCGTTGGGGCGCTTCGTGCCCGGAATTTTGGCCAGCAGGTTGTGGGTGCGCAGGGTGTCGGTCGTCTCGGCCGTCTCGACCGACAGGGTCATGCCCGGCAGGACGAAGGCGCGGAAGTCGCCAGTCTCTGCCCGTTTCGCCAGCTCGAGGACGTCCACGCCCATCGTCTTCAGGACGTCGGCGTTGATGGCGCCCGAGAATTCCAGATCCGCTGCGCCCGGCGTCAGCGTGCGAGTACGGCTGTTGCTCTGGGCCGTGCGGGTCCAGCTCATATCGGTCGACAGGGAACGAGACGCCGTAATGATCCCCACGGCGCCCCGGCGTTTGGCTTCGTCCGCCTTGTAGCTGCCCGACTGATAGGTGGTGGCGTAGGGGCCGTTGAACAGATCGCCGTCGGGCTCGCCGCCGAGGACCAGCACGATCTTGCCGGTCACGTCGAGGTCGCCGTAGTCGTCCCAGCCGCGCTCGGGCGCGGTGATGCCGTAGCCGACAAAGACCACGCCGGCGTTGGCGATCGCAGCCTGGCCGTCATTGCTGACCGCCCGCAGCAGGATGTCGGTCCCAGCGGTCAGGGCATGGACCTGACCATCCGCGCCGCTCCAGCTGGCCTTCGCAGCGTCGGCGACAGGGGTGTAGCGCTTCAGGTCAATGACCTGCAGCCACTGTCCGTTCGGACCGCCCGGCTCCAGCCCCATGGCCTCGTACTGGGCCTGTAGCCAGTCCAGGGTCTTCTTTTCGCCCTCCGTGCCGGGATAGCGGCCCTGGAAGTCATCGGCGCTGATGATGCGGATTTCATCCGACAGGCGCTGGGCGGAAAAATCCTGGGCCGCAGCCGCACCGGCGGCGAACAGAAGGGCCGCGGCGGCGACGCCGCTGACGAATCGACGAGGCATGGAAACTCCTTCACCCTCCCCACGGGGCATTGGCTCAAAGTAATAGGGCGGCCCCTTGCGAGGCCGCCCCTTAATGTTTTGTCATTTTCCGTGACGGCGGATCGCCCCGCCTATTTGCGCTCGGCGTCGCTGACGGCTCGGGCGGGACCGAATTCCGAGCCCGGCTTCCACTGGGGCCAGTCACGACTGTTGGCCAGGGCCTGACCGGCGTCGAAGACCACCTGCAGGTCCTGGATCATGCCGCGATAATCCCAGTTCGGCTCCCACTCGTCGGCGGCCTGGTGATAGCGGTTGGCGCGGTACTCGGCGACGGCGGCCAGACGCGGGGCGATCGGCTCGTCCACATAATCTCCGGTCGAGGACAGATAGCCCATCGGCACGCCGCGCTTGGCCAGCGGGAAGTGATCCGAGCGGAAGTAGATGCCCGCGCCTGCGCCCGCGTCGCCCTCGAAGCCCCGCCCCTGCGCCGCCGCCAGGGCGATGACGCGCTCGTCCAGCTCGGACTGGCCATAGCCGGTCACGCCCAGCTTGCTCATTCGGCCCAGGACATTGGTGGCGTCCAGGTTGAAGCCCGCCACCGTGGTCTCCAGCGGATAGAGCGGATTGGCGGCGTAGAACTCCGAGCCCAGCAGGCCGCTTTCCTCGCCGGTGAAGCTGATCATGACGATGGTGCGCTCGGGGCGCTTGCCCGCCGACCAGTGGCGCGCCAGCTCCAGCAGGCCCGCCGTCCCCGAGGCGTTGTCCACGGCGCCGTTGAAGATGCGGTCGCCGCTGGCGTCCGGCTCGCCCATGCCGATGTGGTCCCAGTGGCCGGTGTAGAGGATGGTCTCGTTCGGGTAGGTCGCGCCTTCCAGCTTGGCCACGACGTTATGGGTGGTGATCTGATCGGTCTTCACATCGAACCTGGCGTCGATGGTCGCGCCCTTCAGCTCGACCGGCTGGAAGTCGCGGCTGCGGGCCTTGATCTTCTCCTGCTCGAAATCGAGACCGGCGTGGCGAAACAGGTCAACCGCCACGTCGCGCTGGATCCAGGCCTCCATCGGCACGCGCTCGGTCGAGGGGTTCTGACGCACGATGTCGAACTGGGGCACGGACCAGGAGTTGGCGACCGTGGTCCAGCCATAGGAGGCGGGCTTGGTCTCGTGGACGATCAGCACGCCCGCCGCGCCCTGACGCGCCGCCTCTTCGTACTTGTAGGTCCAGCGGCCGTAATAGGTCATGGCCTCGCCGCCGAAGGTGTTCAACGCCGGCTCCTCGAAGTCGGCGTCGTTGACCAGAACCACGATGACCTTGCCGCGCACGTCGGTCTTGAAGTCGTTCCAGCCGCGCTCGGGGGCGTTGGTGCCGTAGCCGACGAAGACCAGGGGCTTGCCGCGCAGGTCGACGCCCTCGCCGGGCAGACGGGTGGTGATGGTGGCCTGCTGACCCTGGACGAGCGGCTGGGTCCAGTCGCCGACCTTGATCTGGCCGGCTACGTTGGAGACGGTGAAGCGGTTCAGGCCGACCGCCTGGGTCCAGCCGCCGTTCTCGCCGCCGGGCGCGAAGCCCGCCGCCGCGTACTGCTGGCTCAGATAGTCGATGACCTTCTGCTCCGCCGGGGTGGCGATGCCCCGCCCCTCGAAGCTGTCGTCGGACAGGACCTTGATGTCGTTGGAGATGCGCGCCGCATCGAAGTCAGGGGTCTGGGCGCCAACGTTCGAGGCCAGGGCGGCGGCGAACAGCAGGACGGCGGCGGACGACATCAGACGCATGGAAACAGACCCTCGACCAAATCAGAGGCCCGGACCCTATCGGTCGACATTCGCCGAGTCGATGCAGGCGCGTCCGACGCCGCCCACGAAAAAACCCGCCGGATCGCTCCAGCGGGTCATCTCGTCTCGAAGCTGCATCACCCTTAGTGGGCGACGCCCTTCCAGATGCGGCGATAGCTGGCGTAGGTCAGGCCTGCGAACAGCAGCAGGAAGATGATCACGCCAAAGCCCATCTGCTTGCGCTCGGTCGCCTTGGGCTCGGAGGTCCAGGCGATGAAGGCGGCGACGTCCTTGGCCATCTGGTCGACCGTGGCTTCGGTGCCGTCGTCATAGGTGACTTGACCGGCGCGCAGAGGCGCGGGCATGGCGATGAAGCCGCCCGGAGGCACATGGCCCTCGCCTTCCCAGAACGGGGTCAGATCGCCCGCCATATAGGGGTTGTAGTGCTGGGCCGAGGTCATCTTCAGGCCGGCCGGCGGGGTCACATAGCCCGACAGCAGCGAGTAGATGTAGTTGGCGCCGTCATGACGGGCCTTGGCCATGACCGACAGGTCCGGCGGCATGGCGCCGCCGTTGGCCGCAGCCGCAGCCGTGGCGTTCGGATAGGGGTTCGGGAACTTGTCAGCGGTGGTGGCGTCGCGCATCAGCGCCTCGCCCGTTTCGCTGTCGATGTCCGGGACCTGGGCTTCCTTGGCCAGAGCCTTCACGACGGGGTTGTCGTTCGGGTTCGGGTATTTGGGGTTCCAGAACGGCCCGTGCTTGTCGCCCAGGTTACGGAAATGCATCAGGTCCATGCCGTGGCAGGAGGCGCAGACCTCCTTGTAGACCTTGTAGCCGCGCTGAAGCTGGCCCTGATCATACGTGCCGAACGGCCCCTCGAAGCTGAAGTTGCCCTCGCGCGGATGCTTGGCGCCCCCGGCGGCCATCGCCGGAGCGGCGATGGCGACCAGACCGACAGCGGCCGTCAGGGAAACCAGGATCTTGCGGAAGGACACGGTTTTCTTCTCGTTCGAAATCATCGCGCTCAGCCCTTCTGCTCGGTGACGGGCAGGACCGGCTCGGAAATCGTGGCCGGGACCGGCAACGGCTTCTCGCGCAGGCCGAGGAACGGCATCAGCACCAGGAAGAAGATGAAGTAGTAGGCCGTCAGCAGACGCGTCAGCCACAGGTAGGAGTTCAGCTGACCGTCAAACAGGTTGAAGCTGGGCATGCCCGGAACGACCGGAGCATCCGGCAGCTGACCACCGCACCAGCCGAGGCCGAAGCAGACGAACAGGAAGATGATGAAGCAGGTGCGCATCGTCGGGCGGTAGCGCATCGAGCGCACCTTGGACGTGTCCAGCCAGGGCAGGACGAACAGCACGCCGATGGCGCCGAACATGGCCACCACGCCGCCGAACTTGTCGGGGATGGCGCGCAGGATCGCGTAGAAGGGCAGCATGTACCATTCGGGCACGATGTGGGCCGGGGTCTGCAGCGGGTTGGCCGGGATGTAGTTGTCGGCGTGGCCCAGAGCGTTCGGCTGATAGAAGACGAAGACCGCGAACAGGATCAGGAAGAGGATGATCGCAAAGCCGTCCTTGACCGTGAAGTAGGGGTGGAAGGGCAGCGTATCCTTGGCCTGACGGTCCTTCGGGATCAGGATGCCGACCGGGTTGTTCTGACCGGCGGCGTGCAGGGCCCACAGGTGCAGCACCACGCAGCCGGCGATGACGAACGGCAGCAGGTAGTGCAGCGAGAAGAAGCGGTTCAGCGTGGCGTTGTCGATCGCCGGGCCGCCGCGCAGCCAGATCAGGATCGGCTCGCCGATGACCGGAATGGCGCCGATCAGGTTGGTGATGACCTCAGCGCCCCAGAAGGACATCTGGCCCCATGGCAGGACGTAGCCCAGGAAGGCGGTGGCGATCATCAGGAAGAAGATCAGGCAGCCGACGATCCAGATCATCTCGCGCGGCGCCTTGTAGGAGCCGTAGTAGAGACCGCGCAGCATGTGCAGATAGACGGCGATGAAGAACATCGACGCGCCGTTGGCGTGGACGTAACGGATCAGCCAGCCGCCGTTGACGTCGCGCATGATGCGCTCGACCGAGGCGAAGGCCAGGGCCGTGTTCGGCGTATAGTGCATGGCCAGAACGATGCCGGTGATGATCTGCGTCATCAGGCACAGGGCCAGGATGCCGCCGAAGGTCCACCAGTAGTTCAGGTTACGGGGGGTCGGCAGGTTGGCGTAGTCCATGCCGAAACGGATGATCGGCAGGCGGGTGTCCATCCACCGCTCAATCGCGGTTTTGGGGACGTAGGTGGATTCGTGATCGCTCATGGGTCCTCTGTCCGTCCTCAGCCGATTTTGACGCGGGTGTCAGACATGTATTCGTAGTTCGGCACCACCAGGTTCAGCGGCGCCGGTCCCTTACGAATACGGCCCGAGGCGTCGTAGTGCGAACCGTGGCAGGGGCAGAACCAGCCGCCGAAGTCGCCCGTCCCGAAGGTGGGAACGCAGCCCAGGTGGGTGCACGAGCCGATGACGACGAGATACTTCTCGTGGCCGGCCTTGGTGCGTTCGACATCGGTTTGCGGCGGCGAGCCGACGGCGCCCTCGGCGGACACCTTCTGGATCTCGGCCGGGGTGCGGTAACGCACGAAGACCGGCTTGCCCTGCCACTTGATGACGACCTGCTGGCCTTCCTGAACCTTGGTCAGATCGAATTCGATCGACGCCAGGGCCAGGGTGTCGGCGGCGGGGTTCATCTGGTTGATCAGCGGCCAGGCCACCATCACGCCCGCACCGACTGCGGCGGCGCCGGCAGCGATGTGGATGAAGTCGCGGCGGGTGGCGTCGCCGCCCCCGTGTTGGCCATCAGGCCCTTCAGCATTCACGACCGATTCGGCCACGCTATCACCTCTGCAGTCCCGATCGCCCGCCCCGGGAGGGGGATGGTCGTCGGCATGGATCGTCTAGCGGAACGGTGAAAGTCGCCTGCGGCCCTGATTTCGCCACCCTCTCTGCAAGTCGCTGACGCAACTTGCGAAACGGTCGCAATAATGGCCGCGACAAAACCCCGCCCCGCGCGTATGAGGGCCTTAGAATGCGTCTCGCCCTTTTTCAACCTGACATCCCGCAGAATGTGGGCGCCTGTATCCGACAGAGCGCCTGTTTCGGCGTCGAATTGCACGTGATCGAGCCCGTCGGCTTCCGTTTCGACGACCGCGCCATGAAGCGCGCGGCGCTGGACTACGGCCCGCTCAGCCATATGACCCGCCACGCAGACTGGGAGGCCTTCCAGCACGACCGCGCGCCGGGGCGGCTGGTCCTGTTCACGACCAGGGGCGCGACGCCCCTGCCCGATTTCGAATTCCAGCCAGACGACGTCCTGCTGTTCGGCAAGGAAAGCGCCGGCGCCCCCGACTATGTCCACGCCGCCGCCGACGCCCGCGTCTTCATCCCCATCCGGCCGGAAACACGCTCGCTGAACCTGTCCGTCAGCGCAGGCATCGCCCTGTGGGAAGGGCTGAGGCAGCTGGACGGGTTGCCAGTGCGCTAACCTCCCTTCTCCCCTTGCGGGAGAAGGATGCTAGTGCCCTAACGCCTTCAGCGCCCCCCCTACTCCGGCGCGCCGTCGTTAGGCAGTTGCGCCAGGTTCGGGCGCTGGCCCCGTTCAGCCGTCGCAGCGCGTTCCACCGCGCGCATGGTGCGCAGCAGGTTCTCGCCCGAGATCTTGCGGATGTCGGCTTCGCTCCAGCCGCGACGCATCAGTTCGGCCAGGATACGCGGATAGGCCTCCACGCTCTCGACGCCCTCCGGCAGGCTGTCGACGCCGTCGAAGTCGCCGCCCAGACCCACGTGGTCAATGCCCGCCACGTCGCGAACGTGCTGGATATGGGCCACCACGTCGTCGATCGTGGCCTTGGGCGCCGGGTTGGCGGCGATGAAGGCCTCCATGCCCGCCTTGACCGCAGCCGGATCACCGGGGTTCAGGGCCGACAGCCGAGACATCTCGGCCGAACGCGCGGCGCCGGAAGCCCGCACCGCCTCGCTGATGAAGCCCGGTACGAATGTGACCATGACGATGCCGCCGTTGGCCGGCATCTGGCGCAGCACGGCGTCGGGCACGTTGCGCGGATGGGCCGTCACCGCCCGCGCCGACGAGTGCGAGAAGATCACCGGCGCCGTCGAGACGCGGATGGCGTCGGTCATCGTCTCCTCGGAGACGTGGCTCAGATCCACCATCATGCCGATACGGTTCATCTCCTTGACCACCTGCTCGCCAAACGGCGACAGGCCGCCCCACTTGGGCGCGTCGGTGGCGCTGTCGGCCCAGGTCGTGGTCCTGGAGTGGGTCAGCGTCATGTAGCGGGCGCCGGAATCATAGAACTCGCGCAGCAGGCCCAGGGAATCGTCGATGGAATAGCCGCCCTCCATGCCGATCAGGCTGGCGATGCGGCCCGCCTTGTGGATGCGGCTGATGTCGTCGGCGGTCGTGGCGATTTCGAACACCGAGGGATAGGCGGCGGCGATGCGCTTGACCGTGTCAATCTGCTCGAAGGTGGCCTTGGCCGCATCGACCGGCTCCAGACTAGCGGGGACGTAAACCGACCAGAACTGGGCCCCGACCCCGCCCGCGCGCAGGCGCGGAATGTCGGTGTGAAGCCGCGTCGTCGCCGCCAGATTGGTCGCCAGATCAACGCGATAGGGGTCGTTGCCGAAGCCCTGCCGCAAGGCCCATGGCAGGTCGTTGTGACCGTCGATCAGCGGGGTGCGACGCAGGATCTGCATCACTTGCGCCTGCCCCGCCGTATCCGTCTCCCCTTGAGACTGAGCCAGGGCGGGTCCGGCCAGGACGGCGAGCGAAACGGCGGCGAGCAAGGCGGTGCGGATCATGGCGGTCCTCAAAACTGATGCGGCCACGCTGGCACAGGCGGCGCGGCATGGGAACCAGGTCTGATCTGGATCAAGGCTCTCTTTCAGGCCGGGGCGCATGAAGCGCGCATCGCACACTGTTCACAAAGGCCGCCCGTCATGGTTGAAGCCCTGATGATCCAAGAGACCCCCACCCTGATGGTCGAGCACCGCGAGCGCGCCCGCGTCTGGTTCGAAACCCTGCGCGATCAGATTCACGCCGGTTTCGAGGCCCTGGAAGACGCCGCGCCCGCCGACCTTTTCCCCGGCGAACCGGGCCGCTTCGTGCGTACGCCCTGGGAGCGCAAGGAGGGCGGCGGCGGCGTCATGGGCATGATGCATGGGCGTCTGTTCGAAAAGGTCGGCGTCCACTGCTCGACCGTCCACGGGACCTTCCCCGCCGACTACGCCAGGAACGTGCCCGGCGCCGAGGAAGACCCGCGCTTCTTCGCCACGGGCATCAGCCTGATCTGCCACCCGGTCAGCCCGCGCGTCCCGGCGGTGCACATGAACACCCGCCTGATCTCGACCACCAGGACCTGGTTCGGCGGCGGCGGCGACCTGACGCCCGTGCTGGACGCGGACCGTCGTCAGGATCACCCCGACACAGAGGCCTTCCACGCCGCCATGAAGGCCTCCTGCGACGCCTACGATCCCGCCTGGCACGCCAAGTACAAGCAGTGGTGCGACGAGTACTTCTTCCTGCCCCACCGCAACGAACCGCGCGGCACCGGCGGCATCTTCTACGACCATCACGACAGCGGCGACTGGGAGAAGGACTTCGCCTTCACCCAGGACGTCGGCAAGGCCTTCCTCGACGTCTACTCGAAAATCGTCGCGGGACGCATGACCGAGGCCTGGACGCCCGAGGAGCGCGAGGAACAGCTGGTCCGGCGCGGTCGCTACGTCGAGTTCAACCTGCTCTACGACCGGGGCACCATGTTCGGGCTGAAGACCGGCGGCAACGTCGAGTCGATCCTCAGCTCCATGCCGCCCGTGGTGAAGTGGCCCTGATCTAGGCGACCTTGGACCGCTCGGTGACGGCCATCACGCGGCCGATCCCGTCAAACAGGGCGGCCAGGGTCAGCGGCTTGGTCAGATGGCCGTCCGCCCCCGCCGCCCGTCCCGCCTCGACGTGTTCAGCCATGGCGTTGGCGGTCAGCATCAGGATAGGCGTCCGCGCCCGGCCCGACTGCGTCTCGAAGGCGCGGATGGCGCTTGTGGCGGTCAGCCCGTCCATCACCGGCATCTGCATGTCCATCAGCACCAGATCGAAGCTCTCGCGCTTGAAGGTCTCCAGCGCCTGCGCCCCGTCCTCGACCGCGACCAGCTCCATGGCCGTCGCGCCCAGCATGATCTCGATAACCTTGCGGTTGGCCGGGTGGTCGTCGGCCAGCAGCACGCGCAGCGGCTGTTCGCGCACGTCGCCGGCCCGCTGAACCGGATCGGCGGGCTCGACCGTGCCTTGAACCGGCGGTAGCGGAATCTCGAACCAGAAGCGCGAGCCCTCGCCCGGCCTGCTGTCGCACTCCAGCCAGCCGCCCATCAGCCCGACCAGTTCGCGCGAGATCGCCAGCCCCAGACCCGTGCCGCCGAAGCGACGCGTGATCGAGCCGTCCGCCTGCTGGAAACGGCCGAAGATGCGCGCCTTCTGTTCCTCGTCGAAGCCGACGCCGGTGTCGGTGACGGTGAAGCGCACATCGCCCTCCATGCCCGGCTCGACGGTCAGCGTCACCTGTCCTTCGGCGGTGAACTTCAGCGCATTGCTGACCAGATTGGTCAGGACCTGGCGCACGCGCACGGCGTCGCCCTGGACCAGACGATCAAAGGCCGGATCGACGTGGGCGACCACCGCCACCCCCTTGGCCTCGGCCGGAATGCGCCACAGGGCGCCCACGTCCTGCACCGCGCGGCCCAGATGGAAGGGCGCCGGTTCGATCGTGACCTGACCGGACTCTATGCGAGCGCTGTCCAGAATGTCGGACAGCAGGCGTTCCAAGGTCGCCCCGGATGAGCGGATGACCTCGACCATGTCGTGCTCGTCGGGGTTCAGGTCGCGCTGGCCCAAGGCGTCGGCCATGGCCACCACCCCGTTCAGCGGCGTGCGGATCTCATGGCTCATATTGGCCAGAAACTCACTCTTGGAGCGGTTGGCGTCCTCGGCGCGACGACGGGCGTTGCGCAGCTCCGCGCCCTGGCGCCATTGCCAGATCAGGGTCAGCAGAGCCGACAGCATGAAGACGACGCCGATGCCGACAATCCAGTTCTGCCAGCGGATGACCGTCCGCTGCAACTCGGTGTTGGCGCGTGCGGTATCCAGTTGCTGACGCCGCCGATCCAGCTGTTCCTGAATGTCGCCCGTGACCTGGCGAATGCCTGCGCTGAACCTCTGGGCCGTCTGGACATTGCGGTCGCGCTGATAGGTGCGCAGCACCTGATAGGCCTCGGTCGATCGCCCCTGTGCAAACAGAAGCTCGGCCTCGACCAGGGCGACGTGGGAATCCACCCCTCCATGGCCGTCGAAATGACGCAGTTGATCCAGATCGCGCCGCGCGCCGTCCACGTCGCCTGTCCGCGCCCGCGCCACCGCTCGCAGCGGCAGGATTTCCAGCCTCAGAAAGGCTGCCAGCCCCAGGTTCTCGCCATAGGGCGCAAGGCAGCCCAACACCTCCAGCGCCTCATCCCGCGCGTCCGCGACCTGGGCGCACAGGGCCGCGTCATAGACCATCAGGTTTTCCAGCCCGGTCCTCACGCTCAGCCGACGATGGGCGGCGTAATACTCCTGCGCCCGCGTCAGGTCGCCGACCTGAACCGCCATCTTGGTCAGGTTGTAGAGGCTGTCGAAATCCGGGCGCGGATAGATGGGGTTGGCGTAGTCGATCTCGAACCGGCGAAAGGCGATCGTGGCCCCCACCACGTCGTTCAGCTTCATCAGCCCCATGCCGGTCACTTCCCACAGGCCGGAATGGGCCGTGTCGGCATAGGCGTCTTCGTCCGGGATGTCGGCCTCGGCCTGATTGAGCAGCTTCAGCCCCTCGCCGACCCGGTCCTGATCCATCAGGGTCAGCGCCGTCAGTCGCGCGGCATGGGCGCGCACGAACCAGTCGACGCCATTGACGACCATCCGATTCATTTCGACATCGACGTTCAGGTCGCCCTGATCATAGCGGGCGCTGAGGTCGTTCAGATGCGCGACCTGGATGAAGCGCTGATCGCGTTGCGCCCGCGCCCTTTCCTCCAGACGGCGGTTCCAGAAGGCGGCGCGCTCGAACTCGCCCTGGTTCTGAACGATCCATACGACGTGATAAATCCGGTTCAGCCCCTCGCGGTCGCGGCGCCTGTAGGCCGCCTCGCCAAAGGCTTCCAGCTGGGCGAAACTCGTCCGCGAGGCGCGCGTCTCCACGGCCCGCAGCAGATCCGCAGGCGGACCTTCGCCTGGCGTCGGGGCCTGGACCTGGGCCTGGGCCAGACCCGGCGACAGCAGAATGGCGATCGCTAGGACCGCGGCTTTGATGGGCGACATAACACTTCCAGACTGACGCCTCAGAATGGCACGCTAGAAGTTAGCGTTCAGCGAACGAACCCAGGGCGTGTCAAATGCCGCTGCCGTCCGCCTCGACCGGCGGCGGGGTCAGCAGCAGATAGGCCCGGATCCAGGCCGTCAGCACCGCCCTGTCGTTGGCGCCTTCCAGGCTCAGCAGAGCCTCGTCCGCCAGATCATGCGGGATGCGGTCGCCGCGCCGCCCTTCGATCAGGGCGGCGGCATAGGCGGGCTGGAACTCCGGGTGGCACTGAAAGCTGACGGCGTCCTCGCCCCAGGCCAGACCGGCGTAGGGGGTGAAAGGGCTGGACGCGATGACCCGCGCGTCGGGCGCGACGGCGACCACCTGATCCTGATGCGACACCGGAATGGCGATGGATGGCGCGCGCGGGTGCATCCACGGCTCGTGGCTGACCACGTCATAGCGGTGCAGGCCGACGCCCCAGCCCTTGTGCGACTTCTCGACCTTGCCGCCAAAGGCATGGGCGATGACCTGATGCCCGAAGCAGATGCCCAGCAGCCGCGTCTGGCCCCGCGCCGCCCTCAACCACTCCACCAGCGGCGAAATCCACGGCAGGTCGTCATAGACCCCCGCCGCCGAGCCGGTGACGATGGCCCCGGTGTAGATCGACGGGTCGTCTGGCAGGTGCCCCGACTGCACGTCGAACCGCACCGTCGGCACGTTCTCGCCCAACAGGGCGCGGAACCGGGCCGGATAGTCGTCAAAGGCGTCCCGCAGATGCTCAGGCGGGTGGCCGGTTTCCAGGATGGCGATACGGGTCATGTCGGCGTTTTCCAGCGGGGAGAAGAAAGCGTCTGCCTCTGGATTGGGGTAGAAGTCGGACGATTGCAACGAGGCCGCCCCTTCATGTCCGCCGACGCGACCGCCGACACCCCTGTCGTCCTGATCAATATCTTCAAGTGCGACGCGCGCCGTCAGGATGAGTTGATCGAGCATCTGACGACCCTGGCCCAGGTGCAGCGCACCCTGCCCGGCTTCGTCTCGGCCACCCTGCATCGTGGTCTGAACGGACGTGTCGTCGCCAATCACGCCGTCTGGGCCAGCGCGACGGACTGGAAGGTCATGACGCGTCACCCCGACGTCGTGGCGGCCATGGGGCCGATCCTGGCCATCGCCACCTTCGAGCCCCACCTGTACGAGCCCGGCGAGGTCGTCGAGGCCTGATCGGCTCGCCTATCAGACCTCGCCAATCCTCATGTTTCATTGGCATCGACGGCTTCTCGCGGCGTTTTGCGCGACCACGCCTCGGGCCGTGCCACGATGACGGGGTTCTTTGACATCGTCGCAACCCGCCATCCGCCTCGATCCTTCCCGCTCACGCGGTGAAGGGGGCGCCCCACCTGCCGTCATCCTCGGGTCAAGCCCAAGGATGGCGGCGGACAAGGCAGGCGCTCCGAAGCTTCCGCGTCGCGGCCTCGCCCGCCTCGCCATTGCACGAATTGCACTGTTTTTTTCGCGTCGCAGTGCAATCCAGGGCTTCAGCCCGCGCGCCAGACCTCGGCCCGCGCGCCAGCCTCGCCCAGGGTCGCGGCCACCCAGCCGCAGATCTCGGCGGCGGCCGCCTCTGCGCCCGAGGGTGGGTTGACCACTGTCATGGTGCAGCCGTTCAGCTTCATCGGATTGTTCAACGGGCGCAGACGCGCTTCGGCCACCAGCACCCGCCCGACCTTGGCTTCTTCCAGACGGCGGATGAAACCGTCGAAGGTCTCCATGTCCTTCAGCGGGGTCCAGATCGCCACCGTCGCCGTCCGGTCGTGGCGCAGGATGGCGGCGGCGGTCTCAGCCGAGCGGACATAGTCGTCGGGCCGCTCGAACGGCGGATCGATCAGGACCAGCGGCCCCTTGGTCGCCTTCGCCGCCTTCAGCGCCTCGACATAACCGTCGCCTTCATGCCCCTCGGCGGCGGGCCAGTCGGTCAGGGCCTCGGCCAGCATGTCCTGAACCGGCGGATGGAATTCGAACCCAACATATCGCTCGCCGTCCCGCAGCGCCCGCGCGATCAGCAGCGGCGACCCCGGATAGAAACGCGCCCCGCCCTCGGGGTTCAGGGCCGCGACCTCAGCGGCCAGGGCCTCGATCAGTGGCGGCCGGTCCTCGGCGGTCATCAGCCGCGCCACGCCCGCCTCGGCCTCCTTGGACCGCGCGCCGTCGCCCGACAGGTCGTAGAGGCCCGCGCCCGCATGGGTGTCGATGACCGTCACCAGCCCCAGAGCCTCGGTCCTGGCCTGCCGCTCCTTGAGCAGCCACAGCACCAGGGCGTGCTTGACCAGGTCGGCGAAGTTTCCGGCGTGAAAGCTGTGACGATAGTTCATCCCGCTCCGTCCCCTGCCCGGCGCTCGCGGTCAAGAGGAACCCGCCGGGCGCGCGGCCCGTTGGTCGTCGCATCTTCAGGATCACAAGCCATGCCCGACGGCGCCGCCCCCCTTCCGCCCGTTCTGGAAATCCCCGACGGCCTCAGTTGGTGCAACGATGACCAAGCGGGCCTCAGCCGCCGCCGTTCGGGCAAGGGATTTTCCTATCGTGACCGCGACGGGCGGACGATCCGGGACGCCAGGACGCTGGACCGCATCCGCGCCCTGGCCATCCCGCCCGCCTGGACCGAGGTGTGGATCTGCCCGCGCGCCAACGGCCATATCCAGGCGACGGGCCGCGACCTCAAGGGACGCAAGCAGTACCGCTATCACCCCGACTGGACCCGCCACGCCGCCAACGCCAAGTTCGACCGCCTGGCCGCCTTCGCCCGCCGGCTGCCGAAACTGCGCGAGCGTGTAGAGCAGGACCTGTCGCGGCGCGGGCCGTGCCGGGACAAGGTGCTGGCCACCGCCGTACGTCTGCTGGAGATCACCCTGATCCGCGTCGGCAATGCCGAATACGCCCGCCAGAACCGCAGCTTCGGCCTGACCACCCTGCACAAGCGGCATCTGGAGGTCGACGGCGCGGCCCTGACCTTCGAGTTTCGCGGCAAGAGCGGCAAGGACCACCGGATCAGCGTCCGCGATCAGCGCCTGGCCCGCGCCCTGCGGACCCTGGAGGGCCTGCCGGGCCAGCATCTGTTCAAATATCGCGACGGCGACGGGGACCTGCATCCCGTCACCTCGGACGATGTGAACGCCTATATCCGCGACGCCCTGGGCGAGCAGTTCTCGGCCAAGGACTTCCGCACCTGGGCCGGGACGGCAGCCGCCGCCCGCGCCCTGCGCGACATGGAGCCGCCGACCTCCCCCACCGACGCCCGGCGCAAAGTCACCCTCTGCGTCAAGGCGGTGTCCGGCCTGCTCGGCAATACGCCCACGGTCTGCCGCGCCGCCTACGTTCACCCGCGCGTGCTGGACCTGTTCGAAAACGGCGGCCTTGCCGAAGCCCTGCCCGGCGCGGAGGCCAAAGGTTTCGAGCCCCGCCTGATCCAGCTGCTGTCGCCCCAATGAAATGACGACCGCGCCCAGGTTTCGGGGCCGGCCTGATACGAAAAAGCCCCCTGCCTTGCGGTCAGGGGGCCTTCAGTTCGCTTCAGGCGCGGATCAGTCGGCCCAGTTCAGGACGACCTTGCCCGACTGGCCCGAGCGCATGGCCTCGAAGCCCGCCTCGAAGTCCTGATAGGGCATCTGGTGGGTGATCAGCGGCGTCAGGTCCAGACCGGCCTTCAGCAGGCCCAGCATCTTGCGCCAGGTGGTGAACATCTCACGCCCATAGACGCCCTTGATGGTCAGAGCCTTCAGGATGATCGCGCCCCAGTCCGTCTCCATCGGCCTGGACGGAATGCCCAGCATGGCCATGCCGCCGCCCATGATCAGGGTGTCCACGCACTGCTTGAAGGCGATGGGCGAACCCGACATCTCCAGCGCCACGTCGAAGCCGACCTTCAGGCCCAGCTCGTGCATGACGTCGCGCAGGTCTTCCTTGGTGGTGTTGACCGTGCGCACGCCTGGCGCAACCTTTTGCGCAAGTTCCAGGCGGAAGTCGTTGATATCGGTCAGAACCACGGTGCGGGCGCCCGCGTGGCGCGCGACCGCAGCGGCCATCATGCCGATGGGACCGGCGCCGGTGACCAGGACATCCTCGCCCAGCAGGTCGAACTGCTGCGCCGTGTGCACGGCGTTGCCGAACGGGTCCAGGATCGAGCCGATCTCATAGGGCACATCGTCCGGCAGCTCGATCACGTTGAAGGCCGGGGCCACCACGAACTCGGCGAAGGCGCCCTGACGGTTCACGCCGATGCCGCGCGTGTCGGGGTCCAGGTGGAAGTGACCGGCGCGGGCGGCTTCCGAGTTCAGGTCGATGACGTGACCCTCGGCCGAGACGCGCTGGCCGATCTTCAGGCGGCGATCCACGTCCTTGCCGATGGCGACGATCTCGCCCGCGAACTCATGGCCGGTGATCATGGGCACCGGGACATTCTTCCGGGACCACTCGTCCCAGTTCCAGATGTGGATGTCGGTGCCGCAGACGGCGGTGCGGTGGACGCGGATCAGAACGTCCTCGTCGCCCGCCACCGGGATCGGGGCGTCGATCAGCTCAAGGCCGACGTCGGGCTTGGTCTTGGCCAGGGCCTTCATCATGTCCGCCATCAAATCACTCCCAGTTCTTTACCAGCCGTGGTGAACGCCGCCACGGCGGCGTCGATCTGTTCAAAGGTGTGGGCCGCCGACATCTGGGTGCGGATGCGGGCCTGGCCGCGCGGCACCACCGGGAAGCTGAAGCCGATCACATAGACGCCCAGTTCCAGCATCCGCGCCGCCATGTCCTGCGCCAGCTTGGCGTCGCCCAGCATGACGGGGATGATGGGGTGCTCGCCCGGTTGCAGGGTGAAGCCCGCCTCGGTCATGGCCGAGCGGAAGCGCGCGGCGTTGGCGAACAGCTGGGCGCGCAGGGCGTCGCCCTCATCGCCCGCGGCGATGCGGATGGCCTCCAGCGACGAACCGCAGACGGCGGGCGCCAGGGCGTTGGAGAAGAGGTAGGGCCGCGCCCGCTGCTTCAGCAGGGCCACGACATTGGCCCTGGCGCAGATGAAGCCGCCCATGGCGCCGCCCAGAGCCTTGCCGAAGGTGCCGGTGACGAAGTCCACCTCGACGCCATGATGGGCGTAGGAGCCGCGGCCCTTGTCGCCCAGGAAGCCGGTGGCGTGGCAGTCGTCGACCATGATCAGGGCGCCGTACTGGTCGGCCAGAGCCCGGATCTCCTTCAGCCTGGCGATATAGCCGTCCATCGAGAAGGCGCCGTCGGTGGCGATGATGATCTCGCGCGCGCCGTCGGCTCGGGCCTGCTTCAGCTGGGCTTCCAGATCGGCCATGTCTGAGGTGGCGAAGCGATAGCGCTTGGCCTTGCACAGGCGCACGCCGTCGATGATCGAGGCGTGGTTCAGGCTGTCCGAGACGATCGCGTCGGCTTCGGTGAACAGGGGCTCGAAGATGCCGCCGTTGGCGTCGAAGGCGGCGGCGAACAGGATGGTGTCTTCAAAGCCGAGGTAGTCGGCGATGGCGCGTTCCAGTTCCTTGTGGATTTCCAGCGTGCCGCAGATGAAGCGGACCGAGGCCGTGCCCGCGCCCCACGTCTCCATCGCCTTGATGCCCGCCTGGGTGACGCGCTCGTCGCCGGCGAGGCCGAGATAGTTGTTGGCGCAGAAGTTCAGGACCTCGCGGCTGTTGACCGAAATCACCGGCCCCTGACGCGAGGCGATGACGCGCTCGGGCTTGGTCAGGCCCTGGGCGTCGATGTCGGCCAGTTCGGCGGAGATGCGGTCGTAGAAGACCGTATTGGTGCTCTGGGTCATGATTTCTCCGCTACGCTGAATTCAGGCAGGTTTGAACCCCTGATTTCAGGCCGCAGGGGCAGGTCTGGCCGAAGCCTCGCTTACCGGACGAAACGGGCTGACACGAATTTGCCTCCCGCACGCAGTCAGGGCCAGCGGGAGCGTGACCAGGGCTGTATCGCCGGGCGTCGTCAGGCGCAGGGTCTTGGCCTCGGGACAGGCCTTTTCGCCCTCGGCTTCATGCGGCACGACGCTCCAGGCCAGATCGAAATAGGCCTTGGACTGGGGCTTCAGCGCGACCGGCGTCGGCGTCGTTCCCTGCGTGAAATAACTCCCCGGCTCCTGCACCGCCTTGACCGCCGTCAGGACACGGTCGCCCGCATCGGCCAGCGTCACGGTCGGATAGCCCGTCAGGCTGCAGGTCTGCGTCCCGACATTCTGCAAGGCCAGGGTGGTGAGGCGATTGCCCATGCCCGCGTCGCCGCCCTCGACCGACAGCCTCAGATTGGTCCCGATGCACGGCGCCTCGGGCGACGGAGCCAGGGCCGGGACCGGGCGACTGCAACGCTCGATGATCGTCCCGCCTGTCGTATCATTCGGCGCCAGTCGGCTGAGGGTTCCGCTTTCCTGCCCGTCGCGGCTGGCGGTCCACCACTCCAGCCCCTGTCCTGCGTAGCGCGCGCCGCTCGCCGAGACGGCGCTGGCCAGGACATAGTCGCGACCGTCATAGGACACCCGAGCCGTCTCCGTGTCCGGGTAGGTCACAGTGACCACCTTGCCGCTCTCGCAGGCGTAACCGACGGCGGCGGCGAGCGGGGCGACCGGGGCCTCGACCGGGGCGGTCGTCGGCGGCGCCTCCTGCGAACAGGCGGCTGCGGTCAGGCCGAGACAGGTCATCAGCGCAACGGCGGTACGGGTCATGGTCGGCCTCTCTGAGGGTGTCCCGTCCGAACGCCGCTCTGCGTCAAAGGCTCCGCTTGTCAGGAAATGCAGCGAGGCGGTTGCGCAATGATACACTATAACATATCAAGTTCGCGACATTGTAACGGGGATGCGTGCCTTGCGACTTCAAACCTTTCTGCTGACCGCCGTCGGGGCCGCCGCCCTCTCGTGCAACGCCTTCGCCGCGGATGAGGTCATCCAGACCGCGCATCAGGACGAGCCGACCGAGATCGCCGACGTCGTGGTCCGCGCCCTGCCCCTGGGCCGCGCCGGCGACGATGTGGGCTCGCACGTCGCCCTGCTGAGCGGCGACGAACTGGTCCACCGCCGCCAGTCGACCCTGGGCGACACCCTCAGCAGCATTCCCGGCGTCAACTCCGACACCTTCGGCGGCGGCGCCAGCCGCCCGGTGGTGCGCGGCCAGGCCGCCCCACGCGTCAAGGTGCTGAGCGAAGGCGCGGGTCTGATGGACGCCTCGGAAGTCTCACCCGACCACGCCATTTCCGGCGAGCCCCTGCTGCTGGAAGGCATCGAAATCCTGCGCGGTCCCTCGGCCCTCCTCTATGGCGGCGGCGCCATCGGCGGGGCGGTCAACCTGCTGGACAAGAAGATCCCCACCCGCATCCCCGCCAACAATGGCGAGGGCGTGATCGAGTACCGTCGCGGTTCGGTCGATGACGAAGAGGCCGGCGTGGTCGGCATGACCGTCGGCGCCGGGAATTTCGCCGTTCGCGTCGAGGCCGCCGCCCGCAACGCTGGCGACTACAAGGTCCCGGATTGGGACGAACCGCGCCTGGACGGCTCCTACAACAAGACCACGACTGCGACTCTCGGCGCCTCATACATCGGCGCTCGCGGCTATCTGGGCGCGGCCTACACCGAGCAAACCAGCCGCTATGGTCTGGCCGGCCACACCCATGAGTATGAGGGCTGCCACCCGCACGGCGACCACCTGCACTGCGGCGGTCACGATGATCACGACCACGACGACCATGATCACGAGGAAGGCGAGGAGCACGATCACGACCACGGCGTGCCCGAGGTCCGGCTGAAGAGCCGCCGCCTCGACCTGCGGGGCGAACTGAGCGATCCGCTGCCCGGCATCGAGAACGTCCGCCTGCGCGCCGGTTACACCGACTATCAGCATCAGGAACTGGAAGAAGGCGTCGTCTCGACCACCTTCACCAATGAGGGCTACGACGGCCGCATCGAGGCCCAGCATCGCGAGATCGCCGGCTTCAAGGGCGTGGTCGGTCTGCAACTGAGCAAGAGCGACTTCGCCGCGGTCGGCGAGGAGAGCTTCCTGGCCCCCAGCACGACCAAGAACACCGGCCTGTTCGTGATGGAGGAATACGAACTGGGCGACTGGCACCTGGAGGGCGCCCTGCGTCAGGAATGGCAGGAGGCCTCGGCCATCGGCCTGGCCGACACCGAGCACAAACCCTTCTCGATCTCGGGTTCGGCGGTCTGGCACTTCATGCCCGGCTGGTCGGGCGCGGTGTCGCTGTCACGCTCGCAACGCGCCCCATCGGCGCAGGAAATGTATGCGGACGGCGTCCACCTGGCGACCAACACCTATGAGATCGGCGACAGCGGCCTGGACGTCGAAACCGCCAACGCCCTGGAACTGACCCTGCGCAAGACGGCGGGGTCCACCACGGCCTCGGTCAGCGCCTATCACTACGTCTATGACGACTACATCTTCGCCCGGACCCTGGACCAATTCGAGGACTTCCGCCTGATCCAGTACAGCCAGGCCGACGCGACCTTCACCGGCCTGGAAGGCGAGGTGCGCCAGCAGCTGACGCCCTGGCTGTCGGCTACGGTGTTCGGCGACTATGTGCGCGGCGAACTGAAGGGCGACGGCGGCAACCTGCCCCGCATCCCCGCCGCTCGCGTCGGCGTTCGCGCCGAGGCCTTCGCGGGGCCGTGGTCGGGCGACGTCGAATATAGCCGCACCTTCAAGCAGAACGACATCGCCGCCTTCGAGAGCGAGACGCCGGGCTACAACATGGTCAACGCCACCGTGGCCTATGAC
>RCUH01000428.1_pt1 | contig 44108 bp, 44 predicted proteins | sample 2166191 | NCBI WGS metagenome assembly RCUH01 (sample SAMN09932848, study PRJNA488358) | compost metagenome | feature: garden; material: soil; isolation source: compost soil in an enriched community after 214 h of incubation | place: Germany: Experimental Botanical Garden Goettingen | collected... | reverse complement strand
GGTTCGGGGGGCGCCTCGCAGCCGACCAACGGTCGGCGCTACCCGGGATGTGTCCGCGGGGTTCGGGGGGCGCCTCGCAGCCGACCAACGGTCGGTGCTACCGGGCCGGTGCCGGCCATACAAAACAAAACCCCGCTTGCGCGGGGTTCTGTTTGCTGCCGGTCTGGCTGGATCAGCCCTTGGCTTTCAGCTTGGCCAGGCGCAGCCAGGTGTCGACCACGGTGTCCGGGTTCAGCGACACCGATTCGATGCCTTCCTGCATCAGCCACTCGGCCAGGTCCGGGTGATCGGACGGGCCCTGGCCGCAGATGCCAACGTACTTGCCCTTGGCCCGCGCCGACTTGATCGCCATCGACAGCAGCTTCTTCACCGCCGGGTTCCGCTCGTCGAACAGGTGCGCCACGATCGAGGAGTCGCGGTCCAGGCCCAGGGTCAGCTGGGTCAGGTCGTTGGAGCCGATCGAGAAGCCGTCGAAGATCTCCAGGAACTCATCGGCGAGCAGTGCGTTGGACGGCACCTCGCACATCATGATGATCTTCAGGCCGTTCTCGCCCTGCTTGAGGCCATTCTGTTCCAGCACCTCGACGACCTTGCGGCCTTCTTCCAGGGTGCGCACGAACGGGATCATGACCCACAGGTTGTCCAGGCCCATCTCGTTGCGCACGCGCAGCACGGCCTGGCACTCCAGGGCGAAGGCGGCCGAGAAGCTCGGGTCGACGTAACGGCTGGCGCCGCGGAAGCCGATCATCGGGTTCTCTTCGTGCGGCTCGTAGGTGCTGCCACCGATCAGGTTGGCGTACTCGTTGGACTTGAAGTCCGACAGGCGCACGATCACCGGGTTCGGCGCCACCGAGGCAGTCAGGGTCGCGATGCCTTCGGCCAGGCGGCCCACATAGAAGCTGACCGGATCGGCATAACCGGCGATCTTCTCGTCGATCTTCTTCTTGGTCGCCGCGTCCTGGCGGTCGTACTCAAGCAGCGCGTTGGGGTGGATGCCGATGTGGCTGGCGATGATCATTTCCAGACGGGCCAGGCCGATGCCCGCGTTCGGCAGCTGGCCGAAGTCGAAGGCACGTTCCGGGTTGGCCACGTTCATCATGATCTTCAGCGGCGCCGGCGGCATGTTGCCCAGGTCCGTGGTGGTGCGTTCGAACTCAAGAATGCCTTCGTAGATGAAGCCGGTGTCGCCCTCGGCGCAGCTGACCGTCACTTGCTGGCCATCTTCGATGACCTGGGTGGCGTTGCCCGAGCCGACCACGGCCGGCACGCCCAGCTCACGGGCGATGATCGCCGCGTGGCAGGTACGGCCACCGCGGTTGGTCACGATCGCCGAGGCACGCTTCATCACCGGCTCCCAATCGGGGTCGGTCATGTCGGCGATCAGCACGTCGCCGGGCTGCACGCGGGCCATGTCGTCCAGCGACTTCACCACGCGCGCGGTGCCGGCACCGATCTTGGCACCCACGGCGCGGCCTTCGGCCAGCACCTTGCCGTCCTTCTGGTTCAGCGCGAAGCGTTCGATCTGCGTGGCATGGCCGCGCGACTTCACCGTCTCCGGGCGCGCCTGCACGATGAACAGCTTGCCGCTCACGCCGTCCTTGGCCCACTCGATGTCCATCGGGCGGCCGTAATGCTTTTCGATGACCAGCGCCTGCTTGGACAGTTCCTGCACGTCCTCGTCGCTGATCGAGAACACGTTGCGCTGCTCGGCCGGGGTGTCTTCGATGCGCACGCGCTCACCGGGGACATCCGAATACACCATGCGGATGGCCTTGCTGCCCAGCGAACGACGCAGGATCGCCGGCTTGCCCGCGCTCAGGGTGGGCTTGTAGACGTAGAACTCGTCGGGGTTGACCGCGCCCTGCACGACCATTTCGCCCAGGCCGAACGAGGAGGTCACAAACACCACGTCGCGGAAGCCGGACTCGGTGTCCAGGGTGAACAGCACGCCGGAGGAACCCACGCCCGAACGCACCATCAGCTGCACGCCGGAGGACAGGAACACGTCTTCGTGCTTGAAACCGTGGTGCACGCGGTAGGCGATGGCACGGTCGTTGTACAGCGAGGCGAACACTTCCTTGACCTTGAGCACGACATCGTCGGCACCGGTGACGTTGAGGAAGGTTTCCTGCTGGCCGGCAAAGGACGCATCGGGCAGGTCTTCGGCGGTGGCCGAGGAGCGCACGGCCACGGCCACGTCGCCGCCGCCGTTCTCATCGCACAGCTTCCGGTAGGCGCTGCGGATGTCCTGGTCCAGCTGCGGCTGCAGGGGTGCATCGATGACCCAGCCGCGGATCTCCTTGCCGGCAGCGGTCAGCGCGGCGACATCCTCCACGTCCAGCGTGGCCAGCTTGTCGAAAATACGCTTGGACAGATCGTTGTGCGCGATGAAGTCCTTGAAGGCTTCAGCGGTGGTTGCGTACCCGCCGGGGACAGACACCCCCAGACCGGAAAGGTTGCCGATCATTTCGCCAAGCGACGAATTCTTGCCGCCTACGCGGGCCAGGTCGGCCAGGCGCAGTTCGTGCAACCACAGGATGTTCTCGTTCAAGCGCGATGCTCCGTTTGGCCATCGCCCGAGGCGGGCTTGGATGGCCACGTCCGTAGGAAGAAGCCGATATGATGCCGGGCAGACCGCTGTCGGCACAAGCTTGTATCGACGGCCTTTTTAAGCTTCAGAGGGGGTAAAAGGCGCATGTCGACGATCCGTCCGGTGTTCTACGTGTCCGATGGAACCGGTATCACCGCTGAAACCATTGGGCATAGCCTCCTGACCCAGTTCTCCGGGTTCAGCTTCATTACCGACCGCATGTCGTTCATCGACGACCCCGAAAAGGCCCGCGAAGCCTGCGAACGGATCCGCGCGGCCGGGGAGCGCTACCAGGTCCGCCCGATCGTGGTCAGTTCCTGCGTGGACAGCGGCCTGAGCGTGATCCTGGCCGAAAGCGGCGGGCTCATGCTGGATGTGTTCGCCCCCTTCATCGAGCCGCTGGAGCGCGAACTGGCGGTCAACCGGCACTCCCGGGTGGGCCAGGCGCACGGCATGGTCGACTTTGAGACCTACCACCGGCGCATCAACGCGATGAACTTCGCGCTGACCCATGACGACGGCATCGCCATCAACTACGACGACGCCGACGTGATCCTGGTGGCCGTGTCGCGGGCCGGCAAGACCCCCACCTGCATCTATCTGGCCCTGCATTACGGGGTGCGCGCGGCCAATTACCCGCTCACCGATGAGGATCTGGAGCACGACCGCCTGCCGCCCCGGCTGCGGCCCTACCGCAAGAAGCTGTTCGGCCTGACCATCGACCCGGACCGGCTGCAGCAGATCCGCCAGGAGCGCCGGCCCAACTCGCGCTACGCCAACCTGGAGACCTGCAAGCGCGAGGTGGCCGCGGCCGAGACCATGTTCCGCATGGAGCGGATCGCGACCCTGAGCACCACCCATACCTCGATCGAGGAGATTTCCAGCAAGGTGCTGACCACCCTGGGACTGCAGCGCGAGCTGTATTGATCGGGGCACCGGTGCGCGCGCACCGCGCGCACGATCCACCATGGTGGTCTGCTGCGGGCGCTGCTGGCCGTGGAGCGGGGCGGGCAGCGGTTGGGGTCGACACCGCCGCCCCCCTTTGGCCGGGGCCTGGCCGCCCCCACGTTGGAGGATCAACGTTGTAGGATCGAGACATGGCCCAGGCATCCCCCCGCATCGAACGCATCCCCAGGCTCAGCCGCCTGAGCTGGCTGATGGGGCTGTATGCGGAGAACTACCAGCACCTGGTGCGGCTGTTCGCACCGGCCGAACTGGTGCCCGGCAGCTACGTGTCCTCGGTGGGCGACGGCCTGGATGTACGCCTGGACGTCATCGAGTGCCACCGCTACACCGTGGAGCTGCGGCTGACCTATGACTTCGCCGACCCGGTCACCGGCCAGCCGGACCCCTCGGCCTACGTGCGCCTGTACCGCGATGCGCGCCAGGCCGAAACCACCCACTGTTACGTCGGCCGCCGCTGGCAGGACGTGGTGGGCATGTACCCGCCGCCGGCAGAGCTGATCAGCCACCGCATGCGGATGAACACCTTCCTCGGCAAATGGCTGGAGTACCTGGCCGAGCGCGGCCACGGCGTGGCCACCCTGCGCCGCGACGGCGATGCGCTGCCGGCGCCGGCCGACACCCGGCGCACCCGCGTGGCCGGCTGAGCGGCCGGGCGCGCCGATCGCGCATAATCGGGGTTTGCGTCCCGCGAGCCTGTCATGCCCTACACCCCGATCATGGCCACCCTCGGCTACGTGTTGTCGCCCGATGGCACCCAGGCCCTGATGATCCACCGCAATGCGCGTCCCGGCGACCTGCACCTGGGCAAGTACAACGGGCTGGGCGGCAAGATGGAGCGTGACGAGGACGCCGCCGCCTGCATGCGCCGGGAGATCCGCGAAGAAGCCGGCATCGAATGCGGGGCGATGCGCCTGCGCGGCACGATCAGCTGGCCCGGCTTCGGCAAGAACGGCGAGGACTGGTTCGGCTTTGTGTTCATCATCGACGACTTCACCGGGACGCCGCTGACCTCCAACCCGGAAGGCACCCTGGAGTGGGTGGACCTGGACAAGCTCGACACCCTGCCGCTGTGGGAAGGCGATCGCAGCTTCCTGCCGCTGGTGTTCGGCGAGGACCCGCGCGCCTTCCACGGCGTCATGCCGTACCGCGACGGTGCGATGGAGTCCTGGAGCTTCACCCGCCTGTAGTGCCGGCCGCCGGCCGGGATTACCGCCGCGCCAGCAGCAGATGGAAGTGCTTCTGCACCGGGCGCCCGTCATTGCTGAGGCCGGTTTCCCGGTGCGCACGCCACCCGCACACCCGCAGCCCGCTGCTGCGCAGTGCCAGCTCCACCGTGGCCAGCTCGTGCAGGTGGAAGTGGTGCGCGGTGAAGGGCAGGGTGCGCATGAAGGCGGCATCGCCGAAGGCCAGGCACAGTCTTCCACCGGGGCGCAGCACCCGCGCCAGCTCGGCCAACGGTGCGCCGGGGTCATCCCAGAAGTACAGCGTATTGACCGCCAGTGCGGCATCGATGCAGGCATCGTCGATCTCCAGCGCATGGGCGTCGCCCAGCTGCACGCTGGCCCGCGCCTGCAGGCCGGCACCGGCCAGCCGGTCCTGCGCGGCATCGACCATTGCCGCCGACATTTCAATACCCAGATAGCGGCTGCCGGGCGCGCGCAGCAGCTCAGCGGCGAAGGCGGCATTGCCCGGGCCGATCTCCAGCACCTGTTCGCCCGCCGCGACGGCCAGCAGTGCGATCGCGGCCTGGTTGAGCGCGCCGTTGCTGCGGTTCATGGATTCGGCCACGGCCAGGGCATGGTCGCCATGCGGGTGGCGCAACTGGGCGGCGAGATGTTCGGGGGACAGCACGCAGGCAACTCCTGTCGCAAGAGGCGGGCAGGACGGGCGGCGGCGGGTCCGCCGCGCACCATAGCGCAACCGGCGCCGCGCGCGAAGTGCCTGCGGCCGGGTCGCAGATGCCATCCGGTGATCACCAGATCACCACTGTCGCGTCTATTGAGACGGAGTTGTCCACAGGGGGTGTGGATGACTGGTGCGCAAGTTTGTGGATAAGCCGTGGCAGCCCCCGCAGCACCTCGCTGTCAAGATGGGTGGCCAAAAATTCACCGTCGGTCATGCCCGCGTGAAGGCAGCGCCAAGGTCCGGGCGCCCCCGACGCCTCCCCGCTCTGTCGCGGTTCGGGCCGGGCGCGGTACTCTCTTGCGATTGCCGTCTACAGATCTTCCATGAAACGTCACTTCTCGATGCTGCGCGAGTTCCACCTGGCGGACTGGTTCACCCTGGCCAACGCGTTCTGCGGCACTGGCGCGGTGTTTGCGGCCATGCGCTTCCTGCAGGACGGCGAACGCAGCTACCTGCTGTTCGGCATGGCGCTGATCCCGCTGGCCTTCATCTTCGATGCACTGGACGGGCGCATCGCACGCTGGCGCAAATCCAGCTCCACCCTCGGCCGCGAGCTGGATTCGCTCTCGGACATCATTTCCTTCGGCGTGGCCCCGGCCGCGCTGGCCTATGCCTGCGGCATGCAGGGCGGCTGGGACTGGCTGGTGCTGAGCTATTTCGTGTGCTGCGGGGTGAGCCGGCTGGCGCGCTACAACGTGACTGCCGAAGCCCTGGCCGGTGAGGGCGACAAGGTGCCGTACTTTGAAGGCACGCCCATCCCGACCAGCCTGGCGCTGGTGGTGGTGCTGGCGGTGGCGGCCAGCATGGGCGCGATCGGCCAGGACCTGTGGCTGGGCCAGTGGCAGCTGGGCCCGTGGCAGCTGCACCCGATGGTGCTGTTGTTCGCGCTGTCCGGTTCGCTGATGATCAGCAAGACCCTGCGCATCCCCAAGCCGTGAGCCTGAGCGCTTCCATGTCCATGCCCCTCCCGACCGTGCCTGGAGCGCGCCGATGAGCACCGCCGGCAGCGGCGGCAACGCCGGCGATTTCGAAGCCCTGGCCCGGCAGTATTTCGGTGCCTGGGGCGATGCGCTGCGGCATGCCGCGGTGCCGCCCGGCGCAGCCGGCCCCGCCTCGCCGGGGCAGGGCAGCTGGCAGCAGGCCATCGATGGTTGGGCGCGGATGATGCCCGATGCGACCAGCGCCCCGGCCGATGAGGCCGTACGCCGCTTCCGCGAGCAGGCCGGTGGCTGGTACGGCACCATGCAGCAGGTGGCCGCGCAGTTCGCCGGCCGCGATGCCAGCAGCGCCGACGTGGCCCAGGCCTGGAAACAGGCCGTGGAAGGGCAGGGCGACGGCCTGCTGCAGTGGATGCTGCAGGGCGCGCGCGGGCACACCCAGGCCGGCGGCCCGGACCTGTTCGCGCTGCTGGAAACCCTGCAACGTGACCTGGGGCCGTGGCTGCAGAGCCCCGCATTCGGCCCCGGGCGCGAACACCAGGCACGCTGGCAGGCCCTGCTGCGTGCCCAGCAGGACTACCAGGCGCATTCGCGCGACTATGTGGATCAGATCAAGCAGGCGCTGGAGGATGCCTTCGCGCTGTTCGAGCAGCGCCTGGCCGAACACGAGCAGCCGGGCAACCAGCTGACCAGTGCGCGGGCGATGTTCGACCTGTGGATCGAAGCGGCCGAGGAGGCGTACGCCAAGGTCGCGCTGTCCGAGCCGTTCCAGCAGGTGTATGCCGCGCTGGGCAATGCGCAGATGCGCCTGCGTGCGGCCACCCAGCACGAAATCGAGCGGGTCTGCGAGGCGGTCGGCATGCCCACCCGCACCGAGATGGATGCCGCCCATCGCCGCATCACCGAACTGGAGCGGCTGGTACGACGCATGGCCGCCGCCGCGCCCCAGCCGACAGCAGCGGCACCGACGCCGACAACGCGCCCGCGTGCGGCCAGCGCTGCGGCGGCGCCGGCGCCCGGCCCCGCCAGGCAGCCGGCCAAGCCGGCCAGGCCCACGGCGAAAAAGGCCTCGTCCACGCCCGCCAAAAAGCGCGCACGCACCGCGTCGGCGGCACCGGCCGCCGCCAGGCCGCGGAAGCGCACCCCATGAAAGGGCCGCTGGGGTTCAACGCCGAAGACCTGCTGCAGGAGACCCTGGCCATGCAGCGCAAGCTTCTGGACGGATTGACCCTGCTGCCGTCGGTGGAGGACGTGGACTATGGCGCCACCGCGCGCGAAGAGCTCTGGCGCGACGGCAAGGTGGTGCTGTACCGCTTCGTCGGGGCCGAGGCGCCGGTACACCGCACCCCGTTGCTGATCGTCTACGCGCTGGTCAACCGCCCGTACATGGTGGACCTGCAGGCCGACCGCTCGCTGGTCCAGCGCCTGCTCGCCCTCGGCCACGACGTGTACGTGCTGGACTGGGGCTATCCGGACCGGTCCGAGCGTTACCAGACCCTGGAGGACTACCTGCTGCGCTTCGTCGACGGCGCGGTGGACCACCTGCAGGCGCGCAATGGCGGCACCCCGATCAACATGCTCGGCATCTGCCAGGGCGGGGTGTTCGCGCTGTGCTACGCCGCGCTGCGCCAGCACAAGCTGGCCAACCTGATCACCATGGTCACCCCGGTCGATTTCCAGACCCCGGACAACATGCTCTCGCATTGGGCGCGGCAGGTGGACGTGGACCTGCTGGTGGATACGCTGGGCAACATTCCGGCCGACCTGATGAATGCCAGTTACCTGATGCTCAAGCCGTTCCGGCTCAATGTGCAGAAGTACGTGGGCCTGCTCGACATCCTCGACGACAAGGCCGCGTTGCAGGATTTCCTGCGCATGGAAAAGTGGATCTTCGATTCCCCCGACCTGGCGGGCGAGGCCTTCCGCGAGTTCATCAAGCAGTTCTACCAGGGCAACGGGCTGATGCATGACGGTGTGCGCATCGGCGAGGAGACCGTGGATCTGCGCCAGGTCACGCTGCCGGTGCTCAACATCTACGCCGAGCAGGACCACCTGGTGCCGCCGGATGCGTCACGCGCGCTGCGCGGTCGGATCGGCAGCACCGACTACACCGAAAGCAGTTTCCGTGGCGGCCACATCGGCATCTACGTGTCCGGCCGCGCCCAGCGCGAGGTGCCCGGTACGATCACCGACTGGTTGAAGCAGCGCAGCTGAACCTCACGGCGAAGCGGCAGCTGCAGTGGCCTGGACCTGCCACGGGCCTGCGTAAGGGGTGTGCACGACATGCACCGTGACCAAGGGCGCGCCCTCGCGCATGCCGCGCGGCACCTGCCGGGAATAGGTGAATTCCGACGCGGTCAGAACCTCGATGCGACGGCGTAGCGGCGTGCCGGCATCGGGCACGGTGTGCTGATGGCGACCGTCGCCGGTGAAGAAAAACCATCCTGCACCGCCGTGTTCGGCGCGCGAGCGGCCGGTGGCCGGATCGAAGTACTCGAAGCGATTGCTGCACGCGTCCCAGAGCGAGATGCCGACCACGCCGGGATAGCGTGCGAGCTGGTTGCGGCTGCGGTCATCGCCTTCATATACGGCGGTGGTGATCCAGGTGCGCTCGGCCAACTGCCTCGCCGGATCGGAGGCGCCCGGGCAGGCAGGCACGGTGGACGCCTGTGCAAACAGGAGCAGCAGGCTGGGCAGGGCCGGGTAGGGCATGAAAGGTTCCCGTGCACGAAGGCGAGGACGCTACACTCTGGCCTGCACCCAGGAGGCACCATGCAACAATCGCGAAAACGCACGTCCGTGGCCCCCGGCATCCTGATCGGGCTGGTCGCCCTGCTGCTGGGCGGCATTGCCCAGGCCGCGCCGGGACCGGACGCCCTCCGCGAGATCGCCGGCCTGATCGGTGCGCTGGATGGCTCCAGCTGTCGCTTCCAGCGCAATGGCAGCTGGCATGACGCGGCCGAGGCGCGCGCGCACCTGCAGCGCAAGTACGACTACCTGCTGAAAAAGGACAAGGTGGACAGCGCCGAGCAGTTCATCGAGCGCGCCGCCAGCCAGAGCAGCATGAGCGGCAAGCCCTACCGCATCGCCTGCCCGGGCCAGCCCGAGCAGACCGCCGCGGTCTGGTTCGGTGCGCGCCTGAAGGCCCTGCGCCAACGCACGCCGTAGACATCGACCGGGTTACAGTCGCCCATCCACCGCCGGAGACCGTTGCCATGAACGCCACGCCACGCCCGCTGTCGCGCTCGCTCAACGACCGCATGATCGCCGGGGTGATGGGCGGCATCGCGCACCGCTTCGGCTGGAGTTCCACGCTGGTGCGGGTGCTGTTCGTGCTGGTGTCGGTGTTGTCGGCCGCCTTTCCCGGCATCCTGGTCTACCTGATCCTGTGGCTGTTGATTCCCAACGAGGCCGATTGAGCCTGCCCCCGCTGGCGCTGCGCACCCTGCAGGGGCTGGGGGCGCTATGGACCGCGCCCAATACCCTGATCGGACTCGCCGCAGGCCTGGCAGGCATGCTCGCCGGTGCGCGTCCTTCGTGGAATCGGCGCGACCTGGCGGTGGTGTTCCGCGAGTGGCCGTGGGGCCCGGGCGGGGCGATCACCCTGGGCAACGTGATCCTGCACACCGGCCCGGTGCTGGATGTTCCGTGCCGCACCTACGCCCACCAGGCCGGACACTGCACCGAGCCGGTGATCGGCCTGCACGACCACGAGCGCGCCCACGTCTACCAGTATCTGGTGCTGGGCCCGCTGTACCTGCCGGTATACCTGCTCTGCGGTGGGGTCAGCGCGCGCAATCCCTTCGAGCGCGCTGCCGACGTCTACGCCATGACCGGGCGCGGCTGGTGGCCGGCACCGGCGTTAGCTCGCCGTTAAAACCGTGTAAATAAAACGTCGCCAAATGCGACGTCATCTGCATGCAAACAATCGTTATTAGCCTGAATGACGAATCAGTCAGGTTGGGCGCGGTAAGCTGCACCCTGTTGTATATGCACGATGCTTTTTGGAGGAACACATCACATGGCAATCGTTCTTTATGTCGGTGGTAGCAAGGATGGCGACAAGGGCCTGGTGCCCCATGGTTTCAGCAAGTCGCGGGCCGATACCGCAAGCGGCCCGGAGATTTATACCGAGCGTTTCATGGACCTGCAGGGGATCGGCAAGGTGCGGGTGATGGCGCTGGAGTCCATGCGCGATGACATCGTCCACCAGCGCACCGCGTTGCATTACCGCTGACCCACCGCAACTGGTAGCCGGCCGCTGGCCGGCGCCACCTGGACCCGACTGCAACGAGGCACTGGCCAGCGGCCGGCGCCACCGTGTCCGCGGTCCGGCCGCTGGCGACGACGCACCGGCGGGCGACAGGTTCGCCCCGCGCTGTCAACGCCTTCCCCCCGCCGCTCTGCGTTGCCACAATCGGGTCTTTCCGTACTGCGGCTCCGGCCGGAAGCAATGCCTGACATCAAGCTCGCCCAGCAGATCGCCCAGACCATCGCCGATGAAATCGGTGCCCAGCCTGCCCAGGCGCGTGCCGCCATCGCCCTGCTGGACGAAGGCGCCAGCGTCCCGTTCATTGCCCGCTACCGTAAGGAAGTCACCGGCGGCCTGGACGACACCCAGCTGCGCAACCTGGAAACCCGCCTGACCTACCTGCGCGAACTGGAAGACCGCCGCGCCGCGGTGCTGTCCAGCATCGACGAACAGGGCAAGCTCAGCGAGGAGCTGCGCAATGAGATCCTCGGCGCCGACACCAAGTCGCGCCTGGAAGACCTTTACCTGCCGTACAAGCCCAAGCGCCGCACCCGCGCCCAGATCGCGCGCGAGGCCGGGCTGGAGCCGCTGGCCGATGGCCTGCTGGCCGATCCGACGCTGGACCCGCAGGTGTTTGCCGCCACCTTCGTCGATACCGACAAGGGCGTGGCTGACACCAAGGCCGCGCTGGAAGGGGCGCGTGCGATCCTGATGGAGCGCTGGGGCGAAGATGCGGCACTGGTCGGCGAACTGCGCACCTGGCTCGGCGAGAACGGGGTGATCCGCGCCCGCGTGGCCGAAGGCAAGGAAGAGCAGGGCGCCAAGTACCGCGATTACTTCGAACATGCCGAATCGCTGGCGAAGATCCCTTCGCACCGGCTGCTGGCGCTGTTCCGCGCCCGCCGCGAGGAGATCCTGTTCCTGGAGCTGGACCCGGGCAATGAGGCCGAGGCGGGCCATCTGTATGCCGAAGGCCGGGTCGCGTTCAAGGCCGGCATCCGTGACGCCGGCCGCCCCGGCGACCGCTGGCTGCTCGATGCCTGCCGCCTGACCTGGCGCGCCAAGCTGCACATGCACCTGCTGCTGGACCTGTTCAACCAGGCCCGGGAGAAGGCCGAAGCCGAGGCCATCGCGGTGTTCGGCGACAACCTCAAGGACCTGCTGCTGGCCGCGCCGGCCGGCCCCAAGACCGTGCTCGGGCTGGATCCGGGCATCCGCACCGGCTGCAAGATCGCCGTGGTGGATGCCACCGGCAAGCTGGTCGCCACCGACACGATCTACCCGCACGAGCCACGCCGGCAGTGGGACCAGTCGTTGCACACCCTCCGCCAGCTGTGCCAGAAGCACAACGTGGAACTGATCGCGATCGGCAACGGCACCGCCAGCCGCGAAACCGACAAGCTGGCCGGTGAGGTCATCAAGGCGCTCGGCGATACCCGGCTGCAGAAGGTGGTGGTGAGCGAAGCCGGTGCGTCGGTGTATTCGGCCTCCGAATTCGCCGCCAAGGAGTTCCCGGACCTGGACGTGTCCATCCGCGGCGCCGTGTCCATTGCCCGCCGCCTGCAGGATCCGCTGGCCGAGCTGGTCAAGATCGAACCCAAGGCGATCGGCGTGGGCCAGTACCAGCATGACGTGGACCAGTACCGCCTGGCGCGCGCGCTGGATGCGCGGGTGGAGGACTGCGTCAACGCGGTCGGCGTGGAGGTCAACACCGCCTCGGCCGCGCTGCTCACGCGGGTGTCCGGGCTGTCGGCCACGGTGGCCGAGAACATCGTGCGCCATCGCGACGACAACGGTCCGTTCAAGCGCCGCAAGGACCTGCTCAAGGTGCCGCGTCTGGGCGACAAGACCTTCGAACAGTGCGCCGGCTTCCTGCGCATCGCCGATGGCGACCAGCCGCTGGATGCCTCCTCGGTGCACCCCGAAGCCTACCCGGTGGTCGAACGCATCGTGGCCGCCACCGCGCGCCCGATCAAGGCGCTGATCGGCGATGGCAGCTTCCTGCGCGGGCTCAAGGCCGAGCAGTTCACCGATGACACCTTCGGCGTGCCGACCGTGCGCGACATCCTGAAGGAACTGGAGAAGCCCGGCCGCGATCCGCGCCCGGAGTTCAAGGCGGCGCGTTTCGCCGACGGCGTGGAGGAGCTCAAGGACCTCAAGGTCGGGATGATCCTGGAGGGGGTGGTCAGCAACGTGGCTGCCTTTGGTGCGTTCGTGGATATCGGCGTGCACCAGGACGGCCTGATCCACATCTCCGCGCTGTCGGACACCTACGTCAAGGATCCGCGCGACGTGGTCAAGGCCGGCGACATCGTCAAGGTGAAGGTGCTGGAAGTGGACGTGGCGCGCAAGCGCATCGCCCTGACCCGGCGCCTGGACGACGCCCCGGCGCCGGCCAGGGCCGCCGGTGAGCGCGACGCGCGCCCGGCCGGCGGTGGTCGGCGTGACGGTGGCGGGGCCCCCGGCGCGCGCAATGGCGGCCGTGGGGCCGGTTCCGGGCCGCGCCCGGGCACGGCCGCGCCACCGGCCAACAACGCCCTGGCCGACGCCTTCGCCCGCGCCAAGCGCGGCGGCTGAACCGCGCCGGCGCTGCCATGCCCGCCCGCAAAGGCCTGGAAAACAGGGCGTTGCCGGGGCGGGTGCGCGCGCTGCGGTAGTCGCGGCGACGCGCGTGAGCGGGTGGCGGCGGCCCCCGCTCGGGCCCCGGGGAGGGCCCGCCAAGTATCGGCCAGGGGCGGGGCACTTCTGGTTTGACCTGGGTTTAAGCACACTCCCCGTTGAATGGCCGGGAGGGCCATGCGGCCAACGCCGCGGGGAGGGCACATGACACAGCGCTGCGCAGTAGATCGCCCCACCGGCAGGCCCGGTGGGCGGCACCGCCCTGGCTGCCCGTCGCGGGGGAACCGGTGAACCGGGATGCGGCCGGCACGGCCGCCGGCGACCAGGCCCTGCACGAATCCCTCGCGCAGCGCCGACGGCTGGAAATGATCATCGAAGGCGCTGCCGCCGGCACCTGGGAGTGGAACGTCCAGGATGGGCGGATGTGGGTCAACGAGCGCTGGGCGCAGATCGTGGGCTACACCCGCGACGAACTGGCCCCGATCACCCCGGACACCTTTTTCCGGCTGGTCCATCCCGACGACCTGGCCCAGTCCAACGCACTGCTCACCGAGCACCTGGAAGGCCGCTCGCCGCACTACGAGAGCCTGTGCCGGATGCGGCACAAGCGCGGCCACTGGATCTGGGTGCAGGACCGCGGCCGTGTCTACGAATGGGACCCGCAGGGGCGCCCGCTGTGGATGGCCGGCGCGCACGCGGATGTGAGCGATCTGCAGAACGCGCGCCAGGATGCGGCCAACATGCGCCAGCGGCTGCAGGCCGTGGTGGATGCTTCCGACGAGGTGGCGGTGATCGCCACCGACATCGATGGCGTGGTCAACCTGTTCAACAGTGGCGCACAGAAGCTGCTGGGCTACAGCGCCGAAGAAGTGATCGGGCGGGTCAACCCCGGGCTGTTCCACGATCCGGACGAAATGATGGAGTACCTGCGGCCGCAGGCCGGCCCTGACGGTCGCGTGCCGACCGTGTTCGAAGCGCTCACCGCGCACGCCGCGCAGGGCACCTGGTCGCATCAATGGACCTTCGTGCGCAAGGACGGCGAGCATCGCCATGTGCGTCTGTCGATCAGCCCGCTCAACTGTACCGGCGGCCATCGGCTGGGCTACGTGGGCATGGCGGTGGACATCACCCCGCTGGTGGAAGTGCGCGAACAGGCCTACCTGGCCGCGGAAAAGTTCGCCGGCGCATTTTCCTCGGCGGCGCTGGGCATGGCGCTGGTGTCGCTGGAGGGGCGCTGGATGGACGTCAACGACGCCTTGTGCGGCATCCTCGGGTACACCCGCGCCGAACTGCTGGAGATCGATTTCCAGACCCTGACCCACGCCGATGACCTGCATGCCGACCTGGCCCTGGTCGGCGACCTGCTGGCCGGGCGCCGCGATCACTACCACATGGACAAGCGCTACCTGGGCAAGGCCGGCAACGTGGTCTGGGGCCGGCTGTCGGTGTCGCTGGTGCGCTCCGAACACGGTGAGCCGCTGCATTTCGTGTCGCAGATCCAGGATGTCACCGCCCAGCGCCAGAGCGGGCTGCAACTGCGCGAGTCCGAACACCGCACCCGGGTCACCCTGGATGCAGTGGCCGACATGGTGCTTACCCTGGACCTGCACGGCCAGATCCAGTACGCCAACGCCGCCGCTACCCGGGCGCTGGCCGGTGTCGGCGCCGCGTCACTGACCAACAGCCAAGTGCAGGACGTGATGGAGCTGACCACCGAGTACGCACCGCGCTCGCCGCTGGACATGGCCGTGCTGCTGGATCCGGAAAGCAATGCGGTGGACCTGCATTCGGACCTGCTGTTGTCGGTGGGCGCAAAGCTGCTCCCGGTCGACGTGACCCGGGCCTGGCTGCGCGGCGCGGACGGGCAGGTGAGTGCGGCGGTGTGGGTGATCCGCGACGTCACCCAGCAGCGCGCCCGCCAGCGCGAGGCGCGCCACCTGGCCGAAGTCGATCCGCTCACCGAACTGAGCAACCGCCGTGGCTTCGAGGCCCACCTGCAGCAGGCCATCACCCGGGTCGCCCGGACCGGACAGTCGGCTTCGTTGATGTTCATCGACCTGGACAACTTCAAGCCGATCAACGACAGCCACGGCCACCTCGCCGGCGATGCCATGCTGTGGGCGGTGGCCAACGTGCTGCGCCATGGCGTGCGTGATTCGGACATCGTGGCCCGGCTCGGCGGCGATGAGTTCGCGGTGATCCTGGCCGGCTGCTCGCTCAAGCGCGCCCGCCGCATCGCCACCGACCTGCTCGAGCTGGTGCGCGGACTGACCATCCCCTGGGACCTGCAGCGCCTGAGCGTGGGCGCCAGCATCGGCATCGCCGCCATCGGCGGCAGCATGAGCGTGGATTCGGCGGTCTCGGCCGCCGATGCCCAGTGTTACCGGGCCAAGGCGCTGGGCAAGAACAACGTGCAGGTGGAGAGCCCCATCGGCCAGGCCAGCGACCCGCTGGATGCGGTGGAGAGCAGTGAAGGCGGCGAGGGCTGACCGCCCCGGGCGCCTACCGTTGGTCGGCGGGCCCTAAATTTCTCCCCCGTGCTGTCGATACCCCCTTTGGAGCTGCCGTCGCGTGGTTCCACGTCGGCCCCTGGCTGCCTGTGCTCGTCGTGGCCTGGACCGCATGCCTTTGCAACACAGCGTCTGCAGGAAGCAGGACCATGTTGTACAAGCCGCAAGAAGCCACGTCACCCGCTGACGTCTTCGCTAGTCCCCAGCCATACGATGTGCCGGCGGGCCTGTCGCCCGTCGGATCCCACCAGCTACCGGGCACCGAGGATCAGATGATGCTTACTTCAGGCATGCATGCGCATGTGCAGGAACCGATTGCCGACCCCGGCGTATCGCCGTGGCGATCCCTGGTCGCCCCCTTCGTGGCCCGGCGCGATGCGCGCGGTGCCGCCGATGCCATCCAACAGCGCCGTCGTCGCGAACTGGAGGCGCAGGTGGCCGCGCTGCACCGGGTGCAGGCGGTGATCGAGTTCGACCTGGACGGCACCATCCTGCAGGCCAACGACAACTTTCTGCAGGCGCTGGGCTACCGGCTGGAGGAGATCCAGGGCCACCGCCACGCCATGTTCGTCGATCCGCTGCTGGCGCAGAGCGAGGAGTACCGGCAGTTCTGGGCCAAGCTGGGGCGCGGTGAATTCGATGCCGGCCAGTACCGGCGGCTGGGCAAGGGCGGGCGCGAAATCTGGATCCAGGCCTCCTACAACCCGGTGCTGGACGCCAATGGCCGTCCCTACAAGGTGGTGAAGTTCGCCACCGACATCACCGCGCAGATGCAGCAGGCCGCCGATGTCTCCGGCCAGCTTGCAGCGATCAACAAATCCCAGGCGGTGATCGAGTTCAGCCTGGACGGGCGCATCCTGTCGGCCAACGAGAACTTCCTGGCCACCACCGGCTACACGCTGGAGGAGGTGCGTGGCCAGCACCATGGGATGTTCGTCGATCCCGAGCAGCGCCAGGGAGCGGACTACCGCCTGTTCTGGGAGAAGCTGGGACGCGGGGAATACGACGCCGGCCAGTACCGGCGGCTGGGCAAGGGCGGACGCGAGGTCTGGATCCAGGCCTCCTACAACCCGATCCTGGACGTCAACAGGCGCCCGTTCAAGGTGGTCAAGTACGCCACCGACATCACCGCGCAGGTGCGCGACACCCAGGCCATGCAGCAGGCCGTTGCACAGACCCGCGAGGTGGTGGCGGCCGCCCAGGGCGGCGACCTCACCGGGCATATCGCCACCGAAGGCAAGAGTGGCCATATCGCCGAGCTGTGCGAGGGCATCAATGCGCTGGTCGATGCGATGGCCACGATCATCACCCAGATCAAGTTCGCCGCCGACACGATTGCGGTCGGCGCCAGCGAGATCGCCGAGGGCAACAGCGACCTGTCGGTGCGCACCGAACAGCAGGCCGCCTCGCTGGAAGAAACCGCGGTGTCGATGAAAGGCCTCACCGCCACCGTGCAGCAGACGGCGGCCAATGCGCGCCAGGCCAGCGAACTGGCCAGCGGTGCAGTCGACGTGGCCGCGCAGGGCGGCCACGTGGTACACGAAGTGGTCTCCACGATGGCGTTGATCAACGCATCCTCGCGCCGCATCGTGGACATCATCGGGGTCATCGACGGCATCGCCTTCCAGACCAACATCCTGGCCCTCAACGCCGCCGTGGAGGCAGCGCGTGCCGGTGAGCACGGGCGCGGCTTTGCCGTGGTCGCCACCGAGATCCGCGAACTGTCGCAGCGCTCGGCCAGTGCGGCCAAGGAGATCAAGCAGCTGATCGCCGACTCGGTGGAAAAGGTCGGCACCGGGACCGACCAGGTCGAGAGCGCCGGGCGCACCATGGACGAAATCGTGGTCAACGTGAAGCGGGTCAGCGCGCTGGTCACCGAAATCAGCGCGGTGGCCCAGCAGCAGAGCGAGAGCATCGGCCAGATCAACCAGGCCGTGGACCACATCGACCAGAGCACCCAGCAGAACGCGGCGCTGGTGGAAGAGGCGTCGGCTGCCGCACGCAGCATGGAAGAGCAGGCCACGCAGCTGCGCCATACGGTGGCCGCGTTCCGGGTGGAGGCTGAAAGCAGCACGGCGCGCGTGGACGCTGACCGCGCATTGCAGGCACGGCAGCCGTCGTTGCGGCTGGTCTAGTCGTCAGTCGGGGTGCGCAGACCGCCGCCGTTTGGGATACTCGACCTTCCAAAGGAAGGTCGAGGACAACAGGATGCGATTCACTTCAACATGGACGGCGTTGCTGCTGGCAGGCGTGGTGCTGCCGGGTACCGCCGGTGCGGCGTCGGCGGTGTTCTACGATGCCGACACCGGTGCCTACGGGTATTCAATGAACCAGCGCACGGTCAGCGCGGCGCTGCAGCAGTCGCTGGGCTACTGCGTGCAGCGTTCGCCGAACTGCAGCGGCCAGGCCAGCACCACCGGGCCGGGGTTCTCCGCGCTTTACACCGGTACCCACGCGGTCGGCTATGCGTTGTCGGAGAAGGACGACGCGGCCGCCCAGCGCAAGGCCGAGGCGATGTGCCGGCGCAAGGCTGCCGATTGCCAGTTGGCGTTGCTGTGGCGTGAGGACACCCCGGCGCCGCTGGTCCAGCGCGTGCCCCGGCCCCGGTTCCCGACCGGGCTGTACGAGGGGGAGATGGAGGCCCACGCCGCCGCAGACGCAGCGGCGGCGGCAGCCGATGCCGCTGCAGCAGCTGCCGCGGCCGCTGCATCCAAGCGGTAACCCGTGCCAAATGCAAAAGGCCAGATCCGAAGGGATCTGGCCTTTGCATGTTCCATGGTGCCGAAGGTGGGACTCGAACCCACACGCTTTTAAGGGCGGCGGATTTTGAGTCCGCTGCGTCTACCGATTCCGCCACTTCGGCTGGCTGGCCGCGTAGTGTATACAAGTTGCGACGATCTGTGCAGGCCTGAATGCTTCAGATGCGACCCGGCCTTCATCTGGCCGGGACGTTATACTCACCGTGCTGAACCATACAGGGAGCCGGGATGAGCACGTTGCAGGGTCTGCGCGTACTGGTGGTGGAGAACGACGAGATGAGCGCGGCGCTGCTGCAGATGCAGTTGGCGCAGTCGGGCGCGGTCGTCGTCGGCCTGGCAGCGTCGGTGGCCGAGTCGCTGCGCCTGCTGGCGGCCAGCGACCCGCAGGTGGCCTTGCTGGATTACCGGCTGGCCAACAACGAAACCAGTGAAGCAGTGGCCGTCGCCTTGGGCGCGCGTGCCATTCCGTTCGTGCTGGCCACTGGCATGGCGCCGGATCATCTTCCCGATGCCTTCCGCAGTGGCGTGCTGCTGAGCAAGCCTTACCTGACCGCGGAGCTGAACGCGGCGCTGGCGCGCGCGTTGCAGGGCGCCTCGGTCGCCAGCTGAGCGGTGCCACTCACGCCGCTTCGGCGTGCTCCAGCACGACCGGTTCGCGGTCATCCAGGATGCGATAGAGCGCGGCCAGATCCTGCGGATCTGGATTGAGCCAGCTGTCCAGGTGCTCGCGGCGGATCGGTACGATGCAGCGATCATGGCCGGCGGCGGCTACTTCGCGCGGCGGTTCATCGGTGATGGCCGCAAAGGACAGCAGGCGGCCCTCCGGCCCTTCCCATTCCGACCATAGGCACGCGATCAGCAGGTCGCGCGGCGGCTGCGGGCGAAACTCCAGCACGACATTGGCCGGCGCCTCGCCCGGCGACAGCGTGCGCTGCTCCAGTGCGTGGCGCGGGACATGTTCGTAGAACGACTGCACCACCACCACGCCGTGCCGATGCCCGAAGGCGGATTTCCAATAGGATTCCAGGCTGTCGCGGCGAGCGTTGTAGGTGCCGGGATAAAGCGCGTCGTTGCGTGCGGGCTTGTCCGGCAGCCGGCACTGGTAACGCATCGGCTTGATCACCCGCTGGCCATGCTCGGACACGATCACCGGCGCATACACGCCCGGGAAGATGCGGCTGTCGCGCGGCAGCAGGCCGGTGCGGCGCAGGTCGTCCAGGCGCGCCTGCGCGCGTTCGACCCGGTTGCCGGCGATACGCAGGTCGTTGCGCGCCTTCTGCGTGGGCCGATGGGCAAGCGCATCTTCGGCCGCTTTCAGGCGTGCGCCCTGCAGCCGGATCTGCTCGTCCAGCGCCTGCATTTCCTCGGCATGCCACTGCTGGATCTTCGCCACGATGTCCTGGCCCTGCGCGGTGCGCGCGCCGGCGAAGCCATCGTCCATGGCCTTGGGCGTCTTGGGCCGTTGCTTGCCGGCGTCATGGGCGTAGAGCTGGGCGAATTCGTCCAGCGACATCATGGCGCCGAACTCGCGGACCAGCTTGGTGTAATCGGCGCGGATCTGGGCGGAATAGCACATGGGGCAGGGCACGGAAGTCAGGCGTACAGCATAGGCGCGTTCGTCGCACGCGGTGAGATGCAGGTGCGGCATGCTGGCAACTCATTCACCTGTGCGAGTACCGCCATGCCCCTGCCTGACGGCCTGCAGTGTTTCCATGTGCCCCCTGCGGTGGAGGAGTATCGCGCCCTGCGCGTGGCGGCCGGGCTGAGCCCGAAATCGGAACAGGCCGCCGCGCTTGGCCTGCCCAATACGGTGTTCGCGGTATGCATCCGCCAGGGCGAAGCGCTGCTGGCGATGGGCCGCCTGATCGGCGACCGCGGCTGTTTCCTGCAGGTGGTGGATATCGCGGTGCTGCCCGCGTGGCAGGGCCGGGGCCTGGGCAAAGCGGTGATGCAGGCGTTGGACCAGTGGCTGGCCGCGCATGCCGTAGGGGCCTATGTCAGCCTGATTGCCGACGGCCAGGCCAACCGCCTGTATGCGCAGTTCGGCTTCCAGGAAACCGCGCCCAGGTCGGTGGGCATGGCCAAGGTGGTCGCGTCGGCGTAGCGGCCGGGCGGTGTCCGGCGCGCATCACAGCGGCGCTCAACGGCGCGCGCACATAAACAAAAACCCCCGGCATTGCCGGGGGTTCTTGTTTGAAGCTGGCGTCCCCACGGGGATTCGAACCCCGGTCGCCACCGTGAAAGGGTGATGTCCTAGGCCTCTAGACGATGGGGACGCGTTAAACCGAATCTTTCTTCAATCGGACGGCCTGTGTCCGGAGAAGTGGTGGAGCCAGGCGGGATCGAACCGCCGACCTCCTGCATGCCATGCAGGCGCTCTCCCAGCTGAGCTATGGCCCCACGTCGTGAGGAGCGAAATCATAGCGACGGTGTTTTGGATTGGCAAGAGAAAACTGCACGAATTTCTTCATCCATTACTTGAAGCGCACGCACGCCATTGTGCTCACGCCGTGGGCAAGCGTTGATGACGCAGTCGCAGGGCGTTGCTGATGACCGATACCGAGCTAAGGCTCATCGCCACCGCGGCCAGCATCGGTGACAAGGTGATGCCCAGTGGATACAGCACGCCGGCGGCGACCGGGATGCCCAGTCCGTTGTAGAGGAAGGCAAAACCCAGGTTCTGGCGCATGTTGCGCACGCTCGCGGTGGACAGTTGGCGTGCGCGCAGGATGCCGCGCAGGTCGCCCTTGACCAGGGTGACCTGCGCGCTGGACATGGCCACGTCGGTGCCATTGCCCATCGCGATGCCGACATCGGCGGTGGCCAGGGCCGGTGCATCGTTGATGCCATCGCCGGCCATCGCTACCGTGCGCCCTTGCGCCTGCAGCCCGCGGATCAGCGCGGCCTTGTCGGCCGGACGCATTTCGCCATGCACCTCATCCAGGCCCAGTTCGCGTGCGACCGCGTCGGCGGTCGCGCTGCCATCGCCGGTGGCCATGACGATGCGCAGCCCATCGCGATGCAGTTCGGCGATCGCGTCGGCGGTGGAGGCCTTGATCGGATCGGCGACAGCCACCAGGCCCGCCAGCTGCCCGTCCACGGCCAGGAACATCACGCTGGCGGCAGCGCGGCGCAGGGCGTCGGCCGCCTCGTTCAATGCCTGCAGCGCGATGCCGTGCTCCTGCATCAGTGCCGCATTGCCCAGCAGCAACGCCTTGCCACCGACACTGCCCTGAACCCCCATGCCGGTCAGCGAATCGAACCCGTCCACCGGCGCCAGCGCGCGGCCGCGCTGGCGGGCTTCGGCCACGATCGCCGCGGCCAGCGGGTGTTCGCTGCCCTGGTCCAGGCTGGCCGCCCAATGCAGCACATCATCGGCGGCGAACGGCGCCACCGCCTGTACCTCGCGGAAGTGCGGGCGGCCCTCGGTGAGCGTGCCGGTCTTGTCCACCACCAGCGTGTCGATCTGGCGCAGTGCCTCGATCGCTTCGGCATCGCGGAACAGCACGCCATGCTGGGCAGCGCGTCCGGTAGCGACCATGATCGACATCGGCGTGGCCAGGCCCAGCGCGCACGGACAGGCGATGATCAGCACCGCCACCGCACTGAGCACGGCGTGGGTCCACGACGGCGCCGGCCCGAACAGGCCCCAGCCAAGGAAGGTCAGTGCCGCGGCCAGCAGCACCGCCAGCACGAACCAGTAGGCGACCTTGTCGGCCATCTTCTGCATCGGCGCACGCGAGCGTTGCGCTTGCGCCACCAGCTGCACGATCTGCGCCAGCATGCTGTCATCGCCCAGGCGCTCGGCCCGGATCACCAGACTGCCGGTGCCGTTGAGCGTCGCGCCGATGACCGTATCGCCCACCGTCTTGCCCACCGGCACCGGTTCACCGGTGAGCATGGACTCGTCGATCGACGACCGTCCTTCCAGCACCGTGCCATCCACCGGCACTTTCTCGCCGGGGCGTACCCGCAGACGATCACCAGGCTGCAACTGGCCGATGTCCACGTCTTCCTCGCGACCATCCTGGCGCAGCACGCGGGCGGTCTTCGGCGCCAGGCCGAGCAGGGCCTTGATCGCGGCGGAGGTCTTGGCCCGTGCGCGCAGTTCCATCAACTGGCCCAGCAGGGTGAGCGAAATGATGACGGCGGCGGCTTCGAAATAGACCCCGACGTGACCATGCTGGCGGAACGACGGCGGGAACAGGTCCGGCGCGAGGGTGGCGACCACGCTGTACCCATAGGCGGCCAGCACCCCGGTGCCGATCAGCGTCCACATGTTGGGGCTGCGATTGCCGATGGACTGCGCCCATCGCTGCAGGAACGGCCAGCCGGCCCACAGCACCACCGGCGTGGCCAGCGCCAGTTCGATCCAGACCCGCAGGTCCGGCGACAGGCCGTGCAGCAGTGGGGTCATGGCCAGCATCGCCAGGGCCATGGTGGCCACGCTCAATGGCAGGCTCCACCAGAAGCGGCGGCGGAAATCGGTGAGCTCCGGATTCTCGCCCTCGTCCAGGCTCGGCATCATCGGCTCCAGGGCCATGCCGCAGACCGGGCAGGTGCCGGGGCCTTCCTGGACGATTTCCGGATCCATCGGGCAGGTATACAGCGTGCCGGCGGGCACCGGCGCGGCCACGTGCGAGGAGGGATCGAGGTAGCGCTGCGGGTCGGCGATGAACCTGCGCCGGCAGCCATCGCTGCAGAAGTGGTAGTCGCTGCCGGCGTGGCGGGCGTGGTGCGCGGTGCTGGCAGGATCCACGTCCATGCCGCAGACCAGGTCCTTGACCGTGGGCGTGCCGGCCGGCGGTTTGCCGCCACAGCAGCCGCTGCCTGTGGCCGGGGGCAGCGCTGCCGGCGCCGCTGGCGTGCTGCAGCAGGTGGGGCCGCTGCCGTGGGTGTGGGGGTGGCCGCTCATTGGCGCGACTCGGTCAGTGCGCCCAGGATCGGGCACTGCTCCAGCTCGCCATGCCCGGGGCAGGCGTCGACCAGATGCTTGAGCGCGGCATGCATGCGCTGCAGCTCGGTGATGCGCTGCTGGATGTCCTCCAGCTTGTGTACGGCGGTGTCACGGACCTGGGCCATGTCCTGGCCGCGCTGGTCGCTCAGGCTGAGCAGCTCGCCGATCTCCTCCAGGGTAAAGCCCAGCGCCTTGGCGCGTCGGATGAACTGCAGCCGGGTCAGGTCGCCCTGGTCGAACACGCGGTAGCCGCCGGCGCTGCGCCGGGCCGTGGGCAGCAGGTGCTGGCGCTCGTAATAGCGCACGGTATCGATCGGCACGCCGGCCTGGCGTGCGAGCTGTCCTATGTTCATGTCCACCTCGTTGAAGAGCTGGACGGAAGGGTAAAGCCTGGAGTCTGGTCAAGAGTCAAGGGTTTCTGAAGCGCCGCCAAGCGGCGTCGCGGGTGGCCCGAAAGATACAACTAGTTTCATAGCTCACGCCGCAACCGCTCCGTAGGCTCGATCCGGTACGCGAAACCCCTTGCCCCGTCCGGGTCTCGCTGGTTACCGATGTTGCTTGAGGAGTGAGCCCATGGATCTACGTTTCCCGCTGTCGTCAACCCTCCCGAAGGCCACGTCACCGGCCCTGATGGAGGTGGCCGTGCTGGAGTACCCCGGCAGCCTGCGCGCGGCCGCACCGGTGCTGTCCGAGCTGGCCCAGCGCTGCAACCGCACTGCCGCGGCCGCCCGCCGGCCGGGCGCGCGCATGCTGGTGACCCGTTGGACGCTGTCGCCACGTGGCATGCAGCGGGTGGCGGGGGCGGAACTGTTCGGCGATACGCTGCCGGCGATCGTGGTGGTACCCGGCAACGAGCCGAGCTGGCCGCTGCCGCCGCAGGACGAACGCACGCTGGCCTGGGTGCGCGACTGCCATGAAGGGGGCAGCGTGCTGGCCGGGTGCGACGAAGGCGGCCTGCTGCTGGCCGCCAGCGGGGTGCTGGCCGGCCGCCCGGTAAGCCTGCCCGACCTTGCGCGTTGCCCCTCGCTGGCCGCCACCGTGGTCAGCTGGTCGCAGGGCGAGCGCGCCCTGGTCGACGATGGCGATGTGCTCACCGCCGCCGGCACCGATGCCTGGAAGTACCTTTCCCTGCGCCTGCTGGCGCGGGTGTACGGGCAGGCGGTGATGGCCGAAGCGATCCAGCAGCTGCAGCTGGTGGTGCCGCGCGGCGTGCAGGACGACCTGGAGCGTTTCAGCCCGAACTTCGCCCATGGCGACCGCGGCATCCTCAAGGCCCAGCGCTGGCTGCACACGATCGCCGCGCGTGGGGTCACCCTGCAGGACATCTGCACCTCGGCCGGGCTGGAACCGCGCACCCTGCAGCGGCGCTTCCTGCGGGCCACCGGACTGCGCCCGATCGAGTACTGCCAGCGTCTGCGCATCGCCAAGGCGCAGCTGCTGCTGCAGGCTGGCGGTATCGTCGACGAGGTGTCGTGGACGGTGGGCTATTCGGACCAGAGCGCGTTCCGCCGGCTGTTCCTGCGCATTGTCGGGGTGACGCCGGCGCGCTACCGCCGCCAGATCATCGCCCAGCGTCGCGGCGAGCGCACCCGCACGGCTGCGGCGCACGATGTTGAAGAGCCCTTGCGCTCGGCGGCGTAGCGACTGCGTGGGTGAACAATGGCGGCGGCTACGGCAGGTCGGCGCAAGCGGCCTGCCGTTGCCGTGCGTGCCGCGCCGCTTGCCCGATAGGCATCGGGCTGTGACCATGCGGCGGGGTGACTGGCACACAGGCGCGGCCGCGTGGGACGTGGTTGCGCCGGAGATGGATGGATGATGAGCAGTATTGGCCCGGTTCCGCTGGGCGTGGTGTGGGTCCTGGTTGGATGGTTGGTGGCATTGGGCGTGGCGCGTTGGCTGCGCCCGCCGGTACAGCCGGGTCAGCCGACACCGGCGGCGCTGCTGCTGGACATGCTGTTGCTGGGATTGCTCGGCGGCCGGGTGGGATTCGTGATCGCGCACGCATCGCTCTACCTGGCCGACCCGTGGGCGGTACTGCGGGTCAGCGATGGGGGCTTTCTCGCCTGGGTCGCGGTGCTGGTGGGCGCCGCCTGGGCAGCCTGGCGGCTGCGCCGCTGGCCGACGTTGCGACGCCCGGTGTGGGCCGGTGCGCTGACCGGCGTGGTGCTCTGGACGGGCCTGTCGCTGGGCACGGCACAGCTGCAGCAGGCGCGGATTGGCTTGCCTGCGCTCAGCCTGCCATCGCTGCAGGGAACGCCGCAGACCCTGGCCGGGGAGGGCGGCACGCCGGTGGTGGTGAACCTCTGGGCCAGCTGGTGCGGGCCCTGCCGACGCGAAATGCCGATCTTCGCCCAGGCGCAGCAACGTACCCCGCAGGTGCGCTTCGTATTCGTCAACCAGGGCGAAGAACGTGCCGAGGTGCAGCAGTTCCTGTCCCGCGAGCGCCTGTCGCTGCACAACGTGCTGCTCGATGCCGACAGCAGCACGTCGGCACGACTGCAAGTGCACGCCTATCCGACTACCCTGTTCTTCGATTCGCGCGGTCGCCTGCAAGGCCTGCACCTGGGGGAACTCAGTGCGGCCGGTCTGCAGGCCCGCCTCGATGCGCTGCGCTGACCGTGCGGCGCGTTCTGTTCTGCTGAAAAACCAGGAGTTGCCATGTTGTTGAACCATCCGCGTCCGCTGGGCGCCCTGCTGGCCACGGCCGTGTTGCTGGGGCTGGCGGGCTGCAGTCAGGCCCAGTCACCCGCACCGCCTGCGCCCAAGGCGGCCAAGGCCGGCGACGTACCGGCGGTGCTCAAGGGCATCGAAAAGCACGGTTTTGAGGTAGTGGGCGAATTCGATGCGCCCGGGGGCCTGCGCGGTTTTGCCGGCGTGGTCGGGGGCCAGCAGCCGGCGGCGGCGTATGTGACGCCTGATGGCAAGCACGTGCTGGTGGGCAACCTGTTCGACGCGCAGGGCGAGGACGTGTCGGCAGCTGCGCTCGAGAGGCTGGCGGCCAAGCCGATGTCCGACCGGATGTGGAGCAAGCTCGAGGGCAGTGCCTGGGTGCGCGATGGGCGTGCCGACGCACCGCGCGTGGTGTACACCTTCAGCGATGCCAACTGCCCTTACTGCCACAAGTTCTGGGCGGCGGCGCGGCCGTGGGTGGACAGCGGCAAGGTGCAGCTGCGCCACGTCATGGTGGGGGTGATCCGCGAGGACAGCCCGGCCAAGGCCGCCGCGATCCTGACCGCGCCCAACCCGAGCGCGGCGCTGCTGGAGAACGAACATGCCTTCGACAAAGGGGGCATCAAACCGGCGGCCACGCTGAGCGCGGAGGTTGCCAACAAGCTCAACGCCAACCAGGAGCTGATGCTGGAGATGGGCTTCCAGGGTACCCCCGGGATCCTGTTCAAGGATGACAAGGGCCTGGTCGATCGCCTCTCGGGCCTGCCGCAGGGCAAGGATCTGGGTCGGGTACTGGGTCCGCGCTGAGCGACCCGCCGCCCGTGGAATGCGCGCGCCGGTGCACGGCCGGCGCGCGTCCGGGCTGGCATCATGTAGGGATCATGCAGGGCCCGCAGCACGTGCGCGGGCCCGCGCGCACAGCATCGACACGCTGTTGTTGATCTGGATCAAGGACGAATACGACACGCGGCATAGGCTGTGTGCATGCATTTCTCGAACGTTCTCCCCTGCGTTGTCCACGCAGCGCACCGACGGCTGTCATCGTCGCGACCTGGGCGCTTCACGACGCGCTCACCCGGCCGTTGTTACTCAAGGCGCTGGCATGCCGATGACCTCGGTCGTGCCACCCGGGATGAGGAGGGAATCCCACGCGGGCAAGTACGCGGCGGCACGCGGGTAGCCGGAGTTCCGGCACGCAGCGACGTCGGCGCGGCAGGCCTGCCATGCAGTACCGGGTTGCCGATCGCGGCCGCGCACGTTGATGCGTTGGTGGTGGACGGCAGGGCTGTCTGCGGTTCATGGAGAACGTGATGCGCCTGGCTGTGTTGACGCTTGCCTGTGCGGTGGCCCTGATCTCTACCCCGGCCTACGCACAGGATTCTGCCGATGCGTTGCGGCAGGAGATCCGGCTGCTGCGGCAGACCTTGTCTTCCATGGAAAAGCGCCTGGATGCGCTGGAAGCCGGCACCCCGGCGGTGACCCAGGGGGCTGCCGCACCGCCGCCATCGCCGGCGCCGACAGCGCCGACAGCGCTTCCTGCCGCCGCGCCCACCGCGCCTGCAACGCTGGCCCAGGCCGGTCCGGCACAGGTGCCCGGCGGCGGCCAGGCGATCCTGCCATCGCGCGATTCGGTCTCCGACCCGTCCTCGGCCGCCTCGCGCCCGGACAGTGCCGCCGGCCCCACCGATCCGGAACTGAAAGGCTTCTTTGCCATCCCCGGCACCGACACGCTGATCCGCATCGGTGGCTACGCCAAACTTGATGCGATCGCCGATGCGCGTGCCGCAGGCGACCCGGAGCAGTTCGTGACCTCGTCCATCCCGGTCGGCGGCGCGCATCGGGATGTCTCCAATTTCACGTTGCATGCCAAGCAGACCCGTTTCAGCTTCGAAGCGCGGCGCCCGACCAGCCACGGCAACCTGCGCTTCTACTTGGAGAACGATTTCTTCGGCAGCAGCGACAGCTACCAGTTCCGGCTGCGCCACGCCTACGGACAACTGGGCAACACCTACGCCGGGTACGGCTACTCCAGTTTCATGGATGCCGACAGCCTCCCCGACACGCTGGACTTTGCCGGCCCCGGCGCTGCCGGCTACCTGCTGGTGGCCGGCATCCACCACAGCGTTGCGATGGGCAAGGGCAACACGCTGACCGTGGCCGCCGAAGATCCCGATACCCAGCTCAGTGCGCCGGGCGAGGGCATCCGTGCGGTCGACCAGGCCCCGGACGTGAGCGTGACCGCGCGCATGGAACGCGGCTGGGGCCATCTGCAGCTCGGTGCGGTGGCGCGCAGCCTGGGGTATGACGGCGACGGCGGCGATGACCGCCGCTTCGGCGGCGGCCTGCAGCTGAGCGGCTCGGCATCGGTGGGCGAGCAGGACCTGCTGCTGTTCGGCGCGCTGGGCGGCAAGGGCATCGGTCGCTACACCGCCGACCTGACCGGCTCGGGCATGGACGCGGTGGTGGCCGCCGATGGACGCCTGGCGCTGCTCACCCTGTATGGCGGTTTCGTTGGTTACACCCACTACTGGTCGCCGCTGTGGCGATCCAACCTGATCTACGGGCAGCTGGGCGGACCACGCAACGCGGCACTGGCCGAGGACGCGTTCCGGCGCAGCCGCTATGGGGTGTTCAACCTGATCTGGAGCCCGGCACCGTCCTGGACGATGGGCATGGAGCTGCTGTACGGCCAGTTGGAGCAACAGGACGGGCGCCGCGCGGACACGGTGCGGCTGCAGGGCAGCCTGCAATACAACTTCATCAAGTAAACCCTTACGCCCGGCGCGACCGGGCCCATGCCTGGCAAAGGAGAAAGCGTCATGGCAGAAGCGAAGAAAATCGGGGTGGTCGGCGCCACCTTCCTGGTGGCGGGCAACATGATGGGGTCGGGGGTGTTCCTGTTGCCCTCGAGCCTGGCCAAGATCGGCACGGCCTCGATCTGGGGCTGGTTGATCACCACCGCCGGCGCGCTGCTGCTGGCCTTCGTGTTCGCCAAGCTGGGCAAGCTGGCGCCCAAGGCCGGTGGCCCCTACGCCTACGCGCGCGACTGGTTCGGGCCGTACATGGGCTTCCAGACCAACACCATCTACTGGTTCGCCAACTGGATCGGCAACGTCGCCATCCCGATCGCGGCGGTGGGTTACTTCAGCTACTTCTTCCCGATCCTGTCCGAGCCGTTGCCCCGCTGCATCGCGGTGCTGGCCCTGGTGTGGGCGCTGAGTTTCGCCAACGTGATCGGCCCTGCGTTCGTCAGCAAGCTGCAGACGGTGACCACCAGCTTCGCGCTGGTGCCGATCCTGGGCATCGCGATCTTCGGCTGGTTCTTCTTCGACCCGACCATCTTCAAGGGCGCCTACAACGTGTCCGGTGAGTCCAACTTCGGCGCGATCTCCAGCGCCGCCGCGCTGACCCTGTGGGCATTCATCGGCGTGGAGTCGGCCTCGGTCACCGCCGGGGTGGTGGAGAACCCGGAGAAGAACGTGGCCCGCGCCACCCTGGCCGGCGTGTTCCTGGCCGCCATCGCCTACATCGCCAGCTCTTCGGTGATCATGGGCATGGTGCCCAATGGCGAGCTGCAGGTGTCCGACGCCCCGTTCGCGCTGGCCGCGGCCAACGCGGTGGGCGGTTGGGGTGGGGCACTGGTGAGCCTGTGTGCCTTCGTCGGCGCGGCCGGTTCGCTGGGTGGCTGGATCCTGCTGACCGCGCAGAGCGCCAAGGCTGCTTCCGACGACGGTCTGTTCCCGGGCATCTTCAGCAAGACCAACAAGGATGACGTGCCGGTCAAGGGCGTGTTGATCGTGGCGGTGCTGATGACCCTGGCCGTGCTGGTCACCTCGACCTCGGAAACCGCCTCGGCGCAGTTCGATGTGATCACCTCGGCGGCGGTGGTGCTGACCCTGCTGCCCTACATCTATTCCTGCGTGGCCTGCTACTTCGTGGTCGAGCGCTCGCACACCCTGGTGCACACCGGCGCGTTCTGGCTGCTGACCAGCGTCACCGTGGTGTACTGCCTGTGGGCGATCTTCGGGTCGTCGGGCAGCATCGTCCAGTACGCCTTCCTGTTCGTGTTGTTCATCACCGTGTTCTATCCGTTCTTCAGCGAGGAGCGTCGCCGCCAGCGCGGCCAGCTGCCCGCCCTGGACACGGCCGGCAACCCGAAGCTTTCGTGATTTCGCCCCAGGAGAATGCCTGTGTACTTCAAGTCCCTTGATTACCCCATCATCGTCATCGACGACGACTACGAGTCCCCGCGCATCGGTGGCATCCTGATCCGCGCGCTGGTGGACGAGCTGCGCAAGAGCGACCAGCGCGTGCTGTGCGGGCTGACCCTGGCCGATGCCCAGGCCGGGGCACGCACCTACGTGGCCGCCTCGGCGGTCCTGATCTCCATCGACGGCACCGAGGACAAGCCGGAGCAGTTCCAGCGCCTGCTGGGCTTCCTGCGCGAGCAGAGCGCGCGCCGCGGCAACCTGCCGGTGTTCCTGTATGGCGAGCGGCGCACCATCGAGAAGGTGCCCAGCAAGCTGCTCAAGTACGTGCACGGCTACATCTTCCTGTTCGAGGACACCAAGAGCTTCATCGCCCGCCAGGTGATGCGCGCGGCCGAAGACTACATGGCCAACCTGCTGCCGCCGTTCTTCAAGGCGCTGATCCACCACACCGCCGAGTCCAACTACTCCTGGCACACGCCCGGCCATGCCGGCGGCGTGGCGTTCACCAAGTCGCCGGTGGGGCGCGCATTCCACCAGTTCTACGGTGAGAACACCCTGCGCAGCGATCTGTCGATCTCGGTCCCCGAACTGGGCTCGCTGCTGGACCACAGCGGCCCGATCAAGGACGCCGAGAACGAGGCGGCGCGCAATTTCGGCGCCGACCACACCTTCTTCGTCACCAACGGTACCTCCACCGCCAACAAGATCGTGTGGCATGGCACCGTCGGCCGCGGCGATGTGGTGTTCGTGGACCGCAACTGCCACAAGTCGCTGCTGCACTCGCTGATCATGACCGGCGGCATCCCGGTGTACTTCACCCCCAGTCGCAACGCGCACGGGATCATCGGTCCGATCAGCCTGGACCAGTTCACCCCCGAGTCGCTGCAGCAGGCGATCGCGGCCAACCCGCTGGCCAGCAAGGCGTTCAAGGCCGGCTCCAAGCCACGCATCGCGGTGGTCACCAATTCCACCTATGACGGGCTCTGCTACAACGCCGAGAAGATCGCCGAGGAGATCGGCAGCGCGGTCGACTTCCTGCATTTCGATGAAGCGTGGTACGCCTATGCGGCCTTCCATCCGTTCTACGAGAACCACTACGGGATGGCCAAGGGCAAGCCGCGTGAGCAGGATGCGATCATCTTCACCACCCATTCCACGCACAAGCTGCTGGCCGCATTCTCGCAGGCATCGATGATCCACGTGCGCAACGCGGCGACCCGCGAACTGGATGCCGAGCGCTTCAACGAAGCGTTCATGATGCACACCACCACCAGCCCGCATTACGGGGTGATCGCCGCGTGCGACGTGGCCTCCAAGATGATGGAAGGTGCGGCCGGCGAGTCGCTGGTGCAGGAGATGCACGACGAGGCGATCGCCTTCCGCCGCGCGATGCTGCATGTACGCGAAGACCTGGGTCGCGACGACTGGTGGTTCAGCGTGTGGCAGCCGGACAAGCTGGAGCGCTCGCTGGCCAAGGGCGATACGCCGGCGCCGATGGTGGCCAAGCGCAGCGAATGGTACCTGCAGCCGGACGCGCACTGGCACGGCTTCGACGGGCTTGTGGACGACTACGTACTGATCGACCCGATCAAGGTGACCCTGCTCACCCCGGGCCTGTCCATCGATGGCGAAATCGGCCAGCGTGGGATTCCGGCCGCGGTGTTGAGCAAGTTCCTGTGGACGCGCGGCATCACCGTGGAGAAGACCAACCTGTACTCGGTGCTGTTCCTGTTCTCGATGGGCATCACCAAGGGCAAGTGGAGCACGCTGGTGACCGAGCTGATGGCCTTCAAGGAGCTTTACGATGCCAACGCGCCGCTGAGCCGCGCGCTGCCGGGGTTGGCCGCCGACTACCCGCTGGCCTATGCCGGCTGGGGCCTGCGTGACCTGTGCCAGGCGCTGCACGAATTCAACCGCGAGTTCGCCGTGCCCAAGGTGATGCGCGAAATGTACGTGGACCTGCCCGAGCCGGTGATGACCCCGGCCGAGGCCTACGACCACCTGGTGCGCGGTCAGATCGAGCGGGTCGACATCGAGGCGATCAGCGGGCGCATCGCCGGCACCATGCTGGTGCCGTACCCGCCGGGCATCCCCACGATCATGCCGGGCGAGCGTTTCGGTGCCAGCGACGAGCCGATCATCCAGTCGCTGCGCATCGCCCGCGAGCAGAACGCGCGGTTCCCGGGCTTCGAGTCGGACGTGCATGGGCTTATCATCGACCGCGATGGCGCCACGCCGACCTACAAGGTGGAGGTGCTGAAGGTCTGACGCCAGCGCGACGGGCCCTCGGCAAGCGATGGATACAGCACGCGAGCAGCGGGTCCTGCGGTTCTCGATCGGGGTGACGCTGGCGGTCAGCGCCACCGGCTTTGCCGGTGGCCTGCTGGTGGGGTCGCAGGCGATCCTGTTCGATGGCGTCTACAGCCTGGTCGATGTGGCGCTGACCCTGGTGGCGCTGTCGGTGCTGCGGCTGGTGGCGCGGGAGCAAAGCCCGCGCTTCCAGTACGGCTATTGGCACCTGGAGCCGATGGTGGAGGCCCTCGGCGGGGCGATCCTGTCGCTGGCCTGCATCTATGCACTGGCCAATTCCATCATCGGGCTGACCACCGGGGGCCATGAGGTCAAGCCCGGGCCGGCGCTGGCGTGGGCGGCGGTCCTGTGCGTAAGCAACCTGGCGATGGCCGCGTTCGTGCGCACCCGCGCGCTGCGCCTGCAGTCATCGTTGCTGTGGCTGGATGTGCGGGCCTGGCTGCTGAGCGGGCTGATGAGCCTGGCGGTGGTGTTGGCCTTCGTGATCGCCCTGCTGTTGCGCGGTGGTGAGCATGCGCACTGGATTCCGTACCTGGACCCGCTGGTGCTGGCCGCGATCAGCGTTGCGGTGCTGCCGGTGCCGTTGCGCAGCGCCTGGAAGGCCATGCGCGAGGTGCTGCAGGTGGCGCCGGACACGCTGGACGCGCGTGTGCAGGCGGTCATGCAGGATTTCGTGGCCGAACACGGCTATCTGGATTTCACCAGCCACGTGGCCAAGATGGGACGCATGCGTTTCGTGGAGATCCACATCCTGACCCATCCGGAAACGGTCATCGGCAGCATCGGCAACGTGGACCGTCTGCGTGATGAGATCGCCGAACGCCTGGATGCGCGTGGCAGTGAGTTCTGGCTGACCATCGACTTCACCGCCGACCCGGCCTGGACCTGAGGCCGGGGCCGGACTCAGGGCGGGTCGGCCCCGACGGTGGTGATGCGGGAGATCATCGTGGCGTTCTGCGGCAGGGACACCACGAACGGGTAACGCGGCAGCAGCCAGGGATGGTCGCGCTCCAATGCGGCGCGGGCGTCATCGCGACGGTCGGCGAAGGCGATGCCGTGCGCCATCACCACCCGCCCATTCTCGCGGCGTGGCTGGCCCTCCACGACGTAGACATCGCCGATGTAGGTGGCCTTGCCGGCCTCGATGGTGATCTGTGGGGCATCGGCCTCGTCGAACGCCACGACCTGGCCCTGCCGGTCGAACAGCAGGCCGATGTAGTAGCGGCCGGCCTTGATCCGATTGGAGGTGGTGGGTTCGTTGCAGACAATCACGCTCTTGAAGCGCAGCTGGCCGAGCACGCCCTTGGCCGAGGTGCCCGGCGCATACAGTTGCATGCTGTGGGTGTTGGGAGGACAGGCGCTGGTGGTAACCAGCAGACCTTCATCGGCCTTGAGCGTGGCGCGCTCCTTGAGGTTCTGCGGCCCGGCCAGGCAGGGCAGGGCGACCAGCGACAACAGTGCAGTCCAGACCATTCTCATCCTGAGCTCCCGAGGCGTTGCCGGTGAACGTGCGTGGGTGAAGCGTCCTGCATGCGACCTATCGCCCCAACAGGCGGCGCCACCAGGGCGCCGGCGGCGTCGGGTCGGGCAGGTGGGCCGGGGGCAGGCTGGCCCAGATCGGCTCGAAGAAGGCGATGTCCCCGTTGTCCGGGGCCATCCGCTTGGCGACCGCAGCCACCGGGAACAGCGTGAGCTTGCCGGGGCCCACCACCACCGCGTCGGTGCCGTAGGCGTCGGTCTGCATGCGCCACTCGCCGCCGCGATGGGCAATCACGTAATCGCCGAAGAGGATGCCCAGGCCGCACGCCACCACGTTGTCGGCTGGGCGCTGGGCGACAGCGTCGGCCTTCCAGTGCCGGAAGGCGGTGTCCAGCGTGTCCGGGCTGACCTGGCTCGTGCTGGCGTAGATCGTCAGCAGTTGTCGGCCCAGATCCCTGGATTCCTGTGCCCACGCGCTTTCCCGGTCCGAAAACCCGGCCAATGCCACGTCCTTGTCGCTCATGCCGTTCTCCGGGTGCCCGGTCGCGATTCTGGCAGCTCTGCACGGCCAATGCGACGGTGCATCGCAGCGTTGCAGCGCGCGCCGTTGACCTCAACCGCAGTTGAGGCCGGACACTGCACGCCCACTCCCTGACCACGCCTGAGCCCATGTCCACCGATGCCCCTGTCCCGCCCGCCGGCCTGTTCGGCTTCATCAACCCGTCCGGCCTCTACGACCCCACTGCGAACGGCTATTCGCACGTGGCGGTGGTGCGATTGCCGGCGCGGCTGATCCACGTGGCCGGGCAGGGCGGGGAAAGCGCGGACGGCGCGCTCTCGCCGCGCTTCGATGTCCAGGTGGCACAGGCCCTGGACAACCTGACGCTGGCCCTGGCCGCCGCCGGTGCCGGCCTGGCCGACGTGGCCAAGCTCACGGTGCTGGTGGTGGACCATGACCAGGACCGGCTGGGCATTCTGTCCGCGCAGATCGGCCAACGCTGGCCGCGTGGCCGGGCACCGACCTGCACGTTGATTCCCGTGCCGCGGCTGGCGCTGGATGGCATGTTGTTCGAGATCGAGGCGACGGCGTACTGCTGATCAGTACCCCAGCCACACGGCGCGCTCGACCGACACGTCGGTGATGCGTCCTGCGCTGGCCCGGTAGGTGACATCCAGCCCACGCGCCAGCAAGGGCGAGGTGTGCACCGGGATGCGGCAGACCACCCGCGCCGGGGTTGTCTGTCGGCCGTGCGCGTCTCCAAGGGCGCTGCGCTGCCGCGCGAGCGGCGTGCCGTGCGTCGATGGCCACGGACGCGGTTGGCGTGGATATACGAACCATATATGCTATGTATATCACCTACTCGGACGTCCGCCCATGGGCATCGTCAACATCGACGACGAACTGCACGACAACCTGCGCCGCGCCAGCGGCGTCTCCGGCCGCTCGATCAACGCCCAGGCCGGTTTCTGGATCAAGATCGGCATGCTCTGCGAGATGAACCCCGGCATGAGCTACCAGGAGATCGTCAGCCGCGAACTGCGTGCTGCCGGGGTCGCGCCCGGGGCGTTGCGGGTGGCCGAGGCATGATCAAGACGCTGGAAGAACAGGCCTTGATGCGCGCCTCCGGCCGTTTGCTGGCGCAGGTGTTCGAGGCGCTGGACCGGCTGCCGCTGGAAGGCATGAGCACGCTGCAGGTCAACGACTGGGTGGAACGCTTCATCGTGGACGAACTGCAGGCGCGCCCGGCCAGCAAGGGCCAGTACGGGTTCGCCTACGTGCTCAACAGCTCGATCGACAGCGTGGTCTGCCATGGCGTGCCCTCGGCCGATGCCGTGCTGCGCAGCGGCAGCATCGTCAACCTGGACATCACCCTGGAGAAGGGCGGCTACATCGCCGACTCCAGCAAGACCTACCTGATCGGCGAGGTCGACTATGCGGCCAAGCGGCTGGTACGGGTGACCCGCGAGGCGATGTGGAAGGGCATTGGCGTGGTGCGCCCCGGCGCCACGCTGGGCGACATCGGCTTTGCGATCCAGCAGCACGCCAAGGCGCACGGCTACAGCGTGGTCAAGGAATTCTGCGGCCACGGCATCGGCCAGGAAATGCACGAGGAACCGCAGGTGCTGCATTACGGCCGGCGCGGTGACGGGCTGGTGCTGGAGCAGGGCATGACCTTCACCATCGAGCCGATGATCAACCAGGGCCGCGCGGCGATCGACATGAGCGAGGATGGCTGGACCGTGACCACGCGCGACGGGAAGCTGTCGGCGCAGGCCGAGCATACGGTGCTGGTGACCGCCGACGGGGTGGAGGTGTTGACCCTGCGCGCTGAGGAGCGTGGGTGGGTTGGATGATGGATGCTGTGCGTGGCTGGGCCGGTACGGTGGTTCCGCAGCCGGGCGGAGCCCGGCGCTACGGGCTTCGTGTGGAGACCAGCTTGAGGAACGCCTCGTTCTGGTAGCGGCTCATGCGCAGTTGCTGGCCGGTATCCAGGGTGACCACGTGGTGACCGTTGAACCACGGATGGATCGCCTTGACCCGGCGCACGTTGACGATGGCCGAGCGGTGCACGCGGGCGAAGTGGCGCGGATCCAGGCGCGCGGCCAGGGAGGTCATGGTGTCGCGCAGTTCGTGCACGCGGTCGGCCAGGTGGATTTCCACGTTGTTGCCGGCCGCCTTGATCCAGACGATGTCATCCACCGCCACCAGCACCACGTGCTCGTCCACGCGCACCGGCAGTCGCTGCAGGTAGTCGTCGCGCTGGCGCAGTGAATCCAGCGCCTGCAGGATCTGCACCGACGCCTGCGCGCCCACCCCGGCCGCGGCCGACAGCCGGGCCTTGGCCCGCTGCAGCGTGGCCGCGAAGCGTTCGCGGCTGAACGGCTTGACCAGGTAGTCCACCGCGTTGGCCTCGAAGGCCTTGACCGCATACTGCTCGTAGGCGGTGACGAACACGGTGGCGGGCATGCGTTCGGCGCCGATGGTGGCGACCACGTCCATCCCGTTGATCGCCGGCATCTGGATGTCCAGGAACACCAGGTCCGGCGACTGGCTGCGGATGGCGGCCACCGCCGAGACGCCGTCGCCGCATTCGCCGAGGATCTCGATGTCCGGGTCATCGGCCAACAGGCGCACGATCGCGCGGCGCGCGATCGGTTCGTCATCGACCACCAGCGCGGTCAGGCTCATGCCGGCGAAAGCCCCGGATGGAACTCGGGGGCATCCTCGGCGCTCTCCAGTTCGCGGAACGGCACCCGGATGCGGCAGGCCACCCCTTCGGGCCAGATCATGTCCAGGCGCACCTCGGCCGCATCGCCGTACAGTTCGCGCAGGCGCAGCCGCGTGTTGGCCATGCCGATGCCGTGGCCGGCCGAGGCGGTCGGTTCGGCCGACAGGGTGCTGTTGCGGTTGCGCACTTCGATGCACAGCACATCGCCGTCGCGTCGCGCGTCGATCTCGATGGTGTCGCTGCCCACGCGCTGGCCGATGCCGTGGCGCAGCGCGTTCTCCACCAGCGGCTGCAGGATCAGGCTGGGGACGGCGCAGTCCAGCGTATCGGGGGCGATGTAGGTGCGGGTGGTCAGGCGGTCCTTGAAGCGGACGCGCTGGATGCCCAGATACAGCTCGATCAGGTCCAGTTCCTGGCGCAGGCTGATCTCCTGGCCGTCGTAATCTTCCAGGAACGCGCGCAGCAGCTCGCTCAGTCGCAGCAGCATGTCCTCGGCCGACAGCTTGTCTTCGTCGAGCAGGGTAATGATCGCGTGCAGCGTGTTGAACAGGAAATGCGGCTGCAACTGCGACTTCAGCGCCAGCAGGCGTGATTGCGCCAGTTCGGTGGCCAGCTGGCTGGCTTCCAGTTCGCGCCGCGCCTTTTCAGCGTGGAAATGCAGGGCCTGCTGGATCGCGAACAACGTCCAGTAGGTCAACAGGCCGATGGCGAAGTGCTGCTCCAGGAAGTACCCCAGCTGCTGGGCAAACCCGCTGGGCTCGAACAGGGTGGAGACCAGTGCGCCCAGCATCATCGCAGCGAACGTGACGCACAGGCTGGCCACCACCTGCGCGCCCAGCCCGTGCAGGCGCCCGGTGCCGCGCATCGGGAAACGTTCGGCGAGACGGAACACCGTCGGGGCCAGCGCCGCCCACGTGTACCACTGGATCAGCGACCAGCGGGCCAGGTCCCAGAAGGGCCAGTTGGTGCGCGGCAGGCCGACGTTGATGGCGTTCTGCATGGCGAACACCAGCGCCACCACCGTCCACAGGGCGATGTAGCGTGACAGGCGGATCTGGGTGCTGCCGAGGCGGATGTTCATGGCGGGGTCCGGGGCCAGCGTCTCTGGCGCGCCTCATCTTAGGCAGGGCCGGCGCGTGCGGGAAGCGCCGCAGTGGCCCCATTACGATTGGTCCGCGCGTGGCGACGATTGGTCCCGGATCGATTGCCGGGTTGGTCTGGCGGGCGCGTGATGCAGGCACCGGACGGCTGGCTGCCCTCCCGCCCGGCCTTCCCATTCGACCGGAGCGTCCTGCCATGTCCATCATCCGAACCGCCGCCGTTGCCGTGTTGCTTGCCGCCACCACCACCGCCGCTTCCGCTGACGGGGTGCGCTACCTGGCACTGCTCAACCGCGCCCACGACAGCGTGACTACCCTGGCCGTCGCGCCGGCCGGCAGTGCAGCGTTCCGTGACACGCCCATCGATGCGCTGCCCGGCGGTGGCGGCGCGACCACGGTGGGCGTGGCCGACGCCGGCTGCCGCTACGACCTGAAAGTGGGCTTCCGCACCGGACGCAGCGTGGTGTACGCCAATGTCGATGTCTGCCGCGGCGGCACGCTGGTGATCAGTGCCATGCCCAAGGATGGGCGCTATGCGCTGCAGGCCGAACAGCCGGCCAGCGCGGTGGCGCAGCAGGGCGACAGGCCATGGTGATCGGGCCTGATGCCGGCCCAGTGCGAACAGCCAGGCGTGGGCAATGCTGACGTGCTCGCCCGGCAGGTACGCGCGCCCTGCCAGGTGCTGGTCGATCCAGTCCAGGCGCTGTCCCGGTCTGGGGCGCGCCGTATCCACGTACGATCTCCCCGCGTGGGTGAAGGCGTGCGCGGACCGGGGCCCGGTCAGGGCGCCGGCGGCAGCGGCGAGGCGCGGTCACCGCGTCGTTGCCGGTTCCACAGGTGCCAGACGCACAGGTAGCACGCCAGCACGATGCCCGGGGCGACGAACAGCGAGGGCGTGAACCCCAGCGGCACCTGCCATGCCACGGCCAAGGTCGTGCCCAGCACCGGCCAGATCCAGTGCAGCGGTTGGTTGCGGATCCAGCCGATGTTCATCGCGGCCAGGATGCCCCAGGACAGCACGCTGGCGCTCATGCCCGCCAGGACCAGCGTGTCGGCGGCCGTCGGCCGGGGTCCTTCAAGCAGGCCATCGAGCAGGTTGACCGGTGCGGCAAGGCCGAAAAACAGGTGAAAGAACAGGCCCGGCAGGCACACCAGCCACACCAGCACCGACACCAGGATCTTGGCAGCGGTGCCCAGGCGGAAGCGCGGCGTCGGTGCGGGCGTTGCGGCAGCGGAGGCGGCCGCGGCCACGCGCGGTGCGGCAGGCAGCGGTGGCAGGTCCACGGGCGCGGCGAGCATCTGGCCGTCTGCGCCGTACGCCTCGTTCTCATCGCCGAGCACGCGCGCGTCCAGCGCCTGCGCGATCTGGTGCATCTTGCGCAGGGTGTCCTGGCCCGGGTTCTTGGTTTCCACGCGGTTGTCCTGGTGCCACAGGCCCACCTGGGTGTCCGCATCGGGCCTCCACCAGGCATCGCCCGCGGTGCCGTCGGCCTGCATCTGCGGATCCTGTGCGACGTAGTCCAGCCACTCCTGTCGCGTAATGGTCGGGCCTTCCTCGTCGAACCAGTACTGGCGCCGGGTGATGTGGACGTTGTAACCCATGCATGCTCCTTGTCGTGCTGCGGACAGCTTCCCTGGTGGCCCATTGTAGGGGCGGCGTCAGCGTGCGTGGTCCTCGGCGCGGAACTGGATGACCTTGTCCACGGTAAAGCCGGGCAGCATCTGGCGCAGCTCGAGGAGCATGCGCAGCCGCGACTGTTCGGCGCTCTCGGCCGGCAGCCCGGCAGCCAGCGCGCGCAGGTAGGTCTCCAGCCCGGCAGCCTGCAGGACCGTCTCGCAGTGCGAGCCAGCGGCGGTGGCAATCCCGGTGGCGCTGGCACTGCTGCGGACGTGCTGCTGTGCGTAGCCGAAGTGGCAGTCGAGCAGTGCGGTCAGCAGTGGGTCCGGCGTCGGCGTCGCCGCAGGTTCCTGGGCGAACGCGGGGGCGGCCGGTACCAGGGCGGCGATCAGGGTGGCGTAGAGACCCGCCTGCAGGTCGCCGATCCGCCGTGCCACCAGCGACGGGTCGCGGATCGGGCCGCCGCGCAGCACCGCATCCACGTTCTCCCCGATCAGGTCGACGGTGCGGTCGCTCACCCCGAGGTCGAGCTGGATGTCCGGATAGCGGGCGAGGAAGGCGGGCAGGGCCGGAACCAGCAGCAGGCGCGCCAGTGGCGCGGGCACGTCGATGCGCAGGCGCCCGCGCGGGAGTGCGGCCGCACCGGACAGGCTGGTGTCGGCATCGTCGATGCCGGCCAGCAGGCGCACCACCCGTTCGTAGCAGGCTGCGCCATCGGCGGTGACGTTGACCTTGCGCGTGGTGCGGTTGAGCAGGCGCACCCGCAGGCGTGCCTCCAGCTGCTGGACCAGTTGGGTGAGGGGGGTCCTGCTCAGGTCCAGGGTCTGAACGCGACCGCTATTGGCCGGCGGTACGCGCCAATGGCTTCCTGTTCGTATCCGGACAGGTCGGCAGCCGCGAGGACGGCTCGCCCGAACCGGTGCTGGAGGACCAGGTACGGCGCGCATTCGAGAACCTCAACGCGGTGCTGGGCGCGGCCGGCTGCACGTTCGACGATGTGGTCGACGTGACCGTGTTCCTGGTCGATCCCGAGGCGATCTTCGAACGCGTCTGGGTTGGCCTGCTGGGCATCGGCGCGGGCGCCATGCTGCTGATGCTGGTGTTGATCCTGATGTGGCGCCCGTAGCGCCGCGCATCGACCCGGCCTGCGGCCACGCAGGCCGTTACTGCAGTCCTTCGGCGGCCAATGCCTGCTGCACCGCCGGCCGCGCCCGCACGCGGGCATACCAGCGCTGCAGATGCAGAAACCGGTCCAAATGGATGTCCGTCTTGTAGTACGAGGTGAGCCACGCTGCCTGTCCCCAGCCGATCAAGGCGAACAGATAGGCATCGGCCACGCTGAAATGCTCCCCCATGAGGTAGTCGCGGTCCGCCAGTTGCGCGTCGATCCAGGCGAAGCGCTGGTCGAGTTTCGGTCGCGCCGTCTCCGTGTACTTGCCGGCGGCCACCGGATACAGCAGCGGAATGAAGCCCTTGTGGATCTCGGTGCCAAGGAAGCCCAGCCATTCCTGCAGGCGGTAGCGTTCAACGCTGCCTTGAACAGGAGCCAGGCCGCCTTCGGGCCGCTGGTCGGCCAGGTACTGCAGGATGGCGGTGCCTTCGCGCAGCACGCTGCCGTCGCCCATCGCCAGTGCCGGCACGTAGCCCAGCGGGTTGACCTGCAGGTAGTCCTCGCCGTGTTCGGTGCGATGGCTGCGCGGGTCCACCCGGACCAGGGTGGCGTCGAGGCCCAGTTCATTGAGCACGATATGCGGGGCGAGCGAGCAGGCCGCAGGCAGGTAATAGAGCTTCATCGGGGTGTCCGGCAACAGAAGTGGGGCCTCGCTGTGAGGCGTCCGCCGCATTCTAGGTGCGCGGTATAAAAACGGAAGAAGGCACTATTGTGTGGTGTAGGTACATAACGTATACCTGTTGCCCCTGCAGGAGCCACCATGAAAGACAATGTATCGGGCTGTTCGGTGGAGGAGGCGATGCGCCTGCTGGGCGGACGCTGGCGCCTGCTGATCGCGTCCTATCTGCTCGACGGGGCCAAGCGCTTCAACGACCTGCGTCGCGACATGCCGGCGATCTCCCAGCGCATGCTCACCCTGGACCTGCGTGCGCTGGAAGAGGCCGGGCTGATCCGCCGCACCGTGTATCCCACCGTGCCGGTCAAGGTGGAATACGCCCTCACCGACGACGGCCGACGGCTGCAGCCGGTGGTCGAGGTGATGAAGGAGTTCGGGTTGTGGGTGAAGGCGCGCGCCGGCTCAGGGCGCGTCGCTGGCGGCACGGAACTGCAGGACCTTGTCGATGGTGAAGCCGGGCAGCATGCCGCGCAGTTCGTCGAGCATGCCGATGCGTGAGGCCTCCGCGCTGTCTGCCGGCAACCCGGCATCCAGCGCGCGCAGGTAGGTGCCAAGCCCGGCCGCCTGCAAGGCCGGTTCGCAGTACGAGGCGGCCGCCGTGGCGATTTCGGTGGCGCTGGCAGTGCTGCGGAAGTGCTGCTGGGCGTAGCCGAAGTGGCAGTCCAACAAGGCGGTCAGCGCCGGGTCCTGCGTTGTCGGCGGCGCGCTGGTCTGCGCCACGGCTGGCGCCCCCAGGGCCAGGGTGACAAGCAGGGCGGCACGGAAGCGACGGGGCATGGCGGTCTCGGTCGGGCGGGCAGTGGCGGCACGGTCAGCGCGGGGGCAGCGTCTGGACCGGGGCGACCGTGTCCAGCAGCGCCGCCACCCAGTCGATGAACACCCGCAGCTTGGCACTGACGTGGCGGTTCGGCGGAAACGCAACATACAGCGGCATGGGCGCCAGCTGCCAGTCGGGCAGCACGCGTACCAGTTCACCGTTGGCCACATGCGCGGCGGCCATGTAGTCGGGCAGCCACAGCACGCCCAGCCCGGCCACGCCCGCGGCCAGATAGGCGTTGCCATCATCGACCGCCAGCAGATACCGCCCGTGCACATGGCGTTGCTGGTCGTCGCGGCGCAGGGCATAGGGCAGCACCGTGCCGCTGCGCGCGCGCAGGTAGCCGACGATGCGATGGGGGCTGCTTTCCAGGTCGTGCGGGTCCAACGGCGTGCCGGCCTGCGCAAGGTAGGCCGGCGCGGCGTACAGGCCGGCCTGCAGGTCGCCGATGCGACGGGCCACCAGCGACGGCGTGGTGATCTCGCCGCCACGGATCACCGCGTCCACGCGTTCGTCGATCAGGTCGACGTGGCGGTCGCTGACGCCCAAGTGCAGCTGGATCTCCGGATACAGTGCATGGAAGCTGGCCAACGCCGGCACCAGGACCAGCCGTGCCAAGGGCGCCGGCACATCCACCCGCAGGCGCCCGCGCGGCGTGGCGGCGGCACCGGACAGGCTGGTTTCGGCATCGTCGATATCGGCCAGCAGGCGCACCACCCGCTCGTAGTAGGCCGCGCCGTCGGCGCTGAGGTTGACCTGCCGGGTCGTGCGATTGAGCAGGCGCACACGCAGCCGCGCCTCCAGTTGTTGCACCAGCTGGGTGACCGTGGTCCTGCTCATGTGCAGGCTCTGCGCGGCCTTGGTGAAGCTGCCGGTTTCCACCACCCGGGCGAAGGCCTGCATTGCGTCGAACCGGTCCATGCGGGGCATCCGGAAGGAATTGTTTGGATTCTACAAACAGTGATGGCCGGTGTGGGGCGTTTATCCGCGGGCCGCGTCGGCCTACCGTGGCGGCAGTGCAATGGATCGGCCGCATGGCCGTTGGAGAAAACGATGGCAACCCGTGACGTGGTATTCCCGCCGGGCCGACAGGCCCTGTACGAACGCAACCGCTATTCGCCGGCGGTACGCGCCAATGGCTTCCTGTTCGTATCCGGACAGGTCGGCAGCCGCGAGGACGGCTCGCCCGAACCGGTGCTGGAGGACCAGGTACGGCGCGCATTCGAGAACCTCAACGCGGTGCTGGGCGCGGCCGGCTGCACGTTCGACGATGTGGTCGACGTGACCGTGTTCCTGGTCGATCCCGAGGCGATCTTCGAACGCGTCTGGG
>RCUH01000422.1_pt1 | contig 44701 bp, 30 predicted proteins | sample 2166191 | NCBI WGS metagenome assembly RCUH01 (sample SAMN09932848, study PRJNA488358) | compost metagenome | feature: garden; material: soil; isolation source: compost soil in an enriched community after 214 h of incubation | place: Germany: Experimental Botanical Garden Goettingen | collected... | reverse complement strand
ACTTATTGAATCTATACATAAAGAACCCCAATTAGGGGTTCTTTATAATTCATTATTGCAAAATATAGCTACCTGAGCCTTTATATTTGTTAGTTTTTGCATTCCATGTCAGGATCCCCTCAGCCAGATCCCAACCTCCTTCATTTCTGTACTTCTTCCAATACTGATGAACTCTTCCTTTGGAATCAATCTTAACTCCCTGGTCACCCATTAACTGCAGAACTTTCTTTAGAGTGCCATCTTGCAGTCTATAGACATATAACTGCGTATTTGAAGGAAAGTAAGAGTAAGTCACCGCAATATGCTTCTCTTTATTGGATACAGAGTAGATTTGAATTGATTCCGCCTCACCATAATCCTCATCACTTAAAATCCCCGTGTTGATTAATACTACTGAACCTTTAGAGTTAATGAAATAAAGGTTGCCAGACTTAGTTAAGGCAACGGATTCATACTTCTTATCTGCATTTATATCAGCAGTTTTTAAGATTTTTATTGATTCGTTAGGATACTTCTTTTGAAGAATATCCTGCGGTTTTGTGCCCTGTGCACTTGAAGTTGGAATGGAGAATGCAGAAAGTAACACAATTAAACAAAGAGACAGCGTTAAGATTTTTTTCATATAAACCTCCTTATGTATAGGGATATTTTAGCAGAAGTTAATTTCCTGCAAAAGATCAAATATTCGGGCCAGATCACCATATCGACACAAAGACATAGGCTGCTAGAACTGGCACGCTAAATAGGAGCAGAATGCCCGCCGCAGTCCTTCTGTTATTCCTATCCTGCTTGGATTCGTTCGCTTGGTTATGTCTTACTTTATCCCCTCTTAAGAATGCTCCTGAGATCAAGGCCCCAATAATCAGGGCAGAGGAGCCGACCCATCCCGCAGCCTGTAAGAAGAATGCATCGCTTCCCTTGATCCATGATAGAACACCAAGGATTAACGCAGCCGCTATCCCTCCAACAAAGCCATATAACTCACGTCTCATTCTCTTCTCCTCTCAAAAAGAAAAACATTTTTTGGTATATTATAGCATTTATTCCTCTCCCCGGTTTCTATGATTGCTAAGTGTATGCGCTTTAATATTATGATAAAATATTAAGTGAAGCAGCCTTATTAGCAAATTGATATACATCATTTAGAACTTCTCCAGGAACAGATATCGAAAGCGGGCTGAGACGATGAATTTGAATGACCTCCGCATAAATACACGAAACTTATACAGAGATATCCTCCGGAGCTGTTGGCTGATTATTTGCATCTACGTGGCTGGCACATCGGTGGAACTCTTTTTCACAAATCATGATCACACCGCCTTCTTCTGGCAGGCCGTATTTATTCCTGCACTTGAAATGACCGCACTGAATCTAATTATGGGGGCCATCTTCCGAAAAGAAACCCGCTGGACCGAATACTTGCTAATCGCCGGGGTTAATCTGTTCATTAGCATCATTATCATTTCATTATATGAACTCCCCATCGTTTTCTATATTTTAATTATTCCGATCCTTCTTTCGCTGTACTTCTATAACAAGCGCTTGATTGTGTTCGCCCTGATTCAAGCCATTCTTACAGTCATTATCATCAATGTACTTTCGCCTACTATCAGGGATGTGCTGGATCCTTCTGAATTCATTATGCTGTTCTCGATGTTGACCGCCACGGCCCTAATTATTAACAACCTTCGAAAGCATGCTTTTGCTCTGACGCAAGAACTGGTGAAGGTGACTGAGGAGAAACAGGATCTGCAGACCCGAAACACCCTTATGGAAAGACTTAATCGGGTTGACTCGGCGACAGGTCTATATAATCACCGTTCTTTTCACGAGCATCTGGTTAATGTTATGGGTGTCTCGGAGGCTTATTCGCTTCATGTTCATCTCGCCATTCTGGACATTGATAACTTCAAGAAGGTGAATGATACCTTCGGTCACGCCGTGGGTGACTCTGTCATTAGCTATGTGGCGACTCAATTGAATGAATTTCTGGATCAGAATGACTTTGCATCAAGATACGGAGGCGAGGAATTTGCGATCCTGAGCGTCGAGAAGGACACGGCCCAGTTCGTAGAGCAGCTGGAGGCGATTCGCCTGGCTATTTCACAGAAGCATTTTGACACGATGAACGGATTATCCGTCACCATTAGTATTGGAGTTCAGCAGCTCATGCCGGGGATGCACAAGGAGAACCTCTTCCACCAGGCAGACATGGCCCTGTACGAGGCGAAGAAGTCCGGGAAGAACCGGACGATCGTGGCCGGTCCTCGTGCCTAAATAAAGCGACCAACCTAGGTTGGCCGCTTTTTATTTTCAATGCCGGGGATTCATCTATCCCAGATCAGACTTACCACCGTACCCTGTCCTGGTCTCGAATGGACTTCGATCCGCCCGCCCATAGCTTGAACCAATTCCTTCGTCACAGCCATACCAAGGCCGCTGCCTTCCGTCTCGCTGTCCGTATTCAATCCCCGGTAATAACGCTCAAATAAACGTCCCATGGTCTGCCCATCCATTCCTTGACCGTTGTCCGTAAAGTCAATGCGTACTTCCTCTTGCGGACTTCCCCCAGACAGCTCAATATGCATGGTTGTACCAGGAGGATTATGATTAAGCGAGTTCGCTACGATATTCTCGATTATGCGCTCCAGCCACGGCTGATGGACAGCCATCACAATCGGCACAGCAGGTACGGTGCAGCGAACCCGGCTGGGATCATAGGCCGGATGCTCGGCAGCACGAGATACGCAGTCCGTTAACAGAATGCCTATATCCTTCTGCTCGAACACTACAGGAATGTCCCCATTCCTAAGTCGATACGTTAACCCAAGGTCATCGATGAGCTTGTCCATATAATTCGTTTTCTCCAGGATGATGGCTGCAAACTTCCGCATTTCTTCCTCAGACCAGCTGTACTTCTCGGCGGCCAGCATATGAGCGTAGCCTTGAACGGAGGACAACGGCGTCTTCAGATCATGGGTAACCCCTGCGATCCACTCTTCTCTGTGCAGCTCCGTCTGTTCTACCGCATCCCGGCCATTACGAAGTGCAATAGTAAGATTATCGACGGATTCTATCACTTCGCTAAAAACACGGTATCCGCGGCTCCGGGGCCGCTTGCCTTTCCTCCCGTCTCCACGCTCATTCATTGGAGCGGAGTCTGTATAGTCACCGCTCCCTAACCTCTCGATCGACCCGAGAATATGAAGAATCGGCGTTCCGAACCGCCTTGCATACCATGCTGACAGAAAGAAGAAGACAAGCAGAGAAGAGCATAGAAATGCCGCTATCCCAATAATCATAACCTGAACTTCCGGTTGAATATTTAACATCGGGAGGGTTCGTATTTCAGAGTTCTCCATCGGATATTGGATCACCCAGGTAAGGCCTGTTCTCTTATCATACCTTGAATCCATCACAGTACCGTACACGGCTTGATTGAGTGATCTCATAGCCAGTTCCTGTACCGTATAAGATCCAGGCGCATCAGCAGGCTTTCTCCAAGCCGCTATCTGTTCACCCCCGCGGCCCAGGACTTGAACCCATGCCTTTCTTTGAGTTAACAGCGAGAGGGTGCTCTCGGAGAAAGATAGACTCTGATTGTTGAGTTCCCCATCATCGATAAGGCGTACAAGCAAATCTTCGGTTGGTGACCGTGCGCCATATAGCAGAGTATATAGATGTCCTTCCTTTTCCTGAATCCATAAGCCCAGCTTATAGGGGAACGGCTCGCCTCCGATCCAGTAGTCTATCAGCTGTCCAGGAACATAGCGGTCGGGTAGATCGTCAGGAGCATTAAAAGACTGTATCACATTTCCCTGTGCATCCAGACTCTGCAGCCATCCCCCATCTTCACGCAGCCTCTGCAATAGAACAGGATCTGCAATGAGCCCCTTCGAGTCGATCTTGGACTCCTCAATTAGCTTCGATATCCCCATGGGAGCAAAGTTCCGATTGAAGTCAATGTCTTTGAACCGGGCCAGCATCCAGATTATAATGATGATCGCTAGAATCGCCAGCAGAGAGCCAGCCACAGCAAGCTGAACTGCGAACCGAATGGTCAATCGTCTGCGGATCATGCTTAGGTGGCTCCTTTGGGCAGGATCAGCTTATACCCCATACCCCTTATATTCACCAAGTATTCAGGCTTCGACGGATCCCTCTCAATCCTCTCGCGAATACGGTGGATATGGACCATAACGGTGTTATCGTCAGTATACGCATCCTCTCCCCATACACGCAGATACAGCTCACTTTTGCTGAAAAGCCGATTGGGGTTCTTGCATAGGAACAACAGGAGCTGGAATACCAGTGCAGGACATGTCGAGATTCGTCCCTCCACCGTTAGTGTGGCTTCCGATTCATCCACCTGAAAACGGCCAAAATCATAAATGCTAGCCGGTGGACTGCTCTGCGGCTTCGCCTGTAAGTATCTCCGCAGCTGTGCCCGGATTCGGGCAACGACTTCAAGCGGGTTAAAGGGCTTGGTTATGTAATCATCTCCACCAACGGCGAATCCCGATAGTTTATCGAAATCGGAGGTCCTGGCCGTCAGGAACAAGATCGGCGCGTCCGTCGTTCGGCGAATAAAAGGGCAGATTTCAAGCCCGCTCAGGCCCGGCATCATGACATCAAGCAGGATCATCTCATACCGCTGCTGCTCGCAGGCGGCGAGCGCAGCCTCTCCATCAAATACTAGATCAATATAGGAGAAGCCTTCCTTGCGAAGCACGGTGGCCATCATTTCTGCAATTGACCGTTCATCATCCACGATCAGAATCTTGGCATCATTCATTCTTCATCACCTTATCCGGAAGATGCCTTCATTGTATCACGCTCTGCTTACCTCCTGGGTACGGGAATCTTAACGGAACCTTAATTATCAAGCTTATTTGGGACAATTGTTAAGGAACAATTTATGCCCCGTTTGATCTGCTGTAAGTCTGGCACGCTATACTGAGTCTAATTAAATAGCTTAGGAGGATCGATCCATGAACAGGAACAAGGCAGAGAAGTTCATGTACCCAAGAATCCTTGCTGCTCCCCTGCTTATAGCTGTTCTGACTCTAGGAGGCTGCAGTACGGATAACGGAGGAGAAAAGGAGGCACAGAACGTGAATCAGCACAATGAGGCAGCTAAGGATAATACGGTAAGAATTGGCGGAAAAGAAATCGCAGATCAATTGCTTGCCGGTGAATACGAGCGTCTACACGCCCAGTTTAGCGACTCCCTGAAGTCGGTTGTCACCCTTAAGGATTTCCGTGCAATGGGCCAATCTTTTACCCATGATATTCCTTCCTTCAAATTGTTATCCAGCCTGCGGTTAAATGGGTATGAGTCTTTGGTGTGGAACGAACCCCAGGGCAGCAAAGGACTGACCGCAACTACGGATGGAAAAGGCACGATAACTGGAATTCAGATTCTGGATCATCCCTCTTATCCTGCGACCGATAATGCCTATTCCCAGACGAAGTTCAATTACCCCTTTCAGGGAGATTGGCTTGTATACTGGGGAGGTAATAATCGATTCCTCAATTATCACTACGAATATGAACAAGTGCGCTATGCCTATGATTTCTTGAAAGTGAAGGAAGGTTACTCCTACGAGGGTGACCCGAAGCTTAACCATAGCTATTTCGCCTTCAATCAGCCTGTTCTGGCTCCGGCAGACGGGGTTGTGGCTCTGGTCACTGACGGCATCCCGGATAATGAGCCTGTAGGGACAATGAATGAAGATCAGCCGGCAGGCAATGTGGTTACCATTCAGCATAACAATGGGGAATACAGCACAATCGCTCATTTCAAGAAGGGCTCGATTCAAGTGAAAAAAGGCGATGCGGTGACCACCGGCCAACTCTTAGGGAAGTGCGGCAACTCGGGAAATTCTTCGGAACCGCATATTCATTTTCAAGTATCGGCACAATCTGATAAGGCTATGGCTACGATACCAATCTCCTTTAAGGATGGCAGAAAGCTGATTCGCGCTGACATTGTAACTGGAACGAACCTAAATAAATAACGAGGTGTAATGATGAAATCCATTCCCAAGAACAAGATCCAAACCTCCTATGGAACTATCGAATATGCCCAGTCCGGCGAAGGAACACCATCTGTCATTCTCATTAATGGAGGAAGCGGACCTATCGAGGGATGGCTAAGAGTCTTCCATGACATTGCCGATCAGACCCGCGTGGTAGCTTATAACCGATTCGGGGTAGGCGGCAGCGACAAGCCGTCCGCTCCCCAGGACGGGCAGACCATCGTCACTTCACTCAGACAGCTGCTTCAAGAGATCGGTGTGCGTCCTCCCTACATTCTGGTTGGGCACTCCCTGGGAGGATTGTATGCTAATCTGTTCGCCCGGCAGTATTCGGAAGAAATCGCCGGGGTCGTGCTGCTCGATTCCAGCCACGAGCTGGATCTGGCCATCAACCAGACCCAGGGCCCGTTCATCAGAGGCCTCAACCGACTGCTCGGAATCTTCGACTCTTTCTCGGCTCACTGTAAATGGAATGAGGTGAATTATGTAGAGGGGACTACGCAGCAGATCGCTAAGGCAGGTCCTTTTCCTGAGGTTCCGTTATTCGTGGTCTCCGGGGGTAAAAAGCCGCCTATGATGCCGGAAAGTGCCTTTGAAATCCGCCAAAAAAATCAGCTGGATTTAGTAAGCTTAAGCAATCAAGGGAAGCACATTATCGCGGCTAACAGCGGGCACTTTCCTCAGTTCTCTGAGCCAGAGCTTGTAAAAAAAGTTATAAGTGAGTGTATACATGCGGCTAGGAACTCTTTGAAAGCTCCTAAGTAGACAGATTAGTATTCATATCCTTTGGCCTTCGCGAAAATCATAATATCCGCCAACCCGCCAAATTCATCCAGGCTGGCATTTCGCAATATGCCTTCCCGTGTGAAGCCAGCCCGCTCGGCAACCCGGCCGCTCGCCTGATTGTTGGCTTCGCACCTAATCTCCAGCCGCTTCGCCTCCAAGTAAGTAACCGCAAAGTCTGTCACTCCATGTACGGCTTCTACCGCTAGACCTTGGCCCGTACGCGAGGTTCTAAGCCAGTACCCAATCTCAAAATTACGAATATCCCAGTCAAAACGATGCAGCCCACTACTTCCAATGAACTCATTCGTGTTCCTGTCAAACAGGTGCAGGACCAAATCCGTTCGTTCCAAAAAGTTAAGCCTCGCTTTACGCACATAAGCCTCTGATTCATCCGGAGTTGGAAGATTCCTGGCGAAAGGCAGCCACGGTCGAAGCTCATTTACGCTTTCACATATAGCTTCATTAATTAATGCACCATCTCCATAACGGGGAGCCCGTATGATCAGGCGTTCTGTCTCGAACTCTTCCGGAAACGAAAGCAAGATAGGCTTACACATCTAAAATCCCTCCCAATTCATAGTATATTCCAAACACACAATCGACCTTTCATTTCTAGCATATATTGTAGAAGCTTCAAAATGAAAGGAAGTGTATTTATGGGTACAATAATTCAACGAGTGCTGCCCAGATTAGCCCTTTTTAGTGAAGAAAATTTCCGCGGAAGAAGAATAGTTTTTAGAGGTAACATAGCTATTCGTAATATCGAGAGAATTTTTGACGAACCCGAAAGTTTAAGATTTCGGTCCAACGGCAGAGGTGCTACCCTGGTATTATTCTCACGCAATAATTTCAGAGGCAGGTTTCGGGTCATCCGGGTAAGCAGAAATATTGCTGATTTAGAGAAGGCAGTAGGCTTTGAGGTTAATTCCATTATCATGTCAAGCACCCGGTTAACGTTAGAAGAGATCAGACTAATTCGGCGCACCGGGCGTCTACCAGGCAGACTCCGCGTTTTTTAATGTTGTGAGCTTAGTGAATCGCCCTTATACAAGGGCGGTTTTTTTATTGTAATTCCATATCCATGAGAACAAACAAAACATAATCTAATAGTAACCCAAAATATGTAAATAAAAAATATATTTAAACTTCCTCTATGATCCTCCCAATTCTTGCCTTAAAATTAGAATATTCAAATCTTCGAATACGAATTAGCAAAAAGGAGAGCACGCATTTCATGCTAGAGAGTCATAATCACTCAGGTTCTTCACCAGTTAGAAGCCGCCACCATTTGCAAGCAGACTGCGAGAACTGCTTCGGCCTGTGCTGTGTGGCCCTGCCCTTCGCGGCGTCCGTGGACTTCGCGGTGGACAAGAACGCCGGGCAGCCCTGTCACCATCTACAGTCCGACTTCCGCTGCGGTGTTCATAATAATCTCAGGCCGTTAGGCTTTCGGGGATGCACGGTATATGACTGCTTTGGCGCAGGACAGCAGGTATCCAAGGTAACCTTTGAGGGACGTGACTGGCGTACACACCCTGAATCGGCCAAGCAAATGTACGAAGTATTTCCTGTAATGTGGCAGCTCCATGAGCTGCTCTGGTATCTGAACGAAGCGTTAACCTTGGAGCCTGCCCGCGAAATCCAGAGTGATCTCGAATTAACTCTCGCCGAGACGGAACGCCTCACCCAGCTCACTCCAGATTCTCTTATACAGCTGGATGTGGCAGCTCACCGGGCCAAGGTCAATATTCTGCTGCTGAGGACAAGTGAGTTCGTACGAGAGGATGCCCAGATCAGATATAAGAATCCTCAAGGGCGCCAGAAGAAGGGCATTGGCCGGGGAGCAGACCTCATCGCAGCGAGGCTTAGAGGAGCCGATCTCAGGGGAGCCAACTTGCGAGGAGCCTACCTTATTGCCGCAGATCTTCGGGGAGCCGACCTGAGATCCGCGGATCTGATCGGGGCTGATCTCCGGGATACCGATCTCAGGGGAGCCAATCTAATGGGCAGTATCTTTCTCACTCAAGCCCAGGTTAACGCAGCCAAAGGCGATGCAGCCACAAAGCTGCCCCCCTCACTCGTTCATCCTGCACACTGGCCTACCTCCGGCAAGTAACACGGTAAATTTTATTTCAAGTGTCACTGAACCCTGACAATATGTTGTCAGGGTTAGGTGCGTAATATGGGAAGTGCGGGGGCGATCCCGCTAATGCCTTTCACCTGGTCACCCCTTCCCTTCCCGGGTTCGGCTTCTCTTGACCTGATCTTGACCTTAGATGGAATGTGCCCCGGATTGCCAGAGCCTGGGAAGAGTTAATGAGACGACTCGGCTACACGCAGTACGGTGCCCATGGACGCACCAGATCTTGTGGCAAGCGATCTTCAGGCATTTTTCCGCCGATTCAGATAAATTATAAAGGAGGCACTGGATATGAGTTCTGACAACCCCGCCCCACCGAGCATCTCTGGCAAAAAGGAGGTACCCGTGCTCAGTCCCCGCGCCCTAAACCGGGCTCTGCTGGCAAGACAAATGCTGCTGCACCGCGTAGAGCTGCCTTCACTTGAGATCATAGAGCGGCTGGCCGGGCTGCAGGCCCAATCTCCGAGTGCCCCCTATTTCGCCCTCTGGGCGCGGCTTGAGGGATTTAATCCAGAGGAGTTATCTCATCTTCTTCAGGAGAAAAAGGCGGTGCGTATAGCCTTAATGCGCTCCACCATTCATCTGGTCTCCGCGGAGGATTGCCTATCTTTCCGGCCTGTGCTTCAATCGGTTCTGGATCGCAGCTTGCAGGGTGCTTTCGGTAAGGCTCTAGCAGGCTTGAATCTTAACGAGCTGACTTCCAGAGGAAGGGCCCTTGTGGATGAGGCCCCGTTAACCTCTCAGCAGCTTGGCCAAAGCCTGCAGGTCATCTATCCTGAGTACGAACCTTCAGCCCTCGCGGCTGCCATTCGAAATTCAGTTCCGCTCGTACAGCTGCCGCCCCGCGGATTATGGGGGAAGAGTGGTCTGGCAGTTCATACCACTGTGGAGAATTGGCTTGGTCAGCCGCTATCCCTCGCTTCATCCGCAGATCAGATGGTGCTTCGTTATCTTGCCGCCTTCGGTCCAGCTTCAGTTAAAGATATTCAAGTCTGGTCAGGACTCACCCGGCTGAGCGAAGCCCTGGAGCGTCTTCGGCCGCAGCTGAATACATTCCGGGATGAACACGGGGCCGAGCTGTTCGATCTGCCAGATGCACCAAGACCTGATCCCAATACGCCTGTCCCACCGCGATTCCTAGGCGAATTCGACAACATGCTGTTATCCTACGCCGACCGTACACGAATCATGGACAATAGCATTCAGTCGCGTGTATGTACCAAGAACGGCTTGGTCAGGTCCACGTTTCTTCTGGATGGGTTCGTCTGTGGAACTTGGACCATCAAGGTCGAAAGAGGGCGTGCTCTACTCCGGTTAGAGCCCTTTAAGCCGTTAACGAATCAGGAGAAAGAGGCGTTGACTGAAGAAGGTGCACGGTTGCTTCACTTTGCTGCGCCTAACGCTAAATCTCATGACATCCAGTTCGCAGCCATAACCTGATCGTCTTTTGATCTAAAGGTTCTTTTTCTAAAATCCCCATTTCATCCTGGAAGGTCAACAAGGGCCAGCCGTAGCTCCGATAACGATATGTTCCTGCATATATACAAAAATCCCGGACCGCCTCAGCAGTCCGGGATTTCTATGTTACTCAGTCAAATTTAGCACCACTTAATCTTAAGCCGTTGCTACGTCAAGGTCTACATCCTTGTTGAACACTTCTTTGTCGTTCTCGCCAAGGATTGTACCTGTAATCACACCAGCAGTGATAGAATCGTTGACGTTCAGGGCGGTACGGCCCATATCGATCAGCGGTTCAACCGAGATCAGGAGACCCGCCAGCGCAACTGGCAAGTTCATAGTGGAGAGTACGATCAAGGAAGCGAAGGTAGCTCCGCCGCCGACTCCGGCCACACCGAATGAACTGATGGTTACAACAAGAATCAGCGTCAGGATGAAGTCCCAGCTGAGAGGATCTATTCCGACGGTTGGCGCGATCATGACAGCTAGCATTGCAGGATAGATCCCTGCGCAACCGTTCTGACCAATCGTAGCACCAAAGGTTGCCGCCAGGTTGGCGATACCTGTTGGAACGCCAAGCTTCTTCGTCTGTGTCTCCACATTCAGCGGAATGGTTGCCGCACTTGAACGTGAAGTGAATGCGAACACGAGCGTCGGCAGCACTTTGCGCACATATTTGGCCGGATTGTAGCCGAACAATGCCAGCAGGATCAGATGGATAATGAACATTATAATAAGGGCCACATAAGAAGCACCAACGAACTTAATCAGCTTCACGATCGAATCTGCATTCGTTGTAGCAATCGTCTTTGCCATCAGGGCGAGAATCCCGTAAGGGGTCAGCCTGAGCACTAAAGTGACGATGCGCATAACTACCGCGTATACGGCATCTACCATTTTGCGGAATGTATCTGCCTGTTCCGGTTTCTTTTTATCCAGACCCAATACAGCTATCCCAATAAATGCGGAGAAAATAACGACAGCCAGCGTAGAAGAACGACGGGCTCCGGTCATATCTTCGAAAGGATTGGTAGGAATAAATTCAAGAATTTGCTGTGGAATTGTTTGATCCTTCACATCGCCAAGACGCTCCTCCAGCTTCGCGCCCTGCTGCTGCTCTTTATCCCCGCTTTGAATCTCAATAGCCTTTAGATTGAAGCTAAGGCTGGTTACAATACTCACGGATGCCGCAATCGCTGTAGTAATCAGCAGTACAGCAATGATTGAGGCACTGATTTTACCCAGGTTCTGCTTACCCTTTAGATTCATAATTGCCGAAATGATCGACACCATGATCAGCGGCACGACGATCATCTGGAGAAGCCCCACATAACCGTAACCAATCAGGTTGAACCAATCCGTTGACTTAGTAACCACATCCGAATCCGGCTTCGATACAAGCTGCAAAATAACTCCGAACACGATTCCCAGGCCGAGTCCAGCAAATACACGCTTGGTAAAAGACACATGCTTCTTCTGCAACCAAAGCAAGAAGCCCACAAGAACCAGCATAACAACTACGTTGAGTATTACCCAAAATGTAGTCATAATAAATTTCCCCCTCTAATCACACTAAATATGAATTATTACCCTTCTCTAGTACAGGAAGAATCCGTACAGTACCAGAAAGATGAATGTGCTCGATTATTGTAACACAATGTCGACTAAATTTATAGGATTAATTTAAGTATGCATTTATGTATATGCTTGAGAACTGAAATATTACACCATGAATCACTCTTTTTACAAGAGATAGCTGCGAAAAAGATCTGCCAAAGCAAAAAACTCACCCCCCAGAATATCTGGGGAATGAGCCCGACACAACTATCAACGGATGCCTTGTCAGGAAGCTACTTGGAAGAGTTCACTTCTCCCAGCTGCATCAGTGATTTCTCACCCACAAAATCCGCCATCGATCTTATTTCCACCGCTGCTGCCGCAGCTGGTACAAATGAGCCTACTCCGGATTGCCGAAGCTTGAACTCCACAGTTCTTGGCTGACCCGGAATCAAGTCGAAGAAGTTGTCAGAGAAAATGCCTTCCTCAGGCGTGGACAGCCATACCTGTCTGGCCAAGGTATCTGCCTCCAGCGTATAGACCGTAACGCCGTTCTTGCCTTGGCTCTCGGTCACCTTGATACTTGGCTTAACCAGCTTGAGCTCTTTCTCAGGTGCCAGGTAATGCTCTCTCGCTGCAATTACGTCTGCGCCCTGCTTCAGAGCTGCCGTCAGGATCACCCCGTGTGGATCATGGTCTCCAAGCAGCTCTGCTCTAGAGATACGGAAGACTTCTGCAGACTCGCCTGCATCCAGAGCCACTGAACGCGATCTTTGGGCAACCAGTTCTCCGGAAATCATGCGAAGCTGGGTAACAAGCTCAGCCTGAATCGCTGTTCCCAAATCCGATACAGCGTGGAAGATAATGTTATCCTCGGTTGATTGTACAATTAGCACGACAGGGGCAAAACTTCTCTTCACCGCATACTGCAGCGCTTTCCAGCGCCCTTGATAATCCATTCCCGCCCATGAAGCAACCGGCCAGCAGTCATTCATCTGCCAGTACAAAGTACCCATACAGTAAGGCTTGCTGCGGCGGTGTGCTTCAATAGCCATTGTAATCGCCTCGGCCTGCAGAACCTGGCTCATGTAGAGGAATGACTTAAAGTCCTTGGGTTCGGGCAGGTACATATCCATGTATTCCTTGATCAGCAGATTCCCGCGGCCGTTCTTCTGGTGGGCCAGCATAATCTCGGACTCGAGCTCCAGCGCCTCTTCCGGTGCATACTCGAGAACCGACTTCAGCTCAGGGAAGGACTGAAATCCATACTCACTCATGAAGCGCCCTACATTCTTATTGTAGTTCTCGAAGGGTTCAATCGCATGCCACACGCCCCAATAGTGAATATCTCCATCCCCCGTTGTCTTATATGCATGCTGTTCCTGATCTCCAGTCAGATTACGGAGAGGGGAGGAAGGCCAGTACGTGATGCCTTGGGACAGCTCAGAGACGACCTCGGGCAGCAGCTTTCGGAAGATCGCTTCATAATCCGCCCACAGCTTCTCCCGAACCTCCGGACTGTAATCCTTCTTCCAGCCCCAACCTGCATCCTCCACATAATGCGCCCAAGCCGAATCAATCTCATTATTCCCACACCACAGCGCGATGGAAGGATGATTGCGTAACCGCTTCACATTATCTTTGGCCTCTGCACGGACGCTGCTTAAGAATGCTTCATCCCCGGGATACATACTGCAGGCGAACATAAAGTCCTGCCATACCAAAAGGCCATGCTCATCACACAGTTCATAGAAGACATCCTCCTCATAGATACCGCCGCCCCATACACGAAGCATATTCATATTCGATTCTACAGCAGTTACTATTTCATGTAGATATCTCTCATGAGTGACCTCATCTGAAAAGCTGTCATTCGGAATGTGGTTCGCACCCTTCGCATAGACGGGTACCCCATTCAGCTGGAAGTAGAAGGACACGCCCGCCTCATCTTTCTCACGAATGAGCTTCAGGTCTCTCAGACCAGTCCGAACGGATTTTTCTGCGAGGGGCTCCTCCTCAAACAGCAGTTCTGCTTGGAAAGTGTACAGACTCGCTTCCCCCAGGCCTTGGCACCACCACAGGTCAGGATTTGCAATCTCTACATTCACTGATACCGTAGACTGCCCAGCTGTCACTTGAGCCTGATGTCCCCACTGCTCACCGCCAGCTGTTATGCGAAGCGTTCCGGCCCAGTTCGCCTCCGCATTCACTTCGGCTACGACTGTCAGCTTGGCCGCTTCGGGAGTAACTTCATCCTGACGAATATACAAATCGGTAATCTGAAGCTGTGACCACCCTTCGAGCCGAACTTCACGCCAGATTCCACTAGTTACAAAGCGGGGACCCCAATCCCAGCCATAATGGTACGGAGCCTTCCGTGCAAAAACACTTACCTTCTTGTCCTCAAGTCCGCCAAGCTCAGACTGGTCATTCGGAGCTGGCAGGGCGTAGCCCAGCTTCTCAAGCTTGGGAAGGTCCTCATGAATCGGTGAGCGGAAGCGAATTCGAAGTGTATTAAGTCCTGGCTTAAGCTGCTCCTTAACATCGACTTTCCAGATACGGAACATGTTATCCGCCGCCAGAATAGGCTGCTCATTCAAGTACACATCCGCATAAGTATCAAGACCTTCAAATACCAGGTCAATACGGGATAGCTGCGCCATCTCGGGTCCTACTTCAAATTCAGACCGGTACTCCCAGTCCTTCTTATCGATCCACTGTAGATCATGCTCATTCGTACCATGGAATGGATCAGGAATTAATCCGTTTCGTAGTAAATCTGTATGCACACAGCCAGGCACTACTGCAGAAAGCCACTGCTGCTCGTCACATGCTTTAAAAGTCCAAGTGTTTAGTTGTTGCTCTATCATCGCTAGGTCCTCCCCGTCGTTTGGGATAACATTTATTATTCATAACAAATGTATCACCTGTTAGGGTTGATTACAATAACAATTTATAAAACAATACCATTTTGTTATGTTATTTGTTATGTTAAGGCGCTAACAAAAATCAAATTAGCAAAAAAGACAGCTTTCCCTGTTAGGATGTGCTGTCTTTGTATTTAAGAACCCCTTTTACCCGGGTGATTTGGATTGGATTTAATGCCTCATTCCGTTCTCTTCACGAATAATAATATCTGTTGAGACCATCTTGCGCTCATACGCAAAGTCCGGATTCTGAATCCGCCACAGGATCTGGTCGACGGCACGTATCCCCAGCCGCTCTTTGTTCACCTCAGCTGTTGCCAGTAGTGGCAGCTCCACATTGAGATTGTCAAAGCCGGTTACCACACAGCGCCCTGGAATTTTGATCCCTTTAGCCGTTAGAGCCTCAACTGTAAATGAAGCCATTTTGTCATTCGCACACAGGAACACCTCAGGAAGCTCCCGGGGACTCATCTCCATAATCGTCTTCGAAATATCCTCTCTTGCCGGAGATATCAAGCCTTGAGACTGATTACCCTCAATCCCCTTTTCTTCAAGGAATGCCCGATAGGCTGTCCAACGCTCCCGAAAGCTCGGCGCGTAACCAGGATGCCCCACGAACTGAAAGCTCTTGTATCCTCTATTTAGAAGAAGGTTCATAATCTCGTTGATGGACATAAAGTTATCCGTGAAGACCGTATCGCATTTCAGAATCGGGTCCATATGGTCGATCATAACCACTGGAATTCTCAAGCGGTCAATCTCGGCCAGAATGGAAGAGGAGACAGTCCCCACCGTAATAATTCCACTTACCGCATCCGGATTGATCAGTGAGAAAATATCTTCGGTCGAAGGCTCAGTCAGCGTAATAATATCGATCCCCTTCTCATTCAGCCGTGCAGAGACTCCATCAAAGATTGGCCCCCAGTACAAGGAGTCCCGATTTTGGAATCTAATATTCGGGAACAGAACCACAATGTTCCCCTTCCATTTACTTTCACCCTCTAAGGCAGGCTCCGGTATGACACGCTTAGATCCATTCTTGAAATACCCAAGCTCGCTGGCTGCCTTTAATATCGTCTCTCTTGTCTTGTCACTGACTCCCGATTTCCCGGCAAGCGCGCGGGAGACCGCGAATTTGGATACACCTACAAAGTCCGCAATCTCTTGAACAGTAACTTTGCCCTTCATCCGATCACCTATTCTTGTGTTTTCACTTCACACCCAAATTACTTTTCATATTATCACAAATTTAGCCTTCCATAGCAACATGAAAGCAAACAAATTATGATATCATTTGATAACAGGGCAAATGAAAGTGGTTGTTTTGTTAGGTTAGCAACTCCCTCACAAAAAACAAAAGCAGACCACCCTAGAATTGATCTAAGGTAATCTGCTTAATTTGTATAATCGATGTGCGCTCCAGGGAAGGGCTGATTATCCATGCCTAGTTCCTGATGTTATTGTCCTGCTAGGAATAATGCCGACTAGGGCTATACTCCAATAAATTGAAGTAATTTCTATAAAACTCATTATTTCTAATCAGATATTCATGATCCCCATAAGCATCAATTTCTCCATTTTTCAGTACTACAATCTTATCGGCATCTTTAATCGATGTTAGTTTGTGCGATATAATAATTCTTGTACATTGTATTTCTTTTAAATATTCATCAATTTGCTTTTCATTCTTATAGTCTAAAGAACTGGTTGCTTCATCAAAAACAATAAATTTCGGATTATTTATAAGAGCTCTTGCTATTGCAATTCTTTGCTTTTGCCCACCGGATAAATTTGTCCCCGATTCAGATACTAAAGTATTAAATTTCATAGGCATATTCATGATATCATCGTATACATTAGCCTTAATGGCTGCCCTTTCCAGTTCCTCTTCAGGCACTTCAACATCATGAAGTATAATATTTTCTCTTATAGTCTTATTAAATAGAGTAATTTCTTGTGGAACAATACCTATCAAGCTTTTCAAATATTTTGTTTCAATATCAAAACTATCATACTCATCAAAATATACATTCCCAGAGGTTGGAGGATATAATCCGACTATAATTTTAGCCAATGTACTTTTGCCACTACCGCTCTCTCCAACTAATGCCACTTTCTCTCCTGCATTAATTTGTAATGTTATCCCATTTAATACAGAACCTTTTCCATATCTATAGCTAACATTTTCTAATCGAATATTTCCTTGTAATTCGGGCCTTTCCCCATTTGGATTAGCCTTTTCTTCCTCTTCAACTAACACGTCATGTACTCGGTTCAAATACATGCTCGATGTGACAAAAGAGGAATACAGCTGGAATAGAGATTTGCAAATATTAAATAATTGAATCGACAAAGTATACAGCATAACAATTTCCCCAGTAGTTAACATCCCTTGAAGATAGAGATACGCACCCAGCCAAATAACTAATAAAGGAGAAAGTGTCTCAAATGCTCCTATTGCAGTCTGGATATAATTAGAGAAATTCTCTTTTCTTTTAACCGATGTAATAAAGCTCTCTAATTTTTTCTTCCATTCTTTATATACTAGTCCCTCAATTCCATTAATCTTCACAGAGAAAATGTTGAATATCATCTCATTTTGGTTAGCATGTAACTTTGACGTATTCATGACCTCATTATTGGTGAATCTAGTCAAATATCTTGTATTCACTAGAAGAAGCAGACCGTAGATTATAATCAGGGCGCAGCATAACAATGCAATGATTTTAGAGAAAACAAACATATATACAAGCACAAACAACATGAAAAATATGTTCATTGCACTTGTAATTACTTCTGTAGATAACGTGTTCCTTATTACTCTAATACTTGATGCACTGTATAATATATCTCCTGATGAACGTGATTGAAAAAAATGATACGGCAACTTTAGTAAATGGGAAAAGAAGTCATCCATAAATTTGAAATCAACATTATTATTGATGTACAAGACAGATTTGCCCTGGACTAACCTTACGATGGTCTGAAATGCTACAACCATTATTGCTGAAATTAAAACAAGACTTACACTCAGTGTATTGTTACTTAATCGATCAATAATCTCCTGCATAAAATAACTTAAGATTAACGTTATTCCATACAAGAAGATTGAAGAAAACAAAAATATGGTCATAGACTTCTTGTTTTCTAAAATGTACTTCAAATAAGGGCGCCACACATTTACTCTTTTTCGCACTTCAGTCTTTTCTGTTCGATTTACTTCTATAATGTAGTTACTAAATTTCTCGTTGAATTCTTCAAATGATATTCTAACTTTATCGAGTCCGGCTGGATCATAGATCCAGACGCCTTTTTTATCAAATTTTTCAATAACAACAAAATGTTTTTCTTCCCAAAAAGCAATACAAGGCAAGCCAAAGTTGTTCGTATCTGTTGCTTCAATTTCATAGGTTCTAGCTTCAAGGTTTAATTTATCACATATCTCCATGATATCGAGAAGACTTAACCCGTCTCTTCCTGTATTCCCGATGTCCCTTAATTCTTTTAGAGTAACATTCAACCTGTGATAACCAGATATCATAGCTATGCAACAATACCCACACTCAGTCTGATGTAATTGTCCAACCATTCTTATCCTGTTCTTCACGTTAACGCTCTCCCGTTAGATTAGTAGACAACTTAAAAGCATCAAACTTCTAGATACAGAATCTTAGGAATATCGTTACCTAACATAGAAATCAAGAAATATACTAAACCGGCTTCACCTAGATAAAGCCCAAGAGACTCGGTATGCACCCCTAGACCTCCAACATAATCATCCCAACTTTGTGGGAGATAAAAATAGTTTGCAGGTAAATTATGAGCGTAATTCAATATCAAAAAATTGCCAAGATAACCATGACATAGAGAGTAATTGGTAAAGTCTCGAATTGATTTTTCTGAAGAATCTTTCAATTTATCTAACATTAGAATTTCACCTGGGATCTTGTGACTCAATTCCATTCTTGATATATACATACCAACAGATCCTTGACACCAATAATCTTCACTATATTTATTGTCATTCTTCCTAGTATCGGACCATTTATTGCTTACTAAGTCGTATTTTTTATTTTCCATATGAATTAGATCTTCTAACATATTTTCGGGTATAACAGTGTAGGAAGATGCCAGATTCAAAGCAAATACAATGCCTGAATAACCATGAGCAAAGCCAGTACGATAGTCCTCATTAACCCTTTGTCTTTCCAGTTCAATTATTATATAATTCGTGATTCTCCCTATATTTATACTTAACTCTTCTGTTGTTGACTCCTTATTAACTCTGCATAAAGTAACTAATAAGCTGCTTATACCGCTAACAAAATCTATTTCCACAATTTCTTTTTCTAATATACTGACTACCTTTGCTGAGAATTTTATTGCTAAGCCGACTGCTTTTGATATCAATACTGCATCATTTCGCAATTTTCCTAAGTAAAGATAAGTGTAAATAATTGAACCTGTGTTACCAAATCCACAAACATTATTCTCATGTTCAAGAACTTTATTTTCATTATCAATAACATCTTCAATTAAGAGGGTATAATAAGATTCATACTTCTCAGAATCAATAAATTTAGATAATAAACCGAATAAAATGGCCATGCCTGTAATACCATCGTATAAGCCATAAAGCATATATCCTAACTTTGCTCTTTGTTCAGTATCTGTAATGTGTGAGAACCACTGAATCCGACCACTCTGTAATTTGGTAGATTTATTCAAGATATCTTCTGTCCAATATTCTATTTGCTTTTTAATTTCTAACTTGTCATCATTGTATATTTTCAATAATTTAGCTGAGTCTATATATTTTGTATCAACATCCGTTTTTGATAATTCAAATCCTAAGGATAGTTTTATAATTTTAATTTGTAGCTTTAAATCATCATTATTTAGACGATTGATTTTTTCTGTTGCACTCTCAAGTGGAGAAATGCGGAAATAATTATCGATTCGAATATCATTAATCGTGATAGAAGTATTACCAATACTAGTATAAAAGTAAGGCACATCGTCATTTACCAGACTTTTTATTTCTTCATTAATGATATCTAACCTGAACTTCTCCGTTTGATATTCGAATAATAAATTAAATAGTTCTCTTCTCTTGTCATGACTTACTAAGTACTTTGGATATTTAGACATATTAAGAAATTCCGAATAGGTTTGAGTTGCACGTAGAACCACTCTTATCGTGTCGTTAGTAAAAATATGGATATAATCCGAAAATTCATCTTTAGAATTTTGAATGATATTGTAACAATAAGTAAATCCCTCGCAAATATCATCAATATAGTTGATCGCTTCTATTTTCTGTCCCTGGAAGGTTGGAATATTACTTTTCCCATCAACAACAAAGGGTTGTTTAACAAATTGCATTTCATCGCTCTTATTGTTGACAAGTTTTAACGATGAATATAAATTGGATACTTGTCCTTCCTTCCCAGATAAGCCGCTTATTTCAAAATCCAATATTTCTCCAAAATCCATCGGGAGCATCATGGTGGACAGGACGGATGTCTGATAAGATTTTGAAAGTTCGTCTTCTTCCTCTTCAGGTACTATATTAGAAAAAAATGTTTCAATATCCACTAACACCGGATATGATTCATTAGCAATTAAATTTTCATAATGGAAATCATTAGCATTCAGAATATACATAAGGGCTATATTCATCCCTTGCCTATAATAAAAATCATGGGCTAACTCAAGGCTTTCTAATTCCTTATTACTCATATACTCTTGCCACCCATAACCTTGTTTGCATAAAACTTTAGGGTACCTTAATTGTTGATTAAGATTACTACTTTTTGAATTGATCCATTCTAGCAGCTCATTGAAATGTTCCTCTATATTAAGTGCTTTTGGTTTGTACACTAAATTTCCCAAATTAGTTTCAACTATAATCACACTTTTCCCATTATTATGAGAATCTCCAAACCCAAATTTATATCCGGTAATAACAAAATTACCTTGAAAGAACGTAGATTTTATATCATTGTAATCATTAATAATATGAGTCAAAATATTAAACTGTTCCTCTAATATTTGGTTGAAATTTATGACTATTAATGAAAACATCTCTGGATATTCTTCTAGTATTTCAAAAAAGCCCTCTTCGTTACCTAAAATCTCATTGTCAAAGAAAGAATATCTCTCTTCTTTAGTATCTCCTAGTAATACACCACTAAGTCTATTAATATTTAACTCTGTTAATAAGGTGTTTGAAGACACTTCTCTAATTTTGTAAATAACTTCATCCGTAATTACTTTAAAATAATTAGAGTCTATAATACCTGAAGTAACAAAATCATTAAAACGATCCTCGATAAAGCGCTTCAAACAGTAATAAAAGGGTGCATAATAATTACGAAAGTATTCTTCTGATATTCCAATTTCCTTTGAATTACTGCTAAAGTATTCTTTAAGTGAAATTTTCAAATCATCATTATTCTTTATTAATGGAAAAGAACAAATACTGTTCATAATATTAGCCCCTTTTTATCACATGTGTTGAATTAGTTTTCATTTACTAAGCAAAGCAAATTATAAAGTTAGCACGACTTTGACTAATTTGCCTTTTAAAACTAAACTTAAGTAGTCCTTAAACTAGCACTTACTAGTGCATGCTGTTGATGGACAAAGTGCAGCTGAAGCAACACCACAGATCCAAGATGAAGTAGTGATTGGAATTGATGCCCCTACTTTATCCTGCAATTCTCTTTCTTCTTTCTCGCAGATAAAAGTATTATTTGCCAAAACTTCTCTTCTAATTTCTCTTTTTGTCATAATTGATCATCCCTTCACAAAGTTTTTTAGTAGTTCTTTTATATTAACTTTTTGTCAAAGTCGTACCCATATTTAAGGTTCAAATTATTTCTTCTAATGTGAATATAAATAGTGGTATTTCCCCTTTATGTCCAATAACTCATCATGCGTTCCTTCTTCTACAATTTCTCCCTTTTCCATTAGATAAATTCGATCACAATTCTTTATAGTTTCTAAACGATGGGCAACAATGATTGCAATGTTATCTTGACTTAAGATATTACTCATAATTTGCTTTTCAGTAGTATAATCAAGATAGCTTGTGCCCTCGTCAAATATTAGCACTGTCGGGTTATTTAAAATTGCTCTAGCTATTGCAATTCTTTGTCTCTGGCCACCAGATAAATCCACACCTGAATCCGTGGGCACAGTATAATATCCCATAGGGAACTTTGAGATATCCTGATCTAAACAAGCATCCTTGGCCGCTTTGATCACATCTTCTTCACTATAAAAATATCGTTGTGCGCGTATATTCTCTAAAATTGTATCCGAATAAACATGCATATCTTGAAGCACACTTGATACCTGCTTACTCAGAGAAATTGTATTTATCTCACTTAGGGGTACATCATTGTAATAAATTGGGAGGTCCTTCTCTCTATACAATCCTGCCAATAACTTTACAAGCGTGCTTTTACCACAGCCTGTTAAGCCTACTATCGCTATTTTTTCCCCACAATTTATCGTCATGTTAATATTTTTTAATATCAAATTTGCATCCTTGGTATAAGAGAAGTTCAAATTTCTTACTTCGATTGACTTTACTTTTTCAATTTCTTGAGTGCCATTGACTTCTTCCGGATGTAATACAATATCATTAATTCTTTCAATGAAACTAGCGTTAACAATATACTCACTGTAGGTACTAATTATTTGACTTAATAGGGAGATCGACATAATAGTGAAGGTTTGTGCTATAACAATATCGCCCAAGGTTATTTTTTGATATATAACCAGGAAAAATCCAATCAGGAGTACAATCAACGGAATAACAATATTCATGGTGTTCGTGAACGATGAAATGACCCCTTGGTAAAATTGCTTTTGCTTTCTGACTTTTTGTAATTGCGAAAATACATCTTGCCATTTTGTAAATATCTCATTCTCTGAACGCATCACTTTGGTTAGTTGGATAGAATGTAGAGTTTCAATTTGAATACTGTTAGACATTGAATTTAGTGTGAACTCTTGTTGACTTAGCTCTTTAATCCTGTTAGATACACTGTAAATAATCACTTGATTCAAAATTAGTAGAATTACATGTACAAAAAATAGATTCACTGATATTGAAAAGACGTAACCTATTAAGAGAACAAACAATCCTACATCAAAAAACATTTTTATATATTTATCTAACAAAAAATCCTTTAATAAATTCACACTGCCTAAACTGGTCAATAACTCACCATTTGTACGGGATTCAAAAAAAGAATAGGGTAGGCTAAGTGTTTTATTGAACGCCTCAGATACGATCTTCTTTTCTGTATCAACTCTTAGAGATAAAGAAACAAGTTCCCGAATAAAGGCTGCTACAAACACGATTAATAGAAACAATAGGAATACAATTAAAAAGTTGCCAAATGTCTTCAGGTGCCCATTGATATCTCCAGAGGTTACAGCACCGGTTATGCTGTTGATTAATCGTTTTGAATATTCAGCAGAAAATATAGTAACTAAATACATGAATATGGATAAAAGCAGACTTGCAATAATCTTCTTAGTTGATGATTTTATGGAAGAAATGAAAAATTGCCATTTATTTTTGAACTTAACCTTGGGAACCTTTATCGAATTTTCTAATTGCCCTGCCTCTAACAAGATGTTTGAAAATCTCTCCAACAGCTCGTCTTCCGAGTACGTTTTTCTTCCCAGTTCAGGATCTACGACATAATACTTATTATTTTTTATTTGCTCCAGGACAACAAAATGTTTATTATCCCAAAAAAGTATAGATGGAAGATTCACATTTTTGAGAGCATCAACAGCATTATCTGTTTTTATTTTTAAAACCTTAGCTTGAAAATTATACTTTTGAAGGTATTCTTTCATATGGAAGATATTGACTCCATCTCTTATAGAACCAATATCATTACGGATATCTCTTAATTCTATATTGCAACCATAGTAATCCAGAACCATTTTTGTACAACAAAGCCCACATTCATTTGGCTGCAATTGCCGAATAACTTTAATCCTCTTCATTTGGCACCCCCTATGAAAGTTAATTTTCCCATCATCTATACGCTCTGGAGGTGCTTCATGAAAGGTTCCATTTACATCGAACGCTTAACTTCCTTATAGAGTAAAGAAGTCAAACACCTGATCAGGATATAAAAATTGTAAAACTGAATATCCCCAGCCCGAAACACCAATTACTAAACCTAAAGATTCTGAATGAGAGAGAACTTGTTTCTCCCATTTTTTCTCAATTGTATTATAAAAAATATTCACATAAGTTCTTAAACATTGATTAAGAAGATCTTCATTTCCAAAAACCGTTGAATACTTTTCAACTATTTTCAAGCTTCCTAAATCCCCATGACAATAGGAGGGGTTGGCACCGAAGCCTTTTTTTATCGTGATATCAACCAGGTTTCTAATATAATTCTCATCTCTCAAAACTTCTGAATTACTTTCTTTGGCAATAATTTGAGTTAATAATAACCCTTGAGCTCCATGGCACCATCCATACGAGTATTTTTTGGAACCAGGTATATTTTCCCAATTGTTCGCTTCCTCATCATAGGCTGAATCAATATAATTCGATATCTCTTTTAAGAAGTGACTATCTACAAGGTTATATCCTAGGATCTCTTGTTCTACTGCTTTTAGCTTTATAAGAGATGCCAAAATCCCTGCATTGCCATGCGCATAACCTACATAGGCTAAAGTATTCTTATTCTCCCAATAACACATATTGTTCTGACGTATAGCATTTTCAAGCAAATTTCTATAAGCTTCTTCCAATAGAGGCCGTACATAATCCCGGTACTCAGGATACAATTCGTTTAGTGCAATTAAACTTGTAATTAATCCACTAGAGCCTGCAAAAATATCATAGTTGTTACAATTCTTCACCAATTTCATTAGTCTAGCTAGAGAAGTATTCATGATCTCACTGAAGTTATTAATAGGAATTATTTTGTTGATAACCCCAATACTTAGTAACAGCCCACTAGTTCCGTTGTAATATCCGATATTTCCGTTCTCATACAATTTCTCTTGTTGTAAAAAACGGATATTATAATTAACAGCCTTTAAAACTGTCTCTTTGTATTTTTCGTTTTTTGTAAACTTATAAAGATGGGCAAGAAATAGCGTTATTCCTGCATTACCCAAGTACATGTCATTACCTACTGGACCCACACCAAATTCGGATTCTTCCTTCCCTAAAATAGTGGTACTTATCCAGGTAATGGATTCATCGTTAGGATACACCGCTCGTCTCATCAAAAGATTACCAATATTCTCGCAGAGCTTGTGTGCCCTTTCGAAATCAATCTTATTCTCAGCAGCTTCAGAAGGCGCGAAATTAATATCAGTTCGATCACCTTTATATTCTTTAAGCCTCATTGCTTGGTCAATTAAGATTTTCTGATTATCCAAGTCATCTGGCGACATTTTCTCTATCTTTAAAATTGAACTTTCTAATGGAGTTTTGTCTGACAGAATCCCTAACTTGTCATTATTTGCATTATATATTTCCAGTTCATCCGTATACGCGTAGAAAATTGGAATGTCATAATTCATTAATTGATCGTACTCACTATAAACAAATGACATTTGATTTTCTCTTTCATAGGCTAATTTACTAAATAGAATCTTCCTATTTGTTTTGTTCCCAAGAAAATAAATGTTTTTACTTAAAATCATTAACTTCGAATATAAAAATGTAGGTCTTAAAATGACCCGTATCTTTTTGCTTTTAAAATGATCAGAAACCATGCTAATGTAAATTGATTTATTGTTCAAAATCCATTTATAAAAATATTCAAAACTATTTTGCATGATTACATTTATTGCAGATAGTTCGGAATCGCTAATTTCTTTAATTGGATTATTCTCACTTACTCCATTAAACCCAAATTTCCTGATATGCCGTGGTTGTCCATTTTGATCAATATTAAACTCAGAAAATTTAAATGGAGAGACTTTTTGTTTTTCTGCACCGATGCCGCCAATTTCTAGTGAATAGTCATCTGAATCATAATTCTTGACTATTTTTTTAGGCAGAATTCCAATGTCCAGCACGGTAGGATCAGATGATTTAATGATTTCCAAGAATCCCTGATCATAGAGATTCTCATTCAAGAATATATTGGAGTGAAATAACGATTCTAAATCAACTAATACTGGGTCTTTTCCATGGGCAATAATATTTTCGCTGTGAAAATCCGTGCCATTGAGCGTATACATAATGCATAAAATGTACCCCAATTTTTCATAGTATTGTTCCAGTTCCTCCGGGTCTCTAACTAAAACGTGTTCTATTTGCTCAAAGAAAGAATATGTATCTCTGCTAATAATTTTGATCCTCTTAAAATCAAACTTCTCATCATATAGGTATAATTTATCTAGAAAATCAAAAAATTTAATATCAAGTTCACCGGTTCTTGGTTTGTAATAGACAACACCTTGATTAAAAATCAATTTACCCACGCTTTTCCCATCGGAGTGTGTATCCCCGCTTCCAAGCTTGATATCATTGAGTTTCAGTGATGAATTGGTGGCCGGCAGCAATCCCTCTATATTGTGCAGGTCAATAGTTACGTTGCCGATAATCTCTTCAATGTATGATAAATAATTATTAATACGCAGTGTTATTAGTGGAAATAGCTCTAAATACAGCACTTCACATTGGCTTCTAAACAGCTCTGTATGAAATACTTCTTCAACAAAGATTTTGAGCATTTCCTCCCCATTTTTATTGTTAATGCTGTCCCTCTTATCGTTAAAATAAAGAGTAGCCTCATCAATCAAGAAATACCACAAATCGTTTTCCAGTATCTTTTCCAATTGCTCTTGTTGGGAATCTATAAAACTCGCTTTATCCTCTATCACCGCACTGGATTCTACTAGTTCTGTCAACTTCAACGAGAAATAATCCAGTTCCTTCGTAAAAAAGTTTTGTTTCTTGTTACTCTCTTTTAATCTCCCAATCCCCAGCTCTTTCATTTCGTTCTCTTTGTTAATATTGTCGACTTGATTATCAATTGGCTCTCCAAAAAAATTCTCAAGGTGTGATTCTAACTTCTCTTCACTTTGAATTCCTATTAACGATTTCCAAAAAGGGAGTACTTCCTCTTTACTTAACTTCACAGTCTCTCCTCCTGACATTAAGTAATAAATGGGGGTAGCTGGGTACATTCGTTTTTAAAATTTACTACTAGTTACAAGCGCGTTGGCATTCTTTTGTCAGAGTACACCAGCCGCCATTATTGCCCAAATAGTTACTCAACGTAAAGGTGTTGGTTGTGCATCCACCTTGAATACTAAGATCAACTTCGATAAGTTCTTCTGCTAGCACCGGAGATAACGCTTCCATTTTTGAATCTTTATTAAATACGATAAATGGGTTTCTATTCTCTAACATATTAATTCCTCCTATAATTGGGATATATACCCAGCTGCTTTTTATTATAGAATTTTTTTATTAATTGGCAACCATTTTTTTAACTAAAATAACATTTTTATCCTTAAAAACGAAAAAAAGTATGCAAAAAAACATAATCGTATAACTACACTTTACTTTTTTATAATTATAAATTACACTGTTAATGGAAGTAGTTGTTAATAATGGGAAAGTCACCCGACTCCATGATTAATAATATTTATAAATTCCGTGTATTAATAAGCTGTCTCAAAGTGAACTTGCACAAATAATTTTGATATATCAGCTGGATACTACTATTTTTGAGGCTTCAAAAATCAAGGGGGAGATTCTGTGAGTGCAGTAATTGAAGTTGAAAATTTAACCAAACAATACCGAAACATTGTAGCTCTGGATAATGTTAATCTTCACATCAATGAGGGAGAGATTTATGGTTTGATCGGAAAAAATGGGGCTGGTAAGTCTTCCCTGCTTCGAATTCTATGTGGACAATCTACCCAATACTCTGGGAGTTTGAAGTTGTTCGGACAAACAATAAAACAGGATTCTAATGAGCGAAAAAAGATCGGTGCGCTAATAGAATATCCAGCCTTCTACCCCGAGTTAACCGGGAGACAAAATCTTGAATATTACAGAATTCAAAAGGGGATTTCACAGAAGAACGCTATTGATAAAGTACTTAATGATTTGAATTTAATCCCTCTGGCGGATAGAAAATTCAAACAGTATTCACTGGGTAATAAACAGCGACTTGGGATAGCCCTTGCATTATTGGACAATCCAAAAATTTTAATTTTAGATGAACCCACGAATGGGTTAGATCCTATTGGTATCAAAGAAATACGAAAACTTTTATTAGGAATAAACAGAGACCACAACATTACGATTGTGATTTCGAGTCACATCCTTTCTGAACTTGAGCAGGTCATAACTAAGGTTGGTTTTATTGATAATGGGAAATTAATTCAGGAACTGAGCATGGACGCATTAAAAAATAGATGTAAACGTTCAATACATTTAAAAGTAACTAATTACGACAAAATATATCATCTTCTAAAAAATAAGTTGAAAAATTGCGAAGTCAGTCAATTAGACAATTTTGAGATTCAACTATCCGGTGACGATATTGATATTTCAGATATATCTAAAATTATTTTTGATGCAAATGAAAAAATACTTTCCGTTCATGAAAGTACCGATTCATTAGAAGATTACTTCTTTCATTTAGTAGGAGGTGCAGGCAATGAACAACTATCTGAAAAGTGAAATGTATAGAATTAAATCAAAAAAACTGATTTACCTGCTGCCCTTTTTACTTGCGGTAATTCCTTTAATCGGTATAATTTTAGTTTGGTCTGTTGGACATTCCAATCCTTCTTTCACTTATAATAGTACTGGATTTTTATACAGGTTTTGTCGAATTTCGTTTAATAGTCTTGTGCTCCTGCTACCTTTTCTAACGATTTATCTTTTTGCGAACGAGTATTCCAATGGTACATTTAAAAATGTCGTGGCATCAGGAATTAGCAGAAAAAATATTTACCTGTCGAAAATCACCGTCATTTTTTCAACATTAGTGCTGCTCAGCATTATTGACTTAATCATTATTGTGTCAGCTATCGAACTGTTGTTGCCACACAAAGATCCTGCCGAAAAAACCCTATTTTTCCAGAATATAATTCAAACCATACCACTGTTCATTGCATCCTTCTCTATATCTATCATGCTGTGCTTTACAGAAGAAAAAATAGTGCCTAATTTAGTTAAATATTTTTTAATCATATATATTATCCCGGTTTTTTTAGGGAATTTCGAAAATATCATCACAGAAATCAAACCTTTTCTTAATATATTTCCTGTTATTCGGATAGCGGGCAATTTGCCTTTTACAATGGAGAATATGTTATTTAACTGGTTAGAAGCTTTATTCTATTTCGTACTTGCCTTTGTTATTGGCCTCACCATTTTCAATAAAAAAGAAGTATAGGCGATTATAATTGTCAAAAATAGCCCTGAATCCGTTATATAGACGGGCTCAGGGCTCTTTCTGATGAAATATTACATCGCTTGCTTACCGATATACACCAGATCGGCGAGAACAAGAGCTGAGTAAATTGGTGCAATCGTCTTGCCAGTTTGTGATGCGACTTTAGCTCCAAAGGCTGCCAAGCGGACAATTTTCTCCTGCTTATTCTTGGCTTGTTGAATAGCTGTGACCCTATCAAGCAGCTTCTTCACTTCGGTCTGCTTCGTAATCCACTTGTTAGATGCCCCAAGATTGACCAACTCGTCCAAGTGATCCAAATCGATCGTCTCCTCAATCGTAAACGAAGATGAAGTGGTATTTCCCGCAGCATCGGTGGACACAACCTTGAGCGAATGCTTGCCCAGCTGCAGCGTCCACGGGGCCACGCCGCTTAGATCCGTAACGGTTTTGCCATCCAGCGTGTACACGGTCTTGTTCACACCACTGCCCGTGTCTTCTACCATTACCGCAGGAAGGGATGCATCGGTCTGATAGAACTTGGCTCCAGTCGGGAGAGTAATTACTGGGCCCTGCTTATCAATACGAATCACAATCGTCTTGGACGCCTCGACATTCCCCGCCTTGTCCACCGAGCGGTATTCCACTACGAATCTGCCTTCTTCCGACAGGGTTACAGGTGCGGCAGCGATAATCCAATCCCCATTGTTAACGCGATATTCGCTGCGTTCGACACCCGCACCTTCATCGGTAGCCGAGAAAGCCAGCGTAACGGCCCCAGCATTGAACTCGGCTTCGCCTGTCTTGCCGTCCACTGCAACCTGTGTCACAGGTGCCGTAGTGTCGGCCAGTTGAACCCCATCTTCGGAGATCGTCTTAAGCTGATACGTACCCTTGAATATAGAAGAGATGCCTGTGATATTCACAGTGGTTCCCGCTGGATAGCGCTGCTGGAATGCAGCTGCGTCTATACCAGTTCTGCCATCCACCCGCACATGCGTGGCGGCTCCATCCCCTGAATTTGAAGCCACATCGAACTCAAATGAGCCGGCTGGAGCTGCTGCCTTATAATTCTGAATGGTCACATTCTGAAGTGTCACCCGCTGCCCTTGGTTGCTGTCGGTTAAGGCCGACTGTACAAGTGGCTGGGGCAGCTCGGCAGTCCCCTTCTTCTCGATCTTAACCGGACTCTCCAGCTCGATCTCGCCATTATAAGTCGTCTTGGCCGCACTGATGACGATATGATCACCTGAACGGTATCCGGCTGTGCTTTGAAATACATAAATACCTGCGCTGCTGTCCTGCAGGTAGAATCCTTGGCCGCCGAATAGACCGGGCTCTGTCGTAATTGTGCCCTGAACGGTAACCGCGGTACCGTCAGCTGCCTGACGTGCAGTCGCAATCGGCGTCACGGCTGGCACGGTTGGCCCATCATCAGGAAGCGGCTCCGCGGGTACATTCGCAATGGTTACACTCTCTGTGATCACATTGCTGCTGCCCTGCTTCAATCTAAGGCTGGCCGAGCCGGAAGAACCTGGCTTCAGCTGTACGTTAAGGTCTGCAGCGGCATGTCCAGCCGCATTAGCCGTCATACTGAACGCTGGGCTGTATCCATAATCTGACCAGGTTCCATCCGCATTCTTAAATTTAGCAATTTGCGTGCCTCCGGTTAGGTAGATCCCTACCTTTAGATCTGACAAGGTCTGCCCTGGAGTCAACCCATCGGCAGTGAGCCGAATCTGGAACTCCTGCTCACTGGGCAGCTGCTGCTGCTTAACGAATCCGTAGACCGGCTTCGCATCGGGAAGCTTGGTTGATCCATAGGAACCCGGCTTAAAGGTAGCTGGGTCATACCATTTGTAGCCAGCTTCCGGGGTTGCCCACGGCTCGGACTGCGGCTCTACCGAATTCGCCGGCTGCTCGGATGGCAGCAGTTCTGTCGGTGAATCCAGTGTAATACCTGGCACCTCGCTCAGGCGGGTATAGGCTTCCTTGTTCGCCAGCCATTCCACCGTATGAACCAGAAAAGCCGCGTCATCCACTTCTTTAAATCCATCATAGGTTGTCTTGGACTTTCCGTTCTCTTCGCGTACGTATTTCGGCGTGGCATCCTCAACCGGTGATGAATCCCCTATGAATGCAGCCTTGCCTAGACCCAGCTTCGAGATTGCTGCAAAAGGTCCCTCAGCGCGCCCGCCCCCGTTATATACGCCGCTGTCTACCGCATTCCCCCATGCGGGAACTCCGGTTGGCACATAGACAAGACCTTTGGCCTTTTGCGGATCGAGGATCGCTAGCGTAGAGCCTGCGTGGACCGCGACACTGCTGACTCCGGAAGTGATCCCGAACGACTGGTCGGGACTTACAATGTCACTGGCATTGACGTCACCAAGCGCATTATAGCGGAAGCGGAGCCCGAAGTTATCAGCCAGCCAGTCAGAGCTGGCAAGTCCCTGCATCGCGGGAGAAGCTGCCTCTTCAGCGCTCATGCCTTTGGCTGGATTATCCCAGGCTCCGCGACGGTAGCCGTTGAACACCTCGGAGGAATCCCAGCGGTTCTTATTCCGGTCCGCATTATAATGATCGGCAATAAAGAATACGCCCCCGCCACTCTTCACGAACTGGATCAGGGCATCCTGCTCCGACTTTTTGTAAGGAATGTTCGCTTCTCCAATCACGAAGACGTCATAATTCTGCAATTTATCATAAGTCACTGCCTGCTCCCCAAAGGTATAGGGAATTTGTCGCTCCAAAGAGTCTACGGTGAATCCGTCATTCTTAAGTCCATTCGCGAAATCGGAGAATGCCCCATCAATAACCCAATCCGCCGCCCCGGCCGTCTGGGCATGTGCGTTATCGAACAGCACCTTCTTACCTTGTCCATTCGGGAGCGTTACAGCGGGTGCCGCTGCCAGCTGAACCTGCTGTACACCGCTGTCTGCCTGCTCGGCACTTGCGGTCTGCGGCAGCAGTCCCGTCAGTCCGCTCAAGGCAAGTGTGCCGGCCAAGACGGCGCCAAGCAGCTTCTGTCTCCATGTTGTACTCATACGTTATTAATTCCTCCTTTAATATGGAAAATATGGATCTACTCTATTGTAATAGATAACTAAGATGTTAAGGGGCTATCTTTGTAAAGTAGACATGAAATGACAGAGTTGGTTCAATTAAAATTCGCGAAGGTTAATGATCATTATGCTGAGCGATTCTTACTATCACGTAAAGGTTGGTGTACTGGATGCCCAAGGGAGATTTATTGATCATTGGCGGCAATGAAGATAAGGAGAACGACCGGGAAATTCTGAGGAAGTTTGTCGATATTTCCCGGGAAAAGAATGGACGCATCGGCATCCTTACAACAGCTACAGAATATCCGGAAGAGCTTGGAAATACCTATTGTTCTATTTTTGAAGAATTGGGTTCATCTGAAATAGTGCTTTTTCATATAGATACCCGCGAGAAAGCGGAGGACCCCAAAAAAGTCAAGCAGCTCCAAAGCTGTAATGCCTTATTCATCACAGGCGGGGACCAGGTTAGACTTACAAGCATTCTGGGAGGAACCCTGTTCTATACGGCACTGAAGGATCTGTGGCTGCAGAAAGGCTTCATGATTGCCGTCTGCGCCTGCCACCCAGCGTCACCGGGGACGGGGTGCTGGCCATCCGCCAGCTGATTGAAGCGGAGAACTTGAAGTGCTGCGTCAGCTTGGAGTTCTGTCTTCGTAAAGAGCTGGGCCAGCTCGAAACCTACCGAAATCCGGTCATTAAGAACCATCTTGGAGAAGCTGTTGGCCGAATCGAGCCGGTATTTACCCTTCAGCAAGTTTAGGGGAAGATAAGAGCTCAACTAAATTCAACTATGTTGATCTGAGTTGATCTGTTTGGATCTGTACAGGTTCGAATAGGTTCGATGCAAATAAATTCGATTAGTTAGGATAAGCTAAGGCTCATCCAATTCGACAGTACTGCCTCGGCAGCTCTGTTTTGACACAACTAGGATAGGAACCTTCAAGACTTTGTTCACTTTACACGGTATTGAAGGTTCCTTTTTGTATCCCCTGGATAAATTGAGGGGCAGACTCTGTAGTCTTCGCGTCCGGAGTCCATTCAGACCTTGCTTCCAGCATGTAATCCATAAGAAAAAAGCACCGCCCCGCTGCATCACGCAGCTGTAAGGCAGTACTCTCTTACACTCTATATGTTATTTAAGCTATATTCTATATTCCGGCCTTATCCATCATGCCTCTTGCGATCCATACTCCTGCGGCTCCAGCCTGGGCCAGCCCGCGGGTAATTCCAGCGCCGTCTCCACCGCAGTACAGACCTTTGATCTCGGTCTCCAGTGCCGCATCCAGCTTTGGACGGGCGGAGTAGAACTTGGCTTCCACGCCATAAAACAGCGTGTGTTCCGAAGCGATGCCGGGCGTTACCTTGTCCAGCGCTTCGATCATTTCAATCAGACTCTTCATTGTATTATACGGAAGCACAAGGCCGAGATCGCCCGGTACCGCCTCTTTCAAGGTCGGCTCCAGAAAGCCTTCCGAGATTCGGCTCTGGGTGGAACGGCGTCCGCGAATAATGTCACCGTACTTCTGTACAATAACGCCCCCGTTCGACAAATCGTTCGCCCGCTGACAGATTTCCCGTGCATATTCATTTGGCTTATCGAAAGGCTCCGTGAATTTATGTGATACGAGCAGTGCAAAGTTGGTATTGGATGAACCCAGTGCCGGGTCCTTGTAAGAATGGCCGTTCGCGGCCATCACACCGCTATGGTTCTCGACTACCACGTGACCTGAAGGATTGCTGCAGAACGTCCGGACCTGAGTACCCACCGAGGTATTGTAGATAAACTTGCCTTCATACAAATGTTCATTAATCTCTCTCATGACAACGTCAGAAGTCTCTACACGAACCCCCACATCGACCTGATTGTTATACATCTTGAGGCGGCGTTTCTTCAGGATCTCGGTGAGCCAGGCCGATCCATCTCGTCCCGGAGCAATCATGACCAGGTCGGCTTCATGGGTCTCGCCGCCCCGAAGGGTAATTCCGCCAATGCGCAGCCCGCCTGCTTCATCTTTGGCCGTAATAATATCTTCAACTTCCGTTTTGAAAGACATATCAATACGTGTTCTCAAATACTCATAGATGGACTTCAGAATCTCCAGATTCTGCTCCGTACCCAAATGCCTTACCTGTGCCCGCAGCAGCTTGAGTCCGGCGGCATAGCCGCGCTGTTCAATCCCCCGAATCGCGTCCGTCATTGGATCGGTCACGTTCGTCGTTGCGCCGTGCTCCAGATTGATACTGTCTACATATTTAATCAATTCGAGTACCTTGGAGGGAGCGAGATAATCAGTCATCCATCCGCCAAATTCGGTGGTAATATTGAACTTCCCATCACTATATGCGCCTGCTCCCCCGAAGCCTGCAGTTATAGAGCAAGCGGGCAGACAGCCTGCGAATTCTTTCTTGCCCGCAGCCGGCGGACACAGCTTGATCTTCTCTTCGAGGATCGGACAGCGCCGCTTATAAATATCATGGCCCTTGTCGACCAGCAGCACCTTCCAGTGAGGGGCCTTGAGGCTCAGTTCATAACATGCGAATATCCCTGCCGGACCGGCACCTACGACGATTACATCATATTTACTCATGGTTCCTCCTGAAGTATACGGTTTAGTGTATGAGTCTCTTGATTAAGACGCAAAAAAATCCTGGCTATATGTCATGGACTAACAAGCATTTCGCTCCGTAGTTCATTCCATATATGTGAATAGGTATGCAGCGGCACCCTATTCGTAGCCAGGAATTTATGGTCCCTTGTAGAAACCCTCAATCCATATTATTGAGGATATACGAATGGTCAATTTGAAGTTGTAAGTGCCACCAAAGTCAGATGACATCTAGAATCATAACGAACGAATACGAATATGTCAATACATTTACTGTCTAATGTTCGTATTTGGTTTTCATATCTCATTGAAAATAGTTAACTTTTGAATATACAACAACTAAACACGAACAATGGGAAGGTAACAATAAAAAACCCACATTCCAACAACCTATACAGGTCAATTGAAATGAGGGTTTGTAGATGGGTCATTAGAATTGCTTCAAGCTGCCCAACTATTTTTACTCAGTAGCTGCAGCCTTGCTGATTCGTACAAAATCCAGACTAGCAGCGCTAATCTTGCTGCCTTCAGGAATGCTGTACGCCTTGCTAAGCGTTGCCGTCATCTTATTAGGGTAAGCGTCTGGATTAACAGACGAGCTTCCCCCTGCTGAAGTACCCACGTTCTGTGCATCTGTCTTCGCAGATGATCCACCCGCTTTATTCCCGCCGCTTGCAGGGTTCCCGGCTTGCGAGGATGAATCGTCTGTCTTAGATTGTCCATCTACAGCTCCGCCAGCCGCGGCATCACTCTTGCTATCTAACGAACTCTGAGCTGTGCCGTCATCCTTACTGTCTACCGAGCCCTCAGCCGTTCCCGCTGCCTTCTTGCTGCCGGATTCCATGCCTGCCGGGTTTGTGCTATCTGTTGTTCCCGCAGCAGACCCGCCTGCCGCCGCAGAATTCCCGCCGCCGCAGTTGTGAGCCAGATTGGAAAGCTTCAAGTTCTGACTTTCCGCCTTTGCCTCTGGAGTGGTTACAGTAACTGACTTGGGACTGAAAGCTTTGCATTCCGAGCTCGACTTAAATAGAAACACCAGTCTTGTAACGTCCTTGCCGTTTTTGTCTTTGACCTGCTCGGCGTAGACGGCCCGGTCTGGTATTGGGACGCTAGGTGCCGGCTCGGTAACATCCGGCTTGTCCACGGCCGGAGGGACTACAGCCACAGGTACCTTCTTATCGAAGGTCCCTGACAGCTGGAGTATACCCAAGGTTCCTGCGAGCAGCAGCAGGATTAATACACTGAACAGGATCGGTTTCTTGCCTCTGCCGAACATTCTGGCCAGCGGAGAAGCAAGCTCCTGCCTGGCTTTCTCATATACCGGCTTCAGCGCCCGGCCTGCCTTATCGAAGTGCTCCTTCCAGTTCGCCCGCTTCTTGAATGCATCCCGGTCATGCCTCCGGAAATACGCCAGTATGGCGGCTTCGTAAGCCGGAGCAAGCTTGGTTCCCCGTAAATACAGCGGCTGCCTTTCTGACCATGCAAAGAACCGGTACACCGTAACTGATTTGCCCGCATGAGTCCGCAGTGCATCAACCAGCGGGGCATAATCCAGAGAGCCATCCTCTCCTCCCCGGTAGTAAGCCAGGGTAAGCCGGTCGAACCGCTCAGCATTTACTTCATCCCTCAGCCATCTGCGGCCAACCTGCTGAATCTCATCCATTTCTGTAGGCTTTAATGCATCAAACACAGGTACATCCGGTTCAGCCTCACTGAACCAGGCATATAAGGATTGCAGCTTAGCCAGCTTTGATTTCAGATGCCCATCGAGCCGCTGGGGGCCATAATCCCGATTTGCCCCCTTCAGCAAATCCAGGCTCAAAAGCTTCTCTTTTGTAAGCTTATCCAGATCCAGTTCGATTAGCAGCACACGCCGGGCCGCCTCAGCGAGAACAGCAGAAATCCCTGTTCCTCCCAGGCCGAATTGGCCTTTGGCTTCTTTGGCTTCTTTGGCTTCTTTGGCTTCTTTGCCCTCCTTGACCTGCCTTCTGCCAGCCTCGGACAGCATACTCCAAGGATCGCTCCCCTGTACTCCTAAGGCCGTAGGCTCTCCCACTTGCTGCCTCATCTTCAGCTGTCTCTTCTGCTCCTGCCATTCCTCATACTGGCCCGTCTCTTCGGGCCGTTCCTGCCGTGTACCGAGCATGAGAAGCACCTCATTCACGGCCGCAACAAGATCCTGCTGCGCCTTAAGCTTCCCGATCATTTCCGACCGGGCGAGCTCCTTCAAAGCAGACTTATCCCATATACCCGGATAAAGCCGGTCCCATTCCTGTACAAGACTCACGACTTCGCGGGCCCTTTCGGCAGCATGGAACCTTCCCTCAATGTAAGGCTCGAACAGAATCGCTGACAGTTGATCATCCTTCAGCACCTGATCGAAATAGGCTTTACGCAGAGAAGGGTGATTCTCAATTAAGGCATAGAGCCTTACAAATGCGGTCTTGTCCTTGACTGCGTTGACGGCAGCCCGTATGAAATACTCCACGATCTTCCGTTCATTGCTTTTCGGATCGATCCGGTAGTAATCCTTGATGCATTCTGCCACCGCAGGATCAGGGATCTTGCCGGATTTGACATAATCAAACTCCCGGTCGAAACGTGCTAGGAACAGATCATTCAGACGCTCCTTGGCTGGGAGCGCCCCGGCTGGGCGCAGATACTCCAGCATGCCGCTGAGGGCAGCAATTTTATGCTTCTCATAGAGGGCTTCATCGCCCCCTTCAATTTGGTACAGCACACTGAGCTCATGATAGGCGGAGATCGACAGCGCCTTCTCAGAACCCATATCCTTCAGCATAATATCCGCGAACCGGTGGAAATCCTCCAGCTGATCCAGCCTTCCAAGCCGGGACCAGACTAGATCCAGATACGGCTGTTTCGCCCAATCCAGCTCCATATTCGTCACACGACCAGAGGCGAGATCGAAGGTATAGTCCTTCTCGATACTACGATCCCCATAACGCAGACTGCCGCGTTCAACAAAAGAAATATGGATGCCTTTCCGGCTCTGCGGCTCTTTGGCATACGTAAGGAAGCCGAGCTTCCTGCGATACGTATGCGGCAGGGCCGCATACAGCAGTTCAAGCAGGGGGATCGCCGCTTCCGATACATAGGAAGCTGGAACATCCAGCGCCACATAGACTTTGCGTCCACTAACTGCCGAGGACATAACAGCGGATAGCAGCTGCTTGAACATGGTCTCCGGGATATGCAGCTCCTCCAGCAGCTGCACAGGGTTCACCTTGGCAGCGCCGAGTGACGCTTGATCTACAGGAATCTGGTCCAAGGCAGTGATCTGCTCGCCCTGCTCAATATTATAGCTGTCTAAGAAATCGGCATGGAGATAGGATTGGAAATTCAGGACAAGCTCCTCTGATCTGGAAGAAGGAATTACATAATTATGACTGAAGAAGGCGCTGCGCAGACCCGTAAAATCAGCAGATTGATAGATGCTGCGGCCCAGCACCGTATCCCCATTCTCTGCGTGGAACAGGTGAACGGCGCCGGGATACGCCGAGTTACTCTTCTCACCGCGTGCGGTAAGCTCTGCGGGTGCATCGTAGACACAGAACGGATGCAGCACTTTTTTGATAAAAGAAGCCTCAAGGCCTGCTGATCTGGCTACCGTATCGAACCCTTCGGTCTGACGAAAGATGCCGCGCCGTTCGCGCGTATAGATCTGCTGCTGGATCGGAGCGAAGTGATTCACTACGCCTCACTCCCCTCGATGTAATTCAGCTTATACAGCAGCCAGATGAACGGCTCATCGACCCGGATCGGGCTGACGACCCCCTGCAGCTTCTGATCGACGGGGTTGCTCCCAAGCGCCGATACCGCGAAATAGGCGGTGTCCTTGAAGTACACATCCATCGTGCCTTTGAATGGACGATCCACCTTCTCGATCAAGTGACGGACCTCACCGTCAATGTTCTCGAACTCCGTCAAATTCAGCGTCCGGCGGTGGACGGCATTGTTGAAAATGTTGCTGTTCTTCTTGATGTACTCCCCTTCCTCATCCGCCAGCGCATGCAGCATATCACTCTTCGTAAGTACGACCGCGGTTGGAATATCGGTCTTCCCTTTATCTTCATAGGCGATGAAATCCCCGAATAAAGTCAGCACCACATCGCGCGGTTCGTCATACTGCGACACCCACTCGCCCGGCTTGTCGCCATGCTTGATGCGTATCTTCTCGCGGATCGAGCGGATCTGCAGAGGATCGACCATGAACAGAATCCCGGCGGAATTCTTGATATGCTGGCCGTGCAGGCCGAGATAATCCTGATCCACCATACCCTCGCCTGCCACATCGAAGAACACCAGCGTCAGCGGCGGCTTGGACTCATCCTTGAATACAAATTGGAAAATAAACGGCTCCTGCATCTTCTCCTTCTGCGTGGAAGCGAGCAGGTCTCCGCGCTCGAACAGCGGCTCCTCATAGGAGGAGCGGAACTTCCGGCTGATCTCGGCATTCAGCGGCATACAGGCCGCGCCAAAGTGATCGGCTGTCTCATGCTGGAGCGTATGAATCAGCGAGGTCATATACACAGATTTCCCTGCCTGTGATGCCCCGATAATAGAGATAATATTGCTGGGCACCTTCCCTGCCGTCACCGGCAGCTCGTTATGACACCTCGGGCAGAGTCTGCGGCGGGTGACCACGCCGTATCGGTCACTCAGGCCGATCAGCACATTGTCCGAATACATGCGGTGCTCTTCGTGAATATCCTGAGGGTGCAGAATCGCTTCAATATCATAGACTGTATCCAGCCCGAAGCGCTCCCGGTATTTGTTCAGCTCGTAATCCTCGCCGAGAGCATAATCCTCATCGTCCTCCCGGTGATGAGCTGCCCGGAAAACCACTTCTTCCGGTGAGAATTTGCTGAAGCAGTAAGGACATACAATATCGTAGAAAAGCGGGCGCTGAGCCGGCTGGGGTTTCTTTTTGAACATATTGAAAAAACTCATAGCTTCCTTCCTCCTTCCATGCCTGTTATTCCGGAATTAATACATACGTATGGCCGTATCTGGGGCCATCAGTGAAGAACAACCGAACATGATCCTGCTTGCCGACTTCAATGACAGGCAGCACATTTCTGCCTGCGGCAAAGGGAGTGACGAACGGATAGACCGTTCCATCCTCCTTGCTTGCCGGATAGCCTCCCTGCTTCTTCACATAACAGAGCACATCCTTGGCAATCGGGACCTCGGAGGTCACTGTAATCTGTACCGTCTTATATTTGCTGAACAATCCGCTCTTCTCGCGGACCGAATAGTAGATTCTTGCCTTACCTGTACTGGCTGTAGTCCGGTTCTTGCCGTCATGCTGGCGGACCAGGATGATCTCACCCTGCTCGGTCCATCCGGCGAAGACCGTATATTCAAGCTGACCGATCTCCTGGATCCGGTCATGGAACCCGTTGTTGGCCTTGTACTCGTCACGAGTGTACAGCCGAAGTGCGCTGACTGTTGGAAGCTCTTCGGAGAGGTCTGTGTCAGTCCTCACAGGTGCCTTATGAATATAGACGGACTGAATACCTTCAGGCCAGCGCCAGCGCAGGGTGCATCTGTCTTCATCAACCCGGTGGGTCAGCTCGCTGATTACCGGGGCGGATGGTTCATCCCCATCGATAAACCGCATGCTCTTCGCCTCCTGTCAAAAAGATTCTAAAAACCCTTGCTGCGGGTATCGTTCGGCCGTCCGGCGAAGCTTCCTGCGCCTCCGGTCTGTCCGGCACGCGCCCTTCCGCCCGAAGCACGATAATGCTCCTTGATCGGCACGATCCAAGCGAACAGCGTGATTACAGCGGCAAGCACCACATCCGCCGTCAGACGGCAGAGAACATCGGCATGCTCGTGACCGCTGAGGCCCAGCTCAAGGATCAGCCCTGCCAGCAGTCCGGAGACTGCGCCGCCAATCCCAAAGCTTCGCGCCAGATACCGGTTGTCGAACATGAGGCCCAGTGCGATTCCCAGTGCAACGCCAATGATAAGCAGTGCTGCAATTCGCACAATCATATAATAGACACTATCCGCCGCAGGGCCGGTGCGCTCGGTGACCAGGGTGCGGTCTCCGATTGTATCGTAAATCTGCTGGAATACGAAGCTGAGGTCTCCCGCGTTGGACACATCGCTGTAACTTCCACCCGTCTGTGAAGCAATCGTCTGGAGCAGATTCGAACCGCTGGAGTCGACCAGATTCAGCCCTACTGTATTCACCGCAATATGACGGCTCTTATATTCGGCCAGGGTACTCTCCATATCCACGTTGCTGACACCGTCAGACAGCAGAATAACCATCGTACCTTGACCGCCCACACTCTGGTCTGTGATATGCTTCATCGTCTCAGTCAGGGCAAGCCCAATATTCGTTCCACCATCCGTTGAAGGGATGCTCTCGATAGCTGACTTGACCCCGGTTCTCGCAGCCTGATCACTCAGGCGGACGAATGGCTGTACGATATTAGCTCCATCGTTAAATGTGATCACAGCTACTCTTTTGTCCCCATCCATCTTGTCTACGAGCTTCTTGGCCGCCTCATAACGGTCATTCTTCGGATCGTTCTGCTTCATACTCCCAGAGCTGTCAATCACCATGACTATGTCCTTAACCTGCTTCACACCTCCGCCATTCAGTTCATAGACGAACTCCAGCGCAAGGGAGACCACAAACAGCATCACCAAGGTGGCAGGAACAAGCAGCTTCCACGAAGCATCCACATAGCGCTGACGCCAGGATGTTCCGTTTAGCCGAGGTAGAATCATCTCCGCAATCAAGCAGGAGAGTCCCACTGACAAGGCAAGGACCCCGAAATATAGACCTATGATCAGCAGATTAGGCCACTTCCCGCCCAGTTCAGCGAGCAGCCACTCCCCGATAGCGAAGCCGATTACCCCTCCGATCAGACTGAACAACGTTAAGAGCAGATTGAATTTACGCTGCATTGTAGGCATGCATCCTTTCTATATAGCAACCGGTTTGATGAAAAACCTAGCGCCATCAAGCAAATACTTTCATCCCTTGATTAAAAACTTAGCGGCAAATCAAGGTGAAATTGAACTATTGATTTACACATCAGTCAGCCGCGTGAAATGTTCTTACGATCGCTGTTGCACCCAGATTTCTTATTTAAATTTATATAAGGTAGAAATCCGGGCACAAAGAATATGCTTCCGAAGTAGCTTTCTTTCAGAAAGCTTGTAGGCGAGCGCTTCGCTTCTCCAGAATCATTTCACACTCTTGCACGGAAGTAATTCTTAAGTTCAGCTTAGATGGCGATTATGCTTCGCTACCTCGTCCCTGGATGAAAACATAGTGACTACCCTCCACTATTTTTCATCCCTAGATGAATAATCAACGTTGTCTCCCGGTGCGTATTCATCCCTGGATGAATAATCAGCGTTATCTCCCGCCGCTTTTTCACCCTAGATAACCATTTACCGAAGCTCCGGCAGCCGCTCTGGCTCAATGCTATGAAGCTCATATCCATTCTGGATATAAGTCTCGTAGTATACTTTACCGTTCCTATAGAACATCAGATCCTCCAGGTGAAAGCCGCCCATCAAGCTCAGCTTCTCAACCCCGCTGCTCCGGTTCTCATGCACCATTCCAAGCTTGTAGATCCGGGAGGTCTCATCTGCGCTCAGTGCATACCGCATGAATTCACTGCCTGCATCTCCGAAGAAATACTTCTCCTCATAGCGGTGCTCATGCGTGTAATCGAACAGCCGCACATGAATCACAGCATGCTCTTCAAGGGTACGATACAGCTTCTTGAACAGTTCATCCTTGGAGAGCACCTGCTTATTGTTATACTCTATCGTCACATTGGCCCGCCGCAACAGCTCTTCTTCGAACGTCTGCGAGAACGGATCACTGGTCAAAATATCTCTGCGGCATACCGCGATCATCCGCTCCGCTAGGCCGCGAACGCCACCACTCAGCATATCGGCAGAACTGCCCATATAACGGTCCTGGAACAGAATGTCCGCCCCCCTGCGGGCCTCCAGCTCAGTCAGGACATCCGCGGTAACCCGCTCATAATACTCCATGATGTTCTGGCCAATGTAGTCGTCGGCCAGCCGAATGCTCTGAAGCGCACTGCTGCGCAGTGTGTCTTCGAGCTCCTCAAGCTGCTGTGTCGTCTTCCTGAATCGATCGTGAAGAAGATCGAGCAGAGCCTCATATTGGCGGGCCAGCTTAAGCTCCATTTCAAGGCGAAGGATATACAGCTTAAGTGCATAGACATGGTCGATAAAATACCGGATAAAGCTGCGCACATTGAGCTTATCCATCATCGGCACCCGCTGGAAGGACTGATCCTGCACCAGACCCTGATAGGTCTGGCTCAGCTCCGCCTTCGCGGATTCCACTTGCCCCGCCAGCTCACGGATACGTGAGCGGTAAGCCTCGCGCAGGCTGCCTGAGCCGCCTGCTTCATCTGTCCACTCCGACAGGTGGAAGAGACCCACCTGCGGGTGGAGAGCCCGGTTCCGGCGGACTGTGGCTTCCAGTTCCTCGTCCAGCCGGAGCGCGGCAAGCCCTCTATCCGCTTCACGGACATAGTTGCCTTGGAAATACAGCTCGCCGCCATCCCCGAACAGCGCCGCTTCCGCTTCCCGCAGCGTCATCGACTTTAGCGACGAATAGCTGACCCCATGGGTCATCATGCCATTCATATCGGCCAGCCGCGTCTCGTCCGGAACGATCCGCCGCGCCTGCTCGGCAAGTGAATCCGGGTCCAGACCGAAGAAGCTCAGCTTGTCGCTGTTCTTCCACTCAAGAGGTCCGTTCATCCGCAGGATGAGCTGCCTGTAGAAGTGGTAGAGCACGGTCAGAGCAATGGACTCATTCGGACGCTTCACTTTGGAAAAGCCGGCGGAAACGTAGCCTTGGCGGCCGGATTCGGTCATGATGTTATTTTTGAAGCTCATGTTATTGTAAGCTGCTCCTGAGACCGAGTCATACAGCGAATCTTTCTTCTGACGGTTCTTGAGCAGGCTAATCTGGGAGATGATCTCGTCATTATCCCGCATCCCGCCAGGCGAGCTGACCCCGCGCTCGTTCTTGTCAGACAGCACATAGACCAGATCAAATAGCGGAGAAGCCGGATGAGTAACCGGGATCGAGAGACCGTCCTCCGTCATCAGCAGCGGTGCCGAGAAGGTATAATCGGACTGCTGCATCATATCCAGTTCCCGCAGAAAAGCAATCCCCGCAGCTCCGCTGTACCCGAACGCCTCCGCATCTTCCCGTTCGCTGATCAGGGTGAACAGGTCGGTCTGAACCGACTTGAACGACTGGCCGAAGATCGTATTCGCCAGCACCGTAACTTCCGGTACGAACACGTTCAGGGGATCTCCTGCCTGCGTGATGACAGACAGATGAATACGATCGAATGAAGAGTATAAGCGCCCATAGTCGGCAATTCGCTGACTGACCCGGCGCAGCGCCCTGTTCAGTTCTAGCACGGAGCCTGGCTCCTGATAAAATGCCCGGTACGTATCAGGCCGAAGGGTCTTCACCTTCACCTCGGGCTCCCCGGGCTTGATGCGGGGTACGCGGTAACGCACAACCCGAGGATGCTGCCGTCCCAGTTCTCGCTTTCCTTCCCGTTCCCGCACTCCGCCTGCTTGCCTCTCCTCCCCATAAGAAGGGGAAAAGGCGGCCGTAACCCCTGCCGCCG
>RCUH01000421.1_pt1 | contig 44960 bp, 36 predicted proteins | sample 2166191 | NCBI WGS metagenome assembly RCUH01 (sample SAMN09932848, study PRJNA488358) | compost metagenome | feature: garden; material: soil; isolation source: compost soil in an enriched community after 214 h of incubation | place: Germany: Experimental Botanical Garden Goettingen | collected... | reverse complement strand
TTTGATATAAAGTCAAACAGTCCAGCCAATCCAAGGTGTGCCGCAACGACGATCGATCCCTCAGAAAAATCGAAATCAAACCCATCCCACTCACTGATCAAGACTTTTTCAATTTGAGTCTTTAGTGGCTCGCACAACAGTTCATAGGTGTGCCACTGACGATCGCTGAGCACTAACAAAGCTTGTAAAAAATCAAACTTTAACTTTCCAGAAAAAGGCTTCTCGATCAGCAGTTCATGAAACTCCTTTGCCACATCTTCTACAGGCATCGAGTCAGGAAGCGATTGATAATAGCAAAAAGTCTTCATCATTTATGGTCTGCACTCAATAAACCCGGGATCAAACTCCATTAGCGCGGGGAATCCCCCAGGATCTGTCCCCATTTATCCAATTTTCTCACTATCCCTTCTCAAGAAGCCCACTGGGTTTTCTCAGGATACTCACCTTTTACGAAAAGCCGAGCGAGCTTCATACCCGCTCTTTCCGACCATTTTCCGCTTGCATCCAACGGGCACACTTTTATGACGCTTATAGTTTCCTTTATTTTATCTAGTCGTATCAGACCTACATCACCGCCCCGGCCAAACGTATATTCCACATACGCTTCAGTCTCAACAACCTTGTCCATCTCTATATAAACAGCCACGTACGCACCTTAATTTAGCGACCTAAATAACAAATCTGCCCCCATCTATCTCCTGTCTAAATGTGGTCTGCCCCCATTACCTACTTCATTACCGCCCGTGGAGCTAATATCGAATCCACTTTCCTGTAGAAATCAACTTCGGGCTATCTGGATCAACCAAATAAAGCCACTCAGGATCATGCCCCACTGATCCCACCAAAACACCTAACGCATTTGGGTCTACGGGCGTTCTTGTATAGTGTACAGCACCAATGTAACTCCCTACACCATGAGCGCTTTGTAATTGGAACCGTAAAGAACCATCAGAATTATAGATCGCAGCATTATTAGGAGAGTTAAAAAACCAAGGAAATTCAGAAATTCCAAATTTTGAAAGTGTCTCGTTAAAAACGACCAAAACCCCGGTTCTGTCCGCAAGAATGTAGGGCATTTCACTGACGGGAATGCGCAGCTCCACGCCGTCTTCAAAAACCAAATATCGCTCAAAACGTACGACTGCGTGTTTTTGTGCATATAGCATACTATTTTTAGTATCGTCGAAGCTGGTACATACCCCGTCCCAGCGGACAAACTCCTCAAAAAGCCGTCCATCATTGAATTCTATTTTTGTTCTAATTTCACTTATCAACTGATTCACTGTAACGACCTCACACATTCCATATTAACCTCATATCTGGACATTCGGGTACGACCAGGAGCACACCACGCCTTATAAGTACTCATTAACGTAGTTTTCACGAGCTTTCCATCAGTTTTATGCGTTCTAAGAACTCGACCATTGCTAGTGGATCTCGCTCTACAAGATCTTCAATCAAATCTTGCGCTGCCCAATGCAAAACCATGTCTGCCCCATCCGCGTCCTTGCAAAGGATGAGATCACTCGACAAAGAAGAATCAATAACATTGATCTCTTTCTCACTGAGTGCCATCAGGCCACCGTAACCATCATAGGGAATAACCCAGTAAAATCGTACGTTTTCTATCCAGTAAATGCCAAACACCTGTACCGGCTCTTCTCGCCCATTTTCTCGAACAATCATTTCCACTTCACTCGATAGTTATTCCGGGCTACAGCCGAAGTGGCAGCTGCCGGGAATACGGAGCAGACATCTTTCCCCATCCGGCCTTCCTGAGAAAAACGGGGACAGACCCTGAGGGATCCCCGATTTTTCTTACAGAAAATCAAGAAGTTGGAATATTGAAGAGGCCTGCATGAGTCGGCAACTTGGTTTGCACCACACAAATACAAGAAACCGAACCCATGCAAGCCATCCGATTTTTGCACAGAGCGCTCGCTCAAGCACTGCCCTCTATCCATTCTCGCCGCCTGACATCACTGATGAGTTGTGTCAGTTCGTTACTGCAAGGACGTCGACTGACACTGACCGCTCTTGGTCGCTTCATGACGGGGCGTGCTTATCCCAAGCATTCGATCAAGCGCGTGGATCGGTTGTTGGGCAATCAACACTTGAGATCAGAGCGTCCATTGTTCTATTGGGTAATGCTTCGGGCATTGCTGGGTTCGTTGAAGCATCCTTTGATCCTGGTCGACTGGTCTCGAATTGACGCTTCAGGCACAGCCTTTTTGCTAAGAGCATCGATCCCTCTGGCGGGACGCTCATTTCCGGTTTATGAAAGCGTTCATGAGCGCGAGAGCTGTCCCAAGTATCAAAATCGCCTACTCAAAACGCTGGCCGAATTGCTACCTGTTGACTGCATCCCGATTCTGGTCACCGATGCGGGTTTTCGGCGACCGTGGATGAAGGCTGTCGCCGCGCAGAGCTGGTATTACGTCGCGCGGATAAGGAATCGCGAACTTTAGCGTCGCGATCAAACTGACTGGCAACCGGTGAAGAATTTGTATGCATTGGCCGCCGCCTCACCCAAGGCACTTGGCCGTGTCGAGATGACGCGAAGCGCCCCACACTTCATCGATTTGTATTGCGTACGACACTGCGCCAAGGGCCGCAAACACCAACGCGTTACGGGGTCAATTGCAAAAAACAAACTGAGTCGACAATCCGCCAGACGCGAGCGTGAACCATGGTTGCTTGCCAGCAACCTGACTCAGGACGAGTGGAATCCGGCAAAAATCGTGGCAGTTTACAAACGCCGTATGCAAATTGAGGAGGGCTTCAGGGATGTGGAAAGTGAGCACTTGGGATTGGGTCTAAATCTACATCGAAGCCATTGCCTGCATCGTATTGAGATACTGCTGTTGATTGCCGCTCTCGCCAATTACCTGCTCTTTTTAATGGGACTTCAGGCTCGAAAAAGTAACCTTGAGCGGCGCTATCAAAGCAACAGTCTCAGAGAAAGACGCGTGCTCTCATTGTGGCGACTGGGCCTGGAGTATTGGCGTAGATGCATAGAGTTCGGAAGCAGCGGAGACTGGGAAACATTGGAGAAAGCTCTGCGTGATGAGGTGCATCATCAGGCGCAGAGCCTGGAGTAGATTTGTGGGGATCCCTCAGGGACAGACCACATTTTCAGAGCGCTTTCTAAACGTGGTCTGTCCCCATTTATCATTCGGCCCCGCCCATTAACCCCCTTGTTCTGTCGGCTAATTGGGTGTTCGATTTTCAAAATCAGCTACTAATAAAAACCCTGAACAAACCTGAACTTCCAATAGTCACCACACCTAACCCAATATCGCTCTACATCTGGTATCAAGAAATTGAAATCTGAGCACTTGGAAAACCAATCAGGATATGCAAGATCTTCATGGGATCGGCCAAAGTCCATGTGCATGTATATTTTTCTATCAAAATTCACATAAAACATCGGTAATCGAGATGCCAATCGCCCAGCAAAACTGAACTCATCTACATTCAGCTCTACTCCTGACAAGTAATAATTCTCAATTCTACTCAACAGTTTTCCAGCATTACAATCACCATCCATGTCAAAGACCCCTTCAAGATCCTCTCTAACAAGTACCCCCTCAGCTACGCAACTTAAATATTGAAGAAAATTTTCCGACTTCAGCTTTAAAAGCCCGCCTCTAAATTCCTTGCACGCTTGCGCATATTGGTCCTGTGTTATATGACCTTTATTCAAGTATCCAAGATAGTCCTTCTCCGCATCTAGAGAAAAATTATATTTATGGTCCAAAACCCAATAGCACTTTGCTTTATGGACAAAAAAGCAAATACTTTTTTCCCCGCTCGACAAGTCTTCAAATATTGCTTTGTTAAAAATCAATGCCCAAACTCCTTTAAAAAGGCCTCTTGAGAGTAGACACGTGCATTGCTCGAGTTTTTTTCAAGCAGTGACTCCCATATTTGGGGGAGCTCCAGAGCAGTACCTGGCTTACTTGGATCTACAATTTTTGGCGCTGTCGGATCTCGTGGGATACCTGGGACTGGTCGTTGGGGTATCGCATTAGCCATAATTTCCTTATGGAGTTTAGCATCCACATCAAATACAACCACAGATCCATCTGGACGCTTATTAGTCAGGTAGTAGCTGGCATGATCGGCATTTCCAACGCTTACGCAAAGCTGTCCTGTGCAGCCAGGATTGATACTGATGCTTCCATCGGCGTTCGCCGTGATGCGATTTTGACTTGTTGCAGAGCCAGCACCGCCACCTTCGACTCTGAAGTATTTTTCGGTCTTGAGTATTTCCCCTTTTGCACCTGACGCTGCCGGCCTGACGACAGCCAAAACCTCATCAGCCGTTAGCTTAGCGCCAGTTTTCGCTTCGATCTCCATCAAAGCGCGAAGATCACTCAGCTCCTTGGTCGTTAAACTTCCAGCTGCGGCCCCCAACCCGACAGGAAGTGCTTCCGACAACCCCAAATCAGCGATAACGACCCCGGCTTCGTTCACGCACAACACTGGGTTGGCTGCGCAGGTAGCTGCACCTCTCGTGGCATACTGTCCAAGCAAACCAATCGCTTCCGGCGCAAGAGCAATGATCCCCGCTGCAGCCAACAATTTCACCGCATTAGCCGGATCCCCTTTCGGAAGGTGGTCTAGGCTAGCTCGCGTCCTCGCATTGGTGGAGTCGGCGATATTGCTATGGAGGAATTGATCCGTAATCCCCGTTTTGTCATTTTGCCAAAGTTTGTTTAATTCACGAGAGCCTTCATCAATCTCAGCCTTGATCTTCTCGCAATCACCGGTCGCCCAACAGTTATTGAGCCGCGCCGTGTTATCCGCATCACGCTTGGCAAACTCAGCTCGAACCGCATCACAGTTGTCTTTACATTCCTTGAGCGCCTTTTCCAGGTCTTCTACATCCTGGTGGCTCAAATAGTTGTATTGAGTACCACTCTGTGCGATCGATGACCCTAGCTGCAGCTTGGCGGCATCTGCGTTCGGGTCCTGCACAGCGGTCGTCAAAACCCCGATCAGTTGCGAGTTCATCAGCAACAATCGATCTCTGTCGTCCTTCGACATCCCGGAATACGCCGACGCCAAATCGTCAACGAACGCTTCGTTGACTCCAGCTGCCAATGCGCCCGTTTTGAAGTCCCCCCCCGCTGCCATGGAGCTCAAGCCTCCCATTAGCGCATGTAGGCCTATCTTCTCCAGACCACCGTCCTCCAGGTGTTTGCTCACCCCGATATCACCCACGAGGTTGAAACCATAGGCGGTAAACGCATTCACCAGGCTTTTTTGCACGGCATCACCCAAGCTGCCTTCACGGCCCAGGGCTTTGTTGAGCAACGCGGAGGTGGAGTTTTGCAACAACTGGTTTTCGGTAAAATGCGCGATACCTTGCAGGCTGCTCAGACCACCGGAATCGGCGACGATAACTTTTCCGGTGTTGGCCAATGCGCCTTTGGTGGATTCCGTCAACGCGGGGGATGTACCGGTCGTACTCGAGGTCCAGTCATTGAAGAAACCGGTGGTCAGACCCGCGGTGCCTCCGGCCACAATGTAATTTTTCAGGTTGTCAGCACTGAAGGTTTCTTTGAGCGCCGCTCCGAGATTGCCTTTGTTGTTAATGGTGCTGACGGCCGCCGTGCTGGCTGCCGAAGTGATCATGGCGGTGAGTGCCGCGTTCGCCCAACCTGCTGCCACTGCTTCGCTGGTGGCTGTCGCGGCTAGGCCAGCCGACATTGCTGTGCCGGAACCAGCAGTCGCACCTGCACCCACAAGGCCTGACGCCGCACCAGCGGTGAAGTAGGTGACGATGATTATGATGATGATCATCGCAGGGCCACCCAACCCCGAATGGCTTTCATCCCAGCGGTCATGCAGCTCTTGGACTTGACGCCAATCCACATCAGTTCGCGCTTCGGCGTCTTTCAACCAGGCCATACTCGGGTCGGCTTGCACCATGGCGTCGATTGCCTGACTGACGGTTTGCTGGTTGATCTGTTTGATGTCTATGTGAAGCCCATCAACAGCTTTAACGAGCGTCTGACCTTTGGCAGTCAGTTGGTTTTGGCGCAGTGTTTCGTCTACCTGGCCTTTGCTTTCCATGCTGGTCCAGGCCGCGCTACTGCTGCTCTTGTCGTGGCTTTCCTGATGCGAATCCTTCACTGCCTCAAAGGTGATGCTGCCACCGCTGTCCAAAGTCAGGTCTTTACCACTGTTGAGCTTGGCGCCCTGGTAGCGTTGATCACCCTTGCTGACCAGCGTGAGATCGCCCCCGGTCTTGATCTCGCTACCCACATGAGTGATCTGGGTAACCTCGTCACGCTTCATTTTCTTGGCGCCGAATCCACCCTTTTCCTTCATGTCGTACAGGGTGTAATCCTTGTTCTGCGCGGCCAGCAGGTTCAGGTCGTTGCCCGCGTAGACGTAGGCTTCGTTGCCCGCGCTGATCTTGCTCGCGACCAGTGTGGTGTCGCGGCCGGAGTTGGTTTTTACGTCGCCGCCAGCGATGAATTCAGCGGCTTTCTGGACGGTGTGGTTGTCCTCTTGGTGGACGCGTGCCCTGCCGTCCTTGCTGCGGGTTTCGACGTTGTGTTCATCGCCGGCCGAAACCAGATTCAGGTCACGTATTGCGTCGGCTATAAGATTGCCTTTGGCCTCAGCGGTACTGGCGATGACATTAATGTCACGTCCAGCGTCCATAGTCAGGTTGCCACCGCTTTTCACCGTCGACGCAAGGTTTTCCACGGTGGTGGTGATGACGGAGCGATGGCCGCCATTGAACACTTCGTGCAGTTCGTTTTCGTTGCGCGTCGCCAGCAGGTTGATGTCGCGGGTGGCGCTCAGGCTGGCGTCGCCGCCGCTGCTGATTGAGGACGAATTGACCAGATCATTGCCGGACTTAATGGTCAGGCTATCGCGCGCAGTGATGTTGCCGCCCTCATCGACGAGGGTGCGCATGCCGTTGCCATCACGCACCGCGATGGCGGTACGATCGTTGACGATGTCGCCCTTGAGGCTGGTCAGTTCGACCTGGTTGCCACGGATTTCGCCGGCCAGTGCGTTGCGAATGCTGTCGGTGGCCATCAGCTTGATGCGCTCATTGGCTTCGACCAGGCCGCCCTGATAGAGGCTGCCCTTCACATCGACAGAAACGTCTTTGCTCGCGCTCAAGGTACCGACGTTGACCAGATCGTTACCGGCCAGCAGTTCCAGATCGCGGCCCTGAATCAGGCTGCCGCCACGCACGTTGCGCGATTCGGCCTGGGCCAGGTAGAGCACAGGCACCAGCACTTTCTGACCATCGACGACGCGCTCTTCCATCCAGACGATGTCGTGGGTCAGTGCGGCAACTTGCGCGGAGGTCAGGCTGACGCCGACCGCCAGGTTCAGTTCGTTCTTGCTGGCGAGCGCGTTATCCATCAGGTAACGGAATTGCTCGTAGTCGTTCTCCAGGCCATTGGCGAGGAAACGCTGGCCCGTCTGGGCCATCACCGCATCACTGATCAGACGCGATTCGTAGCGACCATCGCCGAGGCGGCGTGCGGCTTCATCGGCGCTGAAATTGAGTTTGCCGAGCAGGTAGTCGGAACTCATGAACGCCGTGGTCTGGGTCAGCTCCGGGTTGGTTTCGATCAGGTAACGGCTCTGCGGATTGGTGCTCTGCACGAACATGCCGTATGGGCCTTTCGGCAAACGGAACGTCGAAGACGCCGTCGGATCAACCGCCGCAAACGGCACACCTTTGAAGTCGGCCGGAACAAAGCTGATCTGCTTCACGCCGTCGGCATCGACATGCTCAATGCGAGTTACGGCGGTCGGTGCCTGGACACTGGCATCGGTGCTGCGCTTGCCCAGATTGATGTTGATGCCACCGACCGCATCGGTCTGGTCGCTGGACAACGAGCCGGTCAGTTGGCCATAAGTGTTCTCGTACAACGTGCCGTTCTGAATGCTGTTGGTCACATCCAGCTTGACCTTGCCCCCGGCCTGGAGCACCGCCGCGTAAACGTTGTTGCCGTTGTCATTCCAGGTGGTGACGTCGCTGGTTTGAGCAAAGCGCGAATCGCTGGAGCGGCTGACCAGTTCTTCGAAACGAGCTTCATCGAAATTGCCCGCCGCAGTCGCCGCGTTGAAGGCCGGGATATCGATGAACTCCATCTGATCCCACAGGCTGTTGTCGATGTGCCCCGGCGTGCCGATCTGCACCACGCGATGGCCCGAACGCGACACCGCGCCTTTGTTCAGCAGGCTGTCGGCCGTAATGCTCAGATCACCATTTGCTGCCAGCAGGCTGTAACGGTTTTCCACCTGATTGGCGTGAATGGTGAAGTTCTTGCCGGCGACGAAACGCGCCGCACGGGAGTCTTTGAGGACCCGGTCGTCGAAGTCGGTGGTGATGGTGATGTAGCCGCGTTTCCAGCCGTCACCGCCGCCGCAATGCTGACCGCAGACCCAGCTGAGGCTGCCGGACGACTGCCCTGAGGTTATCTCGAATTCCGCCTTGGCGTTTTCCACCGAGACCGCGTTGATGTCGATATCACCCTCGCCTTCGACGGTGCCCGACAGGTTGCTGAAGACTGCAGCACGACCACCACCGACCGCATCGAATGTCAGGTTGCCGCGGCTGTAGATGTCGCCATAGAAGTTGTTCAGGCTGTTGCCGTGCAGCTTCATCGTGCCGCCGCTGAACAGCAGCGTATCGGCGCCGTTGTAAATGCCGTTGGCGGCAGTGAATTCGAGGTTACCTTGGGCGCCGAGGGTGCCTTTGTTGTTGATCTGCGCCGCCGTCACCATGAGGCTCTGGTTGGCGATGAGGCGGCCGAGGTTGTCCAGCGTGCCGCGCAGGGTCATGACGGTATCGCCACCGCTGACCAGTCGACCGTCCTGTTGAATCACGTCGTTGGCGTTGATCGTAAGCTTTTGCTGCGTCGAGACTTTTCCGCTGTTGAGCAGGTTACCCCCCAGGTTCAGCGTCAGGTCACCATCGCTTGCCAATTGCCCGGCGTTGTTCAGGTTGGCGACATTCAGATTCAGTGTCGAAGCACTGGCGATCCGGTCGCCGGCGTTGAGCATCAGGTCCTGCGCGCTGGTGTAAGTCAGCCCGCCGTTGAGCTGCCAAGTGCCAACGCCATTGACCGCGCCGACATCCCACACGCCCTTGCCCAGACCGGTGAGGCTGCCCTGGCTGCCGATCAGTTGGCTCAGGTCCAGATCGAACAGACCCTGCGCCGCGTGGCGCACGTTGCCGCTGAGGTTATTCAGTTGCGCGCCGGACAGCACCAAGTCCTGGCTGCCGATTTCGATCACGCCGCTCTGATTGTTCAGGTTCCCGATCAGTTTGATCTGACTTGCGGCGCCACCTAACGCACGGATCTGGCCGCCAGCGCTGTTATCCAAGCCGCCGGCAGTGAGTTTGAGGCTGTTGGCCGATTCGATCAGGCCGCCCTGATTGAGAATCTGCCCGACCGCTTCGAGGCCCAGTTGATTGCCACTGATCTCGCCGCCGGTGTTGTCCAGGCTGGTGCCGGTGAAGATCAGCTGATCCTTGCCGAACAGTTTGCCGGCGCGGTTGGTCAGACGGGTTACGGTCAGCGTCAGGTCATCGATCAGGCTGGAAATCAGCCCGGCCTTACCGTTGACTGCGCTGTTGTCGAGGTCGGCACTGGTGATGTCCAGCGAGTCGGCTTGCAGGGTGCCGCCCTGATTCTGCAGACTGCCGGTACCCAGCGCCATTTCGGCGTGGCTGCCGTTGGCGAGGATGATGCCTTGCTGATTGAGCAGGGTCTTGCCGGTGATTTTCAGGCCATCGCTGCCAGCGATGATTTGTCCGACCGCGCTGTTATTGATCGCCGCGCTGGTGATGTCCAGACGCTTGCCTTGCAGGGTGCCGCCACGGTTGTCCAGCGAAGTGAGCTGATCGAGCAGCAGACGCTGATCGCCGGCATCGACCACACCTGTCAGGTTGCTGAATACACCGGCAATGTTGAGGACAACATCACCGCCGTTGCCGACGATACCGCCCTTGTCGTTGTTGCTCAGTTGCGTGGCGTGGATGTCGATGGTTTTGCCGAGCAGGACGCCGGCGCTGTTATCGACGACGTCGCTTTCGATGTGCAGGTCGGCGTCGCTCTGGATCCGGCCCTTGTGGTTGAGCAGTTGCGATTGGCCCGGCGCGGTTTGCTTGAGGAGCAATCGCGCGCCATCGGCACCCGCCGCCAAAAGGCCGCTGTCACTGTTATCGAGGCTGGCGGCGTGCAGTTCCAGACCGTCGGCGATCATGCGCCCGCCACGGTTGTCGATGTGGCCGTCTTTCGCCACCATCCACAGCTGTTTTGCGGCAACGATACCGCCACGGTTATCGACCGAACCGGCCTGAATGTCGATGTCAGCCTGACTGGATTGCAAGCGACCCAAGGCGCTGTTCAGGTGTTGCTGGACGACTAGCGTAAGCTGGGCGGTTTCGGCGCTGATCGTGCCGTCATTGTTGCCAGTGAGATTGCGCAGGTTTGCATCGACCACGCCACCGAGCAGTTTGCCGCTGGCGTTTTGCAGATCCTGCGCGGTCAGATTGAGGCGATCAGTACCTTGAATCAGACCCTGGCTGTTGTCCAGGTCTGCGCTGGTGATCAAAGTGTCAGCGGAGGAAATCGTGCCTTGGGCGTTGTCGAGTGCGCCAACGCTGGTCACCTCAAGGGTCTTGCCGGTCAGGCTGGCGTTGCGGTTGTTGATGCTCTGCGCGGCCACCGTCAGGCGTTCCGACGCCTGCACTTTACCGTCGTGGTTATTCAGATCCTGCGTCAGCGTCAGTTCGGCTGTACCGTTTTCGGAGCTGATGACACCTTTGTCGCTGTTATCGAGGCGCGCCGCGGTGACCTTGATCTGGTCAGCCGCCAGCGTACCGCCCTGATTGAGCAATTCGCCACCAGACACTGCCAGTGTGGTTTTCGCCTGAAGCTTGCCTTTGCCGTTGTCCAGACGCTCACGGGCGACCACTTTGGCGTCGCTCTGGCTGGCGCCGATCAGGCCGCTGCTGTTGTCGAGTTGACGGGCATCGATGTCCAGGCGCCCGGCAATGATTTTGCCGTCGGTGTTTTTCACATCTCGGGCATTGAGCTTGAGACTGCCACCAGCGATTTCAATACGCCCGTGACGGTTGTCCAGGCTGTCGACGATCAGGCTCGCAGCTTGCCCATCGGCAAAACGGATCAGGCCGTTGAGGTTGACGATGGCCGGAGCGCTCAAGGCCAGGTGGGTCTCACCGTAAATGCGTGAATTCAGCCCTTGGTTGACCAGGCGCGCAGCGTTGAGCGTGACGGTTTTTGCCTGAACGATGCCGTTCTGATTGTCGAACACGGTCGCAGCGGTGGCGTTCAGGGTGCGGCTGGCCAAGACACTACCCGTGTTGCTCACGGCGGCGCTGTTGATCGACAGATCACCGGCGGCATTGCGGCTGTTATCGGCGTTGACCCCGGCTTCAATCACACCTTGGTTGGTCAGCTTGCTGCCGCTGCTCAGGCTGACGCTGTCGCGGGCGGCCAGGCTTTGGCGGTTGATCAGTTGTTCGGCGGTTTGCACGACCAACTGCGTACCGGCGTAAACCGGCCCCTGGGCATCGAGGCTTTTCGCTTTGACGGTGATGGCATTGCTGGCCGTGACCTTGGCAATGCTCAACTGGCCATTGGCGTCGATCTGGATGTCACCGGCGCTGGCCGCCAGATCACCCGCCAGCTTCACGCCGACGCCCTGCTCGGTCCCCACCAGTTTGATCGCCCCGGCATACATCCCGCCGAGCGCCGAAGAGTCGATGGCCAGTTGCGGTTTGGCGCTGCCATCATCGGCGCGCGCGGTGGCGTTGAGGGTATCGGCGTTGACGTCGTTGCGCCCGGTGGTGATGTTCAGGCGTTTGGCGTGAATCTGCGCGTTGATTTGCGTACTGCGGGTGATGATTTCGAAGCTGTCGACAGTGCTGGCATCCAGGCCTTGGCCATCGATGGAAACGCTGCCCTGATCAACCTGAAAGTGATCGAGCCGACCGTCGTCGAGTACCGGTCTACCAGTGGTCAACGTCACTCGTGGCGCATTGATGAACCCGCAACCGTTGCAGGTGATGCCGTAAGGGTTGGCGACGATCACTCGCGCCGATTGCCCCGCCACTTCGGTATAACCGCGCAGCTGACTCGGGCTGCCGCCGTTGACTTCGTTGAGGATGGTTTGTGCAGCTGCACCGCGCAGGTTCGGGTTACCGAGAATGATCCCGCCCAGTTGCGACTGCTCTGTGCGTGCCGTGACGTTGTTGAGAATTACGCCCTGCGCACCGACGTTGTAATCGTGGAACTGGTTATGCGACAGCCCGCTGGCATTGGGCGTGGCGATATTGATGATCGGCACGCCATTGCCGGCGCGATCCAGCGAGGTATTGGGGTTAGCCACCACAATGCCGTCGGCCTGCGCCCACATCGGTTGCCAGAACATGACGTTCGCCAGCAGGAACGCCAGGCCGCGCTTGGGCATGCCGAGGAAGAGTTCGCGGTTTTTTTCGGCAGCAGCAGGCTGGCTGGCCAGAGGGGCCAGTTGACGAATGTCCATTTCAGAATCTCGGGGCGGGCGGTATTAGAGGAAGAAATCCAGGCGGAAGTAGATCGGTGCTTCACGCTCGGTCAGCGCGTCCGGGCGTTCCAGGGAATGGGCAAAGGTCACGCTAGCGGCGACGTGCTGACCACGGGCAAACAGGTCCATCGAATTGCTCGACATACGCCCATGCTGATTGCCGTTGTAGCGATCGCCACGGATCACGCCCTGGTCGTAACCGAGGCTTGTGCCGTATTCAGCGAACACCGGTTGCAGCCATTCGATGGTCACCGGGCGCGACCAGCGCAGATCGTTGCGCCAGTAACCACCGCTGTCGCCCGACAGCGACTGATCCTTGTAACCACGAATCGACGACGAGCCACCAAGGCTGGTGCGTTGCGGGCTGAACAGCACATCTTCGCTGCGCTGGCCGGTCATCAGGCTGCTGAAGCTGAAGGACTCGCCCCACAGTTTGAACGGCTGCAGGTAGCTCAGGGTGGCGGTGTATTTGCGATAGCGCGCATTCGGCTCGCCCGGGCCCGGATCATGGCTGCCTTGAGCGTCGAAGGCGCCAATGCCCTCTTGCATGCCGGCGTCAAAGTTGACGAAAGCACTGCCGACGCGGCGACCGTGGTTGAAGCCGAACTGCGCTTCGCTGATGCGGTTGCTGCTCAGTTTGAGTTTGCTGTCTTCGATGAAGTTGTTGGTGCGCAGGTACGACAGGCCAGCGCTGAGCGAGGTTTTGCTGACGGCATCGCGGTGGATCACCCGCTCGGCGCGCAATTGATGGTTTTCGCTGTCGCCGGTCTGTTTGAAGTTGTAGAGGTTGGCGGCGATTTGCGAGCGGTATTCGCTCTGGCTGTAGGTGTAGCTGAACGTCCACCAGCCCCACGGCAGGCTGTAATTGAGCATGGCGTTACGCGAGGTGTGCTGATGGTCGGTCATCGCATCGTGACCACCGCGTAGGCTCAACTGATCGGCCAGGCCAAGCGGGCTGTCCCAGTCAAACGTGGTGCCCCACTGCTGCTCACCGGTGCTGCGCTGGCCGTCGTTGTTGCGTGACAGCCCGACTCGCCATGGCTTCTGCGGGGTGTTGTTGACCAGCACTGCACTGCCACCGACATTCTGCCCGGGCGCCAGCTCCATTTTTGCCTGATTGGATGGCAGACGATTGAGCTGATCGACCATCTGCTCGATCTCGCGCAGATTGACCAGATCACCGGTTTTTCCGGGGAAAGCCATGGCCAGTTCGCGCTCCGAGAGCTGGCTGTTTTCCGCGCCTTTCATGCCTTCAAGTTTGCCTTCGACCACCAGCACTTGCAGATGCCCGGTGGACAGATCCTGCTGTGGCAGGTAGGCGCGGCTGGTGACCAGGCCTTTCTCGATGTAGTGATCGGTAATGACTTTGAGCAGTTCGTTGAGCTGCGGCACACCGAGGCATTCACCGATATAGGGTTTGAGCAGACGAGTCTTGTCGCGCTCGGAAAGGCTGTCGGCGCCCTTGAGCTCGATGTCTTTGATCGGGAAACACCGAGTATCGGTGGGGGCTGCCGGTTGCGCAGGTCTGGCGTCTTTGCCGGGCAGATCCTTGAGTTCTTCAAGGCGCCGCTGCTGCTCTTCGAGCAGGCGGTTCTGGCGATCACGGATGAGGTCGGTGTCGCCGGGTGTAGGGGCGGCAACGGCAATCTGGAGTGGAGAAAGGCACAGCAACGCTACGCACAACCTCGCCACGAGGGCGGGTGAGGACATGTTCGATCCCTCGATACGAAAGTGACATCAAAATAGTGGCGCGATATTAGATGGCCATCATTTTGACGTCAAACTATCGTTTAAACCTTTTGTCGGGTTTGTATCAAGAATTGAACAAACGGGGCCGTTGCAGCCCCGCGATGCTTCTGACTGGCTTACCCGCGAATACGGTGCTCATCAAAAGCATAATCTTCCTGGCAATCCGCCGAAGGGCCTTTCTCCACATTGACGTAATGCACCGTGTCAGCATCAGTAAGCTTGTAGGTGTAAACATCAGGCGCAGCGACGCCATTGGTTCTCAGCACACTCTTGCCATTGGTAGCTGTCCAGGTGCCATGCTCGGTTTGCACCTTCTGTGTCTGCTTGGCGTCGCGGAAAAAGGTTATGGAGAAAGTACCGTCGGCGTTGAACTGGTTTTTCCAGGACATGAACTGGCATTTGCCGTTTTCGTCGCGCTGACCTTTCCATGAACCGACCAGCGATGGGTCAACGACCGGCTTATTAGTGGCGCAGCCAGACAATGTGGCGGCCAGAATGATAAGTGCCAGGGAGAGATTCCGTTTCACAGGGTATTTCCTTTTTTTCGATAAATTCAGTGCGCTGTGCGTGCCGACTCAACTCTTTACGAGCGTGCGCTGCCGGGGCTGAGTAACGTCATAAACATGCTGTTCGCAATGCTCACCGCTGAACTGGAACTCCACCTGGTAGACCTTGCCACGCTCGGGAGTGAAAACAGTGGTCAGCGGCCCACAGGTATAAATCCCCCCCGTAACCCGGCTGTTCGAATACCCCGAAATTTCAAAGGGCTTGTCGGCATCCGCTTGTGCCTCCACTTGTGGGAAGCGCTTGACCGTGGCGCTGTTGGCCACTTCATTGAGCTTGGCGATCCAGCCGAAAACATGGCCCCGACCTGAATCGACGACGGTGCCAAGCACCTCCATGCGACGGTCAGGGTCATCCGCACGCCGGATGGAAAACTCCACCGGATTGGTGCCACCCGTGGCCTTCATGATGACCTTGGCGTGCTGGTCATCCGTGGCAACGGTGTTCTGGCCCAACTGAACACCGTCTTTGAGCAGGCTCGGGGAGGAATCCCGAACAGTGGAATGGCAGCCTACAAGCGTGAAAATCACAGCCAGAGGCAGTAATGCGCGTTTATTCACGGACGAAGTTTCTCGATTAAGGACTGGCGCCAAGGATGACATCAGAATAGCGGCGCGATATTAGTTGGCCATCATTTTGACGTCAAACCTTTGTTCGTCAGTGCTCAACACCCAGTCGCGTCGCGACGTCATCGGGTGCAAGCAGGCGACCATCGGCCGAGGTCAACGCCAGCTTGCGAATCGGCTGACGATCCTTTGCATCAACCATCACCGACCCCGGCTCACCCGGCGCGTACATGAATTCACCGCCCCACTGCGACAGCGCGACGATCACGGTCTGCAAGGCTTTGCCACGCTCAGTCAGCACGTATTCCTTATAAGCGCCGCCGTCGGCGGCTGGCATCGCTTGCAGAATCCCCTGCTCCACCAGCCCCTTGAGGCGCGCGCTGAGCATGTTTTTCGCGATATCCAGACTCTTCTGGAAATCATTGAAACGCCGGATGCCATCCAGCGCATCACGAATGATCAACAACGACCACCAGTCACCGATCAGATCCAGCGTGCGGGCAACCGGGCAGGCATTGCCCTGCAGACTTTTGCGTTTCACGTAAACGTACTCCTTCGATTCAGTGGGCGGCCGGGCGGCCTTGAGTTGCATCATACAACTCTGGCGCGGATCCACGACCGAGCCGACCTAAAACCAGCACCTGCATACAAGTAGCCGGATCGCTTTGCGTTGATAGTGAATGTCGCCATTTCGGCATCACTCGCGATCCCTGACGCAGGAGTTTCCATGAGCACCTTCACCACGCAAGACGGTACCGAGATTTACTACAAGGATTGGGGCAGCGGTAAACCTGTGCTGTTCAGCCACGGCTGGCCGCTGGATGCCGACATGTGGGAATACCAGATGGAATACCTGAGCAGCCGTGGCTATCGCACCATTGCCTTTGATCGTCGCGGTTTCGGCCGTTCCGATCAGCCGTGGACCGGATATGACTACGACACCTTCGCCGATGACATCGCGCAGCTGATCAACCATTTGGACCTGCGTGACGTGACGCTGGTGGGCTTTTCCATGGGCGGCGGCGACGTCAGCCGCTACATCGCCCGGCATGGCAGCGAGCGCGTTGCCGGTCTGGTGTTGTTGGGCGCGGTGACACCGCTGTTCGGCAAGAAAGCCGACTTCCCGCAAGGCGTCGATACTTCAGTGTTTGACGGCATCAAGGCCGGCCTGCTGCAGGATCGTGCGCAGTTCATCGCCGATTTCGCCGCGCCGTTCTACGGCACCAACCAAGGCCAGAAAGTCTCTGACGGCGTGCTCACGCAAACCCTGAATATCGCCCTGCTTGCCTCGCTCAAAGGCACCGTGGATTGCGTCACGGCGTTCTCGGAAACCGACTTCCGCCCGGACATGGCCAAGATCGACGTGCCGACGCTGGTGATCCATGGCGACGGCGACCAGATCGTACCGTTCGAAACCACCGGCAAGCAGGCGGCGGCGCAGATCAAAGGGGCTGAATTGAAGGTTTACGCCGGGGCGCCGCATGGTTTTGCGGTGACCCATGCGCAGGCCTTGAATGAGGATCTGCTGGCGTTTCTCAAGCGCTGAAAAACCCCACGAACAAGTCCGTCAGATCACTTTGACGGACTTTTTGCGGCTCTGCGTCTCGACCGAGACGATCTATCGTCGGGGCATTACCGAGTAAAAGGGAGTCGGCATTTGCTTGCGTTTTGCCGATAATGGCAACCGCACGGACTGCGTGAGGGTCCGCTGCAAACGCACCCAGACGATCATTACGCCGTTTTGACATTTTTTTCCCAGTCCGCTTCGTAGGGTGCGTTATCCGGCCAAACAGGAACCTGCCCATGCCCCCTTCCGACTGCAACGAAATAGACGAAGACATCGCTAACCAAGCCGCTGACTGGTGCATGCGCCTGCACGATAACAATTGCCCGCTGGCTGAACGTCAGGCTTTCCAGCACTGGATCCAGCTCGACCCGCGCCACGCTTTTGAATACGCAAAAATGCTCGAAATCTGGGATCTCAGCGGCCAATTGCCGGATGAACCCGAAACAGCGAAAAAACTCCTGACCGGCGACAAACCAGCGCACAAAGGTTCGCGCGAAATATAGGGGCCACGCTCGCCCCTCTCTCCCTCGCTCCAACAACTGAAAGCCGCGTATTCAAAGGCTTTGGCCCTTCTGCATCAGAATTTTATCTTCACATCCCAGCTTAATAATATTTTACCGATATCCCCCTCCTCCCTAGTCTGACCTCAAGCCAAACGGACAAGCCAACAGCGGCCCGAATCCCACTGCCTTGCTAGGAAGGATGTAGAGATGACCCCTGAAATAATAAAAACAGACACGCTGATCGTGGGTGCCGGCCAGGCAGGCGTCGCCATGAGCGAGCACCTGAGCAAACTCGGCGTGCCGCACCTGGTGCTGGAGCGCAATCGCATTGCCGAACGCTGGCGCACCGGGCGCTGGGACTCGCTGGTGGCCAACGGCCCGGCGTGGCACGACCGCTTCCCGGGGCTAGAATTCGATGACGTCGATCCCGACGGTTTCGCCCCGAAAGAACGTGTGGCTGACTATTTCGAAGCCTATGCGAAGAAATTCAATGCGCCGATCCGTACCGGCGTTGAGGTGAAAAGCGTGGTGCGCAATGTCGGTCGCCCGGGTTTCACTGTCGAGACCTCCGAAGGTGTGATCGAAGCCAACCGTGTTGTCGCCGCTACCGGGCCGTTTCAGAAACCGGTGATCCCGGCGATTGCCCCGCAAGACGAACGTCTGTTGCAGATCCATTCCGCTGACTACCGCAACCCGCAGCAACTACCGGCAGGCGCAGTGCTGGTGGTCGGTGCCGGTTCTTCCGGCGTGCAGATCGCCGATGAGCTGCAACGTTCCGGCAAACAGGTTTACCTGTCGGTCGGCGCCCATGACCGCCCGCCTCGCGCTTATCGCAACCGGGATTTCTGCTGGTGGCTCGGCGTGCTCGGCGAGTGGGATCAAGCGGCGATGAAACCCGGTCGTGAGCACGTGACCATCGCAGTCAGCGGCGCTCATGGCGGTCGCACCATCGATTTCCGTGGTCTGGCCCATCGCGGCATGACCCTGGTCGGCGTCACCGAATCGTTCAATAACGGCGTGGTGACTTTCAAGCAGGACCTGGTCGGCAACCTCACTCGCGGCGACGAGAATTATCTGACGCTGCTGGATGCCGCCGATGCCTACATCGAGCGCAACGGCCTCGATCTGCCGGAAGAACCAGAAGCGCGCGAAACCTATCCCGACCCCGAGTGCGTGAAAAATCCGCTAGCCGATCTGGATCTGGCCAAGGCTGGCGTCACCGCGATCATCTGGGCCACCGGGTTTGCCGTGGATTACTCGTGGTTGCAGGTCGCAGCGTTCGATGACAAGGGCAAGCCCGTGCATCAGCGCGGCGTGTCGAGCGAGCCGGGGGTGTATTTCCTTGGTTTGCCGTGGCAGTCGCGCCGTGGCTCGTCATTTATCTGGGGCGTTTGGCACGACGCCAAACACGTCGCCGACCACATCGCCACCCAGCGCAAGTACCTCGACTACCGCGATGCCGAACAGCGCGAGGCCGAGTTGCACCAGAACAGCCACAGCAAAGCCGCTGACACCGTCGACGCTTGATAGCCCTTTTCGCCCCGGCGCCGATTGCGCCGGGCATACCTTCTTCAGGAGCTTTCCATGAGCCAGCCCACCCACACTCGCATTCGCATGTTCAACACCAAGGACACCTACCCGAACCAGACGCTGGACAACGATCTGTGCCAGGCCGTGCGCGCCGGCAACACCGTGTATGTACGCGGTCAGGTCGGCACTGATTTCGACGGCAATCTGATCGGTCTGGGTGATCCGCGCGCGCAGGCAGAACAGGCCATGCGCAACGTCAAGCAACTGCTCGAAGAGGCTGGCAGCGACATGAGTCATATCGTCAAGACCACCACATACCTGATCGACCCACGTTATCGCGAGGCGGTGTATGGCGAAGTCGGCAAGTGGCTCAAGGGTGTGTTTCCGATTTCCACCGGACTGGTGGTGTCGGCGCTGGGGCAGCCGCAGTGGCTGATGGAGATTGATGTGATTGCGGTGATTCCTGAGTAAGGCATCACACCGAGTCGCGGCTATCGCTGGCAAGCCAGCTCCCACAGGGTTTGGAGTTGTTTGAAGGTTTTTTGATCGACCCCAAACCTGTGGGAGCTGGCTTGCCAGCGATGAGGCCCTCAAGGACAACATCTTCCTAGTAAGGAGTAAGCAGATGACCTTTTCAATCACAGCCCGCTGCGCCGAAACCGGTCAGTTCGGTGTCGCCATCAGTTCCTCCAGCATCGCCGTCGGTGCTCGTTGCCCGTGGCTGCTGCCGGGTGTTGGCGCGGTGTCGAGCCAGAACATCACCCTGCCGTCTCTCGGCCCGGAAGTCCTTGCGCTGATGGAGCAAGGTTTGGCGCCGGACGATGCGCTGGATAAAGTCCTCACGCGCAACGGCTACAGCCAGTACCGCCAGATCACCGCGATCAACCACCTCGGCCAGACCGCACATTTCAGCGGTGCGCAAACCCTCGGTGTGCACAACGCCGTCAGCGGCGAACAGTGCGTCGCCGCCGGCAACATGCTTGCCGGGCGTTCGGTGATCGAAGCCATGGTCAGCGCCTTCGAGGACGGCGAAGGTCAACTCGCTGATCGTCTGCTCAAAGCCCTGCACGCCGCACAAGCGCTCGGTGGCGAAGCCGGCCCGGTGCACTCCGCCGCTGTTGTGGTGGTCGGCGAGCAGACCTGGCCGATCGTCAACCTGCGCGTCGACTGGGCTGATGAAGACCCGATCGGTCAGTTGCAAAAACTCTGGAACGCTTACGAGCCTCAGCTTCAGGACTACATCGACCGCGCCCTCGATCCGGCCAAGGCGCCGGGTTATGGCGTGGCCGGTGATGACCGATGAACAGCGTCGAGTTGCTCAAGGCGCTGGTGGGGTTCGATACCACCAGCCGTGAATCCAACTTGCAACTGATCGAATTCGTTCGCGATTACCTCGAAGGTTTCGACGTGCCATGCGCGCTGATCTACAACGATGAGCGCAGCAAAGCCAACCTGTTCGCCACGATCGGCCCGGTGGATCAACCGGGCATCGTGCTGTCCGGGCACACCGATGTGGTGCCGGTCGATGGTCAGCCGTGGACGCTGCCGCCGTTCGAACTGACGGAACGCGACGGCAAGGTGTTTGGGCGCGGTACCGCGGACATGAAGGGGTATATCGCCTGCGTGCTGGCCTTGGTGCCGTTGCTGGTTAAAACGCCGCTGCGCCTGCCGGTGCACATTGCCTTGTCCTATGACGAAGAAGTCGGCTGCCTCGGCGTGCGTTCGTTGCTCAAGGTCTTGCAGCAACGCCCGATCAAACCGTTGCTGTGCATCATCGGCGAACCGACCGAATTGAAACCGGTGCTCGGCCACAAGGGCAAACTGGCAATGCGCTGCGATGTGCAGGGCCATCCTTGCCATTCGGCCTATGCGCCGCTCGGGGTCAACGCGATTGAATACGCCGCCGAACTGATCGGCGAACTGGGTCGCCTCGGCCAGCAACTGAAAGCGCCGGAGCATCACGATGCGCGCTTCGACCCGCCCTACAGCACGGTGCAGACCGGTGTGATCAGCGGCGGCAAGGCCTTGAACATCGTGCCCGCCGATTGCCGTTTCGATTTCGAGATCCGCGCCCTGCCCTCGCAGGATCCAGCGCTGGTCGCCGAAGCACTGAAAGCCTACGCCGAGCGCGAAGTGCTGCCGCGTATGCGCGCGGTCAGTGCGCAGAGTGATATTCGCTTCAGCGCCTTATCGGCGTATCCGGGGCTGGCCACCGATGCGCAAAGTCAGGCCGCTGAGTTGATCTCTGCGTTCTGCGGTTCAACGGATTTCGGCACCGTGGCCTTCGGCACTGAAGGCGGGTTGTTTGATGCAGTAGGCATTCCCACCGTGGTGTGTGGCCCCGGCAGCATGGATCAGGGTCACAAGCCCGATGAGTTTGTCAGCCTCGATCAGTTGCAGGCGTGCGATCAGATGCTTCAGCGCATGCTTGCGTTTATCAGTGATTGAACCCCGGCCCGACCGCCCTCACGGGTGCACTCGGGCCAGTTCTTCGCGGCAATGATCGACAAACAACTGCGCCGGTTTGGTCAGTTGCACCCGGCGCAGCCAGGCCGCCGACAATCCCGAACCGGTGACGTTTTCCGCCAGCGGCACGCACACCACTTGCTGGCCGTCGTAGGTGTAGTCGCTGAACGGTTTGGTCACCAGAATCGAAAAGCCGAAACCGTTGCCGACCATACCGCGCACCATCTCGATCGACGGTGAGCTGAAGACGATGTTCGGCGTCAGTCCGCGTTCCTCGAAGATGCTCACGAAGTAGGTGCGGCTCGGCACCACGTCGAGCAGGATCATCGGTTCCAGCACCAGATCATCCAGCGAGACCTTTGCCTGTTGCGCAAAGCGGTGGCTGGCCGGCAGCAACGCATAAGGCTGCTGCGGTGGCATCAGCGGCGTGGTTTCGATGGTGCTGTCCAAGTCGTGTTCAAACATCATCGCCACGTCGATGCTGCCGGCGGTCAGGGCCTGTACCAACTCTTGTTGTTCGCCATCACGAATGCGGATTTCCACCCCTGGCCAGCGCGCCTTGAAGCCGGCGATCAAGCGCGGCAAGTACAGCGGTGCGACGGTTTCGAAACAGCCGATATCGATCTGCCCTGCGACCACGTCATTATCGGCCAGCGCGTTTTGTTCAAACTCGTGAGCCACCCGCAGCAGCTCCAGCGCCTTGCGATAAAAGCGCGAGCCACTGGGCGTCAGCGAGACGCCTTGGGCGTGGTGACGGATGAATAACTGCACGCCGAAGCTTTCTTCCAGATGCTTGATCGCGGTGGAGACCGACGGCTGCGCGATGTAGAGCTTGCGCGAGGCCTCGGCGACGCTGCCGCAGTCGGCCGTGGTGACGAAGTATTTGAGCTGGCGCAGGTTATAGGCAGCCATGTGAGTCTCCCGAAGAGCGCGAGTGTTCGCCCTGTTTCCCTGGCGCACGATCAAGCTTGAACATACCGGACGCGGGCGCCAGCCGAAGCATATTTTTTTTAAGGTCTGTAGCAACAAACTTACTAATTTATCAATCCCGACGCTTTGCACATGATCACTTCAACAAGAAATGCGCCGCCCGTGCCGGCGCTTGCCGAAGTACGTCCACGTACTCATCCTTGCCTTGGAGTTCGTCATGGCTATCCCTGCAGCAACTTCCGCTCCGCTGATTGAAAAACACACGATAGGATACGTGCCCCCCGAAGATCGCCACGGAAAGGTCAGGGATCTGTTCACGCTGTGGTTCGGCGGCAACATCGCGCCGTTGCCCATCGTCACCGGTGCGCTGGGCGTGCAGTTGTTTCACTTGAATCTGCTCTGGGGCATCGTCGCAATTCTCGTCGGCCATTTGGTCGGCGGCGTGTTGATGGCGCTGCACTCGGCGCAAGGCCCACAGATGGGCATCCCGCAGATGATCCAGAGCCGTGCGCAGTTCGGCTCCCTCGGCGCGTTGCTGGTGGTGTTGATTGCCGGCGTCATGTACATCGGCTTTTTCGCCTCCAACATCGTGCTGGCCGGCAAGTCGCTGCATGGCGTGGTCGACAGCGTTCCGGTGCCGGTCGGCATCGTCATCGGCGCAGTCGGTTCTGGGATTATCGGCATCATTGGTTACCGCTTCATCCACGTGCTCAACCGCATCGGCACGTGGGTGTTGGGGATCGGCATCGTTGTCGGTTTCGGCTACATTTTCACCCATATTCAGACTGACGACTTCCTCACTCGCGGCAGCTTCAACCTGTCCGGCTGGCTGGCCACTGTGTCGTTGGCGGCGTTGTGGCAGATCGCGTTTGCGCCTTACGTGTCTGATTATTCGCGTTACTTGCCGGCGGACGTTAAAGTCTCGTCGACGTTCTGGACCACGTATCTGGGTTCAGCGCTGGGGTCGAGTCTGGCGTTCATCTTCGGTGCCGTCGCGGTGCTGGCAACGCCCGTCGGCATGGACACCATGGACGCGGTGAAACTCGCCACCGGTTCCATTGGCCCGCTGATGCTGGTGCTGTTCCTGCTCAGCGTGATCAGCCACAACGCCCTCAACCTCTACGGCGCGGTGCTGTCGCTGATCACCCTGGTGCAAACCTTCGCCTACCGCTGGATTCCTACCGCCAAAAGCCGCGCGGTGATCTCGATCATCGTGTTGCTGGCCTGCTGCTTTGCCGCTGTCGGCGCCTCGAAAGACTTTATCGGCCACTTCGTCGACATGGTGCTGGTGTTGCTGGTGGTGTTGGTGCCGTGGACGGCGATCAACCTGATCGACTTCTACGCAATCCACAAAGGTCAGTACGACATCCAGTCGATCTTCCAGGTCGACGGCGGCATCTACGGCCGCTACAACCCGCAGGCGTTGCTGGCTTACGCGATCGGCATCGCCGTGCAGATCCCGTTCATGAACACGCCGCTTTACGTCGGCCCGGTGTCGGCGCACATCAACGGCGCCGATCTGTCGTGGCTGGTGGGACTGCTGGTGACCTCGCCGCTGTATTTCTGGCTGGCCAACCGCGACACGTCTTACCGTCGCCGGATGATGAGCGGGAAACTGGCGAGCAGTCTGTGAGATTGATTCGTTGAAAAAGAAGGCCCGCACTGTGCGGGCCTTCTCCGTTGCGGTGTGGTATTTCTTCACGCCTGACGACTATTGGGTAAGGGACATCCAGTGCTGCGAATACTCGGTAAAGCCTCATCGATCAACGTGCGCAAAGTGCTGTGGACTTGCGCTGAATTGCACATTCCTTTCGAGCGCGAAGACTGGGGGTCGGGCTTCAGATCGACCAACGATTCGGCGTTTCTCGCGCTCAATCCCTGTGCCATGGTGCCGGTGATTCAGGACGGCGACTTCACGTTGTGGGAATCGAACACGATCATTCGTTATCTGGTATCGCGCTACCACGGCGCACAGTTTTATCCGACGGAGCCGATGGCTAGAGCGCGGATCGACCAGTGGATCGACTGGCAGGCTTCGGAGCTGAATCGATCATGGTCATATGCGTTTTTGTCGCTGGTGCGCCAGTCGCCGGAGCATCAGGACAGCGCCGCGCTGGCGAACGGCATTGAGCAATGGTCGAAGACCATGGCCATCCTCGACCGACAATTGGCAAAGACCGGCGCCTACGTCAGTGGCGAACAGTTTTCCCTCGCGGACATACCCATCGGACTGTCGGTCAATCGCTGGTTCGAAACGCCACTGGCTCACCCGGATTTTGCCGCGGTGAAAGCCTATTACGAACGCCTGAGCTTGCGTCCCGGCTACTTGCTGCACGGTCGAAACGGCACGCCATGATCGAGGTTATTTGCCTTTGAACGCCTCACGCCGCGCCTGCCGTTCGGCGGCGTAGGCTGCTTGTGGCTGGCTGATCAGATCCTCCCGACGCAAAGGTTCGCCGCAGTGCTCGCACAGCGGCCCGAGGCCGGCGTTGCGGTTGCAGCTTTTGTGGGTCATGTTCACCGCCAGCCCCTCTTCCGGTGTTTTGCACCAGGTTTCTCCCCACGCCCGCAACGCAATGATCACCGGATAGAACGCCTCGCCCTTCGCGGTGAGGTGGTACTCGTAGCGTTTCGGTCGCTCGTTGTACAAGCGGCGCTCGACCAGCCCATCCGCTTCCAGACATTTCAGACGCGCGGCGACCATTTGCGGCGTACCGCCGGTCTGCGCCTGGATCTCGTCATAGCGATGATTGGCCATGAACAACTCGCGCAAAACCAGCACGGTCCAGCGGTCGCCGACGATCGTCTCGGCCCGGGAAATCGGGCACAGCGTATCGGGAAGACTATCGTTTACTGCCATCAGGGCTTGCCTCTTTTACAGTTACTATGATTATCATATCTACACGATGCCGGGACAAGCCCTGTGCACCGATAATCCCATTGCCGGAGCAAGCAGCCATGTCGAATACCCCCTATCCGCTGGACAGAACCGCCTACCTGTTGGTCGATCCGTACAACGATTTTCTCTCGGAGGGCGGCAAGATTTTCCCTTTGATCAAACCCATGGCCGAGCAGAACGGCCTGCTCGACAACCTGCGCAAACTCGATCGCACGGTGCGCGACCTGAACATTCCGGTGGTCATCGTACCCCATCATCGCTGGGAAAAAGGCGACTACGAAACCTGGGACCACCCGACCCCGACGCAATGCAAAATCATGCACATGCATCATTTTGCCCGGGGCGAATGGGGCGGCGAATGGCACCCGGATTTCGCCCCGAAGGATGGCGATATCGTGGTTCAGGAACATTGGGGTTCCAGTGGATTCGCCAACACCGACCTGGATTTTCGCCTGAAGCAGCAAGGCGTCACCCACGTAATCATCGTCGGCCTGCTGGCCAATACCTGCATCGAAGCCACCGCGCGCTATGCCTCGGAACTGGGCTACCACGTCACCCTGGTACGCGATGCAACAGCGGCCTTCAAAGCGGAAATGATGCACGCCGCTCACGAACTCAACGGCCCGACATTCGCTCACGTGATTGCCAGCACTGACGAACTAATTGCCAACCTCCAATCCCAGGGTGAAGCGCAATGAATCTGACCGGCCATTTGCTGATCGGCGCGGCGGATGTCGCCGCCACCGAAGGCACGATGAAAGCGCTGAACCCGGCCAGCGATCAACGGATAGAACCGGACTTCGCTTTCGGCGGTGCGGCACAGGTTGATCAGGCTGCAACACTCGCCGATGCCGCGTTCGACCACTACAGCCACACCTCGCTGGCCGAGCGTGCCGCGTTTCTCGAGAGCATCGCTGACAACCTCGATGAGGTTCGTAGCGAACTGGCGGCACGCGCGGCACTGGAAACCGGACTGCCCGAAGCACAGCTTGAGGGCGAAGCTTTGAGAGCCGCGATCCAGTTCCGCCAGTTCGCCGATGTGGTGCGCCGGGGCCGCTTTCTGCAATTGGCCATCGACCCGGCGCAACCCCAGCGTCAGCCGCGCCCACGGATGGATCATCGCTTGCAAAAAATCGCCATCGGCCCGGTGGCGATTTTCGGCGCGAGCAACTTCCCGATTTCCTATTCGGTGGCAGGTGGCGATACCGCGTCGGCACTCGCGGCCGGGGCACCGGTGATTCTCAAGGCACACAACGCGCATCCCGGCGCCTCGGAAATCCAGGCCCGCGCCATTCGTAAAGCCGTGCAGGCGCATGGCTTGCCCGAAGGTGTTTTCTCGATGGTGCGTGGTGGCGGCAATGCCATTGGCGAAGCGCTGGTCGATCATCCGCTGATCAAGGCTGTGACGTTTACCGGATCTGAACAGGGCGGCATGGCGCTCTATCGCCGCGCGCAATTGCGCCCCGAGCCGGTCCCGGTATTCACCGAAATGACCAGCGTCAACCCGACCTTCATCCTGCCCGAGGCCATGGCGGCTCGCGGCACCGAGATCGGCGACGGCTTTATCGAGCGCATGCTGGTCAACGTCGGTCAGGCCTGTTTGTGTCCGTCGATCCTGATTGCCATCCGTGGTGCCGGGTTTGAAGAGCTGCGCAGCGCCATGCGCAAACGGGTCAGCGCGGCACCGGCGCGGACGATGCTGACGCCGGGCATTCATGGTGCCTACGTCGAGGGTCTGATGGCGATGGAAGGTGCCGGCGCGCAGGTGATCGCGACAGGCACGCCGGCCGATGCCACGTTCGCCGGACGTGCTGCGTTGCTGCAAGTCGAGGGACACCAATTGCTCAGTGAACCGGGATTGGCCCACGAAGTGTTCGGCCCGTCGGCGCTGCTGGTGGCGGTCACTGATGCCGAGGAACTGCTGGCGGTCGCCCGCTCGTTCAGGGGACAGCTCAGCGCTGCCATCCACCTTGAAGAGGTGGACCTGGAACTCGCGCGGCGCCTGCTGCCGATCCTCGAACGCCGCACCGGACGCATCGTGGCCAACGCCTTCGCGCATCCACAGGAAGTGACGTACGCCACGGTGCACGGCGGGCCGTTTCCGGCGACGTCGGACAGCCGTTTCACCTCGGTCGGCATGACCTCGATCGAACGCTTCTTGCGTCCCGTGACTTATCAGGGTTTTCCGGATGAGTTGTTGCCACAGCCGTTGCGCGAGGGCAATCCGCTGCAACTGCCACGTAGCGTCGACGGGCAATAACAGCGATCCAGTGCGCGGCGGACGCGATCATGCCTCTGCGCGCACCACCCCGCGCTCTTCCAGCAAGCGCACAAACATGCTCAGACTGCGCGATACCGTGCCCCGTCGCCATACCAGCCACGTGGTCAGATAGCGAAAATCCGCGGCCAATGGCCAGACGCTGACGGTCGCGCTGCCGGGCATGCTCTGCAGCATTTTGCGCGGCATCAGCGCCAGACCTGCACCGGCGCTGACGCAGGCGAGCATGCCGTGATAGGACTCCATTTCGAAGATCTTGCCCGGTACAGCGGCGTCGGTGCTGAACCATTTTTCAAAGTGGTGACGGTAGGAACAGTTGGAACGGAAGGCATAAATATTCTCGCCGTTGACATCCGCCGCGCGCTTGACGGGCGCGTGGCTGATCGGGGCGATGATGACCATTTCTTCCTCGAACGCCGGCACGCCTTCCAGCGTCGGATGCAGCACCGGGCCGTCGACAAACGCTGCAGCCAGACGCCCGGACAGCACGCCGTCGATCATCGTGCCCGAGGGGCCGGTCGAGAGGTCGAGATCGACCTTGGGGTGCAATTGGTTGTAAGCCGCGAGCAATTCGGGAATGCGCACCGCTGCTGTACTTTCCAGCGAACCCAACGGAAATGCGCCCTGCGGTTCCTCCCCCGCCACCGTCGCCCGGGCCTCTTGCACCAGGTCGAGAATCCGTCGCGCGTATTCAAGAAAACTCCACCCGGCCGGCGACAGGCGCAAACGGCTTTTCTCGCGGATAAACAGATCAACGCCCAGATCCTGCTCAAGCTGCTTGATCCGCGTGGTCAGGTTCGACGGCACGCGATGAATCTGCGCGGCGGCGGCGCTGATGCTGCCGTGCTCGGCAACGGCTTTGAAGATTTCCAGCTGCACCAGATCCACAGTCATTCTCCAATCGTGAAAGAAACGATCTTTATTATTCAGTTTCCAGAAAACAAACACCACCCTACTCTAGGCCCATCCGACGAACCTGCAGGACGATGCCATGAGCCAGATTTCCAGCCAGACCCACGCCATCTCGATCAATCCCGCCAACGGCGAGCAGATCGGTCACTACGCGTTTGAATCCGCGCAAGCGCTCGACGCCGCACTGACCCGCGCCGCTTATGGCTTCGGCAAATGGAAACGCAAGCCGCTGCAAGATCGCTCGCGCTTGTTGAGCGCCCTCGCCGGTGCGCTGCGCGAAACCAGCGAAGCCATGGCCACCATGATCACTCAGGAAATGGGCAAGCCAATTGCTCAGGCCCGTGGCGAAATCGAGAAATGCGCCAAGCTTTGCGAGTGGTACGCCGAACACGGCCCGGCGATGCTCGACGCTGAGCCGACGCAGGTTGAAGGTGGCAAGGCGCGCATCGAGTATCGTCCGCTCGGCCCGATTCTCGCGGTGATGCCGTGGAACTTCCCGATCTGGCAGGTATTGCGCGGTGCCGTTCCGGCGCTGATTGCCGGTAACACTTACGTGCTCAAGCACGCGCCGAACGTGATGGGCAGCGCCTATCTGCTGCGCGATGCCTTTACCAGCGCCGGTTTCGCTGAAGGCGTGTTTGAAGTGATCAACGTCACCCCGGAAGGCGTTTCCACCGCCATCGCTGACCCACGCATTGCCGCCGTGACGCTGACCGGCAGCGTGCGTGCCGGTATGGCGATCGGTGCTCAGGCCGGTGCCGCGCTGAAGAAATGCGTGCTGGAACTCGGCGGTTCCGATCCGTTTATCGTGCTCAACGACGCCGATCTGGATGAAGCCGTGCAAGCGGCGGTGATCGGTCGCTATCAGAACTCCGGTCAGGTCTGCGCAGCGGCCAAACGATTGATCATCGAAGCAGGCGTGGTTGAAGAATTCACCCGCAAGTTCGTCGAGGCCACGCGCAAGTTGAAGGTCGGTGATCCGCTGTCTGCCGAGACCTACATCGGCCCGATGGCACGTTTCGACCTGCGTGATGAACTCGACCAGCAAGTGCGCGACACCCTTGAAGAAGGCGCAACGCTGTTGCTCGGCGGCGGCAAGTCTGAAGGCCCGGGCAACTACTACGAGCCGACCGTGCTGGCCGATGTCACCGACCGCATGACTTCGTTCAAACAGGAACTGTTCGGCCCGGTCGCTTCGATTATCACCGCCCGCGATTGCGCGCATGCCGTGGCCCTGGCCAACGACAGCGAGTTCGGCCTGACCGCGACCATTTACACCGCCAACGTGGCACTGGCCCAGCAACTGACCAGCGAACTGGACACCGGCGGCGTGTTCATCAACGGCTACTCCGCGAGCGATCCGCGCGTGACCTTTGGCGGCGTGAAGAAGAGCGGTTTCGGACGTGAACTGTCGCACTTCGGCGTACGCGAGTTCTGCAACGCGCAGACCGTGTGGCTGGATCGTAAATAATCCAGACACCGGAAAACCCTGTGGGAGTGAGCCTGCTCGCGATAGCGGTACATCAAGCGATGAAGATGCTGAATGCACCGGCCCCATCGCTGGCAAGCCAGCTCCCACAATGACTGCGGTGTAACCACTGATGCTGCAGACACCCTGGAACCCTGTGGGAGCTGGCTTGCCAGCGATAGCGGTGCATCAGTCGACATTTATGCCAACTGATACTCCGCTTTCGCGAGCAGGCTCGCTTGTATGGTAGGACTTGAAGGGAGGAGGAGGGACAAGGCTCGATTCTGACTGTTGACGCAGCACAGACCGTGGGAGATTTCGCCCCTCCTCCTTTCACCCAAGCGCCGATAAAGAATGCATCTGGCTAGACCGACGATAGGAACAAGCCTGCGCCTCTGGGTGAGCCCTTCAAGTGCTCAAACCTTATCCCGGAGGAAATCCTGTGGCAATGCCGGTCGCTCTATCAAATCCGATCGTTGGCGTGGATGTCGCCAAAAATGAACTGGTGATTTATCAGGCCGATAGCGATCTGCTTGAAGCGATTCCCAACACCAAAACATCCATTAAGCAGTGGCTGAAGGCCTTGCTCGGCCCCGTGTCTATTGCCATTGAGGCTACAAACATCTACCACTTGGAATTCGCTGATTTGGCCTATGCGGCCGGTTGCACGATTTACATGGTGGGCGGCTATGAACTCAAACATTACCGCGAAGGCGTGAAGATCCGCGCCAAAACCGACGCCTTGGACGCCAAGTTGCTGGCCCGTTACCTGAAGAACGAAGCCGAGGAGTTGCGCCCCTGGACCCCGCCATCACCGCTGTACCGCCAGCTCCTGAGCCTTTTCCGCCGCCGCGCGGCTTTGGTCCAGGCAAGGGTCGGCCTGGTGCAGAGCTGGTCGAATGAGCCGCTATTGAAGGCAGCTTTTGCTGAACAAATAAAATCCATGCAGCGGCTTGAAACGATGATCGAAAAGACGATCAACGATCAGCTCAAACAAGCCGGTTTGCTCGGCCAATTGAAGCGTTGCCTGAAAGTTGAGGGCATTGGATTTCTGACCGGAGCGCGCCTGCTCACGGCGTTTCAGCGGGGGGAATTTAGCAACGCGGATGCGTTTATCGCCTTCCTGGGCATGGATTTAAGGGTATCGAAATCAGGGCAAAAGGACGGTCGCCGCAGCTTGACCAAGCGCGGAGACCCCGAGGCCCGCCGACTTTTGCACAACGCTGCGATGTCGGCTAGCCGTACGAAAGCCTGGAAAGGGTTTTACGAGGCCCAAAGAGCACGGGGTTTCAGCACCACGCAGGCGTTGGTGATGCTGGCTCGCAAACTTGCTCGGGTGGTATTCGCCTTGCTGAAAGGGCAAAGCGAATACCAGACAAAAGTCAGTTGAGGGCTTCCCCTCAACCATAGAATCTCCCACATTGGCTTTATGCAGCAGCCTGTTGTGGCTCGGCGACGCTGCGATCTTTGCTCAACAATCCCAGCACCACCGCCGCCGATGCGAGGGTGATCACCGTCAGGATGTGCAGCAGATACTGAAACGCCGCCGCATAACCTTGCACCAAACGTTCATTGGCCAGACCTGGCACGGTGTTGATCGCATGCGCCATATCGCCGGTGGTCACCCGGTGCGCGGTCTCGGCGATCAGCGACGCCTCAGCGCTGCCTGTCACTGCGTGCAGGGCACTCGACAGATCAGCGTGCAGTAATGACGCCAGCACTGCCGCCACAATCGCCAGAGCAATCCCCTCACCCGCCACGCGCACGGTACTGAAGATGCCCGCCGCCATGCCGGCGCGCTCTTTCGGCACGACACTGACCGACAAACCATCCATCAGCCCCCACGGTAAACCGGCGCCCATGCCGATCAGCAGCATCGGCACCACCAAGGCGATTTTCGGCTCACCGACGTTGTACAGACTCAGCCAATGCAAGCCCACAGCGGCCATCAGGAATCCGGCACCGGACAAGATGCCGGCGGAAACGAACCGCGCCAGCGATGCGGCCAGCATCGGCACCACCAGCATCGGCGCCGACAACGCCAGCAACAGCAGACCGGCGTCGATCTCGCTCAAGCCCTCAACGCCGATGAAGCGCAGCGGCAACATCACCACCAGCACGATGTAGCAGAAACAGGTGCCGATCGGCAGCATCTGCACGCCGATGAATCGCGGATAACGAAACAGCGTCAGATCCAGCATCGGCCGTTCGACACGCATTTCGACGATCACGAAGGCGGCCAGCAGCACCGCCGAAGCGCACAGCAAACCGAGCACAAGTGGACTGTCCCAACCACTGTCCGGCGCCTGGATCAGGCCAAACGTAAACAGCGCCAGCATTGCGCTGAACAGCAGCGTGCCCGGCCAGTCCAGCCCTTTGGCATGCGGGTAGCGGGTTTCACGCATGCGCGGCACACCGAAAACCAGCGCGATGATTCCAATCAACGCGGTAAAGACAAAAATCGCCCGCCAGTTGAAGGCCTCGATCAACGCACCGGCCACCAGCGGACCGAAAGCCAGACCAATGCCGAACGTAGTGCCGAGCACGCTGTACGCCCGGGTCCGGGCATGGCCTTCGAATTCTTGCGCCAGCGCCGCCGAGCCGCTGGCCAGCGCCGCCGCTCCCGCCACTCCTTGAACCGCGCGCAACACATCCAGCCAGAACACCGACGGCGCCAGACTCTGCGCGATCGACGCGGCGGTAAACAGCAACATGCCGAAGGTAAACAGGCGTTTGCGTCCGTACACGTCAGCCAATGCGCCGGCGGCCATCAGCAAACTGCCGAACGACAACATGAACGCATTGGTGATCCAGGTCAGCGCCACCGGACTGCCGCCCAGATCGCGGCCAATGGCCGGCGTCGCCACCGCGCCTCCGGTAAAACTTAACGGCAGAACCAGCGCCGAGAGGCACACGGCCGCCAGTATGAGCAACTTGTCGCGCGTTCCGTGCGGCGGAGTCATAGCGTTCATCATTCCATCCCTTGAGCAATCACAATGCTGCATAACGCAGCGAATAAGGCGCGAAAACCGCAGAAAAACCCACCGAAGTTTGCGCACGAAAAAGATGAGAGCGAGCAACCTCGCTCTCACAGCTCCGGCGTTCAGTTGGCGAAATCGGTAGACAGCGCCAGCTCATTCCACTCGGCCAGTTCTTGCGCCACCAACCGATTCTTCGCCTCGATCCGCGCCACCGTGTCACTGCCCAGCGCCAGGCGTTGCGGCGGATTCGGTGCATTGACCAGCGCCAGCATCGCCTCGGCAAACTTCTGCGGATCACCCGGTTGCGCATGGTTCGCCGCCTCGGCGAACGCACGCATCTTGCCAACGGTTTCGTCATAGTCCGCCAGCTCAAGCCGGGTTTTGATCAGCGACTGTTCATCAAGGAAATCCGTGCGGAAGAAGCCCGGCTCGACCACCGTGGCTTGAATGCCCAACGGTGCCAGCTCCTGATGCAGCGCTTCGGTGATGCCTTCGACGGCAAATTTGGTCGAGCCGTAAACACCCCAGCCCATATAAGCCTGGTAGCCGCCGATCGACGAGATGTTGATCACCCGGCCACTGCGTTGCGCCCGCATAGGCGGCAACACCGCGCGGGTGACGTTGAGCAGGCCGAACACGTTGGTGGCGAACAGGCGCTCGGTCTCGCTGGCACTGGTTTCTTCCACCGCGCCGAGTACGCCAAACCCGGCGTTGTTGATCAGCACATCGATACGGCCAAACCGCTTGATTCCTTCAGCAACCGCTTGGTGAGCTTCGTCTTCACGGGTGACGTCGAGACGCACCGCCAGCAGGTTCGGTTGCTCGCCGAGACGGTCAGTGATGTCTTGCGGGTTACGTGCAGTGGCGATCACCGCATCGCCGGCATGCAGGGCGCGTTCTGCAATGAGGCTACCAAAACCCCGGGAAGCGCCAGTAATGAACCAGGTACGCATATCAACCCCTCCTGTCTGCGACCCTAGCGGTGGTGCCGGGGTCTTCTTGATGAGTTGAAGCGACTTTAAGGCCGTGTTACTGATGTGATAATCCCAACAAATTTGCATGACTTTGTGAAAGGCATTCACAGATGAAAACCCCTTCAGCGGCAGATCTTTCGGTATTCCTCTGCACCGCTCAGCAGTTGAATTTCAGCAAAGCGGCAATCGAGCTAGGCCTGACGCCGTCCGCGTTAAGCCATTCGGTAAAGGCACTAGAGAATCGTCTTGGCGTGCGCCTGTTCAATCGCACCACTCGCAGCGTGGCATTGACCGAGGCTGGCGAGCGTCTGTATGCGCGGCTGAAACCGGCGTTTCGCGACATCGACGATGCCTTGGAAGACCTCAATCATTTCCGCGACAAACCCTCGGGCAACCTGCGCATCACCTGCGGGCGGCAAGCCTGCGAACTGGTGTTGCTGCCAATTGCCTGTGAGTTTTTACAGGTGTACCCGGATATTCGTCTGGAAGTGGTAGAGAGCGATGCGCTGCTGGATATCGTCGCTAATGGGTTCAATGCCGGCGTGCGCTTCGGCGATCGCCTTGAGGCTGACATGGTGTCGCTGCCGATCGGCCCGACAATGCGTTCAGTGGTCGTCGGTTCACCGGCGTTTTTTGCACGCCACGCAGCACCGCAAAAACCCGAAGACCTGCACGGACTGCCGTGCATCCGCCACCGCTTTCCCAGCGGCTCGATGTACCGCTGGGAACTCGAACGTGGCGGCATCGCCCAGGAAATCGAAGTCAACGGCCCGTTAACCCTCGGCGATGTCAGCCTGATGGTCGGGCCCGCGCTGCAAGGGCTGGGCCTGGCCTATGTGTTCGAAGACATGGTCAGCGAACACCTGGCCAGCGGGCGTCTGCTGCAAGTGCTGGGAGACTGGTGCCCGTTCTATCCGGGCCTGCACCTGTACTACCCGAGCCGGCGTCATGTGCCAGCACCGCTCAAAGCGTTTATCGACTTCGTGCGCAACCGGCGCTAGGCGTTTACAGATACTTGAGCCAGGCGATGTCGCGGCGACGGGCCTTCAATGCCGAGAACCAGCGCACGGCCGGGAACAGCGCAATTGACAGAAGCGCTGCCGCCAGCCAGATCGCCGCCACTGACGAGAAGCCGAAATAGCTGCCCTGATTCAGCCCGAACAGGGCCACACCGATCAGGTACAACACCTTCAACGCGTACAGATGCAGCAGATAGAAAAACATCGGCGCCGAACCGAACACAGTCAGCCAGCGAATCCAGCGGCGATCCTGCAAGCGTTCGAATGCCAGTAGCAGCAACAGCCCGACGCTCACGGTCAGCGCGATAAACAACAACGACGGCGGGTACTTGGTGATGTTGAAAAAACTCATCAGGGTTTGCACCGACGTGTCACCCACGACCCATGGTTTTTCGCCATAGCCGTTGATCAGCCGCAAGCCGACAAAACCCAGCAGCCCGGCGCTACCCGCGATCAGCAGGTGGCACTGACGCAAACCTGCTTCAACGCCACGAGCAAACCACGGCCCGAGCGCATAACCCAGACCGATCACACCGATCCACGGCAGTAACGGATAGGAGGTGCGCAGGCGCAGATTTTCGCTGACTTCGATCCAGCCGCGATCATGCAAAATCGCCCACGGCACATGCAGCGCCGACTCCACCGGGAAATGCACCGCGTCGAGCAGGTTGTGTCCGGCGATGATCATCAGGCTCAACGCCAGCAACAACCAGCGCGGCAGCCACACCAGCAATGACAAGGCGATCATGCTCAAACCGATCGCCCAGATCACTTGCAGATAAATCACGCTCGGTGGCAGTTGGAAGGTCCACGCGAAGTTCACCAGCGTGAACTCCAGCACCACCAGAAACAGACCGCGCTTGAACAGAAACGCACTGACATCGGCCTTGCCTGCGTACTTTTCGCCGAACAACCACGCCGACAATCCCGTCAGCAGCACGAACACCGGCGCACACAGATGCGCCAGCGTGCGACTGAAAAACAACGCCGGTTCAGTGCTGGCAATGTCCATCGGGTCGGCGACCTGGCGGTGCAGCAAAAAAGTTTCGCGCACGTGGTCCAGCAGCATGAACAGAATGACCAAGCCTCTGAGGGCGTCAATGGACAGCAGCCGGCCAGTGGGCGAGGCAGAACGGGGGAGCGCAATTGTCATGAGCGTTTCGCAATCGAAGGGTTAACAGCGGGCGCCGACAAGGACTGCCCTGAAAATTTTGCGTTACCTTATAACACTAAAAAGCAAAATCCAAAGCCCAATCGATAGCAATTCTCAGAAAACCGCAGCCGATCACACCGTCCAGGTTGCCCAATGGCCTCAGGCTTCTATAGTGATCAAGTCCCCTGCCCTTGCGGCCTGTTGTCGAGCGTTGTCCATGGTCAACACCGAACACCTGATCATCTGCGAGCACTGCGACTGCGTTTACGAAAAAGCCGTGCTGGGCAAACACCAGAAAACCTCGTGCGTGCGTTGCGGCGGCGTACTCCAGCGTTTCAACGGTTTGACCGTCGAACAGCGCCTGGCACTGACCTTCACGGCGGCGATGCTGTGGCTGTTTGCCAATTTCTATCCGGTGATGAGCATCAGCCTCAAAGGCCTGAAAAACAGTGCGACGCTGTGGGATTCGGTGCTGGCGCTGAGTCAGGGGCCGATCACCTTCATAGCGATGGTCGCGGCGATTTCGATCATTATTGCCCCGGCATTTCAACTGGTCCTGCTGACCTGGGTGCTTAGCTTCGCCCTGTCATCGCGACGCGCACCGGGCTTCAAGGTGTGCATGCGCTGGCTGGAAACCCTGCGGCCGTGGAGCATGCTCGAAGTGTGCCTGCTGGGGGCGATGGTCGCGGTGTTCAAACTGGCGGGATTGCTCGACGTGTTGCCCGGCATCGGCCTGTTCGCATTGGCCGTGCTGAGTTTGATGATGATCAGGATTGCCGGCCGCGATATCCGCGACCTATGGGACATTCCATGAACCGACCCGCGACTGCCAGCGAACTCAACCTGTGCCTGTGCCACAGCTGTGGCCTGGCCTGCGACATGACCGACGAGCCACATGAATGCCCCCGTTGCGACGCGCCGCTGCATCGGCGCAAGACTAATTCACTGGCGCGCACCTGGGCCTACATGCTCGCGGCGCTGGCGTTTTACGTGCCGGCCAATCTGCTGCCGGTGATGAACACCACCATGCTTGGCAGCGGCGCCGACAGCACGATCATGAGCGGCGTGCTGGAGTTCTGGCAGCATGGCGCGTGGGACATCGCACTGATCATCTTTATCGCCAGTATCGCCGTGCCGGGCGTCAAGTTCGTCGCCCTGTCGCTGTTGTTGATCACTGTGCAACGCGACAGTGGCTGGGCACGCCGGGAGCGCTCGAAAATGTTCCGCTTCGTCGAGCTCATCGGCTACTGGTCAATGCTCGATGTGCTGGTGGTCGCACTGGTCGCCGCGTTGGTGAAGTTCCAGACACTGGGCGATATCGAACCGCGACCGGGCATCCTGTTCTTCGGCATGGTCGTGGTGCTGACCATGCTCTCGGCAATGAGCTTCGACCCTCGGCTGATCTGGGACAACGCTCCAGACGATGAACCACTCAGCGACGCAGAGCCGTCAGCAACACCTGCAACGGATGGCGCAGTGCCTGATCCGACTGGCGCTTGACCTGACTGCGGCAGGAATACCCCGTGGCCAACGCTTCGCCCTGCTCTGCCGGCGCCGCCACCTGACGGGCCCACGACTGCTCGTAGATCACCGCTGAAGTTTCACGATTGCGCGCCTCGTGGCCATACGTGCCGGACATGCCGCAGCAACCGGTGGCTTGCGTGGCCAGTTTCAACCCTGCGCGCTCGAACACTTGCTCCCACTGCCGAGTCGCGGCCGGGGCGTTGGTTTTCTCGGTGCAATGGGCGAGCAGTCGGAACGAGGCGTTTTTATCCTGCGGCGCCTGCTCCGGCATGACCTTGAGCAACCACTCCTGCACCAGCGCCACTTCCGGGCATTGCTGCATGCCCGGGACTTTCAGGTATTCCTGGCGATACACCAGCGTCATCGCCGGATCGAGGCCCAGCAACGGCACACCGATGTCCGCCAATTCGCGCAACTGCCGGGCATTGCGCAGCGCCGCGCGGTTGAACGCCGAGAGGAAGCCCTGCACGTGCAGCGGTTTGCCATTGGCGCTGAACGGCGCCAGATACACCTGATAACCCAGACGCGAAATCAGCTCGACCAGATCAGCCAACAGCGGTGCTTCGAAGTAGCGCGTGAAGGCATCCTGCACGATGACCACACTGCGCTCGCGTTGCGCCGGGGTCAGCGCCGACAAGGTCGAAACCGTCGCTGGCTGCACCTGCCAACGGCGCATTGCCGCGTGGAAATCGAAGCGACTGAGCAGCGGCACGTCGATCATGCCGCCGACGCGTTCCAGCAGCCCGCGAACCCATGCAGCGCCCATCAACCCGTTGTACAACGCCGGAATCCGCGCCATGTACGGGATGCTGTATTCCAGCGAGGCGATCAGGTAATCCCGCGCCGGGCGCAGATAACGGCTGTGATACAGCTCAAGAAAACGCGAACGAAACTCCGGCACATTGACCTTGACCGGGCACTGTCCCGCACAGGATTTGCACGCCAGGCAACCGGCCATGGCGTCGTAGACTTCGTGGGAGAAGTCTTCGGCCTGCGCACGACTGTTGCGCCAGCGCTGCCACAATGAGCTGAAAAACGCTGGTTTGCGAATGGCGTCGGACAACACATCAACGCCCGCCTCGCCCTGCAAACGCAGCCACTCGCGGATCAACGAGGCACGGCCCTTGGGCGACTGAGCGCGCTCGCGGGTGGCTTTCCACGACGGGCACATGGCGTCGTCGGGGTCAAAGTTGTAGCAGGCGCCGTTGCCGTTGCAGTGCATGGCCGCGCCGTAGCTCTGCCAGACCTTTTCGTCGATCTGTCGATCGAGTTCACCGCGCAAAGTCACTTCGTCGATTTTCAGCAGCGCCGCGCCGGTGTTCGCTGGGGTAGCGATCTTGCCTGGGTTGAACTGGTTGAACGGGTCAAACGCGGCCTTCAAGGCTTGCAGCGCCGGGTAGAGTTCACCGAAGAAGGCCGGTGCGTATTCCGAGCGCAGGCCTTTGCCGTGCTCGCCCCACAACAGGCCACCGTAACGCTGGGTCAGCGCCGCGACGCCATCGGACACCGGGCGCACCAGCGCCGCTTGCTGCGGGTCTTTCATGTCGAGGATCGGCCGCACGTGCAGCACGCCTGCATCGACGTGACCGAACATGCCGTACTGCAAGCCGTGGCTGTCGAGCAGGTCGCGTAATTCGGCGATGTACTCGGCCAAATGCTGCGGCGGCACCGCTGTGTCTTCAACAAAAGGCTGCGGCCGCGCTTCTCCGGCGACGTTGCCGAGCAGGCCTACCGCACGTTTGCGCATGCCGTAGACCTTGTTTACCGCCGCATGACCGACCGCCAGCGTATGGCCCAAACGCTCAACCGTACGGTCGCTGCTCAAGTGCTCGACGAATGCTTCGACCCGGTGCTGCAAATCCTCCGGATCGTCGCCGCAGAACTCCACCAGATTGATGCCCAAGGTCGGCCGCTCGGCGCTTTCCGGGAAATACTCGGCGACGCCGTGCCAGACAATGTCCTGCATCGCCAGCAGCAAGACTTTCGAGTCAACGGTTTCGATCGACAACGGTTTGAGCGCCATCAAGGCGCGGGCGTCGCGCAGTGCGTCCATGAACCCGGCGTAGCGGATGTTCACCAACATCGTGTGTTTGGGGATCGGCAAGACATTCAGCCGCGCTTCGACGACAAACCCCAGCGAGCCTTCGGCACCGCAAAGCACGCTGTTGAGGTTGAAACGGTTGTCCGCCTCACGCAGGTGCGCCAGGTCATAACCGGTCAGGCAACGGTTGAGATCGGGGAAACGCTCTTTGATCAGCTCGCCCTGCTCATCAATGATTTGCCGCGCACAGCGGTAGACTTCACCGACGCGATCTTCGCGGGCGCACTGGGCTTCGAGTTCGCTTTCCTCAAGAGGCAGACCGTGCAGACGCTCACCGCCGCGCAAGATCATGTCGAGTTCGAGCACATGGTCGCGGGTCTTGCCATAGGTGCAACTGCCCTGACCACTGGCATCGGTGTTAATCATGCCGCCGACGGTGGCGCGGTTGGAGGTCGACAGTTCCGGGGCAAAAAACAGCCCGGCGGATTTCAGCGCGGCGTTGAGCTGATCCTTGACCACTCCGGCCTGCACGCGCACCCAGCGCTGCTCGACGTTGATTTCCAGAATGCGGTTCATGTGCCGCGACAGGTCGACGACGATGCCGTCCGTCAGCGATTGGCCGTTGGTGCCGGTGCCGCCACCGCGAGGGGTGATCACCACTTGTTGATAGGCCGGTTCGGCGATCAGCCGCGCCACCCGTGCCAAGTCATCAGCGTCCAGCGGAAACACCGCCGCTTGCGGCAGGCGCTGATAGATCGAGTTGTCGGTCGCCAGCACCACACGGCTGGCGTAATCGGCGCTGATTTCACCGCGAAAGCCGCTGGCTTTCAGGGCTGTGAGGAACTGCTGGTAATCGTTGGCCAGGGCTTTGGCGGGGGACAGCTGGGCAATCATCGGTCAGGGTATCTCGGTCAAATCGGGCCGTGTGGCGGTGAACAGTTGTACGCAACGAATGATTGCGTCAGGCTCCGCCATCTCATGGTGCCCATGTTCATTGCTGGCGAACGCCGGGACAACCGTAAATTCGACCCGCTATTGATGACTTTTACGAATGAATCCGCGCACGCTCACTCCTTCCATGTCGTTATTGCTGGCTTTCGAGGCCGCCGCGCGCCATGAAAGCTACACCCGCGCCGCCCACGAACTGTCGCTGACGCAGAGTGCGGTCAGCCGTCAGGTGCAGATTCTCGAGAAGATGCTCGGCATGCGTTTGTTCGCGCGCGAAGGCAGGCAAGTGGTGCTGACCGATGTCGGGCGCATGTATCAGCGTGAACTCGCCGAAGCGCTTGGGCAGATTCGCAGCGCGACCTTGCAGGCCATGGCATTTGGCTCGGGCATTCACAGCTTGCGCCTGGCAACGCTGCCGACTTTCGGTTCGAAGTGGCTATTGCCGCGACTCAAGGATTTCTACACCGCGCACCCGGGTATGACCGTGCATTTGCATTCGCGTATCGAAGCGATCGACTTCGACACCAGCGAAATCGATGCGGCGATCTGCGTCGGCGGCGGGGACTGGCCGGGGTTGACCGCCCTGCCCTTGCACACCGAGGAACTGGTGGTGATCGCCAGTGCGCAGTTGTCCGACGCCGAACGCGACGACGCCGAACAACACATCGCCGGGCAACTGCTGCTCAATGTCAGCAGCAATGCCCAGGCGTGGGCGGAGTGGTTCAGCCATCAAGGTCTGCCGCACCGCAGCATGCGCATCGGGCCGAGCTTTGAAATGACTTCGCACTTGATTCAGGCAGTGCGGGCCAATATTGGTGTGGGTTTGGTGCCGCGGATTCTGGTTGAGGATGAGTTGTTGAGTGGTGAGTTGTTGCAACTGGGCGAGCCGATTACCAGTCGGCGCAGCTATTACCTGGTGTATCCGCCGCGCAATGAGAATTTGCCGTCGCTGAAAGCGTTTCGGGATTGGCTGGTAAAAACGTTGTGAACATGAGGACGCCAATCGCGAGCAGGCTCACTCCTACAGGGAAGCGCATTCCAACTGTAGGAGTGAGCCTGCTCGCGATGGCGTCAAATCAAACACCTCAAAACCGTGGCTTGACCGCCTTCCAGTCCGGCTTGTAGCGCTGCATCTGCCGCACATCATCACGCTGACGAATCCCGCACGTCAGGTACTGATCATGCAGCTTGCCCAACTGCTCATGATCCAGCTCCAGCCCAAGCCCCGGCGCGCGGGTGATCTTCACGCAGCCATCGACAATCGGCAGTTTGCCACCCTTGATCACCTCCTCATCCGGCTCCTGCCACGGGTAATGGGTGTCGCAGGCGTAATCCAGATTCGGCACCGCCGCCGCGACATGCGCCATCGCCATGAGGCTGATACCCAGGTGCGAGTTGGAATGCATCGACACACCGAGACCGAACACATCGCACATTTTCGCCAGCGTCTGCGTGTCGCGCAGGCCGCCCCAGTAATGGTGATCGGCAAGCACGATCTGCACACTATTCTGCGCAACGCTGCGACGGAACTCGTCGAAATCGGTGACCACCATGTTGGTCGCCAGCGGCAGACCAGTGCGCTTGTGCAGTTCGGCCATGCCGTCGAGGCCCGGGGTCGGGTCTTCGTAATACTGCAAATCATCGCCGAGCAATTCGGCCATGCGAATCGAGGTTTCCAGCGACCAGTTGCCGTTCGGATCGATGCGCAACGGGTAACCGGGAAAAGCCTTTTTCAACGCTTTGATGCACGCCACTTCATGCTCCGGCGGCAACGTCCCGGCCTTGAGTTTGATGCTTTTGAAACCGTACGCCTCGATCATCCGCGCGGCCTGCGCAACGATCTGCTGCTCGCTGAGTGCTTCGCCCCAGTTGTCCGGCTTGTACGGCGAATCGACATGCTGCGCATACTTGAAGAACAGGTAAGCGCTGAAAGGCACTTCATCGCGAATGGCACCGCCGAGCAGATCCACCAGCGGCACATTCAGGTAATGCGCCTGCAAATCGAGGAAGGCTACTTCGAACGCCGAATAAGCATTGCTCACCGCTTTGCTGGCATGAGAACCGGGCGCGAGTTCGGCACCGGCAATAGTGGCGGGTTTGTTGGCGGCAACGGTGGCCTGCACGATCGCGCGTAACTGGTTGAGGTTGAACGGATCGAGACCGATCAGTTGCGCCTGCAACTGCTGCTGGATCGCCAGCGCCGGGGCATCGCCATAGCTTTCGCCGAGGCCGATGTAGCCGTTGTCGCTTTCGATCTCGATGATCGAGCGCAAGGCGAAGGGTTCATGAATGCCGCTGGCGTTGAGCAGCGGCGGATCGCGAAAGGCAATCGGGGTCACAGTTACGCGGGTGATTTTCAAGATAAGACTCCTGACAGATCAACAATCAATTCAATGGCTCGCGGCCGGGCTGGCCGTCGAAATAACGGCGGTGTCGTCATGCGGCTTTGCCGGGGTTTTGCCTTTGGCTCCTGGCGCCGTGCGGGCGAAGAAGATCACCACCGCCGCGATCAGCGACGTCGCCGCCAGGCCATAAAGACCGCCCTCAATGGAGCCAGTGGTTTCTTCGAGGATGCCGAACGCCGTCGGCGCAACGAAGCCGCCGAGGTTGCCGATGGAGTTGATCAACGCGATCACTGCAGCGGCAATGCGCGCATCCAGATAGCTTTGCGGAATCGGCCAGAACAACGCCGACGCAGCCTTGAAGCCGATGGCGGCGAAACAGATCGCAACGAAGGCGAAGATCGGCCCGCCAGTGGTCGACATGAACATCCCGATCGCCGCGATCACCAGCGTCAGCGCGACCCACGCCTGCTGGAACTTCCACTTGCCGGCCATCGCCGCGAAACCGTACATGGCGACAATCGAAATGATCCACGGGATCGAGTTGAGCAGGCCGACCTGGAAGTCGCCGAGATTGCCCATCTTCTTGATCATGCTTGGCAGCCAGAACGTCGCGCCGTAAATGGTCAGGGCGATGGAGAAATAGATGAAACAGAACAGCGCGATCTGCCGATCCGCCAATAGCTTGAACATCGACGGTTTGGCCACCTGCGACGCCTCACGAGCGCGCTGCTCCTCGGCAATCGCCGCCACCAGCGCTTCGCGCTCTTCTTCGCTCAGCCACTTGGCCTGACGCGGATGCGATTGCAGCCAGAACCAGACGAATGCGCAGAGCACCACTGAAGCCGCGCCCTCAATCAAAAACATCCACTGCCAGCCATGCAGGCTGAGGCCGCTGATGTGCAGCAACGCACCGGACACCGGGCCGGAGATCACCGAGGCAATCGCCGAACCGCTGAGAAACACCGCCATGGTCTTGCCGCGCTCGGAGGCTGGCAGCCATTGGGTGAAGTAATAAATGATCCCCGGAAAGAACCCTGCCTCGGCCGCGCCGAGAATAAAGCGCAGCACATAGAAACTGGTTTCTCCTCTAACGAACGCCATGGCCATGGCGGCCGCGCCCCAGGTGAACATGATCCGCGTCAGCCAGACCCGTGCGCCGTAACGTTGCAGGAGCATGTTGGACGGCACTTCGAACAGCGCGTAGCCAACGAAGAACAAACCGGCACCGAGGCCGTAAGCCGCCGCACCGATGCCCAGATCGGTTTCCATGTGACTGCGCACAAAACCGATGTTGACCCGATCGATGTAGTTGACGATGAACATCACCACGAACAGCGGCAGCACGTGGCGCTTGACCTTGGCGGCGGCACGGGCGAGAACCGTGACGTCCAGCGGACTCTGGAGGGTTTTCAAGGGGCGACTCCCGATCTTGTTTTTTTAGGGATGGCGTAAAGCGATGGGCCGATCATGGACGGCGATCATTGATCCCGTCTAATCTAACTTGGCATTCGATTGATACCCGGATTAGATCAATGTTCGAACTGACCCAGCTACGCTGCTTCACCACCGTCGCCACCGAACTCAACTTTCGCCGCGCCGCTGAGCGACTGAACATGACCCAGCCGCCACTGAGCAGGCAGATTCAGTTGCTTGAGCATCACCTCGGTGTCGAACTGTTTACCCGCAGCACTCGTAGCGTCGCTCTCACCGCAGCGGGCCGAGCATTCTTCATCGAAGCACAGAACCTGCTGGAGCGCGCACAGCAAGCAGCCGTCACTGCCCGACGGTTCGCAGAGGGCGACATCGGTACGGTGAACATCAGTTTTGTCGGCAGCGCGGTGTATGAATTTCTGCCTAAGGTGATTGCCGAGGCGCGCCTGAAACAACCGCAGGTGAAAATCGATCTGTCGGAGATGAACACTTACCAGCAGCACGAAGCCCTGCGCGCCCGTCGC
>RCUH01000419.1_pt1 | contig 45151 bp, 41 predicted proteins | sample 2166191 | NCBI WGS metagenome assembly RCUH01 (sample SAMN09932848, study PRJNA488358) | compost metagenome | feature: garden; material: soil; isolation source: compost soil in an enriched community after 214 h of incubation | place: Germany: Experimental Botanical Garden Goettingen | collected... | reverse complement strand
GTCGACAGCGTGCTGTCGCCGGACACCCGCAGCCTGATCGTGGTCACCAAGCCGAAGAGCTTCGATGAAGGCCGTGGCGGCAAGATGCCCAAGTACGTGACCGAGTCCGGTTACGAAGAGTTCGAAGACACCCGCACCCGCGTCGGCCGCAACGACCCCGAGCCGCATTCGCTGTGGCTGGTCGATGCGGTGGCCGGCACGGTCAAGCCGCTGTCGCTGGACGGCCTGCCCGGCATCGCCACCGATCCGCTGGCGGCGCTGCGCAAGGCCGCCGGCAAGGACGCACTCAAGGGCAACCGCCCGCTGGAAGTGCTGGCCGGCCCGGGCAACCCCGGCATCCGCTGGAGCGCCGACGGCCAGCAGGCCGCGATCATGCTGCGGGCCAACGACAACAAGGACCGCTGGATCGCCAGCGTCAGCCCGGCCAGCGCCAGGCTGGAGAACCGTCACCGCCTGTCCGACAAGGCCTGGATCAACTGGGGCTTCAACGATTTCGGCTGGTCCAACGACAACCGCACGCTGTGGCTGCTGTCGGAGGAATCGGGCTACTCGCACCTGTACACCCAGCAGGGCACGGCCAAGCCGCAGGCACTGACCGGCGGCAAGTGGGAAACCTCGATGCCGGTGCCCAGCGCCGACGGCCGCGGCTTCTACTTCCTTTGCAACCAGCAGAGCCCGGGCGACTACGAGGTCTGCGCGGTGGACACCGCCGGTGGCAAGGTGCGTGAGCTGACCGCGCTCAACGGCGTGGAAGACTTCTCGCTGTCCCCGGATGGCCAGCAGCTGCTGGTGCGTTACTCCGGCGCCTACCTGCCGGCGCAGCTGGCGGTGGTGCCCACCAGCGGCGGCCAGGCCAAGGTGCTCACCGACACCCGCACCGCCGCCTACAAGGCCCGCGAGTGGATCCAGCCCAAGCTGGTGCAGGTGCCGTCCAGGCATGGTGCCGGCGTGGTCTGGGCCAAGTACTACGGCCCGGAAAACCCCGAGCCGGGCAAGCAGTACCCGATCGCCATGTTCGTGCACGGCGCCGGCTACCTGCAGAACGTACACCAGCGCTACCCGGCCTACTTCCGCGAGCAGATGTTCCACAACCTGCTGGTGCAGCAGGGCTACATCGTGCTGGACATGGACTACCGCGGCAGCGAGGGCTACGGCCGTGACTGGCGCACCGCGATCTACCGCAACATGGGCCACCCGGAACTGGAGGACTACAAGGACGGCCTGGACTGGCTGGTGGACACCAAGCAGGGTGACCGCGCCAAGGCCGGCATCTACGGCGGCTCCTACGGTGGCTTCATGACCTTCATGGCGCTGTTCCGCTCGCCGGGCACGTTCAAGGCCGGTGCCGCACTGCGCCCGGTGGTCGACTGGCACCAGTACAACCACGGCTACACCGCCAACATCCTCAACACGCCGGACATCGACCCGGAGGCGTACCGTAAATCGTCGCCGATCGAATACGCCGACGGCCTGCAGGACCACCTGCTGATCGCGCACGGGATGATGGATGACAACGTGTTCTTCCAGGACTCGGTCAACCTCACCCAGAAGCTGATCGAACTGCACAAGGACAACTGGTCCATCGCGCCCTACCCGCTGGAGCGCCACGGCTACGTGCGTCCGGACTCGTGGCTGGACCAGTACAAGCGCATCCTCAAGCTGTTCAACGAAAACCTGAAGTAAGTGGCGGCGCAGGCCAGCCACGCCGCGGCGCCGATCGAGATCGTCGCCGCGGTCATCCTCGATGCCACCGGCCAGGCGCTGGTGGTGCGCAAGCGCGGTTCGGATACGTTCATCCAACCCGGCGGCAAACCCGAGCCGGGTGAAGCCCCGCTGCAGGCGCTGGCGCGTGAGCTGCACGAGGAACTGGGCGTGCACATGGATCCCGGCAGCGCCCAGCCACTGGGCCGTTTCGAGGCCTGGGCCGCGCATGAACACGGACGCCGGGTGCACGCGCAGGTATGGCGGGTGCAGGTCGCCGGCACACCGCAGGCGCAGGCGGAAATCGCCGAGTTGGCCTGGGTTCCCCTGCAGGCGCCGCATGGGCGGCGCTTGGCAGCCTTGAGCGAAGACCATATCCTGCCCGCGGCCGCACGTGCGGTGGTGGCAGGCTGACGCCTGTCGCCGACTCGACCAGGACACCGGATGTCATCGCTGCTTCCCCCACCCCTGCCCAATGCCCGGCCGCCCGTGGATCCGCTGGCGCCGCCGAAATTCCTCGGCCCGATGACCAAATCGGTGCTGGCCGTGTGCGTGGTCTCGGCACTGTGCTGGGTGGCGGCGGTGCTGGTGGCCGCGCCGCTCTCCAGTGCGGAGTGGCTGCGGGAGCTCACCCACGACAGCGACCTGTCCTGGTTGGCGCCATCGCTGCGCTGGCTCGGCGCGCATGCGGTGGGCTTCTGCGTGGCCATGCTGCTGGTCTGCCTGCTTGGCGTGGCCGCGTGCTGGGGCATGCTGTATCGCCAGCGCTGGGCGCTGTGGCTGTTCATCGTGCTGCTGGTGGTCACCGCACTGTTCAATTTTGTCTGCAGCTGGGTGCTCGACGACGGCTTCCGCCATCTGCTGGACTACCTGGCCAGCGATGCGGCCAGCAGCGAGATGCGCCAGCTGCGCGGGGAGATGCTGGTCCAGCGCATGACCTTCCTGGTCACCACGGTCACCTCCTCCATCGCCTTCGCCGGCGCACATGGCTGGCTGGCCGTGCGCCTGCTGCGTACCGACGTGCAGGCCTGGTTCCAGCGCTGAGCCGCTGGCGCTTTCGCGGCCGCGCCTGCCTGGCGCCGGCACGCCTCGTTCTCCCTTCAAGGATGCTGTTGTGACTTCTGCTGTTTTCGCGCGCCGCCGTTTTGCCGGCTGGCGTGCCCTGGCCGTTCTCGTCCTGGCCGCTGCCAGCGTTCCCGCCGCCGCCCAGTCCATGGCCTGCGGCACCTACAAACAGGATGATGGCCATGCCCTGCTGACCCTGGAAAGCGAGGGCCACGGCTTCCTGACGTCGGCCGCCTCGCCGACCGAGGAGCTGCGCATCGCGCGCAGCGGGGAGCTGCTGGGCATGGTCAACCTGGCCACCGGCCGCATGGAGCAATGGACCTTCGGCGAGGGCGATCGCACCCTGACCGGCGGGTACCACGACTTCGTGCGCGAGAAGGCCGCCGCCTGCAAGCCGTTCTACGCGGTTGAAGAAGGCAGCTGCCGCGCCGATCCGGTGGGCTGCCTGGAGCACTACTACCAGGCCACGCCGGCGCAGCTGCACCAGTGGTGCAGCGAGGACGTGCCGTTCGCCTGCAGGCGCCTGTTCGAGGTGTATCAGGAACAGGCCAACAACGCCGTTCCGGAGCAGGCACCGCGCTTTCCCCTGCCCGCGCAGTGCAAGGAAACCGCCAAGGAGCACGATCCGGCGGTGTGCATGCGGCTGCTGGAAACGATGGCGGGCGAGCTCATGGGCACGGCGATCATGGGCCTGAGCCACGCGCCGCAGACCGTGCTGCCGTCCGAACAGCTGGTCGAGCTGGCCGGGCTGTGCAAACAGCATCCGCGCGAGGACTTCTGCACGCGCGTGGCCGAGGCACAGTGGAACGCCGGCCGCCTGCTGGAGGCCCGCGACGCCCTGCAGCACGCCTGCGGCACGCGCGCGGAGGCCTACGCCTGCACCCAGGTTGCCCCGCTGGTCGGGTTGTCGGCGGCCGCGTTGTCGCCAGTGCCCACCACCACCCTGCCCTGCGGCCGCTATGTGGCCGAGCATGGCCTGCCCTCGGACCTGCAGTTCGGCGATGCCGGCGTGGTCCAGATGGTCGACTACGCCACGCGCCTGCGTGCCCGCGTGCAGGACGGGCGCATCCAACTGCGCCGCGACATCGGCGACGATGTGGTGCTGCAGACCACGCGCGACGGCAGCCTGGTGGGCATGGACGGCAACACCCGCTTTGGCCATTACACGCGCCAGCCCGGCGGCGCGGGCGCGTGCAGCGCGCCGCTGGCCTTCACCGAGATCGCGCAGCCGCTGGACTGCCCAACGCTGGACCGCGAGGGCGGCCCGGAAGCCTGCTGCAAGGCCGGCCAGCTGCTGGGCTGCAAGGTCGCCGCCAGCACCCGCGTACGCAACGACGACGACTGGCGCGGCGCACAGCCGTACTACGCGGCGCTGTGCAGCGCCGGCGTGCGCGACGGCTGCGTCGGCCTTGCCGAGGTATTCGAACACACCGGTGACGAGGGCGTGCCCGCCGCCTTGAAGGCCATCTGTGCCAAGGGCGGCGCCACCCACATCGCCTGCGACGTGGACGCTACCCGCGACTGGACGGCGCTGCGCGCGCGGTTGCGCGCGATCGCCGAGGACGCCGCACGCGGCGAGTGAGGCCTGCGGCGGTACCGCCGCGCCACCGGCCGCATACGCGGCTGCAGGCGGCATCCGGTGACAGCGGTGCCGTCGATCAGGACATCGCGCCGACACGACGAAGGCCCCACCACGCGCCACAATCCGCTGCGGCCGCGCCCGCCGCCCGGCTCTCCGGGCTGCGGTAAAGTAGCGCCATGAACGAATTCGAGCGTGTACGCAGCTACCTGACCGACCTGCAGGACCGCATCTGTGCCGCGATCGAGGCCGCAGACGGCCAGGCCCGGTTCGCCGAGGACCCGTGGCAGCGCGCCGAAGGGGGCGGTGGCCGCACCCGGATCCTGCGCGACGGCGCGGTGTTCGAGCAGGCCGGCATCGGCTTCTCCGACGTGGCCGGCACCCGCCTGCCGCCGTCGGCGTCGGCCAACCGGCCGGAACTGGCCGGTGCCTCGTGGCGCGCCACCGGGGTCTCGCTGGTGTTCCACCCGGCCAACCCGTACCTGCCCACCACCCATGCCAACGTGCGTTATTTCCGCGCCGAGCGCGATGGCGTGGAAGTGGCCTCCTGGTTCGGTGGCGGCTTCGACCTGACCCCGTTCTATCCGTTCGACGAGGACGTGCAGCACTGGCATCGCGTGGCGCACGACCTGTGCGCGCCGTTTGGCGAAGCACGTTATGCCGACCACAAGCGCTGGTGCGACGAATACTTCTTCCTGCGCCATCGCAATGAGACCCGCGGCGTGGGCGGGCTGTTCTTCGACGACCTGCACGGCGATTTCGAACGCGATTTTGCCTACCTGCGCGCGGTCGGCGATGGCTTCCTCGACGCGTACCTGCCGATCGTGGCGCGTCGCAAGGACATGCCGTTCGGCGAGCGTGAGCGCGAGTTCCAGCTGTATCGCCGGGGCCGCTATGTGGAATTCAACCTGGTCTACGATCGCGGCACGCTGTTCGGCCTGCAGAGCGGTGGGCGCAGCGAGAGCATCCTGATGAGCCTGCCGCCGCGGGTGCGTTGGGAGTATGGGTTCCAGCCCGAGGCTGGCAGCGACGAAGCACGCCTGGCCGATTACCTGGTCCCGCGCGACTGGGTGTAACCGAACGCGGCACCGCAGAGGCCGGTGCGTTACCGAGGGTGGAATCGCGCGCGGCCGATGGTCGCCCCGGCGGGTGGTAGCGCCACCCCATGGGTGGCTGCGGTGCCAACGATGGCAGCCACCCATGGGGTGGCTCTACCCCTTTTTCGGCACGATGGTGATGTGGCCGTTGATTTCGAGGACCGCCAGGGCGACGTCGTCGATCGACAGGCAGCCCTGCTGTCGCAATGCGGCCTCCAGGTCCGAGCGGGTCACCATCTCGCGCTTGAGTACCGAGGCGAGCACCTTGCCATCGCGCGCGATCAGCACCGGCTCGCCTTCGACCAGGGTTTCCACGCGGCGGCTGCGCGTGCTCAACCAGCCCACGCCGTAGTTGAGCAGGATCAGCGTGGCCGCCAGCAGCAGGCCGCCGCCCAGTGAGGTGTCCTTGCCCAGCAGGGCGTTCTGTACCGCGTTGCCCAGCAGCACGATCAACAGCACGTCGAAGGGAGTGATCTGGCCCAGCGCGCGCTTGCCCGACAACCGCACCATGCCCAGTACCAGCACGTACACCACCACCGCGCGCAGGATGAATTCCCACCACGGCATGGCCAATGCAAACAGATCACTCATGCGGTTCTCCACGGTCCAGCCCACAGCATGGGCCGCCCGCAGGGTCCACGGCAATCGGCACGACAGGCGCTGATCCGACGCGCCACGCAGGTTTACGACGGCGCAAATAAAAAGCCCCGCCGACCAGGGGGAGGTCAGCGGGGCCGGGGAACGGGCGCTTGGGGAGGAGCCCCCGTTCCGAGATCTGCTCCAGGGGATGGGAGAGATCCACAACAGGCGTTGCGCCTGTCGAGGTCTATAAAAGCACCCCGAACATTGATAGTTCGTGAAGGGGCCCAATTAATGAAAGCGCTGTAGGGGAAACATTCATCCGAGAGTCAGTTTCTCGGCGAGCAATGAACGAATTCAGCTGTTTCCCCGTGATTTCCATCTCAGTGCGCCTCATCCCAGTTATCACCGACGCCGGCATCCACCACCAGTGGCACCCGCAACTGGGCCGCTGACGACATCAGCTCCACCACCTTCAAACGCAAGGTGTCCAGAAACTCGCTTTCGGTTTCAAACACCAGTTCATCGTGCACCTGCAGGATCATCCGGGCCTGGTCGCCCTGCCCCTGCAGCCACGCGTCCACCCGGACCATGGCCCGTTTGATGATGTCCGCCGCGGTGCCCTGCATCGGGGCGTTGATCGCCGCCCGTTCAGCCCCGGCCCGCAGGCCCTGGTTACGGGCGTGAATGTCGTTCAGGTACAGCCGGCGCCCTTCCAGGGTCTCCACGAAGCCCTGGTCGCGGGCCTGCTGGCGCATCCGCTCCATGAAGTCGCGCACGCCCGGGTAGCGGCTGAAGTACAGGGCCACGTAGTCCTGGGCCTGGCCGCGGTCGATGCCCAGGTTGCGGGCCAGCCCGAAGGCGCTCATGCCGTACATCAGGCCGAAATTGATCGCCTTGGCCGCGCGGCGCTCGTTCGGGGTGACCTCGTCCAGCGCGCGCCCGAACACCTCGGCCGCCGTGGCCCGGTGCACGTCCACGCCCTGCTCGAAGGCGCGCACCAGGCCCGGGTCTTCGGACAGGTGGGCCATGATCCGCAGCTCGATCTGCGAGTAGTCGCAGGCCAGGATCTTGCGCCCCGGCGGGGCCACGAAGGCGCGGCGGATGCGGCGGCCGTCCTCGGTGCGGATCGGGATGTTCTGCAGGTTCGGGTCCGAGGAGGACAACCGGCCGGTGGCCGCGCCGGACTGGTGGTAGCTGGTATGGACCCGGCCGGTGTCCGGGTTGACCATCTCCGGCAGCTTGTCGGTGTAGGTGCTGCGCAGCTTGGCCAGCCCGCGGTACTCCAGGATCACCCGCGGCAGCTCGTGCTGCTCGGCGATCGCCTCCAGCGCCTCTTCATTGGTGCTGGGCTGGCCCTTGGGGGTCTTCACCAGCGCCGGCAGCTTGAGCTCGTCGAACAGCACTGCCTGCAGCTGCTTGGGCGAGTCCAGGTTGAAGGTGTGCCCGGCCAGCTCGGTGGCCTTCTGCTGGGCGGCGAGCATGCGCACGCTCAGGTCCTGGCTCTGCCGGCGCAGCTCGGCCATGTCGATGTGCACGCCGTTGGCCTCGATCCGGGCCAGCACGGGCACCAGCGGCATCTCGATGCCCCGGTAGACGCCGTCCAGGGCCGGCACCGCCTGCAGCTGCGGCTGCAGCACCCGGTGCAGGCGCAGGGTGATGTCGGCGTCTTCGGCGGCATAGCGGGCGGCCTCGTCCAGGCCGACCTGCGAGAACGGGATCTGCTTGGCGCCCTTGCCGGCCACGTCCTCGAACTTGATCGTGGTGTAGCCCAGGTAGCGCATCGCCAGCGAATCCATGTCGTGGCGGGTGGCAGTGGAGTTGAGCACGAAGCTCTCGAGCATGGTGTCGTCGTGGTAACCCTGCACGGAGATGCCGTGGCGGCGCAGTACGTGCAGGTCGTACTTGCCGTGCTGGCCCAGCTTCTTTTTGGCCGGGTTCTCCAGCACCGGGCGCAGCGCGTCCAGCACCTGCTGGCGGGGCAGCTGCGGCGGCGCGCCGGGGTAGTCGTGGCCGACCGGGATGTAGGCTGCCCGGCCCGGCTCGACCGCCAGGCTGATGCCCACCAGGTTGGCGCGCATCGCATCGAGCGCGTCGGTTTCGGTGTCCACCGCGATCAGCTCGGCCGCCTCGGCGCGCTGCACCCAGGCCGCCAGCTGTTCGGTGGTCAGCACGGTCTCGTATTCACCGGGGGCCGACAGCGCCGGGTCCACCGGCGCAGCTGCGTCGGCCGGGGCACTGCGGGCATAGCCGGCCGCCGTGCCGCGCAGGCTTGTGGTGGCATCGCTGGCGGCCACCGCCGCTGCTGCCGGGCCGCCCAGTTCCTTCAGCGCCTGGGTGAAGCCGTAACGCAGGTACAGCTCGCCCAGCGCAGCCACGTCCGGGTCGCGCAGGGCCAGGGTGCGCGGGCTGGCCTCCAGCGGAACATCGGTGCGGATGGTGACCAGTTCGCGGTTGAGCGGCAGGCGCTCCAGCGCCGCGCGCAGGTTGTCACCGATCTTGCCCTTCATGCCCGCTGCGGCGGCCATCACCCCGTCCAGGTTCTGGTACTCGGCCAGCCATTTGGCGGCGGTCTTGGGCCCGCACTTCTCCACGCCGGGCACGTTGTCCACGGCGTCGCCCATCAGTGCCAGCAGGTCCACGATCTGGTCGGCGCGCACGCCGAACTTGTCCATCACCGCCGCGTCGGAATCCATCCGGCTGCCGGTCATGGTGTTGACCAGTTCGATGCCCGGGCGGACCAGCTGGGCGAAGTCCTTGTCGCCGGTGGAGATGGTCACCTGCAGTCCGTCCTGCTGGCCCTGCAGGGCCAGCGTGCCGATCACATCGTCCGCTTCCACGCCGGCAATGCGCAGGATGCTCAGGCCGAGCGCTTCGACGATGCGGCACATCGGCTCGATCTGCGGGCGCAGGTCGTCGGGCATCGGCGGCCGATTGGCCTTGTAGTCGGCATACAGGTCGTCGCGGAAGGTCTTGCCGGGCGCATCGACCACGAACGCCACGTATTCCGGGCGCTCCTTCAAGGTGGCGCGCAGCATGTTGACCACGCCGAACAAGGCGCCGGTGGGTTCACCGTGGGCGTTGGTCAGCGGCGGAAGCGCGTGGAACGCGCGGTACAGGTAACTGGACCCGTCAATCAGGACTAATCGGCTCATGCGACGATTCTACGCGCCCGCCCGCGCCGACCCCAGACACGACGACGACGACGCGTGGGGCATAATCCACCTTCACTTGTACAAGGACCTCGGCCCATGAAGACCCTGTTGCTGGTTGGCCTGCTTGCGCTGGCCGGTTGTGCCACCACGGGCGGCGGCGGTAAGCCCCCGGTCGATGTGAGCGGTGCCGATGTGTCCAGCAAGACCCTGGCCAACGGCGACACGCTGGAGGAATACCGCGTGGGGGGCCAGCTGCGGATGGTCAAGGTGACGCCTGCGCAGGGCCCGGCGTTCTACATGTACGACCGCAACGGTGATGGCCGCATGGACAACGACAAGGACGGCGTTTCGCCGGTGTACTGGAAGCTCTACAGCTGGTGAGCACAGGCGTCTGCGCCCAGCACGCGTTGGAACGTTGCTTGCATCGACAGGTTTTCCAGACTTTGCCTTGTTTCGGTAGATGAATACGCCCGAACGCCGCCAGCCCCCCGACCCCGTCCAGCTGCGGGCCGGGTTGACCCCTGAACAGCGCCAGGCGGTGGAAACGCTTGAGCATTTCGGCTGGCAGCTGCGCTTCGTGCGCCGCCCGCTGTTCCGCGACCCGATCCCGGTGCTGTTCGACCGCAGCGGCGAGCGCTTCGTGGTGCTGCAGCCCGATGGCAGCCTGGATGAGTCGCAGACGCTGAAGCTGCGGCCCTAGGCCCCGCGGCGCGTCCACCGCTGCGTGCCCTGCCGGCCGCCGGCCGGCTCCCCGGGAAACCCAACCCACACGGTAGTGCCGGCCGCTGGCCGGCTCCCCAGGAAACCCTGCCCACCACGGTAGTGCCGGCCGCTGGCCGGCTCCCCAGGAAACCCTACCCACCACGGTAGTGCCGGCCGCTGGCCGGCTCCCCCAGGAAACCTGACGTTGTCGGGAGCCGGCCAGCGGCCGGCGCTACCGGTGCCTGCGTGCGAGGCTACGCAGCGGCGCCGTCCTCCCTCAACGGATGACCAGCACCGGCACGGTACTGCGCGCCAGCACTTCGGCGGTCTGACTGCCCAGCAGCACGCGGGTCACGCCGCGGCGGCCATGCGAGGTCATCACGATCAGGTCGCTGTTGCGCTCTACGGCGGTGTCGATGATGCCGTCGGCCGCATAGCGGTCCAGCACGTGCACCACGTTGGCACGCAGGCCCTGGGCCTCGGCGGTCGCCTTGGCCGGCGCGAGTACCTTCTGCGCGGTCTCTTCGCGGTCGGCCTTGTATTCGGGGCTGTTCATGTAGCCCACGCTCCAGCCCATCGCGTCGTACATGCCCACCGCCCACGGCTCGGACACGGTCACGATGTCGACCTCGGCATTGAGATCCTTGGCCAGTTCCAGGCCTTTGAGCAGGCCCTTTTCAGACAGTTCCGAGCCGTCGGTGGCAATCAGGATTCGCTTGTACATGGCAGGGCTCCTTCCGGTGCAGTGTGGGGCCACCATTGCACACCCGGCGTGGAGGCCGCGCCTTGAGCCGGATCAATCGCGCGCCGCCACCACGCGCGCGGGGTTGCCCACCACCGTGGTACCGGCCGCCACGTCGCGGGTGACCACGCTGCCTGCGCCGACCACCGCATCGTCGCCGATGCTCACGCCCGGCAGCAGGATGGCCCCGCCGCCGATCCACACATTGCGCCCGATCCGCACCGGTCGCGCCAGCTCCAGCCCCTCGGCCCGCGCCTGCGGGTCACGCGGGTGGTCGGCGGCGTAGATCTGCACCGCCGGGCCGATCTGGGTGCCGTCGCCGATGCGCACCTCGGCCACGTCCAGGATCACGCAGTTGTAGTTGAGGAACACCCCGCTGCCCAGGTGGATGTGGCTGCCGTAGTCGCAATGGAACGGCGGGCGGATCACCGCGCCGTCGCCGACCGCACCGAGCTGCTCGCGCAGCAGTGCACGGCGGACATCCGGAGCCTCGGCCAGCGCGGCGTTGTAGCGCACCATCCAGGCCTTGGCCGCGGCCATCTCGGCCTGCAGCTGCGGGTCGCCCGGCCGGTAGGGGTGGCCGGACAGCATCTTGTCTTTTTCGCTCAGCGCCATGATCGCTCCTGCAGGTAGCTGCCGATCATGCCGGTTCCGCGCCGCGATGGGGACACACCGCGGCGACAGGGACTCAGCGCAGGCGCAGCCGGCGCCGTGGCAGGTGCGTGGCGGCCAGTGCCGCCAACGCCAGGCCCACCGCCGTGGCCCGGAACGGCCAGGACGCCAGCAAGGCGCACAGCCCGTCGGGGCGGGGTTCGCAGCGCAGCCGCACCAGGTCCAGGGTGCCACCGTGGTGCAGGCAGCTGTAAGCGTGCTCGAACAGGGCCAGCACCGGCGCCATCCAGCCCGCCGACAGGGTCAGCGCAACCAGGACAGCCAGCAGGTACGGAATTCCCTTGTTCATATGTGCGCTCCCAGCGGACAGCGCCAGACTCTGGGCGCCGCGCTACGGCCCCACAAGCGGCACGCGACGAATCCCGGCAAATCCGGGATGAGTGCCGGGCCGGGGCGATGAGTTGCGGCGGTGGCGGGCGCCGGCACCGCCGATGCGCCGTCCTACCGTCCGTCGGCGCGTGACTTCCGGCAGTCACCGCCGCCCGACCAGCCCCGTACGGTGGCGGCAACCGGTCCTTCCCACCGGTACCCGGAGCGGCGCGATGGCAATGCAGCAGCGGACCGGCCGCCTGGCCGGTGGGGTGTATCTGGTGGTGATCGCCACGGGTATCTTCAGCCTGGCCTACGTGCCTTCCCGGATCAGCGTCGGCGACGATCCCGTCGCCACCCTCGCCAACGTGACCGCGCATGCCGCGCTGTTCCGTGCCGGCGTCGCCGCCTTCGCCCTGGAGCAGATCGCCTTCCTGCTGCTACCGCTGCTGCTGTACCGCGTGTTCGCCGCGGCGCATCGCCCGGCAGCCACGCTGATGGTGGCCCTTGCAGTCACCGGGGTACCCATCGCGCTGGCCGCCCTGGCCCACCGCCTGGAGGCGGTGACCCTGCTCACCGACCCGGCGCTGGCGCGGGCGCTGTCGGCCGGGCAGCTGCAGATGCTGGCGATGGCGGCACTGAAAAGCTGGAGCAGCCACATTTTCCTGGCCAGCCTGTTCTGGGGCCTGTGGCTGCTGCCGTTCGGCTGGCTGGTGTGGCGCACGCGCGCGCTACCGCGTGCACTCGGCGTGCTGCTGATGCTCGGTGGCGTCGGCTACCTGCTCAACGTGTTCGGCGAGCTGCTGGTCCCCGGCTACGCCACTACCGCACTGTCCAACTACGCCACGCTGCCCGCCTCGCTCGGCGAGATCGGCAGCGGCCTGTGGCTGGCCCTGTTCGGGGCGCGCGCCAGCCCGCAGCCGCGCATTCCCGACGAGAACGGCCATGAGCACATCCGCAATGCATGACATCCCGGTCTACGCGCGCGCTGCGCGCAGCCGACCAACCCCGATCGAGCCCACGGTGGAGCCGACCGTTGGTCGGCTGCCCGCACACCCGGCACGGCTACACGCCGATCAGGCGACCTTGACCACGCGCGCGCCCTGGCACAGCGGGTAGCTGGCCACCAGGTCGGCGATGCGTTCGCGCAATGTCTCGAACGACACGCCGTACAGGTACAGCGCCGTCTCGGTCGGGCCCTGCCACCAGCTGCAGATTTCGCCCACGCCTTCGATGCGCTCGACGATCTGTTCGAACACGTAGTTCGAGTCGCACTGCTCGTAGACCTCATCGGGCAGGTCGGTGCCGTTGAGGTACAGCGCCAGGCCTTCGGTGACGCCGAACGGCTGGTCCGGGGCGCCTTCGCGCTGGATCAGCGAGCCCTTGGGCGCGCCCAGCTGCTCCAGCAGTTCGATCACCGCCGGCAGCGACGCCGGATCATTCAGGGCGATCTCGATGTCGCCATAGTCCACCTCGCCCTCGTCGGTCAGCGCGGTGCCGCCGCCGGTGAGCTGGCCCAGCCCGGCACTTTCCAGCAGCGCATCCAGCGGATCCTCGAACAGCTCGTGGCGATGCTCAGGTTGCAGCCTGGCATTCAATTTGACGGTGACGTGCAGCGGGGAATCGGTCATGGAGACGGCCTGTGCCAACGGAATGCCGACCATTGTAGTGCCGCCCGCCGGCCGGCTCCCGACGGCAGCGGCGCCACGCGCAGCCGGCCAGCGGCCGGCACCACGGCCGACCCTCAGCGCAGGAACGGTGCCACCTTGCGCTCCAGCAGCGTCACCAGCGCCGGCTGCATGAAGCCGTAGTCATCCGGAATGTCCAGACACACCACGCGCTTGCCGCCCAACCAGCGCGCGAAGCGGCTGGACAGGCGACTGCGGTGGGCGCGCTCCATCACGAAGATCAGCTCGGCCCACTGCAGCAGCTCCGGGCTGACCGGCACATCGGCATCGGGCTTGAGCCCGGCCGATGCGGTTTGTATGCCCGGCCAATCGGCGAACACCTGCTCGGCCGTGGGGCTGCGCAGGCGGTTCTGGCTGCAGATGAACAGGACGCGGCGCGTCATCCGTGGCGCGCCAGCCTCAGAGCACGGTGAGGTTGGCGTAGGCCATCACCAGCCACTTGCTGCCGGCGTCGGCGAACTCCACCTGCACGCGCGCGTGCTGCCCGTTGCCTTCGTAGTCGGTGACCATGCCCTCGCCGAACTTGGGATGGTTGACCAGCGCGCCCAGCTTGAGCGGTGGTGCTTCCAGCGCGGCATGGCCCATCACCCGGTTGGCACCCAGCGAAGCGGTGCGCGAGACCTGCACCTTGGGCCGCACTTCGTTGAGCAGCTCACGCGGGATCTCGCGCAGGAAACGCGAGGGCACGTTGTAGTTTTCCTGGCCGTGGATGCGCCGCGATTCGGCGTAGCTGAGCACCAGCTTCTGGCGCGCGCGGGTGATGCCCACATACGCCAGCCGACGCTCTTCCTCCAGCCGCCCGCTTTCCTCCAGCGAGCGTGCGCTGGGGAACAGGCCGTCTTCCATGCCGGCCAGGAACACGATCGGGAACTCCAGGCCCTTGGCCGAGTGCAGCGTCATCAGCTGCACGCCCTCCTCGCCCGCCTGGGCCTGGCCTTCGCCGGCCTCCAGCGAGGCATAGGACAGGAAGGCGACCAGCTCGCTCATGTTCTCGCCGGTCTCTTCCACATCGTCTTCGCGGCGGGTGAAGCGCGAGGCCACCGACACCAGTTCGTCCAGGTTGTCCGCGCGCGACTCGGAATCCAGCGCGTTGCGGCTTTCCTTGGACCAGTGCTCGCGCAGGCCCGAGCGCAGCAGCACGTGGTCGATGCGTTCGGCCAGGGTCATCTCGCCGGCTTCGGCGTGCAGCTGGTTGACCAGGGTAAGGAAGCCGGCCAGCGCGTTGCGGGCGCGGGCGGCCAGTTCATTGCCCTGGGTGGTGAGCATGGTGGCTTCCCACAGCGAAATCGCGTGGGTGCGCGCCAACCGCCGCACTTCATCCAGGGTGCGGTCGCCGATGCCGCGGGTGGGCGTGTTGACCGCGCGCTCGAAGGCGGCGTCATCGTTGCGGTTGGTCATCAACCGCAGGTAGGCCAGCGCATCCTTGATTTCGGCACGCTCGAAGAAGCGCATGCCGCCATACACGCGGTACGGCACCTGCTCGGAGATGAGCGCTTCTTCAAACGCACGCGACTGCGCGTTGCTGCGGTAAAGCACCGCCGCATCGCCATAGCTGCCACCGTCGCGCACCCACTGGCGCGCGCGCTCGACCACGTAACGCGCCTCGTCCATTTCGTTGTAGGCCGCGTACAGGTCGATCGGGTCGCCATCGCCGCTGTCGGTCCACAGTTCCTTGCCGATGCGGTCCGGGTTGTGCGCGATCACCGCGTTGGCCGCGCCCAGGATGTTGGCGCTGGAGCGGTAGTTCTGCTCCAGGCGCACGGTCTGCGCGCCCGGGAAATCCTTGAGGAAGCGCTGGACGTTCTCGACCTTGGCGCCGCGCCAGCCATAGATGGCCTGGTCGTCGTCGCCGACCACGAACACGTGGCCGCTGTCGCCGGCCAGCACGCGCACGAAGGCGTACTGGATGGCATTGGTGTCCTGGAACTCGTCCACCAGGATCTCGCGGAAGCGCGAGCGGTAATGGGCCAGCAGCGCGGGGTTGTCGCGCAGCAGTTCATGGGCGCGCAGCAGCAGCTCGGCGAAGTCGACCAGGCCGGCGCGGTCGCAGCGCTCCTGGTAGGCCGCGTAGGCCTGGCGCATGGTTTCCAGCCACGCGTCGTGCGGCTCGGGCTGGATGTGCTGCGGGCGGCGGCCTTCGTCCTTCTGCTCGTTGATCCACCACGCGATCTGCTTGGGCGGGTGCTTGCTGTCGTCGATCTCCAGCTGCTGCACCACGCGCTTGACCAGCCGCAGCTGGTCGTCCGAATCGAGTACCTGGAAGCTGTCGGGCAGCCTGGCGTCCTGGTAGTGCAGGCGCAGCAGGCGGTGGGCCAGCCCGTGGAAGGTGCCGATCCACGCGCCGCGGCTGCCCTGCGGCAGTTGCAGGTCGATGCGGTGGCGCATCTCGCCGGCGGCCTTGTTGGTGAAGGTCACCGCAAAAATGCCATGGGTGGGCACGCCGCAGACTTCGTTCAGCCAGGCGATGCGGTGGATAAGTACGCGGGTCTTGCCGGAACCGGCACCGGCAAGCACCAGATGGTGGCCGGGCGGGGCGGACACAGCTTCGCGCTGGGCGGGGTTGAGCCCGTCGAGCAAGTGGGAGACATCCATGCCGCCATTTTACGCCCTCCGCGTCCTCCCTGCGTCAGGGTTTGCGGCCGGCGGCCTCCTCCTTCAGGCGGGCGTCCAGCTGGGCACGTCCATGCTGCGCGTAGCGCTGGCAGGCCCCCGCGTCCACCAGCGGCGGCGTCCCATCGCCGGCCAGGCGCGCGAACAGATTGCTGCCCAGCGGATGCGGCGTCACGTGGATGTCGCAGGGCAGCGCGGCCAGCGTGTCCAGGCCACGGCGGAAGGCGGCGACCACCTGCGGATGATCCCCGTAGCGGTACTGCGCGTCGGAGATGGCACTGACGCTGTCGGTGTAGGCGATGTCCAGGCAGCGTGCGCCCTCGCAGGAACGCCATGTCCAGCTGGTGCCGCCGGGCGTGTGGCCTGGCGTGGCATGGGCGGTCAGCGCCAAGGGGCCAACGCGGACCACCTCGCCGTCGGCGACCACCACGACGTTGGCCACTGGCGGGAAGGTCCCACCGGGTTCGAGGTGCTGCGGGTCGCTGCGGTCGCCCCTGCCGTTGTGCAGCGTGGCTACCGCCGGTGCACGCGCCAGCAGCGGGGCCCCGGTGGCCGCCTGCAGGTGGGCCAGGCCGGCGGCATGGTCGGAATGCTCGTGCGAGTTGAGCAGATACTTCACTGCGTGCGGGTCGACGCCCAGCGCGCGGATGTTGGCCTCGATCAGGGGACCGGCCGCCACGGTGCCACCGTCGATCAGCACATGCCCCTGGTCGGAGGTCACCAGCACCGCCGACAGCCCGCAGGTGCCCACGTACCACGTGTTGCCGAAGATGCGACGCGGTGGCGCGCGATCGTTCCAGCCGTCCATGACGCTGGCCCCCGCCGGGCAGGCCGGTACGTGATCCACTGCGCTGGCAGCAGGCAATGCGGCGCTGGCCGGTGCGGCGGGTGCGGCGGCATCGGCACTGATGTCGGGCTGGCAGGCAGACAGCAGCATGCCGATGCCCAGTACGGCGATGACGCGGCCCATCCAGGCCGGGGCAGCAGGGCCGCGCGGGGCGGTCGGGTCTGAGGTGGGCGTCATGTGCATTCCCGGTCTGAAAGGCAGCAGCCTAGAGCGGTAGGCGCACCGTCACCAATGCGAAGATCGAGACAGAGGCATGAGCCCGTTCAATGCCTCACGTCAGCCGTTGCCGCGTGGTGTCGCAGCTGGCCCACCCACGCAGGGCGTCAGCCCAGCGCGCGCGCCGCGGCCTGCTGCGCCTGCACCCGCAGCTCGGGAATGGCCAGGCTTTCCCACAGCGTGCCGATGCGCAGGCTGCCCACCACCTGTACACCCGGATGCGGCTGGCCGTTGGCGGCGAGCAACTCGGCATGTGCCACCGAGGTATCCAACCCCAGGCCGTGCGGCCCTGGCCGGGCGTGGCCGTCGGCCAGCAACTGCTGCACCAGCGGATTGCGCATTGCCGTGGCGCGGGTCTCCACGCCGGTGGCATTGATCAGCGCGCCCACGCGCAACGGCGGCAGGCCACCGGCGGCGCCGTGCGCATGCACCTGCAGGGTGCCGTCGAGCACCAGCACCGTGTCGAGCCGGGCGCGATGGCGCTGCAGCTGGCCCGACTGCTCCAGCGCGGCCAGCTGCGCCTCGACGCTTTCGGCGATACGGTGGCGGTGCACGTCCCAGTACCGCACCACGTGGCGCAGGAAGCGGCGCTGGTCGGCGGCCTCCAGGCCACGCCACAGTGCCTGGCCCAGCGGGCGGATGCGATCCATCACGCTCTGCCAGGGCAGGCCCTGCGCAACGGCGTCACCGGCATGCCCGCGCAGCGTGCGCACGGCCTGCCGCAACGGCAGGCCCGGCAGCGGGCCCGGATCGAAACTGGCCGTGCCGCCATGCGCGTGTGGCAGCGGCAGGAGTGCATGCCGGGATAGCACGTGGATGCGGCCGCGGTGCCCTGCATTGGCCAGCGCCACCACGCTGTCGGCCATGCTCAGCCCCGAGCCGATGATGGCCAGGTCGCCGTCGCCGGCCAGCAGCCGCACGCCGTCGTAATCCCAGGCGTCGACCACCTTGCCCGGGGGCAGCGCGTCGGCGCCGGTAACCGGCAACGGGCGCATGCTGTTGCCGCAGGCCAGTACCACCTGGCGTGCCTGCCAGGCCTCGCCATCGGCCAGCATCAGCTGCTGCGTGGCGATGCCAGGCTGCAACGCGGTGACTGCCTCATGCACCACGCTGAACTGCGCGGGGCTGCTGGCCTGCGCCTCCGCCAGGCGGGCCTGCAGGTAGGCGGCGTAGCAGCGGCGCGGCGCGTATTGGCCTGCCAGTGCGTCACGCGGCATGCCGGGAAACACATCCACCTGCAGCAGGTAGTCCAGGAAATCGTCGGGCGCATCGGGCAGCGCGCTCATCCTGCCGGCCGGCACGTTGAGCAGGTGCTCGGGCCACGGCGTGGCGTAGGCGATGCCCTGGGCCAGCACCGAAGCCGGTTCGAACAGGGCGATCTGCAGCGCACTGGAGGCGCCGCGCAGGGCCTGCAGCGCGACCAGCACGCCGGCCGCACCACCGCCGACGATGGCCAGGTCGCACGGGTGGGAGATATCGGATGCGCTCATGGCCTGCATTGTAGGGGATGCCTGTGGATGCACCGGCAACACGACCGCCCGCTCACATCAGCGCGTCGGCCAGGCGCGCGATGCCTTCGCGGCTGCGACGCCATGCCGCACGCTGGCGCCAGGTGTCCAGCGTGAGATGGCGCGACTGCAGCAGGTAGTCGCTTTCGATCTGCAGCAGCTGCGCGACGATGCCGGTGTCGTAGCAGAGCATGCCGATCTCGGCGTTGAGCGCGAACGAGCGGATGTCCAGGTTGATCGAGCCGACCAGGGCGATGTCCTCGTCCACGGTGAGGTGCTTGGCATGCAGGAAGCACGGCTCGTAAAGCGCGATGCGCACGCCGCTGCGCAGCAGCTCGTCGTAATAGGCCTCCTGCGCCCATGCGGTGAGGCGCTGGTTGCTGCTGGCCGACAGGATCAGCTGCACCTGCACGCCTGACAGCGCGGCGATGCGCAGTGCGCTGAGGGTGGCTTCGTCGGGCACGAAGTACGGCGTGACCAGCACGATCCGCCGGCGTGCCAGGTGGATCAGCGCATTGACCGCATCGCGTGCGTTGCTGAAGGGATACGCCGGGCCGCTGGGCAGCAGCTGGGTGGCCACGTCGGCCGAGCACACCGGCACGGCGGTCAGCACGTCCAGGCGCTGGCCGGTTTCCATGTACCAGTCGCTGGCGAACACCGCCTCCAGGTGGGCCACGCCCGGGCCACGCACGCGGGCCACCAGTTCCTTGTTGGGAAAGCCGGGCACGAACTCCGGCTGGGCCAGGTTCTGCGAACCGATGTAGCCGACCCGGTTGTCGATCACCGCGATCTTGCGGTGGTTGCGCAGGTCCATGCGCCCGCTGCGGCGCCAGCGCAGCCCGCCGGGCAGCATCGCCCGCACGTCCACGCCCAGTGCCTGCAGGCGATGCCGGTAATGGCGCAGGCCGCGCTTGGCCCCCACCGCGTCCAGCAGCAGGCGGCAGTGCACGCCGCGCGCGGCGGCGCGTTGCAGCGCCTGGACGATCGCCTCGCCCACCGCGTCGTCGAACATCAGGTAGTACAGCAGGTGGACGCGCTCGCGAGCCTGGTCGATGTCGGCGATCAACGCCTGCAGCGAGGCGTCGTAATCCACCAGCAGCTCCACCGCGTTGCCATGGATGGGCATGAAATCGCCCTGGCGTTCGATCAGCGGCACGATCTCGGCGGTGGCGGTATCGGCCACCGGGGTCCAGCGCAGGGGCGGTTGCAGCGCCTGTTCCTCGCGGATCATCTGGGAGGCCTCGGCCTGGCGCTGCACGCGCTGGCGCGACAGCCACGGGTGGCCGAACAGCAGGTACAGCGGCAAGCCCAGCAGGGGCACGAAGCCGACCAGCAGCAACCAGCTGCGCGCGGCACCGGGCGTGGTGCGGGTGGGGATCCAGAACAGCGCGGCCAGCCGGATCAGCCAGTCCAGCATCAGCAACCAGGAACCCAGCAGCCACTCGAACAGCATCGCGTCGCCCGTTGGAGGTAGGCCGGCATTCTGACATGCCCGGTGCATGCGCCCGGTAGTGGCGGCCGCTGGCCGGCTCTTCGTCGATTCGTCAGGAGAGCCATCGCGCCTGCCATCGAAAACGATTCTTCTCTCAATGGAGGGACGCCCCTTGTTTCGAAAGGGCATAGCAGATTGCGTAGGGCGCTGCGCGCGTGCACGGGTGTGCAGGTGCCGTTTGGATCGGGTGGCGTCTCCGGTCAGGTCTGTCGCGCGCGTGAGGGCTCCGCAGCGGCCGGTAGGCCCCTGGTGCGCATGTCCCCGGCCGCGTGGCGGCCTCCTCCTTTATTTTGCCCAGGGGCCTACCGGCCGCTACGGGGCTCGGCGTGCGGTAAGCAAGAGGATGCCCGGCGTTTCAGGCGCCGCCTGGGGGTGGGTTGGGCGCTGGCCCTCCATGCCCTTGGAGGCGAAATAAAGGAGGAGGTGGCGGCCGCAGGCCGACGCCGGGGGACATTCGCCGGAAAGGGTATGGGGGGCCAGCGCCCAACCCACCCCCAGGCGGCGCCTGAAACGGTACACAGCGCACTTCGTGCTCGCCACACGGATGAGAAGAAAACAAAAAAAACCCGCCACAAGGGCGGGTTTTTTCCTGGGGAAGCTCAACCATCCTTGCGGATTACTTGATCTTGCCTTCCTTGTACAGGACGTGCTTGCGCACGACCGGATCGTACTTCAGGAATTCCATCTTCCCGGGGGTGTTCTTCTTGTTCTTGTCCGTCGTGTAGAAGTGGCCAGTGTTGGCCGTCGAAATCAGACGGATCTTGTCGCGCTTGCCTGCCATGATCGTTTACTCCTCAGACCTTTTCGCCGCGCGCACGCAGCTCAGCCAGAACGGAATCGATACCGTTCTTGTCGATGGTGCGCAGGGCATGCGCGGAAACACGAAGCTTGACCCAGCGGTTCTCGCTGGCCACCCAGAAGCGGCGCTCGTGCAGGTTGGGCAGGAAACGACGACGGGTCTTGTTGTTGGCGTGCGAGACGTTGTTACCCGTCTGCACTCGCTTGCCGGAAACTTGGCATACGCGGGACATTGCGCACCTCGATGAAAGTAATTGTCAGCCCATAGCCCGGGCGACGGCGGCCTCGGCGGTTTCCCGCCACACGTCATGAGAATCAAAGGGTTACGCTGTCGAGGGCGGGCCGGATGACGTGTTCCCGGCCGCCGATCCAAAGCTTTTTGGACACAGCGAGCCGCGCATTATGCCGCAGCCACGACGCTGGTGCAAGTTGTCCACAGGGCCAGGGCAGCCGGCCGTCATGGGCGCCCGGCGTTCGCATGGCCACCCGCGCGCGGCGGTGATACTGGCCGCCCGTTTCCCCTGGACCCCCCCGCGATGCGGCTGCTGGCGATCACCTACGGTACCGAGGGCGACACCCGCCCACTGGTCATGCTCTGCCACGGCCTGATGGCGGCCGGGCACCAGGTGATGCTGCTGGCCGAGGGCGGCACCCTGGGCAGCGCGCGCGCACTGGGCGTTCCGCACGCCGCGCTGGAGGGCGACATCCATGACGAGGTGGTGGCGCTGGTCTCGCGCGGCAACAACACGCTGGCTGCCTCGCGCGGGCTGGCCCGGATGGCACGCCGGCACGTGCCGGCGTGGACCCGGCAGGCCGACGCGGCCGCCGCCGGGTGCGATGCGGTGCTGACCGGCGGGCTGGCCGCCTTCGTCGGCATGACCGTGGCCGAGCACCACGGCCTGCCCGCGATCGGGCTGGGCATGATTCCGCTGACGCCCAGCGCCGCCTTCCCCTCCCCGTTCCTGCCCCGGCTGCGCCTGCCCGGTGCGCTGAACCGGCTCAGCTACGGGCTGGTCAACCAGGCGGTTTGGCGCACCTTCCGGCAGCCGATCAACCAGGCCCGGCACGCGCTGGGCATGCCGCCGCGACGCAGCCTCTGGCGCGAGATGCCGATGCTCTACGGCATCTCGCCCAGCCTGCTGCCGCCGCCGGCCGATTGGCCGGCCAACCACCGCATCTGCGGGCAGTGGCGCCTGCCGGACAGCCCGTGGCAACCGTCGCCGGACCTGCAGGCCTTCCTGGATGCCGGCCCGCCCCCGGTCTACCTGGGCTTTGGCAGCATGACCGGCTTCGATCGCGACCGCGTGCTACCGGCACTGCTGGACGCGTTGGCACCGCGCCGGGTGCTGCTGTTCCCCGGCTGGGCGGGCGTGCCCAGCACCCCCCTGCCCGCCGACGTGTTCGTGGTTGGCCCCACCCCGCACGAGGCGCTGTTCCCGCGCTGCGCGCTGGTGATCCACCACGGCGGCAGCGGTACCACGCATTCGGCCTGCCGGGCCGGGGTGCCATCGCTGGTGATGCCGTTCGCAGCCGACCAGTTCTTCTGGGCAGCGCGGCTGCAGGCGTTGGGCGTGGCACCGGCGGCGTTGTCGCCGAAGCGGTTGGACGCAGAAACGCTGGCCAAGGCACTGGCGTTCGCTGAGGCTCCAGGCACCCGGGCCCGGGCGGTCACACTGGGACAGGCGATGGCCGAGGAGTGCGGCGTACATGAGGCCATCACGCGGCTCGAACACTGGCTGATCCCGCGCCAGGACAAGGCTGGCAGTGATCACAAAACCCTGTCCTGGGAACATTAACCAAGACGTTCGGGTGGTTTTGCACGCCGTCGGCCACATGGCATGAGTCCCTTCAAGCGCTGCTGATCGGGACCTGGCAACAGGAACGTAGTGCTGCGAAGACCGGCATCGCCCGGACTTTCCTCAGCCTTTGGCGGGATAGGCGCACGCCGACGCGATGCACAAGTACCGAGAACGAAATCTGAAAGCGCCCCGGAGATGGGGCGCTTTTTTCGTTCAGGGCCTGGAGATTCCAAGCTTGCTGGCGAGCACTTTGGTGACGCGAAAGACGCCATGTCCGTGTGGCAGGACCTGGCCGTGCCAGTTGCGGTTGTAGGCACTGGCAACCCAGATGTGGGCACGATTGGGTTCTGCCCGCCGCGTGATACGGGTCCAGATGATGTCGCCGTGGCCCATATCGGTGCAGAAGTACTGCTCTGCGCGGCAGGCATGACGGTGCATGCCTGCCGCAGCGTGCATCACCCGACCAACGGTCAGGTGCTACCGGAAACCGGTGTCGCATCGTCTTTGCGGTGCAACCAGCGGTACAACACCGGCAGCACCAGCAAGGTCAGCAGCGTGGACGACACGATGCCGCCGATCACCACCGTGGCCAGCGGGCGCTGCACTTCCGAACCGGCGCCCACGTTGAAGGCCATCGGCACAAAGCCCAGCGATGCCACCAGTGCGGTCATCAGCACCGGACGCAGCCGGCCCAGTGCCCCGTCGCGCACCGCATCGGCCAGCGGCAGGCCGCCCTCGCGCAGGCTGCGCACGAAGCTGATCATCACCAGCCCGTTGAGCACGGCCACGCCGGACAACGCGATGAAGCCGATGCCGGCCGAGATCGACAGCGGAATGCCGCGCGCGGCCAGCGCCAGCACGCCGCCGGTGAGTGCCAGCGGTACGCCGCTGAACACGATCGCCGCATCCTTGACCGAGCCGAACGCCCAGAACAGCAGCGCGAAGATGATCGCCAGCGTCACCGGCACCACGATCGCCAGGCGCTGGCTGGCCGAGATCAGCTGCTCGAAGCTGCCGCCGTACTCGATCCAGTAGCCGTTGGGTACCTGCACGTCGCGCCCGATGGCCTGCTGCAGGTCGGCCACGAAACTGCCGAGGTCGCGGTCACGCACGTTGGCCGTGACCACGATGCGGCGCTTGCCGTTTTCGCGGTTGATCTGGTTCGGCCCCTCGCTGTTGCCGAGGGTGGCCAGCTCGCGCAGCGGCACGGTGCGGGCGCTGCCGCTGGTCCAGCTGCCGGCGCGGCTGGACTCGTCGGCATCATCGCCGGCCAGCGCCGGGGCCAGCGACACCGGCAGGTCGGCCAGCGCGGCCGGGTCCTGGCGCAGCGCTTCGGGCAGGCGCACCACGATGTCGAAGCGGCGGTCGCCTTCGAACAGCTGCCCGGCCACCTGTCCGCCCACCGCAGTGGCCACGGTGGACTGCACCTGGCCGGGATTGAGCCCGTAGCCGGCCAGCGCGGTGCGGTTGGGGGTGATGGTCAGCAGCGGCAGCCCGCTGGTTTCCTCCACGCGCACGTCAGCCGCGCCCGGCACCGCGCCGGCCACGCTGGCGATGCGCTTGCCCACGCCCAGCAGGGTGTCCAGGTCGTCGCCGAACAGCATCACCGCCACGTCTGCCCGCACCCCGGAGATCAGCTCGTTGGTGCGCATCTGGATCGGCTGGGTGAACTCGTAGTTGTTGCCCGGCAACTGCTCCACCGCCGCTTCCAGTTCACCCAACAATGCCGCCCGTGACTTGCGCGGGTCCGGCCACTGCTTGCGCGGTTTCATCATGATGAAGGTGTCGGCCACCGACGGCGGCATCGGGTCGGACGCCACTTCCGGCGTGCCGATCTTGGAGAACACCTTGTCGACCTCGGCAAACTGCACCAGCCGTTTTTCGATCTGCAATTGCATCTGGATCGACTGGGTCAGGCTGGTGCCGGGGATGCGCATGGCATGCATGGCCACGTCGCCCTCGTCCAGGTTGGGCACGAATTCACTGCCCAGGCGCGTGGCCAGCAGGCCGCAGCCCACCACCAGCACCAGCGCGCCGGCCACCATCCAGCGCCCGCGCCGCAGCGAGAAGGCCAGCAGCGGCGCATAGCGCCGGCGCACCCACGCCATCAGCCGGTTTTCCTTTTCCTGCACCCGGCCGCCGAGGAACAGCGCAATCGCCGCCGGCACGAAGGTGAGCGCCAGCAGCATCGCACCGGTCAGCGCGAGCACCACGGTGATCGCCATCGGATGGAACATTTTTCCTTCCACCCCGGACAGCGCGAAGATCGGCAGGTACACCGCGGTGATGATGCCCAGCCCGAACAGGCTCGGGCGGATCACCTCGGCGGTGGCGCGGGCGGTTTCGGCGAAGCGCTCGGCGGCGGTCATGTCGCGGCCCAGCGCGTGCTGGCGTTCGCCGAAGCGGCGCAGGCAGTTCTCGATGATGATCACCGCGCCGTCCACGATCAGGCCGAAGTCCAAGGCGCCCAGGCTCATCAGGTTGGCCGACACGCCACCCCGTGCCATGCCGGTGAGGGTGAACAGCATCGCCAGGGGAATCACCGCGGCAGTGATCAACGCCGCGCGGAAATTGCCGAGCAGCGCGAACAGCACCACGATCACCAGCAATGCCCCCTCGATGAGGTTCCTGGCCACGGTGTCGATGGTGCGGTCCACCAGCGCGGTGCGGTCGTAGCTGGCGGTGACGGTGACGCCCTCGGGCAGGCTGGCCTGTGCCTGCTGCAACCGTGCGGCCGCGGCCTGGGCCACGTCGCGGCTGTTGGCACCGATCAGCATCACCACCGTGCCCATCACCACTTCGTGGCCGTTCTGGGTGGCCGCGCCGCTGCGCAGCTCCGGACCGTCCTGCACCTGCGCCACGTCGTGCACGTGGATCGGCACGCCTTCGCGCCGGGCCAGCACGATGTTGCCGATCTCCTCCAGGTTGGCCACCTGGCCGGGAATGCGCACCAGGAACTGCTGGCCGTTGCGCTCGATGTAACCGGCGCCCACGTTCTGGTTGTTGGCCTCCACCGCCTGCGCCACGTCCTCCAGGGTGAAGCCCAATGCGCGCAGCCGCGCCGGGTCCGGGGTGATGTGCACCTGGCGCTGGAAACCGCCGATGGTGTTGACCTCGGTGACGCCGGGCACGTTGCGCAGCTGCGGGCGGATCACCCAGTCCTGCAGGGTGCGCAGGTCGGTGGCGGTGTAGGCGCTGCCATCGGGTTTGCGCGCCTTGGGATCGGCGTCGATGGTGTACATGAAGATCTCACCGAGGCCGGTGGAGATCGGGCCGAGCTGCGGGTCCAGGCCGTCGGGAATCTGTGACTTGACCTGCTGCAGGCGCTCGGCCACCTGCTGGCGCGCGAAGTAGATGTCGGTGCCATCCTCGAACACCACGGTGACCTGCGACAACCCGTAGCGCGACAGCGAGCGTGCCTGCTCCATGCGCGGCAGGCCGGCCATCACCGTTTCCACCGGGTAGGTGATGCGCTGTTCGGTCTCCAGCGGCGAGTAACCGGGGGCCGCCGTGTTGATCTGCACCTGGACGTTGGTGATGTCCGGGGTGGCGTCGATGGGCAGCTTGGTGAAGCTCCAGATGCCCACCGCGATGAGTACCGCAGTGAGGCTCATCATCAGCCAGCGGTGCGCGATCGAGGCCCCGATGATGCGTTCGAGCAGGCCGCCGCGCTCAGTGTTCATGCGCGGCCTCCGCCTTGCCGATATCGGCCTTGACCACGTAGCTCTGCTCGACCACCACCTGCTCGCCCGTGGCCAGCCCGCCCACCACCTCGACCTTGCCGGCGTCGCGCGCGCCCAGGGTGACCGCGCGCGCGGTGTAGGTGTCGCCGCTGCGCACGAACACCACGTCCTTGCCATCCATGCTCTGCAGCGCGCTCAGGGGCACCACCTGCGCGGCCGGCTGGGTGGCCACCACGATGCGCGCCTTCACCGCCGCACCGGGCCGCCACAGGCCATCGTCATTGCGCAGCGTGGCGCGGGCCACGGTGCTCTGGCTGGCGGTGGCGGTACCGGGCAGCACGCGTTCGAGCGTGGTGGCCTGGCTGACCCCGTCGGTCATGCGCGATACCGTCACCGGCACGCCGGCGGTGATGTGCTGGGTGTCGCTGCCGAAGATATGCAGGTCCACCCACAGCGTGGACAGGTCGCCGATCTCGAACAGCGGCGTGCCCTCGCCCGCCACGCCGCCGACCTGGGCCTGGCGCGCCAGGACCACGCCGCTGATCGGCGCGCTGACGGTGTAGGTGGTCAGGCTGAGGTTGCTCTCGATGCTGGCCAGCACCTGGCCGGCGGCGACGCGGTCGCCGACGTTGGCGCGCAGCGAGCGGATCGGCCCGGGGAAGCGCGCCATCACCTGCGCCACGCGGCCATCGACAGGGGTCAGCAGGCCCTGCACGTCGTGCTCGTCGGCGATGGTGCCGGCCGCGACCGCGGCAACGCGGATGCCGGCCTGTGCGGCCATCGCCGCGGTGATCGTGGTGGTCTCCGGTGCGTTCTCGTCGTGCGCTTCCTCGTCGCTGTGGCCGGCCTCGCCGTGGCCCGGGTCGGCCGCGGCCGGGGTGCCGGTTTCCTTTGCGCAGCCGGCCAGGGCCAGCAGGGCGAGCAGCAGGGCGCCGGTGAGTGCGGTGCGGGGGAAGAAAATAGTCATCGGCGGTCCTCCGTGGACACGGCGGCAGGGGCGGGGGCGTCGCCGGTGGCGAGCATGCCCTGCCCGGTGAGACGCTGGATTTCGATCAGCGCGGTCTGCGCGGCGATGGCCGCGGCGAGCTGGCGTTGGCGGGCTTCGATGCGCATGGCCTGCAGCTGCGCCCATTCCATGTAGCTGATCGCACCGGCGCGCCAGGCCTTCTCGGCGGCGTTCTCGGCCCGCTTGAGGTGCGGCAGCACGTCGGCGGACATGCGCGTGACCTCCAGCCGCGAGGTCAGGTAGCGGCCATGTGCCTCGGCCAGAGTGGCGTAGAGCTGCAGCGCGCGCGCGTCGCGCTCGACCCCGTTGAGCGCCAGTTCGGCCTCGGCGGCGCGGATCTCCGGCGCGGCGCGGGCCGCGCTGCCCAGCGGCAGGCTGACGCCGGCCACGAAGGAGGTGTCGCCCCTGTCGCGGCTGTTGCGCACGCCCACCTGCCAGCCGGGATCCGGCCGGGCCGCGCTGCGGGCCAGCTGCACCTGCGCCTCGCGGATGCGCCGCTCACCGGCCAGCAGCGCCAGCTCCGGGGTGCGCTGCAGGTGATCGGCCAGCACCGCGAAGTCCTGCAGTGCGGGCAACTGCATCGGGTCGCCGGTGACGACCTCGAAGCCGGGCTCGCGCTGCCGCCACAACGCCGACAGCGCCGCGCGCGCGGACTGATCGGCCTGGATGGCGCGGTCGCGGTCCAGCTCGGCCTGGGCAAGCAGGGCCTGGGCGGTCAGCAGCACCGATTCGGGTGACGCACCGGCCTGCAGGCGCAGGCGCGCGGCGGCCACCGCGCGCTTGCGCTGCTCGATGTCGGTAAGGGCGATGGCCCGCTGCTGGCGGGCTTCGGTGATGGCCAGGTAGCGGCGCGCCACCTCGGCCATCAGGTCGAGCCGGGCGGTCTCGCGCTGGGGAGCCAAGGTGTCCAGGTTGGCCTGGGCCACGGCGCGCCGGGCATCGAGCTTGCCGCCGCGCTCGAGCACGCCGGCCAGGGTGACGGTGAGCTCGGCGCTGCGCAGGCCGCGCGCATCGCCGCTGCCCAGGGCATTCTCAAGGTCCACGCCCACGCTCAGCGGCGGGCGCAGCCCGGCCGCGTCACGGCGCGCTTCCCAGATCGGGCGCTGGGCCTCGGCCAGGCGCAGGTCGGGGTGGTACCGGGCGACGCGCGCAATGGCGTCGTCGAGGGTCAACGGGTCAGGCGCAACCGTGCCCTGCGCATACACGCACGGCACGAACGCGACGACAGCCAAGGCTGCCAGGCGCATCCACATGGGGAATCTCCAGATAACGGTTCAGATGGACAACGGCGGCACGCAGCCGCGTGGCATCAGGACGCTATCGGGGGGCGCAGCAGACTCTCCGGCGGCTGGGTACGCAGTTGCGCCACCAGCCCAACCGGCACGCTGTGCGCGGGCGCTGCGGGCAGGATCCACGGCAGTGAGGCCATCGGCAGCACGCCGCCGTGGCCATGGCAGTGGCCGCAGTGGACCAGCGCGTGCAGCAGGTCGCCGTCGGCCGGATCGGCGGCAGCATCGCCCGGCAGCGCGGTGTCGGCCGGGGCCGCGTCGCTGTGCAGGCTGATATGGATGTCGGCCAGTGCCGACGCCGTGGCCGTGCCGAACACGCCCAGGCCCACCGCCACCAGCATCAGCAGGCGCAGCAACAGGGACGGGCGTGGACGGGCATGACGGACCATGGCGGCAGGGTAGCGGGCCGCTTGCCCGTTACACAATCGCAGCGCGGCGCGATGGTTCACGTTGACGGGATCGGCCGGGGCACGGCCGATCCCGTTGCGCTCAGCCCGCGGCCTTGCGCTGGGCGATGTAGGCCTGGATCTGCTGCTCCAGCACCGGCAGCGGCACCGAGCCCTGCTTGAGCACGGCATCGTGGAAGCCCTTCACGTCAAAGCGCGGGCCCAGTTCCTGTTCGGCCTGGGTGCGCAGGCGCACGATCGCGATCTCGCCGAGCTTGTAGCTCAGCGCCTGGCCCGGCCAGGAAATGTAGCGGTCCACCTCGGTGGTGACTTCGTGTTCGCTCAGCGCGGTGTGGTCGCGCAGGTAGGCGATGGCCTGGGCGCGGGTCCAGCCCTTGTGGTGCACGCCGGTATCGATCACCAGGCGCGCGGCGCGCCACATCTCGTAGGTGAGGCGGCCGAAGTCCTCGTAGGGGGTTTCGTAGATGCCCATCTCCACGCCCAGCTTTTCGCAGTACAGGCCCCAGCCCTCGCCGTAGGCGGAGATGTAGGCGTTGCGGCGGAACTCGGGCTGCTCGCCCTGCTCGGCCGCCAGCGCACCCTGCAGCGCATGGCCGGGGTCGGACTCGTGCAGGGTCAGCGCCGGCAGGTTGTACAGCGGGCGCGCAGGCAGGTTGTAGGTATTGAGCCAGTAAGTGCCCATGCCGCCGCGGCCGGCGGTCCAGAACGGGGCGATGTCCGGCGGCACCGGCACGATGGTGAAGCGTGCCCTCGGCAGGGTCATGTACTTGCCGATCACCCCGTCCACGCGCTTGGAGATCCACGCGGCGCGGTGCAGCAGTTCGTCGGGGGTCTTGGCGTAGAACTGCGGGTCGGTGCGCAGGAAGGTCAGGAACTGCGCGAAGCTGCCCTTGAATTCGACCTGCTTGATGATGCCGTTCATTTCCTCCTGGATGCGCGCTACTTCCTTCAGTCCGATCTCGTGGATCTGCTGCGGGGTGAGGTCCAGGGTGGTGTACTGGTGGATCTGCTGCCTGTAGTACGCCTTGCCGTCGGGCATGGCTTCGGCAGCCAGGGTGGTACGGGCCTGCGGAACGTACTCGTCGACGAAGAACGTGCGCAGCCTGGCGAAGGCGGGCACCACGCTGGCGCTGATGGCCTGGCGGGCCTGGGCCTGCAACCGTGCCTGCTCGGCGGCGGGGATGCTGGCCGGTAGCTTCTTGAACGGGGCGTACAGCGGCGATTGGGTGGGGTCCTTCAGTTCGGACACGGTGGCGATGGAAACTTCGCGTCCGTCGAGCACCGCGCGCGGCACGCTGAAACCGCGCTTGAGGCCGGCGCGCATGTTCTCGGTCTGCTGGTCGAAGTAGCGCGGCACATCGTTGAGCCGCGCGATGTAGTTGCTGAAGTCCTGGGCGGTCTTCATCTCGCGGCGGGCCATGAACGACAGGCTCGACCAGAACGAGGAATCGGCATTGAACGGCATTTCATAGCCGCGCAGGCGCACCTCGGCCGCCAGGTTGAAGACCTGGTCGCGGTAGATGGCGTAGTTGATCTGGTTGTCGGCCGAGAGCGCCTTGGGATCGATCCGGTCCAGCTGCACCAGGACCTCGTCCCAGACCTTCAACCGGGCCTGCTGGGCAGCGGCGCCGACGTCGGGCATGCGGGTCGCGTTGGCCGGGCCGCCGTCATCCTCGCTGGCCGCCCCGCCGCCGTCCTGGCGCCACTTCCACTCCTTCTCGTAGATCGCGCGGAACTGCGCATCGGCGGGGCCTTCGGCGACCCGGTCGGACGCGGCAGCGGCCGGGCTGGCGGGAGGAGCGGCCAGGGCAGCGCCGGCGGGCAGGGCCAGGGCGAGCAGCAACGCGGAGGCGAGCGGTGATTTCACGATCAGGGGTTCCCAGGGGACGGCAAACCCCGATCATGTCACCAAGCCAGCGCCTGGACATGGATCAAAGGTCCTGCCCGCGCCGCGGCCAGGACCGGGGGACCGGCCGCAGGTCGGAACCCCAGCGCCGCAGGCGCGCGCAGATCCACGCCACGCGTGGATACGCCAACCAACATCGCCCAGCGCCCCGCGCCACCCGTAGATCCACGCCACGCGTGGATACGCCAACCAACATCGCCCAGCGCCCCGCACCACCGTAGATCCACGCCACGCGTGGATACGCCAACCAACATCGCCCAACGCCCCGCGCCACCCGTAGATCCACGCCACGCGTGGATACGCCAACCAACATCGCCCAACGCCCGGCACCGACGCACCACCGTAGATCCACGCCACGCGTGGATACGCCAACCAACATCGCCCCAACGCCCGGCACCGCCGCACCACCGTAGATCCACGCCACGCGTGGATCCCCCTCAGTGCGCAGCCTTGTCCCGCTTCCATCCGCGGTGCTGGATATCCAGCTTCAGGCTGTACAGCGCGGTAAACGCCGGGAACAGGTTCTGCAGTACGCCGACCGAATCCTGCTTGGCCGAAAACAGGAAGTAGCTCAGCGTCATCAGGCTGCCAACCACGCTCATGTACCAGAACAGCCGCGGGATCACCGGCTTGCCGGCACGCCGGGAAGCGACGAACTGCACCAGCCAGCGGCCACCGAACATCAGCGCGCCGGTGTAACCGATCAGCTTCCAGCCGGTCACGTGCAGGCCGGTCCAGTACAGCCAGGTCAGCGGCTGGTCGAGCCAGTGCAGTTCCATCAGCGCTCTTCCACGGCGGTGCGCTTGCTGCGCGTGATCAGCCAGGCCACCCCGCGCAGGTCGCGGATGCCGACCAGCGCGCGGCCCAGGTTGTTGTATTTGGACACCCCGGCGGTGCGATGGCGGTGGTTGACCGGCACGCTCACCGTGGCCCAGCCCGCGCGCTGCATCAGCGCCGGCAGGTAGCGGTGCATGTGGTCGAAGTACGGCAGGTCCAGGAACGCCTCCCGCTCGAACAGCTTGATGCCGCAACCGGTGTCGGGGGTGTCATCGCGCAGCATGCGCGCGCGGATCGCGTTGGCCCACTTGCTGGCCCAGCGCTTGCTGCCCGAGTCCTGGCGGTTGACCCGCCAGCCGGCGAACAGCTTGACCTGCGGGGAGGCCGCAGCCCGCGCGGCCAGCAACCCGGGGATGTCGGCCGGGTCGTTCTGGCCGTCGCCATCAAGGGTGGCGATCCACGGCGCGCGGGCATGCTTGACCCCGGTGCGCACCGCGGTGCTCTGCCCGCTCTGGCTGACGTGGTGCAGCACCCGCAGCTCCGGGGTGGTGGCCTTGAGCCCTTCCAGTACGGCCAGGGTGTCATCGCGCGAGTGGTCGTCGATGTAGACGATCTCGAAGGCGACCTGCCCACGCAGCGCCGCGGTGATCTCCCCGATCAGGGGGGTGACGTTGTCGCGCTCGTTGAACACCGGAACGACGACAGACAGCTGGGGTTGGCTCATGGTCGGGCTCTGCGAAGGGCCAGTGTCAAAAAAGAGCGCGCATTTTCCGCACCCGAGGTTATCCGAAGATGAATTGCCGGATGTGTGTCAGGCGTGATCGCCGAAATAGTCGCGACACCAGGCCACCACCGGCGGCAGGCCCTGCTCGATCGGGGTGGCCGGATCGTAGCCGAAGGCGTCATGGGCGCGCGTGGTATCGGCCATCGTGCGGACCATGTCGCCGGGCTGCATGGGCTTGTAGACCTTGTCCGCCGGGCGCCCGGCCGCCGCCTCGATGACCCCGATGAAATGCTCCAGCTCGATCGGAGTGTGGTTGCCCAGGTTGAACACACGGTGCGGCACGTCCTCGCCGGACGGATGCGCCAGCGCGCCGAGGATACCGGCCACGATGTCGGAAACATGTGTGAAGTCGCGCTGCATCTTTCCGTCGTTGAACACCTCGATCGGGCGTCCGGCCAGCACTGCGCGCGAAAACAGCAGCGGCGCCATGTCCGGCCGGCCCCATGGGCCGTACACGGTGAAGAAGCGCAGGCCGGTGGCGTGCAGGCCATACAGCTGCGCATAGGTGTAGGCCATCAGCTCGTTGGCGGCCTTGGTGGCCGCATACAGCGAGCGCGGCTTGTCGATGCGCTGGTCCTCGGAGAACGGCGGGGTGGCCGAGTCGCCGTAGACCGAGCTGCTGGAGGCATACACCAGGTGCGCCACGCCCCGGTGGCGGCACAGCTCGAGCATGTTGACGAAGCCGACCAGGTTGCTGTCGACGTAGGCGTGCGGGTTTTCCAGCGAATAGCGCACCCCGGCCTGCGCGGCCAGGTGGATGACCCGGGTCGGCCTGACCTCGTCGAAGAGCGCGGCCAGGCCGTCGCGGTCGGTCAGGTCGAGCACGCGGATGTCCGCGTCCGGGCACAGCGCGGCCACGCGATCGCGCTTGATCTGCGGATCGTAGTAGTCGTTGTAGTTGTCCAGCCCGACCACCGTTTCACCGGCATCCAGCAGGGCCCGGACGGTGTTGGCGCCGATGAAGCCGGCGGCGCCGGTAACAAGGAGGGTCATGGCAAGGGGTCCTGGTAATTCCAGCCGACAGGATATCGCCGTTGGGTGGTGCTCAGAACAGCCAGAAGCGCTTCCTTGCGACGTTGACCCGGCCCGGTTCGATGATGTCGCTAACGCCCTTGGCGTCGAAACGGTCCAGCAGCGCGTCGCTGCCCTTCTTCAGTTTCAGCGCCAGTTCTTCCGGATACAGCGGCACGACGGACATGAAAACGATGCGCTTCTCATCGTCGATGACCAGGTGGCTGAAATCGTCCGGGGAGGTCACCGGCGGCAGCACGATCGCCCCGCTGAAGCCTACGCCCGGCGCAAAGGGCTGGGCCGGATCGCCGTTGGGGACGGTGTGGCCAAAGCCCAGCCAGGTATCGAACTTGTGCGGCAGCCGCGCCAGCACCTTGAGCAGGCGGATCGGCCAGTAATGACGTTCGTCCTCGAAGGCGTCCTGCTGCAGCGGCCAGTCGGCCGGCAGCGTCACCATCAGCTCCATGTACCGCGGGAACCCCTCCGCGCCGGCGGACAGGGTCATGGGCAGGTCGCTCATCCCCGAGGTCACCAGCCGCAGGTGCGGAAAATCCTCCGTGGCCGGCACCACGTGCACGTCGATGTGCACGGCATCGGAAATGATCTCGTGGAAGACAGTGGAGATCGGCCCCAGGTGCTGCTCGATATGCGCGCTGATCTGCTCGATGCAGGCCTCGCCGGCGGCCGGTACGAAATCGCTGGGCCGGGTATGGATCAGCATCGGGCTGCCGCCCGGGCTTACGTCGTCGTAGGGGGTGCTCATCAATGGCTCCTTATGCTGGCCATCGCCTGCCGCGGACCGGTCACCACAAGGTGAGCGGTGCGTCCTTGGCCAGCGTGGCCTTGCGTTCCTTGCTGAAATCCCACCAGGGGCGCGGTGCTTCGCCCTGCATGAAGCGCACGATCGACAGGAACACGTCGATCACGCACGGGTCATGCATCACCCCGGTGCGCAGGCACAGCTGCGCGTACATGTCATAGGCATCGCGGCCGCGCAGGTGCGCGGGGACGCGGATGCCGATCAGACGCAGATCTTTCTCACAGGCCGGCCCGACATTCGGCAGGTCGGTCAGACGCAACAGATGGTTGCGGTCGACCTTGGTTGGGTTCATTACGGTGGGATGTTCCTCTGGCGCAGGCGGGGGACTCAGCCCTTCTGTACGCGGAGTCGTTCGAGCACGCCGTCCAGCGTGTCCAGGTCGGTGTAATGGATGATCAGCTTGCCCTTGCCGCCGCGGCCGTGGTTGATCGCCACGCGCGCGCCCAGCGACTCGGACAGCTCGGTCTCCAGCGAAGCGATATCGGCCTGCGGCGCACTGGCCGCGGGCTTCTTGCGCAGCGCGCCAGGCACCTTGCCGGCGGCGAACTGCTGCGCGCGGTGCTCGACCTCACGCACCGACCAACCCTGGTCGGCCGCTTCCTGGGCCAGCTTGCTGGCCAGTTCCGGCGCCAGGGTCAGCAGCGCGCGGGCATGGCCCATTTCCAGCCGCCGGGTTTCCAGCAGCAGGCGGATGGCAATCGGCAGCTCCAGCAGGCGCAGCAGGTTGGACACCGCTGCGCGCGAGCGACCGACGGCCTGGGCGGCCTCGGCATGGGTCAGCGCGAACTCGCTGATCAGCCGCTGCAGGGCCTCGGCCTCTTCGAGCGGATTGAGGTCTTCGCGCTGGATGTTCTCGATCAGCGCCATCGCGATGACGGTGCGGTCTTCCAGCTCGCGCACCACCACCGGCACTTCGTCCAGGCCAGCCAGCTGCGAGGCGCGCCAGCGGCGTTCGCCGGCCACGATCTCGAAGCTGTCCGGACCCAGCTGGCGCACCAGGATGGGCTGGATCACGCCCTGGGCCTTGATCGATTCGGCCAGCTCGGCGAGCTTGGTCTCATCCATGTCGCGGCGCGGCTGGTACTTGCCCGGCTGCAGCTGGCCCACCGGCAGCTTGCGCAGCACTTCACCGGGCAGCGGTTCGATCACCGCCGCGGCCTGCACCTGAGTCACCGCGCCCTTGGGCCCCAGCAGCGCATCGAGGCCGCGGCCGAGGCCGCGTTTCTTGCCGAGGGCGGGCTTGGTGCTCATCAGGCGGTCTCCAGGGCCTTGTCGGCCTTATTGCGTTGTTGGTGGCGGCGGATGATCTCGCCAGCCAGGCCGAGGTAGGCGACGCCACCGCGCGAGGCGCGGTCGTAACCGACGATGCTTTGCCCGTGGCTGGGCGCTTCGGCCAGGCGCACGTTGCGCGGCACGATGGTGCGGAACACGCGGTCACCGAAGTGGTCGGTCAGTTCGGCCGAGACCGCATTGGCCAAGTTGTTGCGCACGTCGAACATGGTGCGCAGCACGCCCTCGATCTCCAGGCTGGGATTGAGGTTGGCGCGCAGCGCTTCGATGGTTTCCACCAGCGCGCTCAGGCCTTCCAGCGCGTAGTACTCGCACTGCATCGGCACGATCACCGAATCGGCGGCGGCCAGCGCGTTGAGGGTGAGCAGCGACAGCGCCGGCGGGCAGTCGATCAGGATGAAGTCGTATTCATCGCGGACCGGGGCCAGGGCGCGCTTGAGGCGCTGCTCGCGTTCGCCCTGGTCCATCAGCTGGATCTCGGCGGCGGTCAGGTCGATGTTGCCCGGCAGCAGGTCGAAGCCCTCCGGGGTGGTGACCCGGACCTCGGCCGCGGTGGCCTCACCGAGCAGCAGATCGCAGGTGGACGCGGCCACTTCACGCTTGTCCACGCCACTGCCCATGGTCGCATTACCCTGGGAATCGAGGTCGACAAGAAGCACGCGCTTGGGTGCAGCAGCCAGGGAGGCGGCCAGATTGACGGCGGTCGTGGTCTTGCCGACGCCACCTTTCTGGTTGGCGATGGCGATGATGCGGGCCATGCGGGTGAGCCTCATCGGCAGGGAGTGGGACTGGTCATTATGCGTATATGGGGCGTGTCATGCACTGTGAGATGCGCGCCGGGCGGCGCCCGCGCCCCGGGCCGGGCACGCCGGATGCGCCCGGTGGACAGCGCAGCGGCTGCTGTGGCGGGCGCTCACGCCGATATCGGGCGGCGCGCCGGGTGGCCCCACGGCGTGCACGCCGGCCACCTCAGGGACCGGCCACCACCACCAGATGGCGCTCGCCGGTGAGCCCGGGCACGTGCAGCGGCAGGACCTGCTCGACCTGCCAGCCGGCCGGCAGCTGGGCGATTTCCTCGTGTGGATGGACGCCCTTCATGGCCAGCAGGCGTCCGCCGGGGCGCAGCAGATGGCCGCCGACCTGGATGATGCCGGCCAGGGTATCCATCGCGCGTGCGGTCAGGTGGTCATATGCACCCGGCTCGGCCAGCGCCTCGGCGCGTGATTCGGCCACCCGGGCATTGCCCAGGCCCAGCTGGCGCACGGCCTCGCGCATGAAGCGCGCCTTCTTGCCGTTGCTCTCCACCAGGGTGACCTGCAGCTGCGGGCGGGCGATGGCCAGCGGAATGCCGGGCAGGCCGGGGCCGGTGCCCAGGTCGGCCAAGGTGCCGGTCTCCAGGAACGGCTGCATCGCCAGCGAATCGAGCAGGTGGCGGGTGACCATCTCCAGCGGATCGCGGATGGCGGTGAGGTTGTAGGTGCGGTTCCAGCGGTCGAGCAGGGTCAGGTAGGTCAGCAGCGGCGGCGCCAGGGCGGCGTCCAGGTGCATCGCGGCCAGGCCACGCTCGAGCGCTTCGGCCACGCCGGCCGGGAGGGTGTGTTCGGTCATGCGGGCATTATCGCAGGGCGCGGCGCTTCCGGTGGCTCACAGCTCGTGCCAGGCCAGCGCGGCGCGGAAATCATCGGCGGCCTGCCATTCGTGCAGGTGCCAGCGCCCGGCATCACCCAGCTCGGGATCGCACCAGGCCAGGTGCAGGCGGCCGTCGGCGTCCGGCGCCAGCTGCAGCCGGTGCAGGCCGAAGGAAATGCCCTGCCCCTGCGCCTTGAGGATGGACTCCTTGGCGCACCAGACGCGGAAGAACCAAGGGTTGCGGGCGTCCTCGTCCAGGCCGAGCAGCCAGCCGACCTCGTCGGGGTGGAAGAAGCGCTCGATGATTTCGCGCATGCGCGGCCGGGGCCGCAGCGGCTCCAGGTCCACGCCCAGGCGCACGCCCTGGCCCAGGGCAACCAGCAGCCGGCCGTGGCTGTGGCTCCAGCCGGTGCCCAGGTGCGCAAACGCACCGTGCAGCTCCGGGCGGCCACGCAGGTCGCGCTGCAACGGCAGGCTGTCCGGCGCGGTGCCGAGCTGGTCGGCCAGCAGCACCCGGGCCTGCGGCTCGCCGCGGGTGCCGTTGACGTGCGGCAGGCACCAGACCGTGACGGGGCCGAACCGCCAGGGGCCGCCGAGGTCGCTATCCGGGCTCATGCCTGCACCCGGTGAGGACGGCTGCACGGTGATTTCACGGGGGCTGCCGTCAACTGGCCCTGTCGTTCACACAACCTGGGAGTCAAGACTATGGGCATCATCATCTGGTTGATCGTTGGTGGCATCGTGGGCTGGCTTGCCAGCATCATCATGCGACGCGACGCACAGCAGGGCATCATCCTCAACATCGTGGTCGGCATCGTCGGTGCGCTGATCGCCGGTTTCCTGTTCGGCGGTGGCATCAATGAGGCCATCACGATCCGCACGTTCCTGTTCTCGTTGATCGGCGCGGTGATCCTGCTGGCCATCGTGAATCTGTTTACGCGTCGAAGCGTCCGGTAACCAACGTACCTGCACCGCTTGATCGACAAGGCCCGGCACTGCCGGGCCTTGTTGTGTGTGCCGACCGGCGGCAGGCACTACCCCAACTGCACCCACGCCGGGGCGTGGTCGCTGGGGCGGTCCCAGGTGCGCGGCTCGCGGTCGATGCCCGAGGCAACGGCACGCGCCTTGAGTGCGTCGGACACCAGGGTGAGGTCGATGCGCAGGCCCAGATTGCGGCGGAAACCGGCGGCGCGGTAGTCCCACCAGCTGAACACGCCTTCTTCCTCGCTGTGCAGGCGGAACGCATCGTGCAGGCCCAGCTTCAGCAGCTTGTTGAGGGCACCGCGCTCGGCGGTGGAGGTCAGGATGTGGTTCTCGTTCCAGACCAGCGGGTCGTTCACGTCACGCGCATCCGGGGCGATGTTGAAGTCGCCCATGACCACCAGCTCGGGGTACCGGGCCAGCTCGGCCTCGACCCAGGCATGCACGGCCTCCAGCCAGCGCAGCTTGTAGGCGTACTTGTCGGTGCCCACGTCCTGGCCGTTGACCACGTACAGGTTGATGATGCGCACGCCGTTGACGGTGCCGGCGATCACGCGCTTCTGCTCGTCCTCGAAGCCGGGAATGCCGATCTGCACGTCCTGCGCCGGTTCGCGCGACAGCAGCGCCACCCCGTTGTAGGTCTTCTGCCCGGCAAACACGCTGCGGTAGCCCAGCCCGGCCAGCACCGCATCGGGGAACTTGTGGTCCTCCATCTTGGTTTCCTGGATGCCAACCACGTCCGGCGCGAACGCGGTGAGCCATTGTTCCAGGTGCGGCAGGCGCACGTTGAGCGAGTTGACGTTCCAGGAGGCGATTTTCATGGCCGCCATTCTACCGGTAGCCACCGACCGTGGGTCGCTGGGCGCCGTTCAGCGCACCAGCGCCTTGAGCATCCCGGCGATCTTCGAATACGGCGGTTTGAGCAGGTCGCTGGCGGCCCATCGCGACTGCCACAGGATCGGCAGCTGCTTGCTCAGCCCATCGAAGCCGGCGCGGCCGTGGTAGGCGCCCATGCCGCTGGGGCCGACGCCGCCGAACGGCAGGTCGTTGATGGCAAAGTGCAGCAGGGTGTCGTTGACGGTGATGCCGCCGGCCACCACCTGCCCGAGCACACGTTCGACCGTGTCGCGCTGCTGGCTGAAGACATACAGCGCCAGCGGCCGGTCGCGGCCCTGCACCTCGGTCAGTGCCGCGTCCAGGCTGGGATACGCGCAGACCGGCAGGATCGGGCCGAAGATCTCCTCCTGCATCAGGTCCAGGTCGGCCGGCGGGTCAAGCACGATGGTCGGCACGATCAGGCGTTCGCGCGCGGCGCGTTCGGGATCCACCGTGGCCAGCTCGATCACCGGCACGCCGCGTGCCCGGGCCTGGTCCAGGTATCCGCGCAGGCGCTGGTACTGGCCGTCGTGGATGATCCGCGTGTAGTCGCTGGCATCGCTGAAATCGCCGTAGCGCGTGCGCACCTGGGTCTGCAGCTGCTGCACCAGCTCGCGCTGGCGGGCGCCATCGATGAGCACGTAATCCGGAGCGATGCAGGTCTGGCCGGCGTTGAACCACTTGCCGGTAGCCAGGCGTGCGGCGGCCTTGTCCAACGGGTAGTCGCTGCAGACGATGGCCGGTGACTTGCCACCCAGCTCAAGGGTCAGCGGGGTAAGGTGCCGGGCCGCGGCGGCCATCACCTTGCGGCCGATGGCGGTGGAGCCGGTGAACACCAGGTGGTCCAGCGGCGAGCCGGCCAGCGCACTGGCCAACGCACCATCGCCCTGCACCACCGCCACGCGGTCGGCGGGGAACACCTCGGCCAGCAGCGCCTGCAGGAACGCGCTGGTACGCGGCGTGTGCTCGGACGGCTTGAGGATGACGTGGTTGCCGGCGGCGATGGCGGTGGCCAGCGGAATCAGCGCCAGGTTGACCGGGTAGTTCCACGGCGAGATCACCCCGACCACGCCCAGCGGCACCGCGCGGGTCTGCGCCCGGGCCGGCCAGAACCGCCAGCCCACCCCGACCCGGCGCGGGCGCGCCCAGCGGCGCAGATGCCTGAGCAGGTGATCGATCTCGCCGAGCACGGTCATGCCGTCGGCGATCATGGATTCGTGGGGGGAGCGGTGGCCGAAGTCGGCCGAGATGGCGTCGGCCATCTGCGGCAGGCGTGCCTTCAACGCCGCGCGCAGGCGCTGCAGGTCGTCGCGGCGCTGGTCCAGCGACGGGCGGTTGGCCTGCCAGGCCGTGCGCAGGGTGTGCAGGGTCGCGGGCAGCGTGGCGGGATCGGTGTGGGCGTCGCTCATGGGCCGACTATAGCTGGACGCTGCGTGAGCGCGTGTCACCGGTAGTGCCGGCCGCTGGCCGGCTACCTCGCACGTGTCTCCGAAAGCGCATGGAGAGCCGGCCAGCGGTCGGAACGACCGGAACAAGAAAGGGCCGCGATTCGCATCGCGGCCCTTCTTTTTCATACCGCGTGGCGCACCGTTATTTGGTGATGTCCACCCCGCGCGTTTCGCGCAGGAACAGGCCGCCCACCACGACCGTCATCAGGGCGATGATGATCGGGTACCACAGGCCGTAGTAGAGGTTGCCGGTGCCGGCCACCAGCGCGAAGGAAATCGCCGGCAGGAAGCCCCCGAACCAACCGTTGCCGATGTGGTACGGCAGCGACATCGAGGTGTAGCGGATGCGGGTCGGGAACAGCTCGACCAGATAGGCGGCGATCGGGCCGTAGACCATGGTCACGTACAGCACCAGCAGCCACAGCATGAAGATCGTGCCGGGGATGTTGACGCGTGCGTTGTCGGCCTTGGCCGGGTAGCCGGCGGTGGTCAGGGCGGTCTTGAGCTCGGCACCGAATGCATCGGCCTTGGCCTTGCCCTCTTCCTTGGTCAGTCCGGCGGCCTCGTAGGAGGTGACGCTGGCGCTGCCCACGTTGACGATCGCCAGGGTACCGGCGGCGGCAGGCTTCACTTCATACGGCACGCCGGCCTTGGTCAGCGCGGCGGTGGCCACGTCGCAGGAGCTGGTGAACTTGCGCATGCCGACCGGATCGAACTGGAACGAGCAGGTGTTCGGATCGGCCACGACCAGCGCCGGCGAGTTGGTGCGGGCTTCTTCGATGGCCGGGTTGGCGAAGTGGGTCAGGCCCTTGAAGATCGGGATGTAGGTGATGGCGGCCAGCAGGCAGCCGGCCAGGATGATCTTCTTGCGACCGATACGGTCGGACAGCCAGCCGAAGAAGATGAAGAACGGCACGCCCAGTGCCAGCGCCGCGGCGATCAGCAGGTAGGACGTGGTGGCATCGACCTTGAGCATGCTGCTCAGGAAGAACAGTGCGTAGAACTGGCCGCCGTACCAGACCACGGCCTGGCCGGCCGCGGCACCCAGCAGGACCAGCAGCATCAGCTTGAGGTTGCCGTCCTTGAGGCTGTCACGGAACGGGGTCTTGGAGCCCTTGCCTTCGGCCTTCATCTGCTGGAACAGCGGCGACTCGCTCAGCTGCAGGCGGATCCATACCGACACGCCCAGCAGCACGATGGAGACCAGGAACGGAATGCGCCAGCCCCAGGCTTCAAAGGCTTCGTTGCCCAGGAAGTAGCGGCAGGCCAGGATGATCAGCAGCGACATGAACAGGCCCAGCGTCGCGGTGCACTGGATGAAGCTGGTGTACAGGCCACGCTTGTCCGCCGGTGCATGCTCGGCCACGTAGGTGGCCGCGCCACCGTACTCGCCGCCCATCGCCAGGCCCTGGGCCAGGCGCAGGATGATCAGGATCACCGGGGCGGTGAAACCGATCGAGGCGTAGTTGGGCAGCACGCCGACCAGGAAGGTCGAGATGCCCATGATCAGGATCGTGACCAAGAAGGTGTACTTGCGACCGATGCGGTCGCCCAGGCTGCCGAAGAAGGCCGCGCCGAACGGACGCACGAAGAAGCCGGCGGCGAAGGCCAGCAGGGCGAAGATCATGCCCGTGGTTTCGTTGACGCCACTGAAGAACTGCTTGGCGATGATCGCCGCCAGCGAGCCGTACAGGAAGAAGTCGTACCACTCGAAGACGGTGCCCAGGCTGGACGCGAAGATGACCTTCTTGTGTCCCTGGGTAAGGGTGGCTGGTGCGGGTGTCGTTGACATGGGAAGCATCCCCTCGGTAGTGCCGACCCTGGGTCGGCAATCGCAGTGTTGGTGGTTTCTTGTCGGTGCCGACCGTGGGTCGGCACGCATTTTTTAGAAGCTGTACTTGGTGGTGAACTGCAGGCGGTTGATGTCGCCCTTGCGCCCGTCCTCGATCTCGCGCACGCCGTACATGTACTCGGCACCGATATCGACCTTGGGCATCGGCGTGTAGAAGATGTTGCCGCGGATGCTCTGCACGCTCTTGGTGACCAGCGGGCCCAGGCTGCCGTCGTTGTCATAGTCGCTGCGCGCGTAGATCAGGTTGGTACGCAGCTTGGGGGTGAAGGCGTGGCGCCAGCCCACGTAGCCGGCGAGCACGCCGGTCGGGTTGAGTTCGTCGCGGGCCACGTCATAGGCCGTGTCGGCGGTGACGCCCAGGCCCACGTAGCGGGCGATGCCTTCGCCGCCGCTGATCTGGTAATGCAGGGTATCGGCGCTGCCCATCACCCACTTGCCGCCCAGGGTCAGGCCGCCACCGATCTTGTCCGCATCCACGCCGGTGGCCTGGTTGTCGACCTTGAGCTGGCGTACCACCGCGCCCACCCCGAAGGTGCCCCAGTCGCCCTTCCAGCCGTAACGCAGGGTGAGGTCGGGCAGCGCACCGCGATCGGAGTTGCTGGCCGCGTTGGTCCACGCCCCGGTGACCGGGTTGCGGGTGCCGGTGAGCACGGTGGTCTCCGGGTTTTCCAGTGCGACGCTGAAGCCGCCCTGGGTGTAGCGGATCTGCGCCTGGCGCACGAACAGCACGCCGTCGGTGGGACCGACGAAGTCGGCCGCTTCCGGCAGCGAGGCTGCATCCATGAAGTTGGACCAGGTCTGGCCGGCCAGCCAGTTGTTCCAATACATGTAGGCGTGGCGCAGGGTCACCCCGTAGGTATTGGTGGCGGTCTGGTTGCCGAGCGAGTTGCCGAAGAAATCCATCTCGAAGAACGCACCGGCCTTGTTGCCGGCGTCGCTGACGTTGTCGATGCCCAGGTTGAAGCGCGAGAACTTGGCGTGGGCGTTGTAATCCACGTCCGAGCGCTCGCCACTGCCCCCGGCACCGGCCACCGGGGTCTGGCCCGGCAGGTACAGCGCGCGGCCGGTGGCGTCGTCGGCCAGCTGGCCATCACCGGTCTGGGTGGCCAGGAAATCGGCCTTGATGAAGCCACCGATCTTGACCGTGGTGCCCGGCGCGGCGCCCGGGGTGATGGTGGTGACCTGGATCGGCTGCTTGCCGGCCGGCACCTGCGCGGCCAGCGGCTGCTGGGCCTGCACGGTCTTGACCGCGCTGACCTCGGTCTGGGTCTGGCTGATCTGGGTCTGTTGCTGCTTGCTGGTGTTGACCAGCATCTGCACCTGGCGCTCCAGCTCGGCGATGCGTGCTTCCAGCGCCTTCTCTTTGGCGGTATCGGCGAACGCCATGCCTGGCGCAAGCAATGCAACGAACAGGGCGGCGGCCAACGGCCGGCGTGTCGTCTTCAGTAAATGGTGGCTCATGTTGCCCTCTCTCCCGGGTGGCAATGCGAACGCCGCGCTGTGCACGGTCGAGCCGACAGTGCGGCTGCCCTGCCAGCAGCGGCTATTGGCCATTAGTCGTACGCGCCCGGTGGGCGGGCACGACCCGGACGCCAGCGGCGGACGGCAGGTGCCGCAGGCACCTGGGTAGGTACCGACCGCTGGTCGGTACGCGTTTCGCCCCCACCCCCATGCCCACCAGCGGACAACCCTGCCCCAGCCTCCCGCGGCGGATGCCCTCGTTTCTCGATACACCCGCCCGCAGACCCCACCGTCGCATGCCACCGCGTTCGACCAAGGTCTAACCACCCAGGCAGCGCGCCGGGGGGTGGATGCGGCAAACTGAGGGGGAAGGGTCGCGGGTTATGCTGCGATCGCACAACCCAAGTCCGAGTGCAAGTGAGGGTGCCATGGCCGATCTTTACCCCGTCAAGGCGGATTTCTCCGCCAAGGCGCGCATTGACAAGAACACGTACGAAACGCTCTACCGCCAGTCGGTGGAGAACCCGGATGCCTTCTGGGGCGAGGCCGCGCAGCGCCTGCAGTGGTTCAAGAAGCCCACCACGATCAAGAACGTCAGCTACAACCTCGACGATTTCCGCATCAAGTGGTTCGAGGACGGCGAGCTCAATGCCAGCGTCAACTGCCTGGACCGCCAGCTCGAGCAGCGGGGCGACAAGGTCGCGCTGCTGTTTGAACCGGACAGCCCGGACGCGCCGGCGCAGGGCGTCACCTATCGCCAGTTGCATGAGCGCGTGTGCCGTCTGGGCAATGCGCTGCGCAACCTCGGCGTGCAGAAGGGCGACCGGGTCACCATCTACCTGCCGATGATCGTCGATGCCGCCGTGGCCATGCTCGCCTGCGCGCGCATCGGCGCGGTGCACTCGGTGGTGTTTGGTGGCTTTGCGCCGAACTCGATCGCCGACCGGGTGATCGACTGCGGCAGCAAGCTGATCATCACCGCCGACGAAGGCCTGCGCGGTGGCCGCAGAATCCCGCTCAAGGCCAACGTGGATGCGGCCCTGAAGCTGCCCGGTACCACCACGGTGGAGACGGTGCTGGTGGTGCGCCACACCGGCGGTGCGGTGGACATGCAGGCCCCGCGCGACCGCTGGTTCCACGACGTGGTGGACGCACAGCCGGCGCAGTGCGAGCCGGAGCGGATGAACGCCGAAGACCCGCTGTTCATCCTGTACACCTCCGGCTCCACCGGCAAGCCCAAGGGCGTGCTGCACACCACCGCCGGCTACCTGCTGTATGCGTCCTACACCCATGAGGCGGTGTTCGACCTGCGCGAGGACGACATCTACTGGTGCACCGCCGACGTGGGCTGGGTGACCGGCCACAGCTACAT
>RCUH01000418.1_pt1 | contig 45153 bp, 49 predicted proteins | sample 2166191 | NCBI WGS metagenome assembly RCUH01 (sample SAMN09932848, study PRJNA488358) | compost metagenome | feature: garden; material: soil; isolation source: compost soil in an enriched community after 214 h of incubation | place: Germany: Experimental Botanical Garden Goettingen | collected... | reverse complement strand
AACGGCTTTTTTCGTATAAGGTTAATTATTAATTGTAATTGTAACTGCTAAGTCGTTTTTCTCCAGATTTATTTAAAACTCCTTTTTCGGTTGCAGATCTAAGATCGCGGCTTGCTGTTGCCGAAGAGATACTTTTAAAATGCTGAAGATAATCTTTTCGAGTAAAAGATTTTTGACCTATGACTTCTTTAAAAATAGAAACTCTGTCTTCTTCTTGTAGAGAAACATTCGGTAGATGATATAAAGAATTTAACGATTTAAGAATACTCTCGAGCATAAAGGCTATGAAAGGTGTACAATGCCCCAGGCTATCTGATTTGTTTAAGGCTTCATAATATTTATTTTGTTCCGTTTTTATTATACTTTCAACTGGCAGATATTCAAAAACAAGATATTCATTCATTAATAATAAAGTTTGCCATAGTCTTCCCATACGTCCATTTCCATCATTAAACGGATGGATGAATTCAAACTCATAATGAAAAACACAACTCTTTATTAATATAGGATCATCGTCATATTTCGCATAGTCTAGAAGATTGTTTAACAAGCCGGTTACCATATTTCCCTGGGGAGCTACATGAGTAATTTTTGATCCTTTAACAATGCCTACGTTTCCACTTCTAAATTTACCGGCATTTGGAATTAATCCTTTCATTAGTATTTTATGTGCATCTAATAGCGATTTAAGTTTAAGGGGCTTAAAATGATTAAGCATATCATATACTTCGATCGCATTTTTAACCTCTATAATGTCTTTCTTAGGGGCAAGTATTCTTTTGTTATTAAGTAAGGCTGTAATTTGTTCTTCTGTTAATGTGTTGCCTTCAATGGACAAGGAAGACTGTATAGTTTTTATACGATTAGATTTTCTAAGTTTAGCAGGAGGTCTATTTAATTGTATTGCATTTAATTCGCCGATTTTTTCAGAAATCTTAGCTAATAAGTTGAGTATTTCACTTGTAATGTGGTATGGAGGTTTTATATAACTCATAGCGATAGTATCATATGATACTATCAAAGTTAACTGGATTTTATAATTTATGTATGCTTTTGTTTAAAGAAGCTTACAAATTCCATTTTGCAACTAATTATAGTCAGCTGATTATCGAAACTATTGGGCTTACCCAGGTCCTGTTTGTTTCTGAATTGGATATTGAGGAAGAAAGCCACGCAAATGAATATGAAAGCTTCCTGATTTTGAAAGGAAAATGCAGGTGTACAGTAGATCGTCATGTATTTTACCTGGAACCAGGCAGATATACGGAAATACCTTTGCGTACAAATCATCGGGTGGAGGTTATTGAAGGACCCGTTATGGCCATTGTCCAGTACCGGGCTGCCGTTTAATTTCTGTTCAGGTGCTGATCGATTTTCTGCTGCATTGCTGTTTTGAATGCTTCATCCAGTTTTATCGGTGTTTCAGAATGGATGTGTAGCTTGTCTTTGATCATTTTATTAATGAATATGCTTTGTCGCTGGAATATTCTGCAAATACTGCATCCCGCCAGATGTATTTTTAACTCCACTCTTTCTTTTGTAGTCAATTCGGTAAGTTGCTTTTTCTCTATGAGAAAAGTTGCCTGTCGGCAGTTGTAAATAACTTTTGTTAATCTGTTCATGTCAAAACGGTTTAGATCCAATATTTCTGCAAACATGCTCGTAAGCTGAGCTTGCTGCGATGAATGATGACCCAGAAATTAGAGGGGCTGACTTTTAATGCTGTGCAGATGACTTCGGTACTCTCTTCATCCAAATGCTTCATCGAGAATACAGCATACCAGAGCCCTGGTAATTTTTTCATACAGCCTTTAAGTGTGCGCTGAAATTCTTTTTCCTGCATAGGGTTTTCTGTTGCTGCAGTAAATTCTGCTGACCGGTGTTCCTTGTTCCAGTGGCCATCTTCGGGGTCAAAAAAGTCCTGCTGATCGTCTTCCTGCTTCAATTCATCAGTTCTGGCTGACAAACCGGAAGACTTTTTACGATAGAAGTCAATGATTTTATTTTTTAGTATAGCTGTTAACCAAGTCTTCTCTGAACTTTTAGCCTCAAACCTGCTTAAGCTTTCCAATGCTGCAAGGAAAGTTTCCTGGACAAGGTCACGTGCCTGTTCCTCATCACTGATTCTTATAAGGGCATAGCTGTAGAGATAATCTGCGTAATTGCTGATCCATTCACGGGGGTTGACTAGTTCAGCTGAATTAGGGAATGGTGCCTGCTTGTTGTTGTGCATAGATGCGGCTTAGTTACTTAAATATAAGAATATATATGCTTAGTCGCGTCTATACATAAAGCCTTACAGGTATTTTAAAAATAATCCTATACCGTCAATAACTCAGAAAATAAGCTGGAACAAGGGGAGTGAAAAATAATTCAATTTTTTTGTAAGGTTCTGTTCCCTGCTCCGACAAAGTGGGAAAGAACCCTGAATATGAAACGATTATTTGTTTATTTATTTTTAACTGCAATTCTTGCAACCAGCGGATTTGCACAATCAAGCGGCCAAAAGAGACAATTCAACCTTGATAAGTCGGGCTTGGCGATTGAAGGCTACGATCCTGTTAGCTACTTTGATTCCGGTAGAGCTATGGAGGGAAGAAAAGAATTTGCTGTCGTCTCCGAGGGGATTACATATTGGTTTAGTACCCCAGAACACCGTGAGCTATTTAAAGCGAACCCTGCTAAATATCAGCCCCAATATGGAGGATGGTGTGCTTATGCAATGGGTGACAGTGGCGAAAAGATATCGGTTGATCCGGAAACATTTAAAGTGCTCAATGGAAAGCTGTACTTGTTTTACAACAAGTTTTTTAACAACACACTAAAAGATTGGAACAAAGCTGAGTCGGCTTTGAAAACTAAAGCTGATCAGAACTGGTCGAAAATTAATTAGAAGAAAAATAGATTCATATGAAACTTTTATTCAGCACGCTAGTGGTGTTACTATTTACCATAGGTAGTACACACGCACAGAAATCCGAGATTTTTGCTCCTGGCGGAAAAGCCATTAAAGGGTACGATCCGGTGGCATTTTTTAAAAACGCCGAGCCAATAAAGGGTAAGGACAGCATTTCTTATACTTGGAAAGATGTGAAATGGCTCTTTGTCAACAGAGAAAATATGGAAAGCTTTAAAGCTGATCCGGAGCGTTTTGCTCCTCAGTATGGTGGTTATTGTGCATATGGAACGGCGGACGGGCATAAAGCGCCTACTCAGACAGAAACCTGGACAATAATAGATAAGAAGCTTTACTTCAACTACAGCAATAAAGTAAAAGAACTGTGGAATACGGATCAAAAGAGGTTCATTGAAAAGGCAGATAAGAACTGGATCGAGATTAAAGACAAACCTTAATTATAAAAATCATGAACTCAAAACAAAAGGTTATTGGACTTTGGATATTACGCTTAGTTGCAGCAGTGATTATGCTGCAGACTTTATTTTTCAAGTTTACCGGTGCGCCTGAATCCGTTTATATTTTTTCGCGACTGGGGATGGAACCCTGGGGCAGGTTTGGAACCGGGGCACTTGAACTGATTGCTTCCATATTGATTTTGATCCCAAGAACTAGCGGAATTGGCGGTTTATTGGGGCTTGGCTTAATGGGAGGAGCATTGTTTTTTCATGTTTCAAGCCTAGGCATTGTTGTCCAAAATGATCATGGAAAGCTATTCGGAATGGCATTATTAGTATTTTTTTGTTGCCTGGTCCTGGTCCTTGTTAACCGTTCTCAAATTATTGCTTTAGTAAGAAAATAATCACAAGGTCATGTATTTAAAAGAACCTATAACCAACCTATTTGTCCAGATGAGGGCGATGTTGGAGGTGTTGAGTGATCAACAATATACAGCGAAAATCGGGATGATGTCTAATGCTTCGATAGGTGGACATATACGCCATGTTATCGAATTTTATCTGGAACTTAATCAGGGTTATGCTTGCGGTAAAGTAAATTATGACCAAAGGAAAAGGGACCATGTGATTGAAAATAACAGGTTGTTTGCTTTGCAGAAACTGGAAGAAATTGTGGTTTCATTAGTTAAGCCCGACAAGCGGCTCCAGCTTTCTGCAAGTTACAGCTTTGATAATGATGCGGAATTTATGGTACCCAGCAGTTATTTCAGGGAGCTGATTTATAACCTGGAACATACCGTACATCATATGGCTTTGATACGAATTGCAGTTGCTGAGGTTTCAGCTATAGGCCTGCCAGATGACTTTGGGTTGGCCATATCTACTTTAAAATTCAGGAAATCATGTGTACAGTAACTTTTTTGCCCGTTAAAGATGGGGTTTATCTAACCTCAAACCGCGATGAGCATTTTACGCGTGGACGGGCAGTTGCCCCACAGCGTTATGTTATTAACGGATGTAATTTGGTATTCCCAAAAGATGTTGATAAAGGAGGTAGTTGGATTGCATCAAAGGATAATGGGGATGTTGCCGTTTTATTAAATGGGGCATTTACCAAACATATACCCAAGCCTCCGTATAGAAAAAGCCGTGGAATGGTTTTGCTGGAGGTATTAAGCAAGGACTCGCCGTTGGCTTATTTTAATGAATGCAATTTGGCAGGTATTGAGCCGTTTACATTGATTTTATATATAGACGCTTTGTTGTTCGAATGTAGATGGACCGGAAATGAAAAGCATCAACAGGAGTTAAATGTGCGAATGCCCTATATCTGGTCTTCTTCCACCTTATATGATGAAAAAGTAGTCGTTCAACGGCAGAAGTGGTTTGATGAATGGAAGGCCGTTGAAAGAGTTAAAACTGTAAAAGATATTGTAGACTTCCATCGTTTTGGGGGAACTGGAAATTCTGAAGCAGATCTGGTGATGAATAGGGAGGGAAGGGTAATGACGGTAAGTATTACCAATGTTGCTGTACTTAAAGGTGAAAGTAAAATGACTTACTTTGACTTGCAGCAGTCGCCTGAGGCAAAGGAGCGGGAGGTCTTTCAATGGTTCAGAAGATTGGCCATCAGAATATTTAATTGGGAGTATTGGCCGCTGGAAGTGGTTTATGCACCGGTGATGCTGTATTGGTTTTGGCTGAGCCTAAAAGCACGTTCGTTTTTTTTCTTTAGTGCAGCGAATCCGTTAATTCTCAATGCTGGTTTTGCTATGGGGAGAAAAAGCAGTATCTATGAACTGATGTCGGGGGAATATTATCCGAAAACACAGCTGTGTCATGCAGGAGAAGAAATAGACGTGATTAGGACAGCACTGGAGGCAAGGAAGTTGAGGTATCCGCTAATTGCGAAGCCGGATATTGGAGAAAGAGGAGTTCAGGTTCGTCTCTTACAAACGGAGAAGGAGCTGAAGGTTTACCTGCAGGATATTAATGTTGATTTTTTGGTTCAGGAATATATAGACTATACACTGGAGGCCGGGATATTTTATTATCGGATACCGGGAGAAACTAAAGGGTGGGTATCTGGTATCGTAGGTAAAGAGTTTTTGGAGGTGAAGGGTGACGGAATTTCGACCATTGAAATGCTGCTAATGAAGGAAGACCGTTATTTTTTACAGTTCCCGGTTCTAAAGCAGGAGTATGGGGCTAGTTTAAACCAGGTATTGCCAGCTGGAATTTCTAAAAAACTAATGCCTTATGGCAGTCACAGCAGGGGGGCAAAATTTGTGGATCACAGTTGCATGATCAACGAGCAGTTGAGAGGGGTAATCGATCAGCTTTGTCAGAAGGTGCCGGAATTTTATTATGGAAGGCTGGATGTTAAATTTAAGAGCTGGGAAGATCTGTATAAGGGCAAACATTTCGCTGTGATTGAAGTTAATGGGGCTGCAAGTGAGCCTACACATATGTACGACCCTGTACATTCCATATTTTTTGCATGGAAGGAAATCATCAGGCACTGGCACTTATTGTACAAGATCAGTAGGAAGAATGCCAAGCAGAAAGGATTGCCATTGATGGGGACGGCTGAGGGATTACAAATGATTAGGGACCATAGTGCCTACCTCAAAATGATGGTCTGATGACGATCTTTAATTTAGGGAGTTGCGTATTTATTGAAACAGTCGGAATTTTTGGTTTAATTTTTTATAAAAATACAGAACGATGAAAAATAATCTATTGAATTTGAGATCCGTATTCGCATTATCTGTTGTCTTTTTAACTGGGTTGAACGCCAATGCACAGCAAAAGCAAACAGATACCGCCACTTTTGCTGCCGGTTGCTTTTGGTGTGTTGAAGCACAGTTCAAGGAGCTGCAAGGCGTGCTGAAAGTAGTTTCCGGCTATACGGGAGGAACTGTTGTAAGGCCTACTTATGAGCAGGTTTGTACAGGGACAACAGGTCATGCAGAAGCTGTAAATATTATATATGATCCTGCAAAAATTAGCTATGACGAGCTTTTGTCGGCTTTTTTTACAGCCCATGACCCAACCCAGCTAAACAGGCAGGGGAATGATCATGGAACGCAATACCGTTCTGCCATTTTTTATCACAATGCCAATCAGCAAAAATTAGCTCATTATTATATTGGCAGATTGAACAAGGAAAATGCTTATCATGATAAAGTGGTCACCGCTTTAAGTCCATATAGAGTTTTCTATCCCGCGGAGGACTATCATCAGGATTATTACAATAGGAATAAAGAACAGCGTTATTGCCAGTATGTAATTGCACCTGAACTGGCCAATTTCAGAAAAGTGTTTAAGAATAAATTGAAGCGTCCTTAATGTCTAGCTGTCATGAAAAGAAATATGTTAAGATTCCTAATTTTTAGTTCACTGTTGGCCATCGTTGTTTTACCCAGTTGGTCAGGACAAGTTAAAAGTACAGATAATGGCTTTGCTGTTGTTGAACTCTTTACATCTCAGGGATGTTCCAGCTGCCCACCTGCAGAGGAAGTATTGGCTAAATTGGTTAAATCTGGCAAATCAAATGTCTTTGCATTGGCATTTCATGTGGATTATTGGGACAATCTGGGCTGGAAAGATAAATTCAGTAATACAGCTTATACTGCAAGGCAACGTTGGTATGCAAGCACAGAAAAGTCTGATGGGGTTTATACCCCACAGGCTATTGTTAACGGCAATATTCATATGGTGGGATCAGATGAACATCGGTTAATAAAGGTGATTGATCTGCAGCTTAAAGCATCGGTGGCAAAAAACCGGATCATAATGCAAGTAAAGGCAGGATCAGGCAATTCTATAGAGGTGAATTATGAAGTTGAAGGGATCAAAACAGATGTATTACTCAATGTTGCCTTGATTCAGCGGCTAAGTCAAACAGAAGTGAAGGCCGGGGAAAACCAGGGGAAAAAGTTGGGCAGTGTAAACGTTGTCCGCAGTTTTAAAATAGTCCCAGCAGGTAAAGGACAGGTGTCGTTTGTTTTACCCGCAGATCTGAGTTTTAAAGATTGTGGTGTCATTTTGTATGCGCAGCAAATCCGTTCAATGGCGATCACAGGGGCAAACGAATATTTGTTTAATGAATAAATTTATATAGCGATGAAAAATATTTTTAACGTATTGATTTTGACGCTGTTGGATTCAGGTGGTTATGCGCAAAGTAAAATGGTAAAAAAAAATCCTTATTATTCTCGGACAGATACTAAAAAGCTTAATGTCAAGAATTCGGAATGGAAAACGATTTTAAGTGCCGAACTTTTTGCTGTAGCCAGACAAGGGGCTACTGAAAAGGCCTTTACTGGAAAATACTGGGATTCTGAAGCTATAGGTACCTATTATTGTAGCGTTTGTGGTAACGCTTTGTTTAAATCGGATGCAAAGTTTGCCAGCAGTTGCGGTTGGCCAAGTTTTTTCGAACCCATTCGAAAAAACAGTACAATTTATCGTAAAGATAATTCTTTGGGGATGAGTCGAGTAGAAGTGCTTTGTGGGCGATGTGAATCTCACCTTGGACACATTTTTAATGATGGCCCTGCTCCAACCCACAAGAGATATTGTATGAATTCTGTCTCTATGGATTTTGAACCAGATACCTTTGGACGATAAATGATTTTCCTACCCCAATGAAATCGAATTATAAGATATAAAGGCAAACTAGAAGCTTCTGACTTAGCATCTAATAACTTTTAAAATCATTATTTATCACATTCATTGTTGATTTTTTTCGATAGGATATTTTTCAAAAAAATCGGCCATTAAAGCTAAATCAGATAGGAAAAAGTTCGAGATTTGTGCACTAGCGACCACTAAACAAAAAAAGCCGTTTCAATAAGAAGAACGGCTTTTTTTGTGTCTTAAGAGCTGTTTTTATGCTTGACAGGTTAAAATATGTTGGTTAATAAAACAGTTAATTATTGGTTTGATTTTTGTATCTTGTTAATTATGATAGTATTAATCGATATATTTTGTTGTTTTTTATACTTCCTTTGGACTAAAATCTGGAATATTAAAGATTAGATTATTCCATTGTTATTTACCATTTTCGGAAAGAGAAAAAATAGATATCAAATTTCACCAACTTCCAATCTTTAGTTTCCACACCTACTTGCATATCAATAAAATCCTTTCCTTAAATTTGAGCCGGAAGTGATTGAAGGATAAATATTATACCTACGATAGTACAGATAACAACACTACCCCATAACCCAATGTAGCTTGAAAGCGTCGGACCAATCCAATTTGTCTTTTCTGAACTTGGTTTTTCATTTTTAACAGACCGATACATAAGATATGCTGCTATTAAAAAGCCGACACCAGTAAAAAATAGCTTTAGATCCATCTCATATATTTTTGGTTTTTCAATGTATTGAATGTTTTATCTACTTGTAATTTGATCGTGATCCTGAAAGATCACTCCTAATGCGATATCTTGAGTCGGTCAGTTTAAAACTACTATTTTTAATTACACGTTTACAAAAGAGTTCGACATTTTTCCCGGCAGGTCAATAGTAATTATAATAAAGGATTTATTTTGACTAACAAGTTCTCGATTAAGCCCAAATCAGATAGGAAATGGTTCGAGAAGCGCCAAAATGACTCACCGTGAGTTTAACCTCTGTTGGCTTACGGGTTTTTGTTTAAGGAAGATTAATCTGACGAAAAAGTATAGATGTCTCCATAGCTGCCTTTACATTTTCGAAAGAATTCTTTAGGCAATCCATTATCAAAACTGACATAGGTAACTAATTTCGAGTCGCATGCACTTCCTTTATTGACGAAAACCAGTTTGTTGTTTTTAATATAATTAGGGACATCATCCGTTATTGTTAAATAGTAGTTTCCGACATATTTATTTTTATCTGTATAAACTAAAATTCTGCTCGTTGCTCTCTGCGAAAGTCCCCACCTCCAAATAGATGTAAGTATTTTATAGTTCTTGCCTTCAATAGTATGGATACGACCAAGGAATCGCAAATGGGTAACCGTATTATCTTCTGTATTGAATTTGTACGTTTTCCCTATATGGTTAAGACGTAACACCTGAATACTGATATCATCCGTTTTAGTATTTCTCTGGGCGAGGATACTTTTTGCAGCAAAAAGAAATACTAATATTAAAAGTACAGCTCTTTTCATGACTAATCTTCTCCGTCAACAGTAATATTAATCAATTCGCTCCCTATGTTAAGTCCAAGCAGCAATTCCATGGATTCGGGGTTACTATCTAAAATAATTAACTTGTATCGGTTTCTCTCGTCTGTAAAATCAACATCTTCAACAGATTTGATTCTGACGGTAATATTCAGAGATTTATTTAATGCAATATTGACGAACCATGTAGATTTTACTTCACCTTCTGACATTTCACCTATTATATAAAACTCATTCCTGCTTTTAATTGCAAAACTGTCAATAACAGAAAAAACTCCTTGGATTGGTTTAGTATTCATAATATTATAAAGTTAACAGATTAACCATTGTAATTTTAATCGATAACAGTTTTTTTCTATCCATTTAAATGACGAATTATTTTATGAGATCAGCGATTAAACCTAAATCAGATGGGAAATGGTTCGAGAAGCGCCCAGTTGGGTCCACAAACAAAAAAGCCGTTTTTCGATAAGAAAAGCGGCTTTTTTTGTCTACACCTAAATCCTAGCATATAGACCTGTGGGAACTGAAACATACCATCGTAACAGCAAATCTAAGCCAAAATCATTTTCTTGTTATTCCTGCTCCACTCGCTCCAACTACCCACATACAATTTTGGTATCTCTAAACCTGCATAGTCTATCGCTAAGAGCGTATGACAAGCGGTTACACCTGAACCACAATGTACAATCACATTTTCAGTTTTATAATCAGCTAGCGCTTTTGAATATTTTTCCTTTAGAATTTCAGGAGCTAAAAAAGCTCCATTAGCATCTAGATTCTCAGTAAAAGGAATATTTATTGCGTTAGGTATATGACCAGCAATTAAATCTATAGGTTCGGTTAAACCTGCAAAGCGATTTGCATCACGAACATCAATAATTGCATGATTTTCACTGTTGGCAGCAACCTCCACTTCATCTATTTCTGCCAATGGCAACTGCCATTCTGTAATTGGATATGGCTCTACCGGTTTCGCTGACGGAACCTCCGCATTCACAGCAAAGCCGGCTTTAATTGCGGCAGCATAGCCACCATTCAAAACCTGAACTTTTTCGTGACCTGTTGACTTTAACATCCACCAGAATCTTGCCGCGGCATTAGATCCGTTTTTATCGTCATAAACAATTACATGCGTATCTTTTGTAATTCCGTATTTCCCTAAAAGCTGAGCAAAATGCCCAAAAGTTGGTAGCGGATGCCTACCACCAAGAGCGAAATCTTTAATATCGGCCAGATCAGTATTTAAATCTAAAAAAAAGGCGCCATTTAAGTGTTGCTCATCATATCTTGGTTTCGATCCTGCACTTACATCAAAAAGGATGAAATCGTTTTTATCTAGTATAACCGATTCCTCAGGTTGTATAATTGATGATAGTTTCATAGCATTTTTTTAATTGTGAATATATAAAAATAGGATTACTTATGTAGCCTGATAGACAACGAACTTGGTACCCTTATTGGTATTAATTTTTTAAGAAATTACAGGATTCTATTACCACTTCGGCTCGTTTCCCGAAAAGTAACATTTATGGTTTTACGGATGTGCCCAAATATTTTGAAAAAAAAACATTGGTAATGTCAAATAAAAAAAATGAATAAAGAATAAAAGAGCCGGGAATAATGATGTATGGATGCCAAAAATACAGATACCGCCAACCATAGCCACGGCTTTCATTTATATAGGTATAAACCAATATTCCTGCTGCCAAACCAATCAATAGTAGCAGCCCAATCACAATAAGTACTATGGTTTTGGTATTCCATTTCACCCCCTGCTCGTCAATTCCAATGTCTGTAGATTTAAATTCTCTGTCCAGCATAATCCCAGTGGTATTGCCCTCATCAAAGCGGCGTTGATATGACTTTAAGTCCGCAAAATCAAACTCCTCCGAAACCGTTCCTTTTCTTTTTCCCCCATGCTCTAACAATCGAATAGTGCCATTTTTTTTCAAAAGAAGATTAATCAAAAATTGCTTGATGTAATAAATAAATACGATGAACCAAAGTGCTGTACCAAGGCCAAGCAAAACGAATGCTTCGCTGGCAGATGTATTAATCATCTGATAATCGCTTTGATGATGATTTCCTGCGTAATGGAGAATGAGTGGTAATCCAATCGTAAAAAACAACAAAAAGATGATCCAAAATATACTAAAACCATTCCAAAATTTCATAGAAACCAGTTTTTCAGAGATTAAAATAACGCTCTATTTTGTTAAATATAGGTAATATTTTATTCGCGAAACGTAGAATTTTATATGTAAACAGAGTTTATTATACCTTATCGGGTATAACTTGATGTGTTGTAACTTAAATGTATTTTATTTCATTAGCAGATTATAAATTTTAGATTTGGCGATATGAAATCATCATTATTACTACTGTTTTGTGTGTTATCCATATTTGCTAAAGCCCAGGAAAAACCTGCAGCCTACGCCTTGGATGAGGAGTATAATTTTTGGAACTTCCGGAAGGCAGATACCGCTTATATTTTTGCAGATCTAGCCTATATCCGTGACTACCCAAATCTTGAGGCACGAGTAATTGATTCTTTAACACAAGGAAATCAAGTCATCATTAAAAGCGCTGCATACCGTGGTAATACCATTAGAGGTTTCTATGCCCCATGGCATGAGGTTATTTATATGAAAGATAATCAACAAAAAAAAGGATTTGTTTGGTTAGGGCTTTTAGCCCTTAATGGTTCTAAGAATAATGAAGGGGAATTGTTTATTTGCGGTCTCAAGAAATTTAGACCTTCTACAGCATATTCTTCCTCCTATTATGAATCGGAATTGAAAATTTTCGATAAAGAACAAGTGTTCATTACAAAAGAGATCTTCCATGCTAATATAAATGGTCAGTCGGGAATAGAGACCAAAATATTGCCTGGAATGGGCTTACAAAATATCAAAAATATTCACCGCTTAGGTTTTCTAGGCGAAGCATGTGGCATTGCAAGTCAGTATTATTACTTTGCCTGGAATGGGACCAACCTCATTCATTTTCCCGAAAAAATGTCTGTGTCTGATGCCGGTGTTTTTTATCACCAGGAGAATATCTTTTTCCCGTCCGAGCACAAAGGTGATCCATCAATGATCTACAAAAACATTATTGAGGCCGAAAATACCAGCGAGAATCTGGATGCTCCAAAATATAAAGAAACAAAAAGTCAGAAAAAATATACTTGGGACGGAAAGTTTTTAAGTGAAATCATAACAATGAAATAGTATCCACAAATTCCAGATTGGTAGATCTGTTATCAAACTAATTCAATATAGACTGAAAATGGTTCTTTATAGGGATCTGTGCGGGAATGGAAACCTATAATTTTAGTGGTGGTTAATTCCGCCCATAAATTTTTTTTCTATTTCCCATTCAAAATCTAAATCAATTAAGCCATGTATAACATTATCAACCTTAAACTCCGGATAACGTTGATATTTACCTTCGGTATAAACGCTATTTGTTAAGCTAATTTCTTGTAAGTTCAAGGGTAGCCTGTCAAATGTTAAAACATGGTAATAATACTCCCTTACATTAATAGTTAAGCAATAGGTTTTGTTTGCTTCAACAGGGATTTGAAAATACCCAAAGTTGTATTTGCTTGGATTGCCATTGTTAAAAGTATAAGTGCTAATCAATTTTTTTTCATCGGCATCCCAAAACGATAAACGCAAATTGCCTGATTGAGGATTTTTAATGCATATACCTCTAATTCGTCCATTTTTATGGGATTTGAATTCAATTCCTAATTCAAAATTTGGTTCCCCATATTCCACTAATTTGTATTGAGTTGGATACTGATTAAACGATTTAGCAAAAATACCTTCCTCGCCGCTGTAACTGATGCCGTTTTTTAAAATCGTGCAAGCAAAAAATAAACAAGGAATAATGAAAGCAAATATTGTTTTTTTCATCTCATTAAAAGTTAAAACACAGGTCCTAAATAATTCCTTCTCTATTTACTGGATCATATTCAGCACTATTTCAGTAGAAGTATTATTGGTTTTTGAAAGTTCATTCTGACTGCCTACACCTGTTGTAACAATAACTAATCTCAATTTTATTTCTTTACCGATAGCTTCTGCTGGTGAGTTCCTGAAAATAAAGACGTGCTTAACTAACTCATCTTTTCCCATTGCTACTGCAGGTATTGGTAATTGTTCTGATTGTATGTTTTTAATAGTTTCTCGAATATCATAGGCAACTCTTTCCGTTCCTTTATAACTATATTCCGCATAAACCTTACTAGGTTTAGCATTTGCCATCCCAATGTTTTTTACAATAAAATTGATGGCCATCCTCACGTCTCGTTTTTTACCAGGAATTTTTTCTACGCCCTCTCCATCAGTTACAATTACTGGTATTAAATCGAAAGTTAAATCTGGCAAAGCTCTCGAAGCAACAACATTTGGATTAACAACTACATCAGTTTTTTTTCCTTTTTGCGCATTGACGCTATATAGTCCACCTAATAAAAGTGAAAATAGAATGAATAATGTTTTCATGATTACCTAATTATTGTAAATATTTTCGAGCGACTATCTCCCTTAAAATAGTGTATTGGAGCACCGACTTGATCTACTAAAACTCTTGTTTCGCCAGCAATAGTGAGGGTTATTTTAAGCTTGTCTAAATACCAATTATCCGCACCAGTACCACCGCCACCGGTATGTCTTACTACGATGTCCTCAATATCATCAAAAGTAAAAGGCAGTCCAGAAATAGGTCGAGTTACGGTATGTTCGGTAAAATTGCCCCAGTTTCCACGGTTATTAATATTGTTTAATGCGATGTTTCTAACTGGTCTAATTTTTAGCCTAATTAGTACATTGAGGTTATCATTACCGCCACGTAAATCATCGCCACCGGTTAATGTTTCTATTTTAATAACTGGGTTTACTACAACTGTAGCCGCTGCAGGTGGAGGTATGATAATATTTGCATTGGGCGATAATGGTAATTTTAATAGTTCGCCTTCATTTGCACCAAGATCTCCATCTAAATAAACAAAGCGAAAATAAGGGATGGTATGACCTGTTGTGCCAGGCACTCTGCCACGACTGCGTACTTCCAGTAATTTAGTACGTTTCATTGCATTATTGGTTTTGATGTTAGCGTTTACAATCACACCATCAACATTCCAATTGTCTTTTTCTGCAATGTTAAATATGGTTGTGGTTGGGCCGGATTTGCGAAGACGGCTAATTTGTATTTCTTTAATTTGATCAACATTTATATCGGCAGGTAAGGGTATAGTTACTCTTTTAATCGAATTGTTTGGCCACGATTGGTCTTTATTTGCATTTAATAGGATTGCATCAGGTTTACCTTGTATGATCACTTTTATATCTACGTTGCCCTGAAAAGGTTTCATTTCTAAATTGTCTGAACCAGTTTTTATATCAACATCTAATTTGTTGTTGTTTGGCGGAGTAACCATAACTGATGAACTACTCTGTGAACGGTCGGCAACAACGGGTGTAGATGTAGTCGTTCTACTTATTGTACCAATTGGAATTGGTATAAAATTCCAAGTAACATTCGTAAAATTGGCATAATTTCCAGGGTTGCGGTCTGGAGTTTTATATTCTAAACCAATTATAGTTCCTCCACTATTTATATCTCGCAATTCAGTTGCAATAAAAAGTTCCATTATTCCAGTTGTTCTTCTTGGGTGTATGCTGAAAATTCCGTCTTTATCGCTATTAATTAAGAATTGTTGGAAACGTCTATTCAGACTAGTTGTTTTTGCCGTTTGCAACGTTATCCCTGGTATAATGTTACCGTACTCATCTTCGCTAAAGGTTAAAAAATTGCCAGTTTGTACATTTTTTATGGTAAAAATTTTTGGAGAACCTGCAACCATTGTCAGATCAAAAAATTGGCTGGGGCAATTAAAATCGGTACAGCCATTAGCTAACCATAAGTTATTAGTTGAGTTAACTTGGATATTTTTACCGTTGTGCATTAGCTTAATAAAATACCTGCCATTTTTTAATTGCGCAAACCCTATGATTGGCGTGATTAAAAGAAGAAACAATAATTTTTTCATAGTGATTTCTATTTGCTGAAATGAATTCTAATATCTTTAATTATACTATATTCCACGCCAGTTGCTCGCCCGTGATTATCGTTTGGATTACCTTTAGCAGTAAATGGCTTTGATGAGAAATATGTATCTGCATTTTTATAATTAATTAAATCAGTATCAATGGTTAGCATTTTGACATTCGATGCATAATCATCGGCTAAATCACCACTTTTGTGTGCAACAGTTAGGTTTGGTACAACTTCTACAAAAATATTTCCGTTTTGTAGTGCATAATCACTTACCATAAAAATATCTTTTATTGCAGGCTTATTTGAGGCTACTGTGCTCGAAATTACGGGAACTACTCTGCCAGCATTGAAAACAAAATCACGTATACCGTTTACTTCGGCATGTTCTATCCCTGTTTTTGAAAATATAGTCGCTTGGTTTTTGAAATTGGATACCGCTGTTCCATTCTCGTTGATGATAGGGCAGGGTACATAAGTGCCATCGGCTAATTTTTCTAATAACCTAACTTTTACAGTACCCGCCATTTTTTTACAATCGTTGTTGTGTATTTGCAAGGAAAAGCCACTAAAGCTTAGGTTTTGGGTATTGGCAGATTTTATGGCTATTGATAATATGTTATCTCGAAAAACATTGCCAAAAGTTGGGTAATCACCGGTACAAATTAAAGTGCTTTTAAATTCATCATCAAACGTAATGTAAGCAATATGGCCTGGAGCAACTTTTAAAGAAACATTGCGTTTGTTGGCAAAAGGATAAGTAAACGGATTAATAACATTTGCATATTTTGCCACTCTACCACCAAAATTGGGCTGCTCGTATAGTTCTACTCTATCTATATGCGTTGTTGTTGGCAGTTGAATGAGCGCACTTGGAAGTGAGCCTCTATCAATAGGTGTAACTACTCTTGGATTTATTTGTGCATTTACCCCTATACAACTTAGTATAAGGCAAAAAATGATTGATACTTTTTTCATGGTATTTAGTTTTAGTATTATTTAATCTTGATGAACTCAACCCTGCGGTTGTTGGCTTTATTAATCTCACTAGTGTTTGGCATTGCAGGTGCGCTTTCGCCTTTGCCATCGGTTTGCATTCTAACTGCTTCAATGCCAAAATCAGTATTTAACATTTTCTTTAAAGCTTCGGCACGTTGTTTAGAGAGTTTAAGATTGTCCTTATCGACGCCATCACTATCTGTATGGCCAATTATTTTAATTATTACTTTCGGATTTTCTTGTAAAATGACGGCAATAGACTTAATTAATCCTAACGATTCGGCTTTGATATTTGCTGAATTCACATCGAACAAAATACCTGATGAAACAAATTTGCCCTCGTTGATGAGTTTATTCCTTGTATCGGGATCGCCTACTGCTAATCTTAAATTATTGAGGTAATATTTGTCTTCTTCCTTTTTAAAATTTCCAGTTTGAAAAAGGATGCTATTGTATTTTTTACCCTCCACAAAAGCATTTGGTAAATCCCACACTTTTTCCTGGTTGAGGTAAACGCGTAAACGATTTTTTTGTCGCCAAATGCTTACATGAACCGTGGGTTTAACGTCACTAATGAACTCATTATGCAAAACTTTATTTTTATTACCTGGTATACCATTGTTATAAATCTGATAAAGTGTTACACCCTTAGCATTTGAAGTAGATACAGATTTTGGATGAATACCGATTTCTATACCACTTCTACCTAATCGAACACCTTGTTTCCATTTCGTATAATCACTATTTGGGTTGGCTAGCTCAGCAATAGAAAAATTTAGTGGATTGCTGTAGAAATTAAAATTTGCACTACAGGTTGCATCAAATTCAAACGTAAAATTATCTGGCAAGTTTTTAATAAACTGCGGGATAAACACGCCGTTTTTACCTACATTAAGCCAATGTTCGCCATTTAGCTCTACAATTTCACCCCCGCTATTGGTGCTCCATTTAGCTGGGAAATCGCCTAAATTATCTTGACTAAAATTTTCAAGTACTAGAATTTTATCGCCCTGTACAAAATCAAATTTTCTTAGGATGTCTGAATTTTGTGGTGTAATGCTAAGTTGGTCGGGCTGCTGCTCCGTTTCTACATTGCCTACTGTATCAACCTTTGCGATATTTTTAGCTTTTTTACCTTTGAAAATACTGCCAATTCCTTTTTCAATTTTATCGATACCAGCATTTACACCTTTATTTAAGCTTTCATTTACCTTTCCTTCGGCATTTCGTTTTATCTCCTGGGTGTTAATTTGTGCATGGCTTACAGTACAAATTAACATCAGTATTACAAATAATTTAGTTGCCATGATTTGTTTGGTTTTAGGTTAATATTTAGTTTACTATGATGTTAATGGTGCAGGGAGGACACTTTTTATTCTTGCATATTGGATTAATTACCAATCGATATTTTCCGGCAGTTGTAAATGGTGAGTTTACACCATCCATTTTAAAATTGGGGAAGTTTTGAGTCCTGCCAGTACTTAGGTTAGTTATTTTAGCGTTTAAAACGGCATCGCAATTGCCAAGGCATTTATAGCCGCCTTTAAATGAAAAAGGCTGGTCTTTTTTAAGGTTGATGGTTGATCCACAAGTGATAAGTTTTGAAACATTGTCTATTGATGCATAAATGTTGTCCCAACCTGCTTTGTTACAATTACAATCTGCAGTTTGATCGCAACTTGCTCCAAAGTAAAATTTAACACTTGGACATTTTTTAGCACCGCAAATAGGAAAAATCTCTAGAACGTAATTTCCTGCGTTTTCAAATTCATGTTCAAGCGGGAAGATGAAGTTTGCATAATTTTTAATGACTACGCCTGCATCATTTTTTAGCGTGGCACGGAATTTAACCTCACAAATTTGGGCGCTGTAATTACATTTATAGCCACCGTTTAAAGTAAATGGAGTTTTGCATTTTACGCTAAACTGATGTCCATCTCTAACAGTTTGGCTGGTTTTGGCATAGCTGAATACAAATGGATTAAAACCGTTTGGATTACAATCGCAATTTTGCGCACTAGCAATATAGCTAGTGGAAGCAAATAATATTAAAAAGATGATTAATTTTTTCATGGCATATGGTTTATGTTATAAATGTTTTTTTTAATTACATAGCGTAGGTAATTGCTTTATTGATTGAAGGTAGAGCGTGTTCTTTTCTATTGCTGCTTTTGGGGTATTACTTCTGTTATTTACCTCGATGGTTGTCATTTTATTTTCTATATTTCTTAAAAAGCTGATTTTGATGAGGCAACATGCAGCATTTTGACTATGCTTACTTCTTTGTGCAGCAGTCAATGATGTATTTCCGGCAAAATGTAGCGCTTCACATTTTTTAATGTCAAATTCTAAACGATGCTTTATAATTTGATCTTTGGGGTCTGATGCTGCTGCCATCATTGCTATATTTGACCTGCCGCTTTTAACTGCGCTATTGGCATCAGCCATTTTTTTATTGATACTTTTTTCTAGTGCTATTAGCTCCTTTTTTAGATCACTACACAATCCATCACTCTCATTTAAATTTTGTTCCTTCATCTCGAGACCTCTATTTTTATTGTTCACTACCTCATCATTCATCGTGGTAGCCATTTCTTTAAAATCTTTAAAACCAGCACCATTAAAGCAGAAATCTACTTTTTCTATTTTCTCGATGCTCATAAAAATTGAGCCCTGTTCCCTTGATAAGCCCAGGTAAGTACTTTCGTTGATTTGATAAAAACCGATGCCGTACATGCCAATGTAATTTTTGATTTTGCCATCATTATCGAAATACCCATTGTACATATAGATATACATTTTAGGGTTTGCTGTAGTTGTAGAACTGTAGTAGGCGTAGGTTGCTAAGCTTAAATCGGTAAATCTTCGTCTGTTACCGGCTATGCTGCCATGTTTTTTCCATAACTCTGAAGTGATTTGTGGAGTGGGTTTGTTATTGGCCATCATCCATTTACGCCCTTTACTTTCGTTAAAGTACGTTGCGCTTTTACCAAACTTATCCGAAATGGTGAAATTAAGTTTTTGGCTATTTGGATTGGCGCTTTCTGTGGTTATGTTTTTACCAGTACTATAGCCAAACATTCCATTGGCTGTATTGAGGTAAAAGAAACCTTTAAGCACGGTCCCATTATCGGCTATGCCTTTATACCAAATTTTTAAATTGAAACAGTTATTGCTGTTTGCTTGTAAACGCGTAGGTGTATGGTTTTTAAATACACCGTTTTTGCCCAAATACTCATCTAAAACTATTTTTGTTTGGGCAAAACTGTCCTGTACAAAAATCAGTATTATAGCGCTATATAGTATTAAGAATGATTTTGTTTTCATGTCGTTAGGCTTGATATTACTTTTTGATGTATTCGAATGTATCTGCATTGCTGCCGTCCATCACACGCTTGGTCGCATAGCCGTCAGTATCATACTCGTATGTATAATTTGTTGTATTGGTAACTCCAATACTTGCATTGTAAAAAACTACCGTTAAATAATTGTTGGTATTTATAATGCCCGATGCATAACCCACTGGATAGAGAAGCGCATAAGACTTTTTATTATCGAAATTGCTGTAAGTAGATCTACTTTGTAATGTGCCAGCTCCATTGTATTTTTTTATTTCGGCTATATTTTTTCCATCGACACTTTTGGTATACAAGGCAGATGAAATAATAATATTACTGGCGTTATATGTGGTTGATTTTATTTCGTTAGGCAAATATTCGTATGTAGTATAGCCTTCAGATAGTCCCGATGCATTAATGAATGATGTTGTGCGAATTAGTTTACCTTCAATATTATATGTTTTTAATTCCCTGATGTCGGGTTTTGAAGCTGATACATAGTCATATACAGCGTCAATTACAGCACCTTCGTTGGTTAAAATATTTATTTTGTAAGTGTAAGAGGGGGCTGTTGGCTCGTAAGTGCTTGCAAAAACCATACTTGTTGGTTTATTCTGGGTGTCATAAGCCCAGGTTTCGGTACCTATATAGGTCGTTAGTTTATGCATATAGATTTTTGGATCTGTTACAGGTTCTGCGTTTCTGGCTTTCTTACAAGCAGTAAACATTACAACACAAAGCAGAATTAATATTTTTGTTCTCATGGTAACTGGTTTTATGTGTTAACTAATCAAAACTAATGTGTTGAAAAATAGCCATCAATACCATAAAAGGGTGATGTAGCTTAGTTTTGGTTGTATTTATAGATAGCTTCGGTTGCGCTATTTACTTGTAGTTTTTTGTATATTTTTTTAATGTGGCTACGAATCGTTTCAACCGAAATATCAAGTTGGCCGGCTATCATTTTATAGCTAAAACCTTTTATAACATGTTCTAAAATTTCAGTTTCGCGAAGTGTTAATAATTCTAAGGTCTGTTTGTGGGTTTCTTGTTTTTTGGGGATAAAAGAGAGTGCCTTTTTTGCAATACTGCTAGTCATCGGTGCACCACCTGCCATTACATCGGTGATAGCGGCAGGTATTTGGTCAAAATTTTTCTTTAAAATGTAACCATTTGCACCAGCACAAATGGCGTTGAAAATGTTTTCCTCATCTTCAAAAACGGTTAGCATAATTACATAGACCTGTTGGTTTGTTTTTCTTATTTTCTTCAAAGCTTCTACACCATTAATTCCTGGCATATCAATATCCATTAGAATTACATCAGGTGTGCAAGTTTTCAATGTTTCTTCAATGGTATTGGCATCTTCCATTGCTTTTAAGAGATTAAAATCTGCATTCCATTCTAACATGGTTTCGATGCTGAACCTTAAATTCTGATTGTCTTCAAATATTAATACATCTATCGCCATGAGTTCTAATCTTTCATGTTTAAATTTAATTGGTTGAATTTCTAACCTATATCCCCAAATTAGGGTAGGTTGATTAAAAGTTGTAATTGAGTGCCCGGTAAATTGTGAGCAATTGTTAATGTTCCATTGATAGCCAATGCCCTTTCTTTCATACTTCTTAGTCCTGTGCCAGATGTCTCACCCTTCCATATGCCATTATCTAAAATGCTTAGTTGTACGGTGTCTTTCGATGTTTTTGTAAACTTTATGGCTACTTCATCGGCATCAGCATGTTTACTGATATTAGTTAACGCTTCTTTATAAATCAGTAGAATTTCTTTACGATACTCTATAGGTAATGATTTGGTTTCTAACTCTTCATCTGCATCAAATAGTAAATTGATGTTTAGTGGCTCTAATGTTTGCGTAGCAAACTCTCGCATCCTGATAAAAAGATTTTTTATTTTTTCGTTCATCGGCTGGATACTCCAAACGATATCACTCATGCTTTGCTGTATTGTTGTACTTTGCGATGTTATTTTTTGCAACATTTTTTTTGTTTCATCTGCATTCACATCAATTGCTTGCTGTGACACTTTACTCAAGATATTGATGCTGGTTAGGGCACTTCCAATCTCATCATGCAAATCCTTACTTATGTTGTTTCGAATGTTAACTAGTGCAGTTTGTTGCTCTAATTTTTTCTTTAGTTGATAACGATTAAAAAAAGTGAAGAGTAATAACATTAACAATATAAAACCTACTAATAATAAGTTTCGGGTAGTTTTTTCGTTAACTAGTTCACGTTCTTTAGCTTGTTGTTCTGTTTTGGCTAAACGCAATTGTTGCTCTTTGTTTATGGCATTAAGATTCTGTGTTTTTATTCTCTCGTTCTGTTCCCCCAATCTTAAGTCCTGTAATTGTTTCTCTTTTGATAGAAGCTCTATTTCACTTTGTTTTTGTTTCGCCAATAACACATTGCCAGCTATTAGTGCTTTTTGCTTTTCAATTTTTAGTTGTTTTAAGCGCTCTGATGTGATTAATTTTGTAATTTCTGTATCTTTTTTTTCCGTTTCGTACTTGACTCTTACTTCTTCTATTTTAGATAAGTTACTTTTTTCTATGATGCTATCGCGATATAAGATATGTTGTTTATAATTTTCATAGGCCTTTTGAAAATTTTTCATAGAGGTATAGAAATTACTTAGTTTCTCGTAGGCATTGCTAATATTTTCTTTGTTTTTTAAAGACTTAGATAGACCGAGCGCCTTGTTGTAGTATGAAATAGAAGTTGTACTATCGTTGATATTATTGGCTAAATTGCCTGCTGAAACATACAAACGGGATAAAATTTGTTTGTCATCTATTTTTTCAGAAAGCTCAATAGCTTTTGTCTGCCATTGCAAAGCAGCCTGATAATTTTTTGTGCCGATAATTTCATAGGTAGACATACCAGCATATGCACTTGCCATCAGTTTTTTATTGTCTGTTTGTTCTGCAAAAGCTACCGCTGCTTTTAGGTGTTGTTTTGCAAGTTCATTTTCTTTTTTTAGTAAATACAGTTGACCAATATTCATGCTTGCAATGATTAAACCTGGTTTGTCGCCAATTTTCTCTCTTATTGCTATACCTGTTTTTTGATAGTTTATTGCATCATCAACCTTACCCATTAAATAATAAACAGATGATATATTACTATAAGTCTCTCCAATACCTCTTTTATTGTCATTTAACTCATGAAGTTTTAAGGCACTAAAAAAATTATTTATCGCTTTGTCCTTGTCGCCAGTGGCTAAAAAAAGAGAACCTAAATTGCTATAGACTTCGGCTGCTTTTTTGCTGTCTTTTATAGTAAGGGTCATATTTAGCGCAATATTGTAATGTTGCGCAGCTAGTTCATTTTGGCCTTCTTCCATGTAATAGATACCTTTTCTATTGTGCAAACCTATTAATAGGGCCGTGTCTTTTAATTGATTTGCAATCTGGCTTGCTAAAACATCAAAAGTTTTAAACTCTTTAAACTCTCTTTTTTTAATACTTATTTCTGCGAGTAAGTCATAAATTCGAGCTTCATTTTTTTTGTTTTTTGCTGTTTGGTCTCGTTTAAGTACATCTTTTAATTGTATCGTAGCTTGATTATAGTTTCCGGAATTGAGCTTATTATTTGCACTGATTAATAAGTTCTCAAAAGATGAATTGTTTTGGGCATAACTGGCTTGTATAATAATAAGTATAGGGATCACTTTTAAAAACCTGTGAAAAAGCATAGTTAGATGGTTGAGGCATTGGTTAATTTATACCTTCTACACTCAAATCTAATGGTTAAAAAAAGACTAAAAAATAGTAGATATCTATCATTTTTAATTACTTATAAAAAAGATTATTTTAGATAAATCTAACCTACGCTATGGAAAATTTAAAACCATTAACTACTGAACAGTTTGAAAAAAATGCGAAATCGGATAAAGAATTAGGTATAATTGATTACGAAGCTTTTTTTGAAATTCAGATAAAAGAAGCTCATAATTTTGCCATAGGGCCATATTATTGGTTTATTGGCGATAACGCTAATATGCTAATTACTGTCGCTAGCAATAATATTGGTGAGCTTAGTCCTTTTAGCAAATCTGAATGGGAAAACAAATCTGCTTTATTTTTTGTAGAAAATATTCATCCCGAGGATAGCTTCTATGTGTTATCTGCCATACAATATGCAATGGATAAAATTATTCAGCTACCTCCGGATAAACAATCAAATATTCGTATCAATATATATGCTCGAATGTTAAATGCTCAACAAGTATTTCGGTGGGTATTGATACAAATGCCTGGCTTGTATATTAATCACGGCAACCTTACTACTTGTGGCTTGATGATGGTTACTGATTTAACACACTTTAATTTTAATGGAAGACCTATTTTAATGACACTTGTGAATGTAATAGATGGAAAAACCGAATATTACCACTTGGCTCTGGGGGATGGGGTAACACTTAAAAATGTTGAATTACCTAAGATAACTAAGCGAGAAAGACAGTTGTTGAATTTAATGATTAGAGGACTAAATAGTCCAAAAATTGCAAACGAATTATGTATTTCCTATTCTACAGTAGAAAATCATAAAAGAAATTTACGTAGAAAAACGAATACAAAAACATCGGTTGAGTTGACACACTTTGTGATGAACAATAATTTATTGTAAGGTGTTATAAACTGTAAGCTGTATCGCGATTTAGTAAGGAAGCGGTAAGGACTGATTACATGTGTTGTTTGTTATTGAATAGATGTGGTGTATAAGGAGATAATTCTTTAATTATACCACATTACTAGTAATTTCAAGTCTATATCCTTTTCCGCGTATAACAACAATTTTGGTATTCGGATCAAGTTCCAGTTTTTTTCTAAGTTTTGATATGAACATATCCAGACTACGCCCCACAATAACACCTTCATCTTCCCAGATTTCTTTTTGCAGACGGCTTCTCTCTATTGTCTCGTTAGGAGATAAGGCGAAAATGCTCAGCACGCGTGTCTCAGTTCCGGTTAAGTCTATTGTTTTTCCGTTTATGATGAGCTTCCGATTCTTCGCATCGAACAACACCGCGCCTAAAGTTAACATGTCCTTACACTGACTACCAGGTAAGGCTCTTCGCGGCTTAACCGATCTAAAAAATATAAAGCCAACAAATGCTAAAAATGGCAGGCTGCCCAGAAGATATGCATTCTTTGATATATTTAGGCCCGTCGGTTTGAATTTAACGTTGATCATGTAACATGCTCTGGGTTGGTCTCTTCCTATGCATGCTACAATATCATCTTTTTTATTTTTGGATATGGCGTATCCATAGGCTACACTGGAGTTGCCACAGTTAAGAACATTAACAACATAGTCAGCTGCGAGGGGGTCTTTGGCCAGCAAACGCCGGGCAGTATTTACCAGGGAGTCCGGTTGAAAAGTAAGATCATTCTCAAACCGGATTTGGTATTCATTTTCTGCGATCTTTTTTACCGGGAGGACTCTTGATGTACTGTCGCCCGACTGTAGGAGCAGTTCATGCCCGATCCTGCGGAGTAAAACTTCCCGCCTGGCGATGTCGAAATCGTCACTGTCCGCCATAGTGAAAGCCACGCAGATTACAGAGATAAACGAGAGTAATATCAATCCCATTAGGTACTTGCGTTTCCCGGCAGTGAGATTTCGGCTAACATGCATAATGTCAATTATTTATTTACAAAGTTTACATTTTTATTTACAATCCAAATCTCTCAAGCCGAAAAATATCAAAGTAGATTCGTCGAATCAATTAGATAAGATATGAAAAATAAAAGAAATGTTTTGTACAGCCTGATTATCATGCTGGCAGGAGTAATCAATTTTTCCTTACAGGCCCAACAAAAAAATGACGCTCAAAATGCCGCTGAAACCAAAGACGTATTCACTTCTCAAGGGCCCAAGGGCATCGTTCGTACAATCAAGCAAGATAGAAAGGGCAATATTTGGATTACTTCATGGGATGGTGTTTTTAAATATGATGGAAAATCTTTTACCAATATTACAAGTAAAGTGAGTTCGGCACGCTTTTTTTCTGTTTTAGAAGACAGAAGGGGAAATTTTTGGTTCGCTTCTGTTGGCTCTGGTGTTTACTATCACAATGGGAAATCCTTTCGTAATTTTACAACCAAGGATGGGCTTGCTAATGATCGGGTTACCAATATTTATGAAGATAAAACTGGTAATATTTGGTTTGGCACTGAAAGCGGACCAAGCCGTTACGATGGAAAATCTTTTCGAAATTTTAAAATGAACGAAGCCCCTCCTGGTACTGAGGCTGATTCTGTCCATATTTCATTTTACCAACATCCGCTTCCAGAAGTTCATTGGATGCATAATGATGTTAATTCTATCATTGAAGACAAAACAGGAAAGCTTTGGTTTGGTACAAGGGGCTATGCCACCGTTTATGACGGAAAGACATTTACTAATATAACCAATAAAGACGGCAAACCTTTTACAAACATTCGTTCGATAATCAAAGATAAAAAAGGTAATATTTGGCTTGGTGGCAGTGAGGGCCTTTGGCGCTATGACGGCAATACATTTAACAATTTTACCCGGAAGTTTGTTGGCTATGTCTATGAAGATACAAAAGGAAACATTTGGACTAGTTCAGAAAGTGCTAATGCACGGGGTTGGGCACTTTCCCGCTATGACGAAAAGTCATTGTCCAATATAAAGCCGACCGTAACCGAAATAACAAATAAACCAATGATTTTCGGGATTTTAGAAGATGATAAAGGGAATATGTGGTTTGGCTCTTTTGATGGGGTGTATCGCTATGATGGAAGTACCATTACTAGCTTTAACGGCAAAAAGGGGCAGCAATAAATGAATAGAGCAACTAGCTAGATACTCCTTAAAATTTTTATGTTTTTTTTTCTAAATCTGCGATTAAACTCAAATCGGATAGGAAATGGTTCGATAAACACCTGGTTGGGACCGCCAGAGTGGATAAGCATTTAAATAAATCGTTGCTTGGTTTAGAAAAAAATGGAGATCATGCTGATGGTTGAAACTACTTCTTTGGCGATTACATTGTTTCAAGGACATTTGAATATAAAAATAGAGCCGGAGAATTTAAAGAGAACATCTAATTGAAAAATAGTTGCTACAGGCTTACCCCTTATGATCGTAGGAGTCCATCTTGGACTATCATAGAGTGCATTAAGAACTGCCTGATTACAGTATTTATCTAACCCATTGATGATTTTAACTGAAGTGATTTAGAAAACCAGTAATAAATAGGTAATGGTAATTTAATTGGGTTGGTTTTGTTACAAATCAAAATAGTTGTATGGATGGGAGCTTTTATAATTCATATAAATATAAGACAACAGTTTGCTGTAGATCTGACTCCTAATTCTTTAGAAAGATGTCGGCAAGAAACTTTTGTTGTTTTTCTTCATCCCAGATTTTTGAAACTGTAGAAAGATTATACCCATATCCATTTTTTGCACCTAATAAGAAAGTGGTTGTTTTATATTTTTGACCAGAAAGTTGCCATAAAATATAACCTTGATCTGATTGATCTTTAAACAATTTACTATTCAAGCCTTTTTGTGTCCAGTAATCATTTTCCCATTTATAGTATGCGCTTGAAAATTCCTTATTGCTATTGTTTTTGACGTAAAAGTCAAATTTGTTCTGTGGCGCTTTCGCGATGATCAGCAAGGTAGAGTCTGCATTTCTAAAGAAATGTTGTTTGCTACTTTGATTATATGCTATTTTATGCCACTTACCAGGAAAAACGATATTTCCATTGGGTATTATCACTAAAGTAGTTTCATCTTTCTTTTTATTGTAATTGTCTGCAATGATGAGTGACCGTTGTGATTTGGCAATACTAAAGACCGAAATCAGCAATATCGTGATTATGAATTTAAAAGATTTCATTTAAGGTATCTTATACTAGTATTCGTTTATGTCCTAAATATAATTATTTTCCCCTTCACGTGGAATGCATCTTCTGTGTTTGATCTTTTTATATACCAGCCCTACTTAATTCTCATTGAGCAGCATCCAGGAAGTTCCGAATTTATCGCGGAGCATGGCAAAGCAGTTCGCGAAGGGAGTTTTCTCCATTTTCATGAACACTTCGCCTTCACTGGACAATAGGCTATAGATGTGTTCAGCTTCTTCCGGTGTCTCAAGAACTAGTGTTAGGTAGACACTGCGCGTGGCTTCAGTATGAGGAATATCGGCCCCTCTCACTTTTGTGTCGCCTATTTACGACAAAAATAGGGTGTATCTCTACCTTAATTTACTGTGAGTTAGCTTTGGATTACAGTGAAAGATGGGGGTGATCCTTCGCCGTTTCTTTTTGGCTGGGTCGGAATGAATTTTTGACATTTCGAATCTGAAATTTTTTCATTTTTTCTGCAAAATTTTCAGATGATTCAGGTTAAAACTGCTTTGGCATTTCATTGGATATACCTTGTACGAACACGAAGTTCAAGTTTAATTAATTATAAGTTTTAATCATTAAAAATCAACTTAAGGAGGACAGACCTATGACACTGGTTAAATTTAATCCAAATGGCAATGTGAAGAAAAATAGCCTGATGACTGGCTTTGATGGCGTTTTTGATTCTATTTTCACTGACACTTTCTTTTCTGATCGAATGATGGCGCGTGTGCCTGCAGTCAACATCAGTGAGAGTAAAGACAACTATCATCTGGAGCTTGCGGCTCCGGGTCTGAAAAAGGAAGACTTTAAACTTTCTTTGGAAAGGAATGTGCTGAATATTTCTGTAGAGCGGAGTTCGGAAGACGGTGTTCAGGAGCGCAATTACAATAAACGGGAATTCAGCTACAGTTCGTTTGTGCGTTCTTTCACACTGCCTGATGCTGCGGATGAGAATGGAATTGAAGCGAAGTATGTGGATGGGGTATTGTGCGTTGATATCGCTAAACGTGAGGAGGCTAAAATGCAGAGCCGCCAGATTGAAATCAAGTAATGCGTTTTTGATTTATACCAATACAATGAGCTGCCTTCGGGTGGCTCTTTTATTTCAATTTGTTTATTGTTATGGAAACAAGCTATGAAATATCGCTGAACATGAAAACACTTAAAGGCATCGAAACTTATGGGTGTTTTCACCTTGGTAATGACGAGGCTTTTGCCCGAAGGCTTTACGCTTCCCTGCTTGCAGACCATGAGGTCTCAGTTGATTCAGTGATTACTATAGATTTGGTAAAGCGGGAGGGTGGTGTACCTTTCCCTCAGGGGCTGCGGCATTGCAGTTATGAACAGCTTTCAGCGAATGTACGGCTGATCACCAAAGAGGTCTTCAAGTATCTGAATTTGGATATTTAGGTGTGAATTTGATCAAAAAAAATATTTTGATTGATAATTATTTGGTAAAATATAATTCTAATTTTTTGTTTATTTTAAAATAAAATTTTATATTTCAAATAGTTTAGTATCTTTGGATATAATTAATATATAATACAATGCAACAAGGAACAGTAAAATTTTTCAATGAGACAAAAGGTTTTGGATTTATCGTGCCAGCTAATGGTGATAGCGAAATCTTCGTCCATTCTTCTGGTTTAATGGACAACATTCGTGAGAATGATTCAGTAAGCTATGACATCGAGCAAGGTAAAAAAGGCTTGAATGCAATTAATGTTAAAATCAGCTAATTAGATTTCCTTCATAATTGATGAATCACCTGCTTTTTGCAGGTGTTTTTTTTTGCCCTGTATTTTGCATGTGAGGAAGGCTTAGTCGGAATGTGCATCAATTTCCTGGCCGATGGCCTCGATTTCTTCTTGCTCCAGATTGCCTTCTAATAGGTGCCAGCGGTGCTCTACATCTTGATGAAGGACGCCGAGCGTTTCGTTATCACGGGTCACGCGGTAATTCGGCTGGTGTTTAGGATCAGCGGCTGTGTGGTTTGTGCTGATCGTGAATGTTAAGGGTTCTAGTCCGGTGTTGATGGCTACGGATACGTTAAATATTTCTTCTTCTTGCATGACCTGTTATGTTTATAGGGTAAACACCTGCCAGGCGAAATAGTTAGTCTAAATCGTACACTATTTTGAAAGCTGATGGCCATTATATACCCCTGGTGGCTGAATGAACGGTTTATGATTTCGGGGCACCATTATTGGGAGCCTATAGAAAAAACTATGATAGCGATTGACAATGTACAAGCTTTAAGCCCTGAAAGTTTATTTGACCTTTTAAAAACGGAATTTCCTGCTTACGTGAATGAGCAGCTTGGTAGCAACCTGGCTGTGGAATTTGCCCATGTAGCTGATATTGTGAATATCAGTTTTCCCGAAATTATTGACGGAAATGCATACACGATTACAGTGGGTGACAAAAATCTTGAGATTACAGACCATACTACAGACGGCACTTACAATACCGAATTGCTGGAACAACACCTCATGGAATTTTTGACTTTAAGGGCAGGTTAGTCTGGCGGAAATGAAGCATTCGACTCTCGAAAACTAATGCGGATTCTGCATGGTTAGCCAGGTTTTTAGAATTTTAGTAATCATTGGCATCACCACCCATGTTAATATGCCGACCATGAGTGTGGCAGTTATGAGTAACCTAAATGGAGTGGGCAAGTCTTTTAATAACCAGCCGGTAGCGTAATACAGGAACAGGCTCGTTGGAAATACACCGCATAAGGTTGCAATTGCCATCTTCCATCTTGGTGGTGGAGTTGAGGAACGAAACCATGCTTCCAGACCGGTTAGTTGCCTGTAGACAGCCGGTTCAGTTAGGGTAGAAGCATAGGCTTCCCACCTGTTGAACAGCTCAGAATTATAAAATGCATCACGTTCTTTTTCGTCTTTAAAAGTTCTTAAGATTCCAATTTCGTTATTATCCGCCCCTGGAAAGGAGGAAATGATTGCGGCCCCATGCACGCCGTCATGGATAAACGATTGCCCAAGAAAATTCCGCAGGGATTCTTTGAATTCCTGTTCTTTCCCGGGAAGGATTTTGCGCGTGATTGCAACGTGTATGGCCATGGTTTCTGATAGGGTACTAATTTAAAGAATTGCTTTGATTCAGCAAACCTAATTGGATTATGCCCTATGCAATTGGTTGGTCTGGAAAAAAACTACCTCTATTTGGGTTGATCGATAAAATATGCCAGGACATTACTCCTTCATCTACTCTGTGTTTTTTTGAAAATTGTTACGAGTGTTATTATTTTTTTATGTGTTGCTGGTCTATCTTCTAAAGACAAGGTAGTAGGATTACATACCCATTTTTGTATTCAATCCGTTTATTAGGTAAATCAGTTGATTTATTTGCAACTTTTCTGTTACTCTTTCTCGCTTAAGTTTAATTTTTTCAAATTTGACTCATCGTTATTAAACAGTGTAGATGCTTAGAATACTTAAAATTCTTTTTTATTTTTCTGCCATACTGTTCATAGGAAAGCCGTTTCTGGGGTTTTCCTTGCTGGATCGTAATCAGGAGCAAGAGGTAACTAACTTGTTAGTGGGTAAACTTTTCAGTAAAAGAAAACATGACTATATTGAAGAAGACCTGTCTGAGTCCGCTGCTCTTTATCAAAGGCTTTCTCGGCCACCAGTTGAACCAATTCTGACCTTTTTAGGTTATTTGGCATTATTGTTTTCTGCGCTCGTTGTTAAGGTTAGGCTTACAACAGCAATGTTGCTGGGGATTCAAGTCCGGCTGCCGGGTAGGGGTGACACCTATCTCCATACCATGACCTTCCGCATATAGGATTTTCCTATTCTTCTTGACGGAATCATATCAACTGGTTCCTACGGTTAAGGTTCAATTTTGGATTAACACACACATACACAAATGTCTTTTTTTAGAAAAGGCCTGCTCATACTATTGTTTAGTAGTTATGTGGTAGGTATAAATGCGCAAACTAAACAGGGAACTTTATCCCTCAATACCCTGATTGATCAGGTGAGTACTCATGCACCGTCATTAATGGCGGATTCATCAGCCATTATGGTGAGTAAAGCTGAAGCGGGCGAGGCCGTTTACAATTGGTTACCAAACCTCAAACTGAATTACCAGGCAGATTTGGGAACCAACAATAATGTTGCCGGACCTTATTTTGGTTTTGGTGTCATTCCTTCAAATTCCAGAGGAGTTAGAGAAAATAACAATTACAATGCGGCATTAACCAACCTTGGGATTGTAGCCCTGGACTGGGAAGTCTATAATTTTGGTGCGTATGCTGCGGCCAATAAGGTGGCAAAATCTAAAATTTTGATGAGCCAGAAATCTTTCGAATGGTCGAAATTCCAGTTGCAGAACCTTGGTGTGTCTGGCTATCTTCAATTGCTTCAATATCGGGATCTCCTTCGGATTCAATCTTCCGCAATTGATCGAAACCGGGACATTGAGAGGTCGATACTCGCGCTGGCCAAAAGCGGTGTTCGTGCTGGGGTAGATACCAGTATCGCACAGGCGGAACTTTCCAAATCACGACTGGATTATATCGAACTGTCTAATGACTACAAACAGCTACAGTTAAAACTAGCCTACTTAAGTGGACTACCTCTAGCGTCAATAGCACCGGATACCCTCGTTCAAGAGAAATTGATCAAAGATGGCATAGCTGTCGTTGCCCGCCATAGTATGGATTTGAGTAATCCTTTGGTAGAATTACAAGAGTCGGTCTATCAGAATAGTCTGGATAAGGAAACTGCGGTAAAGAAAGGTTATGCACCTAAAATTTCCCTACAGGCGGCGGCTTGGGGCAGGGGGTCGAATATTACTTCCAACGATGAATTTCAGAACTTGTCTGAGGGATGGGGATTTGATCGTAGCAATTACCTGGTTGGCCTGGGGATTTCTTACAACCTGTCTGATCTCAAACGTCGCCAGCTTAAGCTACGCAGCCAGAAAGCTGCTACGGCTTATGAATTGAGTAGACTAAAGGCCCAAAGACAGGAACTTTTACTTCAGAGCAAGCAAGCCTATGCCGAACTTAATACAGCTTTGGAAAGGTTGAGGGAGATACCCCGGCAACTTGTTGCAGCACAGGCTGGCTATAGGCAAAAGCTGGCTCTCTATAAAAATGGGCTGACTAATATCATAGAGCTTAATGCTGCACTCGCTGTCTTGTATCGGGCGGAAAGAGACTTTGTAATGGCCAAGAATGGTTTTTGTACTGCGCTGATGCAATGTGCCATGGGAACCAACCAACTGAATCAAATTTTGAACCTATTACGATAAATAATTATGTCCATGCTTAGCATAGCACTAAAAAAGCCAATAACGATCGTGGTGATTATTTTCAGTCTCCTGATCTTTGCATTTTTGAGTGCGATTAAAATACCGGTAGATATCTTCCCTCGATTGAATCTGCCAACAATTTACGTTATAGAATCTTATGGCGGGATGTCGCCACAACAGATGGAAGGCTTTTTTTCTACAAGACTTCAGGATCAGTTCTTATATGTGAACGGGATTAAAAACATCACCAGTAAAAATATCCAGGGCCTTACCATGCTCAAACTCAGTTTTTATGAAAATACCAATATGGCAGAAGCCTCTGCTCAGGTAGCCCTGCAGGTTAACCGTGCCATGAAGTTTTTCCCACCTGGAGCTTTGCCACCTCAGGTGGTTCGGTTTGATGCATCCTCACTGCCGGTAGGTCAGCTGGTTTTGTCGAGCAAATCCAGAAGTTTAAAGGAAATCTACGATTTGGCGGCCACCAGGGTACGCCCGATGTTTGCCGCTGTCCCGGGATTATCTGCACCACCACCATTTGGGTCCAATTCAAGGTCCATTACCGTAAATATCGATCCCAATAAGATGAGAAGCTACAACCTGACTCCAGATGAAGTAGTCAGTGCCCTGGCCAAGTTCAATGTCATGTCTCCATCGGGAAACCTGCGCCTGGGAAATAGTATGATGGTGACGACCATGAACTCCCTGATCAAGGAAGTGAAGGAGTTTGGAAATATTCCCGTAATAGTCAAAGCAGGTGCTCCCGTCCTAATCAAAGATATTGCACGCGTCAGTGATGCTGCAGATGTTACGGTGGATTACGCATTGATCAACGGGAAGCGTTCCGTTTACATACCGGCAGTAAAAACGGCCGATGCCTCTACCTGGTCGGTAGTGCAAACGCTGAAATCTAAAATACCTGAAATGCAAAGTCTCTTACCCGAGGATGTCAAGATTTCTTATGAGTTTGACCAATCGGTATTTGTGATCAACGCTGTGGAAAGCCTCATTACTGAAGGGGCACTCGGAGCGCTGCTTACTGGTCTGATGGTGTTGCTTTTTTTAAGAGACCTGCGCAGTAGTTTGATTGTTGTGATCACCATCCCTGTTTCCATCCTTATTGGTGTGATGTTGCTGGGTATGTTTGGACAGACCATTAACATCATGACATTAAGTGGACTGGCATTGGCAATCGGTATATTGGTTGACCAGGCGACAGTGGCCATAGAAAACATCCACCAGCACCTGGAAATGGGCAAGCCCAAAAAGCATGCTATATTTGATGCCTGTCAGGAAATTGCTTATCCTTTGCTATTGATTTTGCTTTGTATCCTTGCCGTATTTGCTCCATCATTCATGATGAGCGGTGTACCTAAAGCTATGTTCCTGCCACTATCCTTATCAATTGGACTGACGATGATTGTTTCTTATATACTCGCACTAACCCTGGTGCCGATCTTAAGCAACTGGATGATCAAGTCGGAACGCTACCAGCTTTATGAACATGGTAAATTACATGCACATGCTGGAGAAGCGCTTGATGAAGCCGAGGAAAAGCAAGTCGAGGCCCACCTGAGGGAAGAACAGGAGCATCCGGAGAAGAATGACCTTTTTGAACGGGTAAAACTCCGCTACATGAACATCATTACCGCGTGGATGCCCTATAAAAAATTACTTGTACCCATATACCTGGTTTTGGTCATTGGATTTGCTGCCGCAGGATTTGTTCTTATTGGCAAGGATATGATGCCCAAAGTGAATAATGGACAGTTCCAGATCCGGATTAAAGAACCAGATGGAACAAGACTGGAGCGTACTGAAGATAAACTGAAGCAAGTATTATCCATTATCGATAGCACGGTCAATCATCACGTAGCGATCAGTTCTGCTTATGTCGGACTTATACCAAGTAGTTACGGGGTCAGTAATCTGTATGTTTTTAATACCGGTACACATGAAGCAGTGATGCAGGTCAATTTAGATCACGACTACAAGATCAATATGGATGAGCTGAAAGATGCGTTGCGGAAAAATATTTCTTATCGGTTTGCTGACCTGCGGATCACCTTTGAACCTATAGACATGACAGAGAAGATCATGAGCCAGGGAGCAAGTACACCTATTGAAGTCCGGGTTGCGGGAAAGGATATGAACGAAATCGAATCTTATGCCAACCAGGTAGTCGGTAAGCTGAAAGCCATTGACTATTTGCGTGATGTACAAATCGCTCAACCGCTTAAACTCCCGGTGGTAACCATAAATATTGACCGGCTGAAAGCCGCACAGCTCGGTTTGGATGTTGCAGAGATTTCTAGGTCTGTAACTGCCAGTACTTCTTCCAGCAGGTTTACTGAAAAAATTCAATGGCTTGACGAAAGTAAAGCCTACACTTACCAGGTACAGGTTCAGGTGCCTGAATATGTGATGAACACCATGGATGAGCTAAAACAAATCCCATTGGTGAGGGGACAAAGTAGTCCTGTTCTTGGAGATCTGGCGACCTTTAGTATCAGGTATACTCCAGGTGAATTTGACCGGGCAGGCCCAAGACGATTTCTAACCATTGGGGCGAATATCCACAAACAGGATTTAGGCAGCGCAACGGCAGCGGTTAATAAGGCCCTGGCTGACTTGAAGGCACCGCCTAAAGGTGTGATCGTTGAACTTAAAGGTATGTCCAGTTTGCTAACAGAGACCCTAGACAGTCTGCAATACGGGTTGCTCTTTGCCATATTGGTGATCTTTCTTTTACTGACTGCCAATTATCAGTCTGTTAAACTGGGGCTCACTGTCCTAAGTACTGTACCTGCCGTAATTCTTGGCTCTCTTACCCTTCTATTGCTCACTGGCTCTACGCTGAATTTGCAGTCCTATATGGGAATGATCATGTCTACAGGCGTATCTGTCGCTAATGCTATTCTGATTGTGACCAATGCCGAAAATCTGAGACTGGATTACAAAAATTCTACCAGAGCTGCAATAGTGAGTGCATCCATCAGACTCAGGCCAATCCTGATGACCAGTCTGGCTATGATGGCCGGGATGGTCCCGATGGCCTCTGGCCTGGGAGAGGCTGGAGAGCAAACTGCTCCATTAGGAAGGGCTGTAATCGGAGGCTTATTTGCCTCCACACTCGCTGCCTTGTTTATCCTTCCCCAGGTCTTTGCCTGGCTCCAGGATAAAACGACTCTTGAATCAGCGTCGCTTATGCCCGATGACACACTAGAAAATCAAAACGAAAACCAATAAAAACATGACAACTTACCATAAATACATCACAACCGTAGCTATTATAGGCCTTCTTGCTGTTGGTTGTTCTAGCGGAGAACAGCCTAGAAACCTTAGGGGTAATAAGAAGGAGTCTAAAATAGCTGACGATCTGCTTGCTAAAGTGCTAGAGAAAAGTTTAACCAGCGATATCGTACTGTCTGGTAGTCTTAAACCATACAACGAGGTCAATATTTTTCCCAGGGCAAATGGCTTTGTCAAAACGATCACTGTTGATAGGGGAAGCCTGGTCGGCAAAGGCCAGCTGTTAGCTACTTTGGAAGCGCCGGAAATGGAATCACAGTTACAGGCAGCAAATTCCAGGTATACACAGGCTACAGAGAATGCCCGGGCCAGTAAGGAGAAGTACGGAAGATTGAAGGAAGCTGCTAAGGAACCGGGTGCTGTATCTCCACTCGATCTGGACAATGCGCTTGCCAGAATGAAAGCGGACGAAGCCATTGCATTATCTGAAAAATCCAATATGGCCTCAGTAAAAACAATGCAAAGCTACCTGCAAATCTATGCGCCATTTGATGGTATGATCATTCAACGGAATGTGTCGCCGGGAGCGCTCGTCTCTCCGGGGAAATCGACTGATCAGCCGATGCTGGTATTACAGGATACTAAAAAGCTTAGACTGGAGGTTTTTATCCCGGAAAACTATGTGGATAAGGTAGACCTGAAAAAGCCTGTTAGCTTTGTTTTTAACGCCACCCCAGGACTTACCCGTAAGGCAAAGATCAGCCGTTCAGCCAATACCCTGGGCAGTACCCGTTCGGAAGCGGTAGAGGTGGATATAGCCAATACCGATCAGCAGCTTAAACCAGGCATGTATGCTGAAGTACGAATTCCTCTGTTATCGGGAGCGAGTTCATTACTTGTGCCAAATTCTGCAATTGTAAGATCTACAGAACGTCAATATGTAATCGTTGTTAGAGCAGGCAGGGCTGTTCTGGTTGATGTGAAAGAAGGATTAACGGCTCCCGATTCTACCGAAGTCTTTGGGGATTTAAGGGCCGGTGAACTTGTTTTGAAGCAGGGAAACGATGAAATTAAAGAGAATGACGCAATAAAATAAAATTTAAGCACAGCCGCTTCGACGGCTGTGCCTAATATTAAAATTGACTTGTCCAATTAAACTTTTAATATTTGTGAGGTAGGCAAAACCTATCAGATTGAATTGAGTGCTTAGAAAACGGGTGAGTCCAATGAACATCACTAAAGAAGCCAATCTGTTTTTCGGCCTGTTTCTGTTCTACTTATTGGATTTTAGACATACTGGCCATATGCATGCTACTAGTAAATGAATCCATCGCCAAAGGTATATAATCGTTTTGATGATTTGTACCCAATGTTTGACAAAGGAAGTTGCTGGAACAAATAAGGCCATAGGTTTATCTGATAATCCCGATAAGACTATTCGTTCGCCTATATTGTAAAACTATAAATTTAAGTCTACCTTTGCCCCAAAATGATCAACCGCTTAATTGCTATAACCCTACTTTTAGCATTGATAAGTACTAACTTATCACGGTTTTTCGTGTATGCTGAATTTAAAGCCAATCAAAAATACATTGCCGCGGCACTTTGCGAGAACAGAGACAAGCCACAAATGCATTGTAATGGTAAATGTTACCTAATGAAAAAGCTTAAAGAGGCTGAAGAAAAAGAAAAGAAGCAGGAGGAGGCCAGCCAGAAAAAAGGAGGTCAAGATGCATTTGTTCTAAACAGTCCTTTGATCGTTTCGTTTTACGAATTCACTCCTAAAAAGAAAAAGCCGGCTTTCATTTCTTTCCAACTTCCTAAAATCAGTTCAGAAATACTTCATCCTCCACCTGCCAAGGTTTTTTCTTAATCACAGACTTATAATATAAAATGTAATCAGGTAATGCATATTCCGATAAATGGAATTGTATTGCTTGGCTTTTGCGTAACGTACATTATTGTAGCGTTGTGCGCTTACTAAATTTAATTGGAGCGTTCGTAATTATCGAAAATGCTTCATCATCATAAATTATACACTTAAAAATGAAAAAATTATTATCTATCATAGGTTTATCTGCTTTATTAATTACTTCATGTTCAAAAGACAATGACACCATTCTTGTAGAAGCAGATGGTAAAGTAACAGTTTCTTTTGATGCCGTATTCGGGGCTCAGGATTTTGCGTTGAATAAAGATTTTACTTCCGGAACTAAGACCTTTAATTTCACTAAATTCAGATATTGGGTGAGTAATGTTGCCCTTGTAAATAGCAAAGGCGAAGCGTACAAGGTACCTAACTCTTACTTTTTAGTAGAAGAAACCAGTGCAGTTCCTGTTCAGGAAGGAACATTTACCTATCCGGCTACTAAGCGTGAAGATGTGGTTCTGCCAAATATCCCGCTGGGAGATTACAAAACCATTAAATTCTCTATCGGTGTAGATCGGAAATACAATGATAATCTAAGTTTGCAAACAGCTGAACTTTCTCAATTAAACGGGATGACAAATGTTTCCTGGATGTGGATGACCAGTTATATTTTCTCTTCTGTAGGAGGTAAGGTGACTGAAAATGGCACATCGAAAACCTTGTTGGTAGAGACAGGTTTAAACGCAAATTACAAAACAGTAACAGTTGATTTACCTCAGGCAGTTAAAATTAGCTCTGCTAAGGAAACAAAGATCGTTTTGAATGCTGATGTGGAGAAAGCCATCGACGGTGTGGATGTGGTAACCAATCCTGTTGTTGGTGCTTCAAAAGCAACGATAATGGCCGCAGTAGCAACCAACTATTCTACAAAAGTATTTTCAGTTAAATCAGTAAACTAATCCAATGACTGGTAAGATCGCATTTTTGCGTATTACTGTCTGTATTCTTTTGCCGACTGCGGTTTCATCCTGTAAAAAGGATGTTCCCCTGGAAGAAATCAATCCGGTACCTCATGCTGTAAAGCTGGAGGTACCGGGTAACTTCCCGACAGTTGAACAGGATTTGGACAATCCTTTAACCGCTGAAGGTATTGAACTGGGCAGAATGCTTTTCTATGATGTGAGACTTTCTGGCAACAACAGGATTTCCTGTGCCTCTTGTCACCGTCAGGATCTTGCTTTCACCGATGGGCTAGCTTTGAGTACGATTGGTGTTTCTGGAAAAATGCTTGACAGGCATGCTCCTGCACTATTTAATCTGGCATGGGCAAAAACAGGATTGTTTTGGGATGGTGGTTCAAAAAACCTCGAATCTCAGGCATTTGGACCTTTGACCAGTGCCGATGAGATGCATCAGGATCTTTTGGTATTAGAGGCTGAACTGAAACAGGTTCCAGATTATGTAACCAGGTTTAAAAAGGCTTTTAACGAAGATATTAAATCTGTAAATGTGGTTAAGGCATTAGCACAATTCCAACGTACGCTGATTTCCGGTACTTCCAGATATGATAAGTACAAAAGGGGAGAAGCAGGTGCCAGCCTTACAGCGACTGAATTGCTGGGTATGAACCTGCTGAACAGTAAATGTAAAGCTTGCCACAGTGGTGAATTGTTCACAGATGATGGTTACCACAACAATGGTATTGATGCAACATTCAGCGACGATCATGAAGGGATATATCAAGGCCGTTTCCGGGTGAGTTTCGATCCGAATGATATGGGCAAATTCAAAACACCTTCACTAAGAAATGTAATGCTCACTGCACCTTACATGCATGACGGCAGATTTAAAACCATTGATGAAGTATTGGATCACTATGAGTTTGGGATTAAAATCTCCCCCACCAAAGATCAGTTGCTTTATCAGGATCAGACGGGCATTCCACTGTCAAAAATAGAAAGGGAGGCTATTATTGCCTTTCTGGCTGCGCTTACCGATCATGAATTTATCACAAACAAAAAAATGAATAACCCTAATCCATAAATTATGATACCTATAAATGGAAAAAAAATAAAATCAATGCTGCTGTTCAGCTTTATGCTGGTACTTGCGGCCTGCTCTAAGAAAGACAATCCTACGCCAGACTTTCAGGAAGAAAACCTTGCGCCGCTTTCGGTTGAATTCGACAATATTGTTGGAGAAAGGACATTAACTTTTGACAATACAGGCAGTCCTTACAAAAATGCAGCTGGCGAGCCCTTTACGGTATCCAGAATTCAGTATTTTATCAGCAACATTAAGGTAACCACAGCAGCTGGAAATACCTATACCGTAAATCCAGACAGCAGTTATTTCTTGATTAAAGGTGATGACAAGGCTACCCGTTTTGCGAAGGTGAAAGTTCCCGAAGGCGATTATACCAATTTAACTTTCACATTAGGTGTGGATAGTTTGCGCAGTACCATGCCGATAGACAAACGTACTGGTGTGCTGGATCCGGCAGCGGGTGGTGGTATGGAAGATGGTGGCATGTACTGGGGATGGAACAGCGGATATATCTTCTTTAAATTTGAGGGTAATTCGGCTGTCATTTCAGATAACGTAAATGGAGATCCTACAGGTAAGAAGCAGATGAAATACCATATTGGCTTTTTTGGTGGCTACAGTGCACCAACATTGAATAACATCAAAGTTATTAATGTGGATTTAAGGACAGCGGGAATCGCTAAAGTGAGAAAAGACCGCCAGAGTAATATCCATCTTTTTGTAGATCTGATGAAGGTATTTAACGGTAAAAACGCTTTTAAAATAGCAGAGAAGCCGAACGTGATGTTCGATGATTTTAGTGCTAAAATTGCGGCCAATTTCCCGGAAATGTTTAGACATGACCATACTGAAAATTAAGTAACATGAACAAAAAACACTGGATCGTACTGTGTCTTTCTGGCCTTTTTATTTTGGCCTGCAAGAAAGACAATCCGATCAAAGAAGAGATAGAGCAGTTCCTGGGTTTTCGGAAGCCAGCGAACTTTCCTGAGCCTGTATATAATCTGGCCAATAATCCGGTTACCAAAGAAGGGTTCGAACTAGGTAGGGCTTTGTTTTATGAGCCTAGACTTTCACGAAATAATACCATTACCTGTGGTTCCTGTCATATTCAATCTTCTGCATTTACGCAGCATGGACATGATGTGAGTCACGGTATTGATGATCGATTGGGAACACGTAATTCGCCGCCAATTATGAACTTGGCTTGGAATAAGGCCTTTATGTGGGGCGGTGGCGTTTTTGATTTGGATCTGCAGCCGATCACACCCATTACTACCCATGAAGAAATGGACGAAAATCTGGAAAATGTGTTGAACAAGATCAGGGTACTACCTAAATATACAGCCATGTTTAAAGGTGCGTTTGGCACCGAAGAGGTCACAACTGCACGTTTCATGAAAGCCTTGTCTCAATTTATGCTAATGTGCGTCAGTAGCAATTCTAAGTATGACAAGGTGATGCGTAAGGAAGCTGGTGCAGCCTTTACTGCAGATGAGCAGGCAGGCTATGTACTGTTTAAGGATAAATGTGCTTCCTGCCATTCCGAGCCTTTATTTACGGATGGTTCTTTCCGTAACAATGGTTTGGGAATTAGCACGATCAATGACAAAGGTTTATACGGAGCAACGCTGATCGAGACGGATAAGTATAAATTTAAAGTGCCCTCACTAAGGAATTTGCAGTATACTGCGCCTTATATGCACGACGGCAGGTTTTTATCACTGGCTGGTGTGCTGGAGTATTACCATTCAGAAGTTCAGGCTACGCCTAATTTGGATCCGGTATTGAACCAGAACGGAAAGCTAGGCATCGCACTAAAAGAAGATCAGAAAGCTAAACTTACCGCATTCCTGAATACCCTGAATGATACGGAGTTTATCAATAATAAAATGTTATCAGAACAATAGATATGAAAAAGAAAATAATGATTGCACTAGTTCTGGTTATCACTGGCATAACTGCTACCCGTGCATGTGACATTTGTGGCTGCGGCGTTGGGAGCTATTATTTGGGGATTTTACCAGAGTACAATAAGCGTTTCATCGGCTTGCGTTATCAACATAAAACATTAAGAACACACCTTGGCCCTTTCGGAGAACGCACGCCAATAACAGCCGATGAAACTTACCAGAGTGCAGAGCTTTGGGGAGGCTGGAATTTTGGAACCAGATTTAGGGTGCTGGCGTTTCTGCCTTACAATTTTAATAAGCGGGAAAGCCAGACTGGAAATGGCACTAAGACAGGTTTAGGAGATATTGCAGTAATGGGATATTATAAACTATTTGACCATAAAGGTACTTTGGGCGAACGCTTATTGGTTCAGTCTTTATGGATCGGTGGGGGAATTAAAGTGTCCACAGGGAAGTATGAACCTACAGAGCGTTTGGCTGTAAGTGAATCCCCGAATAATTTCCAGTTGGGAACCGCCAGTACAGATTTTACCCTTAATGTGGCCTATGATATCCGCTATAATGATTTGGGACTGAATGCCAATGTCAACTACAAGATCAATACAGAAAACAAATATGAATACCGGTACGGTAATAAATTCACTTCAAATTTACTGGTTTATCATAAATTCAGGGTCGCTCAGAAAGTTACCGTTGCGCCTAATATTGGCGTACTATACGAAACGGCTGAAAAAGATGTGGAAAGTAAAAAATATGATGTGGCTGTTTCTGGGGGTTACTCTTTATCTGCTGTTGGCGGTGTAGAGGTTGCAATGAAGGGCCTTTCATTCGGTGCCAATTACCAAAATGTACGGTCGCAGAATCTTGCAGGAGGCAGAGCATCTGCTGGAAACCGTGTCATGGTTCATATGTCTTTGCCTTTTTAAAAAATAAAATTTTGTTGAAAATTTTATTTGATTAAACACGATCCTTAGTGTTGTGGCAATAAGATAGGCACTTTGGGGAAAATAAAAAAAGCATTCAAAGAGCGCGCCTTTTTGAATGCTTTGGTATTCCTGTAAGCTAGACTATGGGCAAGTAGCGCTTCCTTCTGCAATGCAGAACTGTAGTGAGTCCGGATTTTCGAAGCTTAAAAATTTAATTTTCATTGAGAATTAATTTAAAGTTATGGTTTACAAATGGTTAATTTGTGAAAAATAGATAATTTACATATGCCTTAGGTATTTATGACTCCAGACAATTTACGCCTTAAAGAAGTCGCTATTCTATTTTTAAAATTGGGGTGTATTGGCTTTGGTGGCCCTGCTGTTCACATTGCCATGATGGAACAGGAAGTAGTCAGAAAACGAAAATGGCTTAGCCAGGAATATTTTTTAGATCTGATTGGTGCTACCAATTTAATTCCAGGGCCAAATTCCACTGAAATGACCATGCATATTGGGCAGGAAAGAGCCGGATGGAAGGGACTAGTGGTAGCAGGGCTCTGTTTTATTCTTCCGGCAGTAATTATAACCGGAGGAATTGCTTTTGCCTACCAGACGTATGGAAAATTACCCGAAGTACAACCATTCTTATATGGGGTCAAACCTGCTATTATCTCTGTCGTGATTGCTATGATGCTTTCATTATCAAGGAAAGCACTAAAGTCACTTGAGCTAGGTGTGATCGGGATAGCTGCTGTTATATTGGCTATTTATGGGGTTAACGAGATTTATATCTTGTTTGGCGGTGGACTGATCGGGCTTTTAATACAGGTCTTAAAGAACCGGAAAAGTACTATGGAAAGTTTTATTCCACTTATTTTACTACCCGGATATAGGGGCGGATCCGCTGATTTTAATTGGAAAATATTTTGGATCTTTCTTAAGATCGGAGCTATCTTATATGGAAGTGGCTATGTGCTTTTTGCATTTCTGGATACAGAATTGGTGAAAACAGGACTTTTGAGTAAGCAGGAACTAATTGATGCCATCGCAGTAGGTCAGATTACACCAGGGCCTGTCTTTTCCGCGGCTACTTTTATAGGTTGGCAATTGGGCGGATTTATGGGAGCGGTTGCTGCAACCATAGGGATCTTTCTTCCTTCTTTTTTATTTGTTACTTTTTTAACTCCGTTAATACTTAAACTCAGGGAATCTAAAATGATGTCGGCCTTTTTAGATACAGTCAATATGGTCTCTATTGCATTGATTATAATTGTCTGTATCGAAATGGGCAAAGCCGCTATCGTAGACTGGCGAACTATACTTATTGCAATTGTTGGCTTCACTGTTACGAGCAAATTTAAACACCTTAACAGCGCCGTTGTTATACTCGGGGGAGCTGGATTCGGATATGTTCTAAGTTTGATTTAATTGGTTAATAAATTGGCTTAATCCGATTATTTTTCCGTTTTCATGTAGTAATGATGCTGTTTTTTCGGCGTATTCTTTTCTTTTGTTTGGTAAAACAACACAAGAATCAGGTTCTGTTGATATTTCCTTGGTGTTTAAATCTAAAGTTTCCATAACAAGGTTGCCAAGGTAAATACTGTTGCTTAAACTTCTTCTGTCATCTGCAATAAAAGACAAATAGACATGAAGTTTCATGCCTTTTACTTCTGCTGGTAATTCTAAAAAATCTGTCTCTTCGGTCATGCGTGCGCCAGAAAACAGGTAATAAGATTTTCCTGTTTCTTCTGCATAAACCAACAACATTGCTCTTGCGCTTCTGTCGCTCCAGTTTAATGAGGTGTCGTAAGTCCAGTTAAAGCGGACACCATCGCCTTCGGCTGTTGCCTCTGGGTTTAATGGCAGCTCGATGGTTCCCTGAGTTAAACGCGCTGCAGCGTAGTTGATGCTGATGTCAGGATATTCGCCATGAACTGCATGTAAGAGTTGGTAGGATTTCGCTGCATTGTTGGGCGAAATGGGTTTGCCCTGGGCAGCTTCTTCAA